>Ga0255048_10000392_pt1 | contig 34914 bp, 38 predicted proteins | sample JV7_2_2_MG_FD_183619 | JGI IMG/M metagenome (GOLD analysis project Ga0255048, IMG submission 183619) | Seawater microbial communities from Jervis Inlet, British Columbia, Canada - JV7_2_2 | ecosystem: Environmental > Aquatic > Marine > Inlet | place: Canada: British Columbia | collected 2016-10-06
ATAGAGTTTTTGTGCATCCGACAGGTTGACGAACGCCAGTCGCCGATCGAACTCGTACATGCCGACTCGGTAAATTCCGCTGACCACAAAGCGCTTGGTACGCGGCACCACCCCGGCCGGTGTAACGATGCCTTCTGCCAGCGTGACGGTGACCTTGTCACCAACCCCGACCTGCAGCACGTCGGCGAGCTCAACCCCGATCACGATGTTGAATGAACCTGCCTCCAGGCTGGTGAGATCACCTTCACGCATCGTGCCGCCGACGCCGGACACAGCATCCTCGGCAATGGGATCGATGCCGCGCAGCTCGACACCGCTCAAGCTGTCGGCAAAAACCAGTAATGCCTGACCGGATACATACGGCGCTGTTGCATGAACCCGTTCGTTGCTGTCAGCCACCTCGACGAGCGTCTGCCAGTTTTCGATCTCGCCCTCAAGCCCTTCTATGCTCGCGTGAGCCGTCATCGCAAGCAGTCGTTCCTGTAACTCGCGTTCGAAACCGTTGACGACTGACAGCACGAGTATCAGTACTGCAACAGCAATCGCGATACCGAGCATGGAGATCGCGGAAATCAGGGACACAAAATTGTTGCTACTGCGAGAGCGCACATAGCGACTGCCAATCCATGATTCGAAACGACTGCTCATGATCACTCGTAACGCAACGCGACGGCCGGGTTCACCATGGCCGCGCGTCGTGCCGGATAAAGCGTCGCCAATGACGTCAGCACGAATGCCGAGACCGCTATCGTGATCACGTCGGCCGACTCGAGCTCTGAAGGGATACGCGTCACGTAGTAGACATCGCCGGGCATGATCTGGAAGCCGAACCATTGTTCAAGCACCGGCACGATAACCGGCACATTGATCGCAACGACGATGCCGAGCAGCACACCGACGATCACGCCTGCCCAGCCAATGATCGCGCCCTGAATAAAGAAGATACGCACGACACCACCCGCTTTCATACCGAGCGTGCGCAGCACGGCGATATCGTTGGTCTTGTCGGTCACGACCATGACCAGGCTCGCCACGATATTGAACGCCGCCACGCCAATGATCAGCGACAGCATCAGTGACATCATCATTTTCTCGAGACGGATGGCGCGAAAGTAACTGGCGTTTTCGATAGTCCAGTCACTTGCAATGACGGTGTCACCCAACCGCTTCCGCAATTCGGCCGAAATGGCAGGCGCCTGCATGACATCATCAGCACGGTAACGAATCGCGGTCACCTCGTCACCGATGTCGAGGACCGCGGCAGCATCGCGCACATTGACCAGCGCGAGGACGCTGTCGTGCTCTTGCAGTCCGGCTTCGAACACACCACGCAAAATGAATCGTTCCAGTCGCGGCTCAAGCGTTCCATCACCCACCGGGCGCGGTATCAGGAGCACAACACCATCACCGATGCGGACACCGAGGTCGAGCGCGAGCAAGCGACCGAGTATGACGCTACGACTATCGGGCTGCAGGCTATCCAGTGAGCCTTCGATGAGATTGATCAGATCACCTGACATCGCTGCTTCGTAATCCGGATCCACTCCGTGCACGAGAACCGCCCGCAAGTCGCGGCCAGATTGAATCATGCCCTCCATGTGCACGAATGGTGCGGCAGCGGCAACGCCGGGCTGCGACGCGACGTCATCACGTAATGTCCGCCAGTCTTCGGTGATCCGGGCCGGGCCCGTTACATTGCCATGCGCCGACATGCTCAGCAGTCGATTGCGCAATTCGCCCTCGAAACCGTTCATAACCGAGAGGATGACAATCAGTGCCGCCACACCCAGTGCTATTCCCAACAGGGAAATGAGCGTGATGAATGAGACAAACCGGGTACGGCGCTTCGCCCTCAGATAGCGAAGCCCGACAAGGAATTCGACGGGGTTGATCATCGCAACGCATTAAACCACATTAGAATCGTGACGTGATTCACAAAAACGAAAATCGCCTAAGATCCTTTGATATCAATTGTTTTTTGACCAGACTTTGAGTGATATAGTCGGTCTCAATTGAAGGAGAAGCTGTCATGGCGAAGCTACGAATTTTTGCTGTATTGGCCCTGTTGTTCGGCGTTCTTGGGACGGCAAATGCCCAGACGTTGGAAATGGAAGGTGTAGCATCCGGATCTGACGATGCACGGCCACGTTCTGGCATGACGGCTGCAAGTGTCGAGTCCAGGTTCGGCGCCCCGGAAGCGAAAGTCGCACCGGTAGGCGATCCGCCGATCGCGCGCTGGGAATACAAGGACTTTGTTGTGTTCTTCGAGTATGACCGCGTGATTCACACTGTCACCAAGCGCCAGGCATCTAGCTAGGATTTTTCAGGAAACGCCCGGGCAGGAAACTGCCCGGGCGTTTTTTTATGTGATAATCCCGAGCCGCGAAGTCAAGACCCTAGCTTGTGGCTCAACAACCCTTCCTCATCAGCGCGACGCAGAAGCTGCCGCGGCCCGGGCAACCGTTTGGCTGGGGCCAGCTCATTGGCGCGAGCGCCGCACTGGCCATCGCAGAGCTGGCTACCACGCAGGACAATCCCGTCGTGGTACTGGCCGAGGATCCACGCCAGGCCGATCAGCTCGAAGCGGCCATCCGCTTTTTCGCAGGCAGCGATATGGAGGTGCACCATTTCGTAGAGTGGGAAACACTCCCCTGGGATAATTTTTCGCCGCACCAGGACATCATCTCGGAACGGCTGTCGGTTCTCGCGACGATGAGCAGCATGACGACCGGCGTTCTCATCGCATCTGCACCGGTCCTGCTTCAAAAGCTCCCGCCCGTCGACTATGTCGCCGCACGATCCCTGTCATTGCGAAGCGGACAGGCATTGCCGCGGGATGCCTTTGTCGACTCACTCATCGCAGCAGGATACCTGCGGGTGCCACAGGTCAGTGAGCACGGTGAGTTTGCCGTCCGCGGCTCCCTGATCGATATCTATCCGATGGGATCCGCGCGGCCGATCCGCATCGACTTCTTTGACGACGACATCGAGTCCCTGCGTTACTTTTCTCCAGGAACCCAGTTGTCTGGCGAGATTATCGATCAGGTCGAGGTTCTACCCGCCCGGGAAATTCCACTGGACGCTGATTCGATACGCGGATTTCGCGAGCGCTATCGCGAGAGGTTCGAGGGCCAGCCCGGCAAGTCCCGCGTCTATCGCGAGATATCCGATGGCATTGCGCACGGTGGCATCGAGTACTACCTGCCTTTGTTCTTCGAATCGACCGCCACCCTGCTCGACTACCTTCCGCAGGATTGCGTTGTACTGGCACCGCAAGGACTCGAAAGCACTCTCGATCAGACATGGCATGAGATCGAAGAACGCTACGAACTGAGTCGGCTGGATCCCGAGCGACCGATACTGTCGACCGAAGAGACGTTCAATTCACCGGCGGACATGCTGGCTCAAATGGGGGACTTGCGGCAGATTCGTTATTCCGCACAGTCCCTCGCGGATCACGGCAATAACTTCAACCTGCACACTCGATTGCCGCCTGCACTGAAGATCGAAGCACGCTACGAAGACGCAGCCGGCGCCCTGATGCGCTTTCTCGACGAGTTCGACGGGCGTGTGTTGTTTACGAGCGATTCGGCTGGCCGCCGTGAACAAATCTACGAGTTGCTTGCGGGACGAAATCTCGACCTGGTTCGCGTCGATGACTGGGGCTCGTTCAGCACAGCCGGTCAACGTGTCGGGGTTGCCATTGCTCCGCTCGAGAACGGCGTTGTCCTGACCGCCGCGAACATCGCGATCATCAGTGAACAGCAGCTGTTCGGCGAACGAGTACGACAAAAAACGCGGCGGCGGCGCATTGAGCGCGATCCCGAAACCATCATTCGCCAGCTTGACGACCTGGAAGCCGGATCACCGGTCGTGCACGCGGAATACGGCGTCGGTCGCTACCAGGGCCTGACGACGCTTGAAGCTGGTGGCATCATTGCTGAATTCCTCGAACTGCAGTACGCGGACGGCGACAAGCTCTACGTACCCGTGCATGCGCTTGAACTGATTTCGCGGTACACCGGCGCATCTGCTGACAACGCACCTCTGCATCGTCTGGGCAGCGACCAGTGGGCCAAGGCACGCAAACGCGCCATCAGCAAGATTCGCGACGCTGCGGCAGAGCTGCTCGATGTCTACGCGCGCCGCGCGGCCAGACCCGGACATAGCTTTAAATGGCCTGAAGGTGACTATCGCGCATTCGAGAGCGACTTCCCGTTCGAGCCTACGGAGGACCAGGCACGCACAATTGACGAGGTACTGGCCGACCTCGCGTCGGACAGCTCAATGGACCGCATCGTCTGCGGCGACGTTGGCTTCGGCAAAACCGAGGTAGCACTACGTGCCTCTTTCGCCGCGGTGCACGGCGGCAAACAGGTTGCGATCCTCGTGCCAACGACATTACTCGCGCAGCAACATGGCCAGACCTTCAATGACCGTTTCGCCGACTGGCCTGTTCGCGTCGAGATGTTGTCGCGTTTCCAGTCCGCCAAGGCCGTCAAATCAATTGTCGAGGGGCTGAAATCGGGCAGTGTCGACATCGTCATTGGTACCCACCGACTGCTACAGCACGTCAAAGACATCAAGGATGTCGGCCTCGTGATCATTGATGAAGAACATCGATTCGGTGTACGCCACAAAGAGGCGATCAAGTCGCTGCGCAGCGAGATCGACGTACTGACTCTGACCGCTACGCCCATTCCGAGAACGCTCAACATGGCACTGGGCGGTATTCGTGACATGTCCTTGATCACTACACCGCCGGCGGAACGGCTCGCCGTCAGGACTTTTGTCACCGAATGGAACGACGTCCTGGTTCGCGAAGCCTGCTTGCGCGAGATCAAGCGCGGCGGCCAGGTGTTTTTTATTCACAATAGAGTTGAAGACATCGGCCGGATCGGCGAAGCGTTGGCAAAGCTGGTGCCGGAAGCGCGGATTCGTGTTGGTCATGGCCAGATGCCCGAACGTGAACTTGAGCAGGTCATGCTCGACTTCTACCACCGCCGCTTCAACATCCTGCTCTGCACGACTATTGTCGAAAGCGGCATCGATGTACCGACCGCCAACACCATCATCATCAATCGTGCGGACCGATTCGGCCTCGCACAGCTGCATCAGCTTCGCGGTCGTGTCGGCCGCTCGCACCATCGTGCATTCGCGTACCTTTTCGCGCCGCCCAAGGCGGCAATGACGGCTGATGCCGTCAAACGACTCGAAGCCATCGATTCGCTCGAGGACCTTGGCTCTGGATTCACGCTGGCAACACATGATCTCGAAATTCGTGGTGCCGGCGAATTGCTCGGTGATACACAAAGCGGGCAAATTCACGAAATCGGGTTTTCGCTGTACACCGAACTGCTTGGCCGCGCTGTCGATTCCCTGCGCGATGGCCGCGAACCCGATCTTGACGAGCCGCTGGATGCTGGCGTCGAGATCAATGTGCACGTGCCGGCATTGCTGCCCGATGACTACGTGCCAGACGTTCACTTGCGACTCATCCTGTACAAGCGTATTTCGGGCTGCAATTCGCCCGAAGACCTGCGTGAGCTGCAGGTTGAGCTCATCGACCGCTTTGGCCTGCTGCCGTCAGCTGCGAAGAACCTGTTGCGCATGGCGTCAATCAAGCAGCGGGCAACCACACTCGGCATCGAGAAGATCGACGCAGCAGATGGGGGTGGCTACATTGTTTTTGGCAAGAACAGCAGGGTTGACCCGGTCGAACTGATCAGCTTGGTGCAAAATGATGGCCAGACGTACAAATTACGGGGCTCGCACAGGCTGCAGTTTCATCAGGATCTTAGTAATCTGGACGTACGCTTCAAGAGCATCGAGAAACTCCTCGAAAAACTTGCGATTAAATAGCCGGAACTCCCAGAATAGGCCCATGAATAGATTCGCAACCTTACTGACGACCGTACTGTTCCTGGCAACGGCAGCCGCCCAGGAGGCTGTCGACGACGAGTTGCTCGAGGAACCGCCGATACGTCGCTACACAGTAGAAGTCATTGTCTTCTCCTACGAAGAGAATGTGTCGGTCGGTTCTGAGATATTTCTCCCGGACGAACCGCCACCCGAGGAGGAGCCGCTCCTTGACGAAGACGGCAATGTCTTCGGCGATGACATGGCAGCTGCGGACGATGAAGTCGTCGAGCAAGAAGCGCCACCTGCGTGGACCGTGGTTCTGCCTGTGAGCACTGCTGCGAGTGAAGACGACGGTGATTTAAATCCGTTCGAACTCGTTCTCCTGCCTGAGGAAAAGTTCACGCTGGTGGACGCCGCGCGACAATTCGAATTGCTGGACGCGTACGAGACGATGATGCACTTCGGCTGGACGCAGCCGACGTTTCCCGAAGAGGACACGCCAGCCATCGAGCTACGGCTGCTGGCGCAGCCACCTGAGGCTCTTGACGGCACGTTGACCCTGTACCTGAGTCGCTACCTGCACCTCGTCGTCGACCTCGCACTCGATGCGCCGGGCGAGTTCGAGGAAGAAGTCGTCGATGACGACTCCTTTTTCAGCTTCAGTGATGCCCGGGACCGGTATGGCGATGACGACGCGTTCGCAAGCATGCCAGTGCGGTTCCACATTCAGGAGAACCGCATTCTGAAAAATGGTGAGCTACGCTACTTCGACCATCCGAAATTCGGCGTTCTCGTAAAAGTAACGCGTGTTGAAGAGCCCGAGGAAGAGGACGAGGACAGCGCGATCGACGCAAGCGGGACTTTAGCCGGGCGGACTACTCAGTAAGTCATCCATGAATTCAGCTGCCGTCTGATTTTCGGCCGAACCTACCCCGACCCGGAACGACACGGTGACAAATCGCGAAACCGTCGAACGCGGGTGATGCAGGCCCAGTTCTCGAACTGCTGCTGAAATCCGCGATGCAAACTCCCGCACACCATCCTCATCCGATGCGTGCGACAGCACGACGAGTTCGGCGCTGTTAATCCTGCCTACGACATCGCTCGCTCGCCTGAGACAGCGTCGTATCGCTCGCCCGACCCGCCGTAGACAGGAGTCCGCCGCGTGACGCCCGAAGACTTCGACGTAGGCATCAAATTCGTCAAGGGTGAATACGACCAGCGACAATGCGCTGTTCTCTCTCGCTGCAACGGCCCAGTCATGCTCCAGGACCTCACGAAATGCGCGCTCATTCGTCAGCCCCGTCACCGGGTCATCGCGCGACAGGTCGCGAATTCGACGCTTGGCTTTGAGTAACGCATGGTGCATATCGCTACCGCCGATAGCGGAAGCACCGCCGCGCCAGAACGCTACGTAATAGCGCGCGTCTGATTCGTCCGGCATTTGCAGGGGCTTGAGTGCCAGCAGGTACTCCTTGCCACCCAATTCAACCGGGAAGCTGGTCTCATGCTGGGAGCGCACGGACTCGGAAATTTCGAGCGCGAGCTCACGTCCGACAAGCTGCTCGATGACATCGGCAAACGGTTTCTCGCGTATGTCCTCACCCGTAATGGACTCAAATGCCTGGTTGCTGAGCTCAACCGGCCAATCCGAATGATCGACGCGTACGACGACAAGCGGCTCGGCTGTCGCCTTGATAACCTGTTCCAGAATTTTGCGATTAATCGACATCAGCGCGACCTGAAAAACTCCTTGAGCACCTGCATAGCCTGCGATCTGGCCGACAGGGTACTGGATTCAACGTCATCGTGTATTGGCTTTTCACCGCGACCGGCTGCCTTGTTGACGATCAATGACAGGCACGCATAATTCAAGCCGAGTTCCATCGCGAGGCTGGCCTCCGGCATCGCCGTCATGCCGATAAAGTCGGCGCCATCTCGTTCCAGACGATCGACCTCAGCCGCCGATTCCAGTCGCGGCCCCTGGGTCGCCGCGTAGACACCGCCATCCAGGCAATCGACACCGGCCGCCTCGGCCGCCGCAAGTAAGGACGTGCGCAGCGTCTGTGCGAACGGCTGGGTAAATTCGATATGGGCGAATCCGGACGCGGGTTCGTTGTAGATCGTGTGCGCGCGGCCCCAGGTGTAATCGATGATCTGATCCGGTACCGCGACCTGCCCGGGCTCGCGCACATCGGAGACAACCCCGACGGTGTTCAGCGCAATCACATTGTCAGTGCCGAGTTCCTGCAGGGCGGCAAGATTCGCGCGATAGTTGACAACGTGCGGCGGCAGTGAATGGTCGTCGCCATGGCGCGGCAGCACGAATACGTTGCTGCCCTCGAATTCGACCGGTCGAATCGGGGCGGAAGGCTCTCCGAATCGAGTGTCGATGCGACGAACTTCGCCGTTCGCCGCAAAGGACTCAAAACCACTGCCAATGATGATGGCGAATTGTTCGCTCATGCGTCCAGCTCCAGTTCCGGACGCTCGGTCCAGCGCGACAGTGAGGAATTTGCCTGCTGCCAGAGTTCGCTCGCTCGCAACGACTCGCGAAGAACGTGCCCCGTGCCATGCAGTCGTGCAAGCCTGACCAGCGACAGGGGATTTGAGTAATCACTGAGTGACTCTACCGCCTGCTCGGCACGACGCCGGTCATTGCAGACAAGAATCATGTCGCAACCCGCGTCGAGGGCACGCCGCGAGCGCCGTCGCATCGAGCCATACGCATCCGTGGCCTTCATGCTCAGGTCGTCACAAAATATAGCGCCGCCGAAGCCTAGCCGTGAACGGAGCTCGCGCTCAATCCAGTAGGTCGAGAAACCCGCCGGCATGTCGTCCATTTCCCGATACACAACATGCGCGAGCATGACACCTGCAACCTGCCCGTTGCTGATCAGTTTGTCGTAGGGACGCATGTCATCGAGAACATCGCCGTATTCTCGCCGATCAACCGGTAAATCGAGGTGCGAATCGGCTACGACAGCCCCATGACCGGGAAAATGCTTGGCAACCGCCGCCATCCCGGCGCTGCGTAGCCCACGAGCGAACGCTGCAGCCAGATCGCCAACCGCACCAGGTTTGCTATGAAATGCGCGATCGCCGATGACCTCGCTGACACCCCAGTCGAGATCCACGCAGGGCGCAAAGCACAGATCGATGCCGGCCGCGCGCAGTTCGGAGGCGATTAGCCAGCCTGCCTGCCGCGCAAGAACTGTTGCCGACTCCGGGTCTACGTCGTACTCGATGCCGAAATGCCGCATGGCGGGAATCCGGCTGAATCCTTCGCGAAAGCGTTGCACGCGACCGCCTTCATGATCGACAGCGACAAGTAGCGGCGGACTGCGGAGTGCCCGAATCTCGCTGACCAGATCCGCAATCTGGTCGGCTGATTCGTAATTCCGGGTGAAGAGGATGACGCCGCCCACGGCGGGTTCGCGCAACAGATCACGGTCGGCTGGCGTTAGCGCAACCCCTTCCACATCGAGCATCACCGGTCCGAGAGACATAGTCTGATTCTACAAAAACGCGATAAATTATTGAAATTACTTGTTAAACACCGCAATAGACTCCACATGCGCCGTGTGCGGGAACATGTCAATAATACCCGCCGACTCGCACGTGTAACCCTTTTCATTGACCAGCGTACCTGCGTCGCGTGCCAGCGTCCCCGGATGGCAGGACACATACACGATCCGCCTGGGGCCTATCCTGTCGATGTGCTCGACGATTTCCTGCGCGCCGCTGCGGGCAGGATCGAGTAGCACGAGATCCCAGCCCTCACGCAGCCAGCCCTCGGAGCCATCGATGGCACTCAGGTCAGCCTGCCTGAATTTCGCGTTGCCGATGCCGTTCAGCTCCGCGTTCGCTGCGGCTGCTTTGACGAGCATCGCATCGCCCTCCACGCCAAGCACCTCGCCTGCATGCCTCGCCAGCGGCAGTGAAAAATTGCCAATACCACAATACAGGTCCAACACACGGTCCTCGGGACCCGGCCCAAGCAGATCCACCGCCTGGTGCACCATGCGCCGATTGATCTCACTGTTGACCTGCACGAAGCCAACCGCATCGAACGCAATTCGAACATCGAATTCCGGCAAGTCGTAATACAGGGGATCCGCGCGAGCTTCCGGTTCCAGCAACATGATGGAATCGAGGCCTCCCGGTTGCAGGTAGACACGAATGTCGTGATCTACGCCGAATGCGCGCAGGAGTGCTTCGTCGTCCGGTGTCGGTGCGTCGAGCACTCGAAACACCATCGCCGTAGCGTTGTCGGCAACTGCGATCTCGACTTGCGGCAGGCGTGCACTGATCGACAATGCTCCAACCAGTTCGCTCAGCGCATCGATCATGCCGTCAACGGGCTGCGCAAGTACCTCACAGCGATGCATGTCGGTAATAAACGGCGCATGCCGCTCGCGAAACCCGACCAGCACCCGGCCTTTCGCGTGTACGTCCTTTACTGCGAGTCGAGCACGTCGACGATAATTCCATCCGGGCCCCGTCATCGGCTCGAACCAGGTCGCAGGTGTCACGCGACCAATGCGCTCGAGATTATCCCTTAGCGCCTGCTCTTTGATTTGGCGTTGCTGCGCTTCGCTGACGTGCTGTAATGAACAGCCACCACAACGCCCGTAGGCTTCGCAGCGCGCCTCGATGCGTTCGGGCGACGCTTCAAGCACTTCGAGCAGTTCGGCTTCATCAAAATTTCGTCGTGATTTGCGGCGCTGAAAACGCACCTCTTCGCCAGGCAAGGCGCCGGCGACGAAGACCTTCTTGCCATCGATCGCCGCAATGCCGCGCCCATCATGTGACGCAGTCTCGATCCTGGCCGTTTCCGGCTCGCGGCGGCGCTGACGGCGGGCCACTAGTCGGCCCAGGCTTCGAGAAATTCGTTCAGATGTGGCTGGTCGAGCGACGTGAGCGTCGATCTTACGAGCTCGAATTCGCGAGCGAGACCGCGCTCATCGAGGTTTCCGCGCATCAACTCGTAGCGCAGATACACAAGCCATGTGTTCAATACATCCGTTTCGCAGTAGTCACGAATCTCTTGAACGCCGCCTTCGAGGAACTTGTCCCAAACCTTGGCGCCGCTCATGCCGAGCTTGCCTGGAAACCCGAGCATTACGGCTATCTGGTCGAGACTCGCACTGGCGCGGGGCTGATAGGCGGCCAGCACGTCCATCAGGTCAGTGTGGCGCGAATGAAAACGACTCCGGTAGTTGTTCCATTTGAAATCACGATCGGATTCGCCATTTTCCCAGTAGCGCGGTGCCTGGATGCCATGCCGAAGTGCACGATAGTGAAGTACCGGCAGGTCAAAACCACCGCCATTCCAGGAAACGAGGTCGGGTGTGTAGCGATCGATACCGTCGAAGAAGCGTCGTACGAGCTCAGCCTCATCTGATTCTTCATCGCCCAGGCTCCACACGCGAAAACTGTCGCCGGTACGCAGGGCAACCGATATTGCGACAACACGATGCTGGTGCAAGGGCAGGAACTCCCTGCCACTCTTCTGCAGTTGCTTGAAGATCATGGCCGTCGCAACGTCTTCATCGGCAACGCCGTCAAGATTCCACATGCGGCGCCCAAACTCAACGTCGGGAACGGTCTCGATATCAAACGAAAAACAATGCATCGACTAGCCGCCTGCGCGCGCCTGGAGCATCAGGTCTTTCATCTCCCGGACGGCAACCGTCAGCCCGTCAAATACCGCACGCGCCACTATGGCATGCCCGATATTGAGTTCGACGATTTCCGGGATACGGGCAATGTCCATGACGTTGCCGTAATGCAGGCCGTGCCCAGCGTTTACGACCAAACCAATAGCAGCTGCGTGTTTCGCTGCCGCGACCACCCGGTTTAGCTCCTCTCGTTGAGCGTCGCCCTCGGCATCCGCATAGCTACCCGTGTGCAGCTCGACAACAGGCGCACCTGCCGCAACCGCCGCATCCAGTTGTGCCGGGTCCGGATCGATGAACAAAGACACACGAACTCCGGCCGCCGCCAAACGCTTACAGGCGTCCTTCACCCTGTCGACCTGGCTGAGTACATCGAGGCCACCTTCGGTGGTGAGCTCCTCGCGGCTTTCTGGCACCAGGCACACGTCGGTTGGCTTGAGCTTCTCGGCAATGCCGATCATTTCGTCAGTCACGGCCATTTCGAGATTCATGTGTGTACGCATGGTCTCGAGAATCTGCACCAGGTCATGATCCTGTATGTGGCGGCGATCCTCGCGCAGGTGCACCGTAATACTGTCCGCGCCCGCCTGCTCCGCCATGATGGCAGCCTCGAAAGGACGCGGATACGGTGTACCGCGAGCCTGGCGCAGTGTCGCCACGTGATCGATGTTGACGCCAAGATGAAGTGGGTTGGAATTCATGCCAGTATTCTAACGCCGATGCATCTCGAGTAGCACCTTCCGGCTCTTGAGCTCTTTGCCACCAAGGTGAAATGAGATGACCTCGCGCATGAGCCTCGTCGCCGCACGCAGGACACCAGGCTCGTTGAATTGTTGCCCGGCTATCGCGGTCAGCAGCGCACCGCTGAATACCAGGGGGCCATCATCACGGCTGACAGCGACAGCGCCCTGTTCCATACGGTACTGATAGTGTTGCCCGGGATCGAGTGGCTGCGTCGTTCCCGATTCATGATCGAGGTTCAGGGCGTATCCGGAGAACCGCAACAGCTCCATTTCGAACCGGCGCAGCACAGGTGCGACATCGGTTCCCGCTCCCGCGAGCGCATGAATGGTCTGGGCGTAAGCCTCGAATATGTCAGGCTGCGGATCGTGGCGATGCAGGAGATGCAGGATGAGTTCGTTGACGTAGAAGCCCGACAGCAGTGCATCTCCTGACAGGCTCAGCGGCGCTCCGCGTACTTCGGCGCCTGTCAGCGTGCCAAGGTCCGATTTGATAACCCACGACATCGACAACGGCATGAACGGACGCAATACGCCTTTGAGGCGAGACCGCGCCCCGCGACTGCCTCTCGCGACCACCGAAAGTTTGCCGTGATCGCGGCTCAGCACATCCAGAATCTGGCTCGAATCGCGGAACGGCCGGTGATGCAGAATGAATGCAGCCTGTTGCTGGACTCGCCGTTGTGATGACATGACTACAGCGTGCCCCTGCTACGTGGATTCGTAGCCGAGGCTCAACAAGTCCTTCTCGCTGTCCGCCCAGTTGTCCTTGACCTTGACCCACAACTCCAGGTGAACCGGTCGTTGTAGTTGTTTTTTTAGCTCGAGGCGCGCCTCTTTGCCCACCCGCTTGAGCACACTGCCCCCCTTACCCACAACAATGCCCTTCTGGCTATCTCGCTCCACCCAGATGATGGCGTTGATTGTCGTTCTGTTTTCTTCTGTTTCGAAACGCTCTATTTGCACCGTCAAGCCATAGGGAATTTCCTGGTGCAGCGACAACGTCAGTTTCTCCCGAATCGTCTCAGCGGCATGGAACTCGACACTACGATCGGTTTGCATGTCCTCTGGAAAAAGTTGCGGCGACTCTGGCAGGTAGCCCGGGATCAGGGACAGCAAGGTCGCCAGGTTGTCGTTCTTTTTCGCGGACACCGGGATGATGTCGGCAAACTCGTGGCGGCCCGTCGTCTCGCTGATTATTCCGAGTAACTTCTCTTTGGGTTTGACCAGGTCGACTTTGTTGAGCACAGCGACAACAGGCGCGGATACCGACTGGATTCGTTGCAACACGTCGCCGTCCTCCTCCGTCCAGCGACCCGCTTCACTCATGAACAACACGAGGTCTGCATCAGCAAGCGCGCTGGCCGCCGTGCGATTCATCATGCGATTCATCGCTTTTCTTGCCTTGCGATGCAGTCCTGGTGTGTCAACGAAGATGATCTGTGTGTCGGCCGTCGTATGTACTGCGAGAATGCGGTGCCGGGTTGTCTGCGGCTTTGCGGTGACAATGCTCACCTTCGTCCCCATCAGCGCATTGATTAACGTTGACTTACCCACGTTGGGACGGCCAACAACCGCAACGAAGCCGCAGCGCATGTCACTCATTCGAGCTCACCTGATTTGAGTTTTACGAGAATGTCTTCAGCAGCACTTTGCTCGGCGTTCCTGCGTGTTGTGCCATAACCATTGGTGACCGTATCGTTGACACTGCAACTGACTTCAAAGGTCTGCCTGTGCGCCTTGCCCGTCACGTTCAACAACTCATAGTCAGGCAAGCCCATCTGTCGTGCCTGCATCCATTCCTGCAGCCGCGTCTTGGGATCGCGCAATTTCGAGACATCCGGAAATTCATGCAGGCGCTGGCCGAAGGTTTTCTCAATGACGTGACGAGCCGCATCGAAACCTGTGTCGAGATAGACAGCGCCGAAGATTGCCTCCAATGCATCCGCCAGTATGGAGTCCCGCCGGTGTCCGCCAGTCTTGCGCTCACCACCACCGAGGTGGAGATGCTCGCCAAGACCGAGTTGTGCAGCAATCTCGGCAAGCGTCGCATCATTGACAAGCGACGCCCGGAGGCGACTCAAATCTCCTTCGGGTGCGAGCGGATGCGTTCTGAACACGACCTCTGAAATCACGAAGTCGAGGACGGCGTCGCCGAGAAATTCGAGACGCTCGTTATTGTCGCCCGGTGAACTACGGTGCGTCAGCGCAAGCTCAAGGAGCTGCGCATCCGAAAATTCGTAGTCAAGGGTGTTCTTTAGCCAGGTCGCAGCTTTGTTAACCACCATCGCTCATTCATTGTCTTGTGACGCAAGCACGCCACGGCCGGGAACTGCCCTAGCGGCGCACAACGCGCGATTTGTCAAAGTGCACTGTAAACGAGATGTTACCAATGAATGGCGCCGGGTGGTCGTAAACTGCAGCAACTTCGAACCCGCCGTCGACCTGCGTGACCGTTACATCGCGGTGAGTGAGGATCGACACGCTCTCGATGTCGAAACGGCGCGAGACCGAACGGCGAATCGCGGCTCGCGTAGGAGCCTGGCCGTCAAATTCATCGAAGACGCCATCAACGACGCCGATAACCTTCATGTAGTTCAGATACACCGGTGCCAGGCGAAGCGCCCCAAAGACGAACATACCAACGAACAGCACCAGGATGATGTACCCAAGCAACGTAGCGCCAACCTGGCGCCCGGCCATTCCAAATCGTGCATTTTTGCTGCGGACCATAGTTCACTCACCCCTCTATGGGGCGCCATTTGTCACCAAGATCACATCGAATTTAACGTAATTTTGATGGTGGTTTCAGTGACTTGCACCACATTATTGAATCTTGTTCCCAATCCGGTCCCAACGCGGCCACGAGGCACCGTCCATGTGCATCCAGATCCGCACCGCCTCGCCAACGAGGTGCGTCTCCGGGATCGAGCTGATAAAGCGACTGTCACGGCTGTTGTCACGGTTGTCACCCATCATGAAATAATGGCCTTCAGGAACCGTATAAACCCCGTCTCGTACCATGTAAGCCGCATTTGTGATCAAAATCTCGTGCTCGCGATCGCCGAGTTGCTCAACAAACCTCGGGTCCTGGGACGTCGCGTCAGGATGCTGCTGGAGTGCGATCTCCTGGCCATTGATCAGCAGTCGGTGGCGCTCGTAGACCACCTGGTCACCCGGCAGGCCGACAACGCGCTTGATGTAATTGATGCTCGGATTTGACGGCAGGCGGAAAACCAACACATCGCCACGCTCCGGCGATCCTGTCTCGAGAATTTTCGTCTCCGTTACCGGCAGACGAAGACCATACGTGTACTTCTTGACGAAGATGAAATCGCCCTGCAATAAGGTCGGCATCATCGACCCGGACGGAATCCGGAAAGGCTCGAAAATGAACGACCTGATCACAAGAACGAATAGCAGTACGGGGAAAAACGAACGCGAGTACTCAACGAGCGTGTCCATCCCGGCTGGTCTGCCACTCGCTTCGTCGCCACGGCCCCAGACGAACTTGTCCAGAGCTACGACGATGCCGGTAAGCACCGTCAGAGCCGTCAATATCAATGCCAGATTTATGCTCAAATTCCCATTCTCACTTCTCTGCTCGCAGGACAGCCAGGAACGCCTCCTGCGGAATCTCAACGGATCCTACCTGTTTCATTCGGCGCTTGCCGGCCTTTTGTTTCTCAAGGAGCTTGCGCTTGCGCGATACGTCGCCGCCATAGCATTTCGCGGTTACATTCTTGCGCAATGCCTTGACCGTACTCCGGGAGATTATTTGACTACCAACTGCCGCCTGTATTGCTACATCGAACATCTGCCGTGGAATAAGTTCCCGCATGCGTTCGACAAGGTCACGCCCGCGCGTCTGGGCATTGTCTCTGTGAACGATGATTGAGAGTGCATCTACCCGGTCCCTGTTAATCAAGACATCCAGTCGAACGAGCTTGGCCGGTTCAAATCTCTCGAAATGATAGTCAAAGGATGCATAGCCACGACTCACCGATTTCAGGCGATCAAAGAAATCAAGAACGACTTCGGCAAGTGGTATTTGGTACTCAAGCGATACCTGTCTCCCGAGATACCGTATCTGCTTTTGCACGCCGCGCTTCTCGATGCACAGCTTGATCACGGATCCGACATGATTATCCGGCACGAGAATATTCGCCGTAATGATGGGCTCACGAATTTCGCGGATCTCGTTCACCGGTGGCAGCTTCGACGGATTATCAACATACATGAGCTCGCCGGAGTTATTGACGACCTCAAAAATGACGGTTGGCGCTGTGGTTATCAGCTCCAGGTTGTACTCGCGCTCGAGTCGTTCCTGCACGATCTCCATGTGCAACATGCCAAGAAAACCACACCGAAACCCAAAGCCCAGTGCGGCTGATGTTTCAGGCTCGAAATGCATTGCAGCATCATTGAGACGCAGCTTTTGCAGCGCCTCACGGAAGCTCTCGTAGTCCTCTGACTGAATTGGGAACAGCCCGGCAAACACACGCGGCTGTACCTGCTTGAATCCGGGCAAAGGACTGTCGCATGGTCTGCGCGCGAGCGTAATCGTGTCCCCGACCGGCGCACCGTAGATATCCTTGATACCCGCGATCACGAATCCCACCTGCCCGGTATGTAATGCGTCGCGATCGTTCATCTTTGGCGTGTAACAGCCGACACGGTCGGCATTGTAGGTATCACCAGTCGACATGATCGTAATCTTGGTGCGCTTCGGCAGATTGCCGTTGACGACACGCACGAGCGATACCACACCGACGTAGTTGTCGAACCATGAATCGATAATCAACGCCTGCAATGGCGCGTCATCGTCTCCTTCGGGTGGCGGAATATCTCGTATGATCGCTTCGAGAAGTTCCGGTACGCCGGCCCCTGTCTTGGCGCTGACCTCGACAGCCCGCTGGGCATCGACACCGATAATGTCTTCGATTTCGGCCTTGACCCGGTCCGGCTCAGCAGCCGGCAGATCAATCTTGTTCACTACAGGCAAAACCTCGAGTCCCTGGTCGATAGCCGTTGTGCAATTCGCGACACTTTGCGCCTCGACGCCCTGTGCCGCATCGACCACGAGCAGCGCACCTTCGCAAGCCGCCAGTGAGCGTGACACTTCGTACGAGAAATCAACGTGTCCCGGCGTATCGATGAAATTGAGTTCGTAGACCTCGCCATCCTGGGCCTTGTAGTTCAACGACACGCTTTGCGCCTTGATCGTGATACCACGCTCGCGCTCCAGATCCATGGAATCGAGAACCTGCTCAGCCATTTCGCGATCTGCGAGACCACCACAGGACTGTATAAACCGGTCCGCAAGCGTGGACTTGCCGTGATCTATATGTGCAATGATCGAGAAATTACGTATGCGGTTTATCAAAGCCCGGAATCCGTGTGAGCGCTTGGCGGTCGAGATGATACTGACAGATGAGCTCGCCGTCATATTCGATGACCGGAATCTGCGTGTCATACGCCTTTTTCCAGTCCTCGCGAGTGTCAATATCGTGGACAACGATCTCGAAACGGCCACGCACGAGCGGCAGCAGCTCCTCGATCATTACCTCGCAAAGGTGGCATCCCTGCCGGCTGTATATATCAATGGTCTTCAACAAAGTCTCTCAATTGTTGGCGTGAAGCGTCGCAGGCAACTCGCCTGTCGCACCCGCCAGCGACTGATGACCAGCCCGAAGCCGAGGCCCAGCAACGCGGCCATAGCGGCGCCGGCATCACCCAGTGAGGCAGCATACGCCATCATGGCACCGGCAAGGCTACCGAGCATTGGAATTCCGTAGACAATTAGCGCAGCCCGCAACAGATTGTCGGGGGCCAGCGAAATCTCGACGATGTCACCAACCGTCGGACTAAGACCTTCAGGCACAGTGGCCTCCACCTGGCGCTCACTATCGCCAGCCGAAAAAATTCCTGCACCACAACCTTTCCCGGCCGCGCAACGCGGGCATGCCTGGGCGCTATCGACGGCGACGATTGCGCGCACACCATCGGCGCTGCCAACGAGTGACAAGACTCTGCCCTTGGGGTTATCCATTCAGATGATTGTAGGAGGCCTGACAGGCCTGGATCAATGAGGCCAGCAAGGCCTGTTTCAGTTGGGTTGCATAGAGGTCGCGATCTTCTCGACGGTCGCAGCCGGCACCTCTCCGACAGCTGTCACCTGGTATCCGCCGTTCTCCACACTGTAGGAGTTTGACGCGCCGACACGTGAACGACGTGCGAACTTCTTGTTATTGGACGGCTCGATGAAAACCGACACATTGGCCAGGCCATCGCTGTAGAGAATGTGAACAACCGGCACATCTCTGCCAGGCAGGTCTTCTTGGTGCGTCGACATGACTCGAAATCCGGACGGCAACTCCGCACTATTCCACGGGCTGTCAACGGTATGGCTGATCTTGCGCTGCGGCTGTGTGAACCAGCGAAAATTCTCAATGCTCGTCGATGGCGCCAGCGCACTGGCGTGGATCTCCTGATCCAGCGTGATGTCCGCAAACTTGACCTGCTCTATGGCTTCACCGTCATCTCCCATCAGTCGGGTCTGGAGCGGGAATCCGGTTGCGATATCGAGCCAGATACGGTGCCCGTAGCGATACGCGTCATGCGGCCGAATAGCGAGCAAGACGGCTTTGCGGCCAGCAACGCGTTCTTCGCGGACGATCGAGATGTCGTACTCGTTGCCAAACTGTATGTCGGTCGATGGCAGCGAGGAAAACAGCGCGCTCTGGTCATTCCACTCTTCCACTCGCACTGTTTTCTTATCGGGCAGGATGCACTGCACCTCATTGCCATTGCGAATGATCTCCAGGCCATCGCCTTCCTGAACGACCACCTTTTCGCGAATGACCCCGTCTGTCACGACGTGGACGACCTTCAGTGTGTCCGACTTACCATTCTGGAGACGAATAACGGTGCCCTCGTAATTCGTCGTCTGCACTGCACCTGCCATCTTTACAAGCCAGTCGTCGGGCGCAATCTCATCTGCCGCCAGACCAGGCGCAGCCGCGACGAGGCTGCCTAGCGCAACGCATACGGTTGCGATTTGCTGTCTTCGTCGCATCGTCATCGAGATTACAACGAGTCCGCTGATGGGGTTTCGGTGCTCTCGACGTCCTGCTCATCGCTCTCTGCAGGGGTATCGGTGAGTTCGTTCTCTGCCAACCTGCCGTCTCTGATCTCATAGGTGATGAGTCGCGGAGTAATGCTGTCAAAACCAATGTGAGACGACGATGCGTCGTGGCTATTGTAATAGTCACGTAACGGATCGAACTCGGGCTCGGGCACTGTATAGCTGTCGTCAGTTGCCTCTGCAACAGCCTCGCTACCCTGCGCCGTATCGACTTCGGCAACGTCGGACATTTGCTGCAATCCAATCAATACAGCCAGCGCGACCGTCGCAGCAATTGCCACACCGGCGAGCGGTCGCATGAAGCGCGGCGCTGTGGCCTCGGCGTCGGCAAACTCTTCCTGCAGCTCCTTGTCGTCGACAGCCGCCGCCACGCGTTCGCGCAACATCGACATGCCAGCGATGGCTCGTTCGCCACGCATCGCTCGACCCATCGCCAGGTACTCAGCAGCCTGGTTCCGGAGCTCGACATCCTGGCAAAGCCTGCGCAGTAGCAGTTCCGCCTCGTTTTGCGGCAATTCGCCGTCCACGAATGCGGATATTTGCGTTTTTATTGCATCGTTCATAGGTTCCCGCCTAGTTATCGCACCAGGTTCCCGACTTTCTTTCCAATAGCGTCTCGGGCCCTGAAAATTCTCGATCGCACGGTGCCAACGGGGCAATCCATTGTCTGCGCGATCTCTTCATAACTCATGCCATCCAACTCGCGCAAGATAATCGCCGTGCGGAGATCATCGGGCAGAGCATCAATGGCTCGTTCCAGTACTTCCTGCAACTCCTGAGAAATCGTAAGACCCTCTGGAGTGTCCGTTTCTTTGAGCTTCGCGTGCAGCCCGTATTGATCCGGGTCCTGCATATCGAGCTCGATGTCCATCGGTCGCCGCCGTTGTGCCGCCAGGTAGTTCTTGGCGGTATTCACAGCGATCCGGTACAGCCAGGTGTAGAAAGCGCTATCGCCACGAAATCGCGGCAGGGCCCGGTAAGCCTTAATAAAGGCTTCCTGACTGATATCCAATGCAAGTTCCGGGTCGCGCACATATCGCATCACCAGATTTACGATCTTCTGCTCGTACTTGAGCACCAGTAAATCAAACGCTCCTTTGTCACCTTTCTGGACACGTTTGACCAGTTCTTTGTCGGTCGATTCATTCGACATGCGTACGTAATCCACCGACACCCGGATAGACCGGCCGGGCTCTTGAAAGTTCTCTAAAAACAACGGTCATGATATGCAATTTGTGACTTAGGTCGCGGCCGGGGCATGGTAGCAGCTTCAGTGCCCTGCTCCCAAGTGTCGCCAGATAACCTGCAAGCGCCGCCAGTCCTTGTTTCCCGGGCTTTCGCGCCGAAATAGCTCAACATGGCGGCGGCCGTTTTCCGCTGTGAATCTGAGCCACGCGAATGAGCCCAGAACAACACTGCCGGCACTCAGCGTTGCCGGCATGCAACAACCGTTGGTCAGCGTAACCTGCATGTTTCCATCCTGCTCAATACGGAGCCGCTGGTAGTGCCTGTTTCCGTCTGCAATGGCCTTGAGTTCATAGCAACCGGCAATCGTCCATAGCGCGGCCCAGAGGGAGCGCCAGGATGCCGAGATTGGCAGTCCCGCGATGGCAATGACACCGCCGGCCATGGCGGCAATGCCCGTGCCTATGACGATGCATCGCAGCAGCGGGTCAGGTGTCAGTTCGCTTGAGAATGAGTTCGACGACACGTTGCAGCTCGGTGGCAGGCGTCTGTTTGTTCAACAAGTAGCCGAGGAGGTCAGGATCGGGAAGATCCAAAAGTGCCTGAAACGCCTGCTTATCCGTTTCGGGTGCCTGCTCATAGCGTTGCTCCAGGTAGGTCAGGAGCAGTTCGTCCAACTCCCGCATACCCCTCCTGCATTGCCACTTGAGCTGCGTCAATAGCGCCTCTCGACCAGCATCTTCTTGGTCTCGGCGATGGCCTGCGCCGGGTTCAGGTCCTTCGGGCAGGTCTGCGTGCAATTCATGATGGTATGGCAACGATACAGCCGGAACGGATCCTCGAGTTGATCGAGGCGCTCGCCGGTCGCCTCGTCACGGCTGTCAACAAGCCAGCGATACGCGGCGAGTAACGCGGCCGGGCCGAGATAGCGGTCGCTGTTCCACCAGTAACTCGGGCAACTTGTCGAGCAACAGGCGCACAGGATGCAGGCGGCTGGTTCGTTGATGAGCTCCTGGTCTTCCTTGCTTTGCAGTCGCTCCTGATCCGGCGGAGGTGGCGTACGCGTCTGTAGCCATGGCTTGATTGACGCGTATTGCGCGTAGAAGTTTGTCAGGTCAGGAACCAGGTCTTTGACGACCGGCATGTGCGGTAACGGATAGATCTTTACATCGCCCTTGATGCTGTCGATCGCCCATGTGCAGGCCAGTGTATTACCGCCATCGATATTCATCGCGCAGGAACCGCAAATGCCTTCGCGACACGAGCGCCGGAATGTCAGTGTCGGATCCACCTCGTTCTTGATCTTTATCAGTGCGTCCAGAACCATTGGCCCACAGCTGTCGAGATCCACTTCGTAGGTGTCCACACGCGGGTTCTCACCGCTGTCAGGATCGTAGCGATACACCGCAAATCGGCGTACGTTACTTACCCCGTCGGGCGCCGCGAAGTGCTGCCCTTTCCTAATTCGTGAATTTTTTGGAAGGCGGAACTCAGCCAATACAATACTCCTAGTACACGCGTGCTTTGGGTGGCACAACCTCGACCTCATCGGTCAGGGTTTCCATGTGCACCGGTCGATAATCAAATTCGACCTGGCCATTGTCGTCGACCCAGGCCAGCGTATGTTTCATCCAGTTGTCGTCGTCACGGTCAGGATAGTCCTCACGCGCATGCGCACCGCGGCTCTCAAGACGGTTGACCGCCGATCGAATGGTCGCCGTCGCATTGAGCATGAGGTTCTCGAGTTCCATGGTCTCGACCAGGTCGGTATTCCAGATCAGGGACCGATCGGACACGGCGACATCAGCCAGCGTTTCAAACGTCTTGTCCAGTAAGTCAGCACCTTCCTGCAAGGTCTCACCGGTACGGAATACGGCCGCGTGATTCTGCATGATCTTCTGCATCTCCAACCGTATCTCGGCCGTCGGCCTGCTACCTCTGGCGTTACGCAGCCTATGGATGCGATCAACGCTGTTCTGGCCGGCGTCGGCGCCAAACTCCTTGTGCCGAGACCCCGGCGTCATTGTTTCTTCGCAGAAGCGGGCTGCAGCTCTGCCGAAGACGACGAGATCCAGTAGTGAATTCGACCCGAGGCGATTGGCGCCATGCACGGACACGCATGCCGCTTCGCCGACGGCCATCAGTCCCGGCACAACGGTCTCGCTGTCACCACCACTGCTCGTAACCACCTGGCCGTTGAAGTTCGCGGGAACGCCGCCCATGTTGTAGTGCACGGTCGGCAACACCGGAATCGGTCCTTTGGTGACATCGACGCCCGCGAAAATACGCGCTGACTCCGCGATGCCCGGCAAGCGTTCTTCAATAACCTCGGGTCCCAGGTGTTCCAGGTGCAGGTGAATGTGATCCTGCTCGGCGCCAACCCCACGTCCTTCGTTGATCTCGATTGTCATTGAACGGCTGACAACGTCACGGGATGCGAGGTCCTTGGCATTCGGCGCATAGCGTTCCATGAAGCGCTCGCCATCGGAGTTTGTCAGGTAGCCACCCTCGCCCCTTACGCCCTCGGTAATCAGCATTCCTGCACCGTAAATCCCGGTTGGATGGAACTGCACAAATTCCATGTCCTGCACAGGCAGACCGGCTCGCAAGACCATGGCACTGCCATCACCCGTGCAGGTGTGGGCCGATGTGCACGAGAAGTACGAGCGACCGTAGCCGCCTGTCGCCAGAATGACCTGATGCGAGCGGAAACGATGCAATCGGCCCGTTGCGAGATCAATCGCGACGACACCGCGGCATGCGCCGTCTTCCATGATCAGGTCGACTGCGAAGTATTCAATGTAGAACTCTGCATCGTGCTTCAACGACTGCTGATACAGCGTGTGCAGCATGGCATGACCCGTGCGATCCGCCGCCGCACAGGTGCGCTGTGCCGTGCCTTCGCCAAAGCGGGTCGTCATGCCACCGAACGGGCGCTGGTAAATCTTGCCTTCTTCGGTACGTGAAAATGGCACACCGTAGTGTTCGAGCTCGATGACGGCATCCGGTGCTTCCTTGCACATGTACTCGATCGCATCCTGATCACCGAGCCAGTCGGATCCCTTGACCGTGTCGTACATGTGCCAGCGCCAGTCATCCTCACCCATGTTGCCCAGCGCGGCGCTGATACCGCCCTGCGCCGCGACCGTGTGGCTGCGTGTCGGAAACACCTTGGTGATGCACGCCGTGTTGAATCCCGCATGCGCGAGACCGAATGTTGCGCGCAAGCCAGCGCCACCGGCACCGATAACTACGACGTCGTAACTGTGATCGATAAATTCGTAGTCGCTCATGCGCTGGTACCGATCTCAAATACAGCATAAATCGACAACGCAACCACTACGAGGTGCGAAATTCGGGAAAACATCAATGACGCTTTGTTGAGCCCTGCCGCATGCACATAGTCGTCGATTACAACTTGCACGCCAAGATGTGAGTGGTACGCCAAGGATGCGCACATCAGAGCCAGCAACGCTCCATTTAACGGTTCCGCAATGAATGCCACAACAATCGCATGCTCGAAACTATCAAGACCGTTGAGCGACACAGCGAACCAGGATCCGAGCAGGACCAGTACGATCGCCGTCACGCGTTGTGCGACAAAATGTCCTGTGGCGCTGCTCACAGCATCATCCAGTACACCACCGTCATTCCGACGGCGAGCAATAACACAAACCACGCCGACGCATTTGCCTGGCGCTTCTCAAAACCGCGCCCGGTGTCCCAGACAAGATGCCGAATACCATTGGCGAGGTGGAAGAAGAATGCGAAGCTCCAGCCAATCAGAAGAAGTCTTCCCGCGAGGGTCGACATCAGCGTCACAAATTGATCGTAGTCATCTACTCCGGATGCCGCGCTGACCAGCCAGGTAGCCAGTACGACGAGCCCGACCGACATCGCCACACCGGTCGCCCGGTGCAGGATCGAAAGCGTCATCGTTACAGGCCAGCGATAGATCGAGAGATGAGGTGATAAAGGCCTTTCAGTATTGCTCATAACTTGTTGTTAATCTTTTCTTTTTTTAACTAAAAATCGATGCAGCGACCGGCCTTTTCCCAGTCCCCATAGCGGGTCGGATCGAGGCCTTCACGGCCACCAATTTCCTTGGGCTTTTCGGGCTCAGGCTCCTTCTCGAGGTCCGCTTTTTCTGTATCCTCGTCTGGCATGGCGAAAGTATGCCAGACACAGGATTGAGATGTCAGAGTTACCTTACAAGACAATTGCAGTATCCGGATCAGATGCGTTTGAGTTCCTGCAGAGCCAGCTCACCAACGACCTCCGACTACTTGAAGACGCCGCAGAGATATTTGCGGCCTGGTGCAATCCGAAAGGCAGGGTCATCTGGTTCGGGACCGTCTACGCAAACGAATCCGGATACGCCATGTCTGTAGCCGCCGACCTGGCCGAGGATATGGTCAGCCGACTGACGGTATTTCGATTTCGCTCCAAGGTTGAATTCGCGATTGCAGAAGGCGGCACTGTTGACCCGAAATTTCTCATTACAAACGGCTATCCCTTCATCGGCGCGATTCAGTCGGAACACTTCACTCCGCACATGCTCAACCTGGACCTGCTGGGTGCCGTCAGCGTCAACAAGGGTTGCTACCCCGGGCAGGAGGTCGTAGCACGCACGCACTATCGCGGTGCAACCAAACGCCGCCTGCTGCGTTTCGAAAGCACAGAGCCTGTCTCACCGGGCGATAAGGTCTCGGATGGCGAGCGCGATGTCGGTGAGGTGCTTAATGCAGCCGGCAACGAGCTACTCGCCGTCGTGCCAATAGATAAAGCAAATCAAGGACTTACGGTAAACGAAATCGCGATGGTAAACTTGCCCGTGCCATACCTACAAGAATAATAATATCTGGGGAAAAACATGATTCGATACATCAAGATCCTGATGGCCGCATCGGTTGCACTGTTCTGCCTTTTCTATGCACTGCAGAACATCTGGAATCTCGACGCAGCAACCTGGTTTGTTTCCTACACGACCGGCATGGAAGGCCATGAAAAGTACCCTGGCCATTTCGGTCCGGCGGTCACGTCGTCCGCCATGCACGGCATCATGCTGTGGGTCATCATCGCGCTGGAAATAACTGCCGGCCTGCTGGCCGCAAAAGGTGCGTTCGATCTTTTCAATGCTCGCAATGGCTCTGCTGACGAATTCAACGCTGCCAAAACTTATGCAATCGCCGGCTGCGGTGTAGGCATCCTGGTCTGGTTCGGCCTGTTCTCTGCCATTGCCGGTGCGTATTTCCAGATTTGGCAGACCGAGGCTGGTGGTGGAGCGTTGGGGAACGCGTCCTTCTTTTCAGTTCAACTCGGCGTTATCTGGCTGTTAATCAGCCAGAAAGACAGCTAGTCGAAGACTTCCGGTCGCATATGCGGGAACAGCAACACGTCGCGAATCGATGGCGAGTCCGTCAACAGCATGACCAGCCTGTCAACGCCGATGCCAATACCGGTCGTCGGTGGCATGCCGTATTCGAGCGCTCGAATATAGTCATGGTCGAATGACATCGCCTCATCGTCGCCGGCCGCGGCCTGCTCCACCTGCTGGAGGAATCGTTCGGCCTGGTCTTCGGGGTCATTGAGCTCGGAAAAGCCGTTGGCAATCTCGCGTCCTGCTATGAACAGCTCGAAGCGATCCGTAATGAACGGATCCGCATCGTTCTTTCGTGCCAGCGGCGAAACTTCTGCGGGATACTGCGTGATATAGGTTGGCTCACGCAGCGTTGCCTCACCCGTCTCTTCGAAAATCTCTATCTGCAGTTTTCCTGAACCATAGGCTTCCTTGATATGCACGCCAATCTTTTCGCAGTACCCGGCCAGGTAGTCACGATCGCGCACTTTGGACATGTCGAAGTCCGGATTGAATGCCTCGATAGCCTCTTCGACCGTCAAGCGCGCGAACTTCTTGCCGAAATCGTAGGTCTCGCCCTGGTATTCGACGATCGTCGTGCCGTTCACGGCATCGGCCATCCCATGCAACATCGCCTCGGTTGTATCCATCCAGGCGTTGTAGTCGGCGTATGCCCGGTATGCCTCGAGCATCGTAAATTCAGGATTGTGCTGCGTTGAGACGCCTTCATTGCGGAAATTGCGGTTGATCTCGTAGACGCGATCGAAGCCACCAACGATCAGTCGCTTCAAATTCAGTTCCGGCGCAATTCGCAGGTACAACGGCATATCGAGCGCGTTGTGGTGTGTCGTAAATGGCCGCGCGATCGCACCACCCGGCGTCACCTGCATCATTGGCGTCTCAACCTCGAGGAAATCGAGTGACTCGAGGAAGCCGCGCATGTAGGTAATGATCTCCGAGCGCTTGCGGAACACGTCCCGGCTCTTTTCATTGATGATCAGGTCGACGTAACGCTGACGATAGCGCGTCTCCTGGTCGGAAAGTCCGGCCCACTTCTCGGGTAACGGTCGCAGCGACTTGGTCAACAGGCGCACGTCATCGGCAAGTACCGTGAGTTCGCCCGTCTTCGTGCGCATCAGGCCGCCTTTCGCACCGACGATATCGCCGACGTCCCATTTCTTGAAAGCCTGGTACACACCTTCGGGCAGTCGGTCGCGCTCGAGGCGCAGCTGGATCTGGCCTGAGCGATCCTGCAACTTGACGAAACTCGCCTTGCCCATGACCCGCTTGGCCATCATGCGCCCCGACACGCTGACCTCGATCTGTTCTTCAACGAGCGCGTCATTTTCGTGCGCATGGAAAGTCTGTTGCAGCTCTCCTGCTGTCGCATTACGCCTGAAATCATTCGGGAAAGCGTTGCCCTGCTCCCGTAGAGCATCGAGCTTGCCACGCCGTTCAGCGATGAGCTTGTTTTCGTCCGGCTGGTTCTTATCTTCAGTCACGTATTACCAGTTCCCTACAGTCCCTGTTTCAGGCTGGCTTCGATGAAATCATCGAGCGCACCATCGAGTACAGCCTGAGTGTTACCGGTTTCGACACCGGTACGCAAATCCTTGATACGGCTCTGATCGAGTACGTAGTTGCGAATCTGGCTTCCCCAACCGACGTCGGCCTTACCTTCTTCTACCACGGACGCCTCAGCACGACGTTTTTGCAGCTCAAACTCATACAATTTGGCCTTGAGCTGCTTCATCGCCTGCGCCTTGTTCTTGTGTTGTGAGCGGTCGTTCTGGCACTGCACGACAATGTTCGTCGGCAGGTGCGTAATTCGCACAGCCGACTCGGTCCGGTTGACATGCTGGCCGCCCGCACCGCTTGCTCGATAGACATCGATGCGAAGGTCTGAAGGATCGATCTCGATATCGATGTTGTCATCCACTTCGGGCGACACAAATACTGACGCAAATGACGTGTGGCGGCGATTACCCGAATCAAAAGGCGATTTACGCACGAGGCGATGAACGCCCGTCTCCGTACGCAACCAGCCATACGCGTACTCGCCCGTGATATGCACCGTCGAACTCTTGATACCTGCCACTTCGCCAGCGGAGGCTTCGATGACTTCGGCTTTGAAGCCGTGGGCTTCTGCCCAGCGCAGGTACATTCGCAGTATCATTTCCGCCCAGTCCTGCGCCTCGGTGCCGCCGGCACCTGACTGAATATCGACATAGGCGTTGTTGGCGTCCATTTCGCCCGAGAACATGCGGCGAAACTCGAGGGCGGCGAGCTTTTTCTCGTAGCGGCCAATGTCCCGCTCAACCTCTGCAACCGTGTCGGCGTCGTCTTCTTCGACGGCCATGGACAACAACTCCCCGGCATCGTTGAGTCCGGTGGAGAGTTCGTCGAGAACGATGACGATTTGCTCGAGTTGTGCACGCTCCTGCCCCAAAGCCTGGGCGCGCTCCGGTTTATTCCATACGTCCGGTTGTTCGAGCTCGCGCTGGACCTCGGTCAGGCGTTCAGCCCTGCCCTCATAGTCAAAGATACCTCCTCAACGCATCAGTGCGTTCGGTGAGGTCGGCTATGGTCTGTTTTGTTTGACTCGTTTCCATCGTGTCGTCCAGCAGTGCAGCGCGCGATCTTATCAACCCCCGGCCTGCAACGCAGCAATTTGTTCAACGATGAGTTGCGGAGTCTCTCGCCCGCGCCATTCGTTGACATCCAGGCGGTAGGCCACTTGCACGACACCGCGGTAGGCCGGCCCAGCCTGGTTGAACGCGATCGCGTCGATGACGTTGTTGCCGTCGACAGCCTTCAACCGCATCTTCAGATGGCTCTCCCCGACGGTACGTTGCTCTACCAACTCGAAGTCGCCGGTCCAGGTCGGCTCGGGAAATGCGGATCCCCATGGTCCGGCATTCCGCAGGGTCTTGGCAAACGACAATCCGAGTGCGGCATCCGGCAGGACTCCATCACTGATGATCGCACCCGAAAAGTCTGCATCCGAGTAGAGCCGATCCATTTGCGCGGCAACCGCGTCTGCAAAGGCTGCGTAGTTTGCTTCCGCAATCGTCAGTCCTGCAGCCATTGCGTGCCCGCCAAATTTTTCGATCAAACCTGGATGTGTGCTCGACACGGCCTCGAGCAGGTCACGTACATGAACTCCCGCAATAGATCTCGCCGAGCCTTTCAGATGACTGTCACTTTCCCTGGCAAATGCGATCACCGGGCGGTGGCATTTTTCCTTCACGCGAGCCGCTATGAGCCCTACGACTCCCTGGTGCCAGGACTCGTCGTAAACGCATACACAAGCAGGCCACTTCTTCGCATCGAGTGAATCAACGTAGGCAAATGCCTGTTCGCGCATCGTCGACTCAATATCACGACGCTCCTTGTTGATGCCATCGAGCAAGGTTGCGAGTTGCGCAGCAGTCGCATCGTCGTCAGTCAGCAGACACTCTATTCCTACGGACATATCCTCGAGACGACCCGCGGCATTGAGGCGTGGACCGACCGCAAAGCCGAGATCGGTGCTGACGGTTCGGGATGACGCGCGACCGGCTTGTGTGAGCAATGCTCGAATACCTGTCACTGTTTGGCCCGCACGAATTCGACTGAGTCCCTGCTGGACGAGAACGCGATTGTTATGATCAAGCGGGACGACGTCTGCAACTGTGCCTAAAGCAACGAGGTCGAGGTACTTCGCCGGGACCCTGGAGCAACCACTCTCACCTTGTTTCTCAAGAGCCTTACCCAGCGCAGCCATGACGTAAAAAGCGACACCAACGCCTGCAAGATTACGGCTCGCAAACCGGCTGCCAACCAGGTTCGGGTTAACAATGACATCGGCCTCCGGCAACTCTTCTGCAGGCAGGTGATGATCAGTTACGAGCACGGCGATGCCCGCCTCTTTGGCAGCGCGTACGCCTTCGATACTCGAAATGCCATTGTCGACCGTGACGATCAATTGCGGCGACCGCTCGGTAGCTACTTTGACAATCTCAGGCGAAAGCCCGTAACCGAATTCGAAGCGATTAGGGACAAGGTAACTCACGTCCGGGAAAGCAAATGCGTCGAGACATCTCAGCATCAACGCCGTGCTCGTCGCACCGTCAACGTCGAAGTCACCGATCACAATGATCCGATCCGTCCGGTGCCTGAGGAGTAGCTCAACGGCTTCGTCGATACCGTCAAGAGACCCGACGGGCGCAAGTCCTGCAAGCCCGTACTCGAGTTGTTCAGGGGCTGTCACACCGCGCGCGGCGTACAGCCGGGCAAGTACCGGGTCGAGGGATTCCAGGCCGACCGACTGTGGTGCGCTGCGTATGACGATAGGCCGTTGAGTTTTCATCGGCATCAATCCAGCAATGCCGAGTTACGTCGCCAAAACCGCCAGCGATGCGCAGGCAGTACCGCTGCCTCCATTCCATCGCGAAACATCAGCGTAAGTCGCGAGACGCGCCCGGAACGAAGCAGGTCCCTCAGGTCGTTGAGACATCGTTCCAGCAGTTCGGAATCATCCTGTTCCGGAATCACGGCGACAAATCCTGCTACGGATGCTTCAACGCACGACGGAATGTCACCGGGCCAACTGGCGACAACGCCGGTCTTACTCAGCCAGTGCCCGATAAGCAGTGGGTCGTTGCTGAACAGTGGCGGATGTGGAACCGTTTCCGGTTCGGGCGCAACACCGCCGCCCCAGAACCACAGGCAATTGATCGGTTGTTGCCCCTCTTGCTGGCGCCGCTCATTGATCTCATGATCATGCAGCGCCATCTCGACTTCGGAAACGAGCATGCGATAACTGTCTGCCGCTGCGCCGCCTGGCATGTACTCGTTGGGCATGTCTCTGTGCGCGACGTAAGCCGGCACATCGGCAGTCGCGATAGCGTCGTTCGCTCGCAGGTACCCACAGGTACCGAGCCTGGCAAAGCCGTAGGATTCGTTGTTGCCAAGGGACGACTGCAGGTGATCGACCAGCGGCCGCAGATCCGATGCGGGGGCCGCTACTGCGTCCTGCGCGTGCAGACACAGGTGGTCAAGCCGGGGTTCGAGGTACACAGGATCGGCCGCAGCGATCCACACCGTCGGCCGGTCACCCGTCTGCCCCCACATGCGCAATGCGCCAAGGCCCTCCTCAGGGCACGGGAGATTCAGGACATCGAGAATCCTGGACAACAGCTCACGCGGTTCGGCCAGTTGATGAATGTCCGACCTTGCCAGCCAACGCCTGAGCGATGGGCCCTTCAGCCGCCCCCCGGCTACGGTGGGCAGCACAACGACCACGGCATTCGTGTCGTAAGAGGTAGTCAAGATTTGCTCAACGATGGGGTCTTTGTATGATGGCGACTCTGGGTATCCATGGTAACGGAAAGACCGGGTGAAATTCACACGCGAAATGCCGGGCGCGCTGACCATCCACAGTGTGTCCGATGATCAAATCCGGATCGGCGATCAGGTTTTCAGTGATGCGGTTGCGATGACGGCAGGCGCGCTCCTCGACGACTGGCCAGCAAAGGCCATTGACGACCTCACCGAAAGCGATTTCGCCATATTGCTGGATACGCATCCCGAGGTCATCATTCTGGGAACTGGCAACAACAACGTGTTTCCACCGCGCGAACTCGTCTTTGCCATGGCACGCCGCGGTGTCGGTTTCGAAGTGATGAATACGCGTGCCGCAGCAAGTACATTCAATGTTCTTGCGGGCGAAGGCCGACAGGTCGCAGCTGTACTATACCTGTAGGAGCGCTGCTTGCAGCGCGACAGTATTGGGAGAATATAGATGACTGATCGTTCGCGTCGGCGTTTCCTTGGCGTCGCAGGAAGCGGTGCAATTGCCGCAGCTTTTGGCGGCACTTTCCTTACAAATTCCAGAATCGCAGGAGCACAATCCGTGAATACAGTTCGCTGGGGTATCGTTGGTACCGGTGGTATCGCAAATTCGATGGCGCAAATGATCAAGCTGGCGGATGCATCCGAGATTGGCGCCGTGTCGAGCCGCCGCATGGAATCGGCCAGGGAATTCGCCGACAAGCACAGCATTCCCAATACCTACGATTCGTGGCAGGAAATGATCGACTCCGATGATGTCGACGCAATCTACGTGGCCACGCCGACGAGCGTGCGCGAGGAAATTTGTATCGCCGCGGCCAGTGGCGGCAAGCACGTACTCGGTGAGAAGCCGTTCGCCAGCCTGCCGTCCGTAAGACGCATTACTGAAGCATGCCGCGACAACAACGTCGCGTTTATGGATGGCACACACTTTGTACACCATCCGCGCACCCTCGATATAAACAAGAATCGAGAAGAAAGGCTCGGCTGGGTCTGGTCGGTCGCTTCAGCTTTCCAGTTCAATCTTGAAGACCGCGGCAATATTCGATTCAACCCGGAACTTGAGCCAATGGGCGCCATTGGCGATGCTGGCTGGTACAACATGCGTGCCGCGGTCGAATACCTGCCTCCTGGCATCAGGCTTGAAACTGTTAGCGCACATCTGCGCCGCGACGGTGAGACGGGTGCGACGATCGGCGGCACCGGCGTTTTGGAATTTGACGATGGTTCAACATCCACCTGGAACTGTGGGTTCGATTCCGGTGCTGTAGTCATGGACCTTAGGATCACGGGCGATAATGGTGTCATCAACATCAATGATTTCCTGAGCCAGAACCGTGATCGATCAGCCGACTTCCTCTATCGCACGGGTGGCTGGGGCCCGGGATCAATTTCGGAGACCATCAACATTGCATCAGATAAACCTGGCGCTGCCCTGATGTTCGAGGACATGGCTGCCGCTGCAGCAAATCCGGCGCTGCGAGAACAATGGATGACGGCGACGGAACGCACTCAGGCTTTGCTGGATGCGATCTGGATCGCGGCACTGAATAACGAAGACGTGAATGACACTTAGGTTATTCCTCACAGCCTTTTTCCCACTGGCCTGTTTTTTACCGGGCCTGGCAAGCCAGGCATTTGGCCAGGATCTGGAGCCAAGGCGCTGGACGCCATTACCTCCCGGGCTGAATGTCGTCGGGGCTGGATATGTACGCACCGACGGCGACGTTGCTTTTGACCCGGTGCTGCTGATCGAAGATGCCGAGGTTGGAGGCCACACTGCCGCCGTCTCCTATGTGCGCTCCTTTGCCATCGCCGGGAAACCGGCGCGGCTGGACTTGGTAGTTCCCTGGCAGAATCTGACGTGGACTGGGCTGCTCGATGGCGCCCCGGCAGAGGCGACGCGAGTCGGTCTGGCCGATCCAAAACTTCGTCTCTCAATGATACTTGCGGGCGGCTTGCCTGATCCCACTGCATCATCAAATACGGTTTTCGGTGCCGCGATCGCGATTAGTGTCCCCCTGGGCGAATACTTCGAAGACAAACTACTCAACCTCGGCCAGAACCGGGTGGTCATTCGACCACAGATCGGCGTTTTGCATACGCGAGGCAAGTGGTCGTATGAGTTAACAGGGTCTACGTTCCTGTATGGCGACAACGATGAATTTTATCGCGGCTCGACGCTTGAACAAGACCCGCTCTATGCGCTGCAAGCCCACCTGATTCGCACCTTCAACAAGCCCGGATACTGGGCAGCATTGAGCGCTGGATACGGTTGGAATGGCCGATCAACAGTAGATGGATCACGCGCAGACGACAGCAAGCGACTCTTCCTGTCTGCCCTGGCGATTGGTGTACCGGTTGGGAAGAGACAAGGCGTGAAGTTCGCCTATGTACGCGGCCGTACGAACACCAACAAGGGCGCGGATACGGATTCCCTGGTGATCGCCTGGTCACACAGGTTCTAGATCAGTCGAGGATTACGTCGCCCGAAATACCCTGACTTTCCATCATGGCGCGCAGACTCTTGATTGCATCGAGTTGAATCTGCCGAACGCGCTCCCGGGTGACGCCGATCTCCTCACCAATCTTCTCCAGTGTTGCCCGCCGGTGGCCATGCAAACCAAAACGGCGTTCCACCACAACTCTTTGCTTGTCGTTGAGCTCGGATACCCAGTTGTCCACGAGTTGCTGCACGCATTCTTTTTGCGCACAACGAGATGGCTCAGCACTACGTTTTGCCTTGAGACGATCGACGGGCCCGCCCTCATCGTCTTTACCACTGCCACGGATTGTCACGCGATTGTGCAATGACATCAGGCGTTCGACATCTTCGACTTCGCGCCCTGAGTGTTTCGCAATCTCGGCGGCCGTCGGTTCGGTGTCCTGACCCTGCCGTATCGTTCGCGCTGCGCGCAAACATGAATTGATGTCCTTGATGATGTGTATGGGCAAGCGCACGGTGCCGGACTGATTCATGATCGCGCGCTCTATCGTCTGGCGTATCCACCAGGTCGAATAGGTCGAGAAACGAAAGCCACGTTCAGGGTCGAATTTCTTCACCGCGTGAATCAAACCGAGGTTGCCTTCTTCGATAAGATCCAGAAGCGGCAAACCGCGATTGAGATAGCGTCGCGCAATCTTTACAACGAGCCGCAGGTTACTTTCGATCATGCGCTGCCGTGCAGACTCATCGCCCTTCAGCGCGCGCCTCGCAAAGTATTTCTCTTCGTCCGCAGTCAGGAGTGGCGAGATGCCGATCTCACTCAGATACAGTCGCGTTGGATCGTTCGAATGCGACCCGACCTTGCTGTTTTGACGCTGCCCCACAGTACCCCCTGTGACGCAAAGAGCGCCGCATTGAGTTCAAACTGTAAGTCGCGTTATCTCGCAGGCAGATTCTGTCGCGGGTTAACCGGCTTGCCATTGCGCCTGATCTCAAAATGCAGTCGCGCCTTGCGTTCCGGCCCCTCACCCATGGTCGCTATGCGCTGGCCTTTCTTTATTGTTTCGCCTTCTTTCACCAGCAACGACGCGTTGTACCCGTAGGCACTAAGGTAAGTGTCGTTATGCTTCAGGATAATAAGCTGACCGTATCCAATCAGT
>Ga0255048_10000393_pt1 | contig 34897 bp, 57 predicted proteins | sample JV7_2_2_MG_FD_183619 | JGI IMG/M metagenome (GOLD analysis project Ga0255048, IMG submission 183619) | Seawater microbial communities from Jervis Inlet, British Columbia, Canada - JV7_2_2 | ecosystem: Environmental > Aquatic > Marine > Inlet | place: Canada: British Columbia | collected 2016-10-06
CTACTTCCATAACTTTCTATTTTAATCCACTATCTTTAACTCTATAACTACTATTAAATCACATTAAAACGTGCCTTAGTAGTGTGTTGTAAAACATTAAAACGATTTTACAACACTATATATAAATAATAAAATTACTTAGGGCAGTGCATCTCACAAAATCCGTGTTGCTTTTCAAATATTACACCTGTGTTTGTTTGGTCACAATCGTGCTGTACTATACAGGCATACATATTTGTTGTCTCACTACAAGCACCTTTGTTTATTTTATTCCAAGGGTGTTTAAATAATTCAATTTGGTTTTTACAATTACAGCAACACTCACCGCTATGCCAACCTTTATCACATTTATTATATTTTGTTTTCATAAGTCGTAATTTTACTATTCATATATTTAACGTTCTATGTAATTAAAAAAGACATACAACAACGTGTATAGGTAATTATTGCCCTTGCTTTTCTGCGTTATCAAAGGCATTATCTATCCATTCTTGTATGGTTTGCCCTTGTGGTATAAATAATTGGTTGTTTCCATAAAGCGCATACATCAGTATTTCAAATTGTTCTTTCTTCATAATTATATTTTTAAGTTATTAAATCGGGCAAAAACTACCCATACACAATGCGTTTAGGCAACAATTAAAAATGAGCCTAACACGTAATATATTTTATATTAAAAATTTTCTCCTTCCATCACTCCAAATATTCCGCAAGTGTTGCAGCTATTTCCAAAACTTAATTCGGCTTGGGTGCTATTGCAACAATTACAGTAGTAGTAATCGGGTTCGTCATTTTCTTCGTAATCATCCCAAAACTCATCAGGGTAGTTTTCTATTTCTTTGTTATTTTCCATCACTCAAAATTTTAAATTCAAAACATATTACCATTCGTTAGCAGTAATTAAAGTATCTCAACTAATTTACCGCTTTCAACTATTTCTGTTACACATTTTTTGCATCTGTTTTTTGCAAATTCATCTCTAAATTCTTTTATATATAAGTAGTCGCCACCATCTACAACTTTATTACAGCCTAAGCAATTAAAACTACTGCTAACACAATGTATATCACATTGCTTGTTTAGTGGTTTTTTACTAAATAATCTCTTAATCCAATTCATATCTTTTCTATTTAATTTTATTGTTAATTCCGCAACGCAACATACACTGTGCTGTTTAGGTTTAATTCGCCATAACTATTAATTTAATCAAGTTTTGGCGTATTACAATTGTCTTTGCAAAAAATCCATGTAGGTCTTATTACTTACTTTATATTGAGTGTTACTTTCCTCGCAATATAAAATTCTTTGTACTGTTCCTGCTGCTGTAAACTTAGTATCTAGTAAACTTACATTTAAAGAACCCGTATTAGGACAAGCCCACTTAGGTAAACCATCTTTAACAGCTAAATTAGTTGCGTGTTTAAAGTAAGGTCTTAAAGTCATATATAGCTCTTCAGTAGTTACAATATCACCTACGTTATAATCTACCATTTTTTTAAGATATTCCTTTTGTTCTGCTTTCGTACCGTCTTCTATCATATCCCACATATGAATACCTTCATGTGATTGCTTTAATGTTAAACCGAAATACTTAGCCATGTAAGCCATAGAATAAGACGCTAGTCTAAACTTAGATTTAGCGTGTCTATAAATATCAAATGATGTTATGTAACTATTAACAAACAATTTATGATAAGCAGCCCTTGTATTTATTAATTTATTATCAAAAGAATTGTTATTTTGACCTACTACAATAGCAGCTTTATTATATTCTTTTAAAAACTTTTCCATCATAGTTTTATCACATTGGTCTTTATCCCATGTTAAAGAATGAACTTTGTCTTCACCTATCCACTTCCAAGCTATAGAAATAATAGAAGTGCTAGTTTTTAAAGCTGAATGATTAACATATTGTTTACCACTACTCCAAATTTTAGCCGTAACTCTTGAAGTTTCAATATCATATACTAAAACTCTATCTTCTTTAGTATGAGCTTTTACAGTTCCTAGTCCTAAAATTTTAGCATGGTATCTAATATTCCTTACAGAACAGCACCACTCTTCAGCTAATAACTCTTGAACTTCTTTTCGACTCATACTAGAAGCATATAAATCTGTAATTCTTTGAATCTTTTTTTGTCCTAATTTCATATCTTAATAATTTTTATAAATAACGTCTTCAATTCTATCATTATCTAGTAATGCAATACTAACTAATTTAAAATCACTTAAAAACTGATTAGCACTATCATAAGCGAAAAAAGTAAATTCGCTTTCAGGCGTGAAATCAAATTCAAATTGATAGTAGTAAGCTTTTTCATCTACCACTGCAGGAATTAAAGTAGTGTAATATACACTTAATTCTGTAGCATATCTAAATTTTAAGCATCCTATTTCTTGAACAAATTTCTCTGCTTCGTTTGTTGTCATCATATTATTTAATGTAAGTTGTAATGGTTGTAGTTATGTTACCTATCATTGATGGCGTTTTATCTGCTATTTTCCATCCATGCGAAAGTAAATACTTTTTAAGTTTCATAGAATCTTTAGGTTTTAATCTTTTACCATCAAACCAAACAGACTGATTTTTCATTAAATCCCAGTTAGTAGCTCTAAATTTATTATCTCCAGTATCTACAAAAACCGCTTCTCTAGTTGTCATCATTTTAACGCCTGTATGCACATCTAAATATTGATAGCTTTCAACGTTTTTGTTATTGATCTGCACATCTTGGGCTTGTAGTGTTAGAGCTACTAAAATAGTCCCTAATGTTAAAGTTAATTTCTTCATTTTGTTTAGTTTAAATCTTTAATTCTTTTTAAAGACTTGACAAATGTAAACAGAAAAAACTAATAAACAATAATTTTTTTAGAATTTTTTTAAATAGCCTACAGAAATGAGCCTATTTTTATTTGTGAAATCAAAGCCTAAACCTAGACTGTACATACTACCACGCTTATTTTGATAAGCTAAAGTTCCCTGCAAATTAGTTAATAAAGGATCTATAGTTATTTGCCCTCCATACAAGAAGCCTCTAAGGTTAGTTATAGTTTCTTTGGTGTATTCGGTTGTATGAAATGAGTTAGCCGTTAATTCATATCTTAAAATGGGATTAAACGGTGCTTCTACAACTATTTCGCCTGTTATTAATGAATCATTCACTTTATAGTGATATTCATTCAAAGAATATTTAACACTATCAACTATTGTATCTCTTGTATTTTTAACAATAGTATCAAATGATGTTATAGTGTCTCTGATTGTATGATGAATTATAGTAGTATCGTATTCAACTACTGCTTTAGTTCTATCAATACAGCTTGTTTTATTATCACTACACGTAACAACAAGCAGCAATAGTACTAATATTATGTAAATTGGTACATGTTTCAAGATAGGTACTTTTTAACACCCTTTGATAAATAACGTTTAATGGTTGCGTTCTTAAAATATATTAACACTCCTGAGCATAGAAACAAAAAACCTACTTTAATTAGTTCTAAATCTAAATACATTAAGCCGTAAACACCACAAGCCAATAGTATAATACCTATTATATTTGTTATAATATTTTTCATGTATATAAACTAATTAAAAAAGATATAACAGATATACCACCTGCTACCATCCAGTGCCTTTTTTTAATGCTTTCTTGTTGTTTCTCTATATGTTTAACTCTATCAATTAATCCGTTTGGATTTAACTCAGAACCTACTAAAGCATCGTACATTTTATCTACCTTTGCTTCTATGTTGTCTACTTGTTTTTGCATGATTAAAATTGAATACCGCTAAAATAAGCATTTGAACTTGTAGCAATATCGCTGCAGTCATCTCCATTAGATGTGTATTCAGGAAATGAATCTTCATTATCTTGTAAATAAGCTATAGCTCTTTGACTGTAATACTCTGCTACATCTCTTACTGAATCACGCAAGTAAGACAATTCACTTAAATCTATTGATGCTGAATTATCACTATCTTTAGTAGATATAGATTTGTTAGTTAACTTATAGTTGATGAATGGCAAAGCTTCATATAAACTCCATTGTAATAAAGCAGGATGTATGTAATCATCTAAAAGAGTTTTATAAACCCCCGTAATAGATACAGCTTCTAAATCTGCTATGATTTTATTGTATAAATTAGTTCCTGTAATTGTTTCAATATGAACATTCTGAGCTACTAATATAAACGGCTCTAATACTTCAGCATCTACATTCCCATTAATTACCGTTTCATCTCGTAGATAATCTACGCTCATGAAATACACTTTATTCGTTGCCATCTTCTAATATTTTTTTACTGTCCTTTTGTAACATTCTAATTCCTGCCTCTCTATCTATTCCAAAAATAGTTTCAAGTATAGCTACTCCCCCATCTAAAGATATTGTACCCTCTGATACTTGAGCAGCGATAGAAAGTATTCCAGTAACCCCACCTACAGAACCTCTTAATTTTGCTTTAGCCTCAGCTTCTACATCTACAACCTCACCTTCTACAACCTCATCTTGAGTAACACTTCTTAAAGAGCCTAAATCTACCTTCTCATTTGAAGCATTTGTTTTTAATATCCAATTAAAGCTATTTTCTATTACTGATTGTTTAGGCTCAATAACAGAATTAAAGAATACTTCTTCAGCTTCTTCTATTTCATTAGTAGAGCCTAACTTTCCACTTACAGCTACACCAGCCACAACTGGTGAAGCTCCATGCCCTACTATAATATTTTGTTGTATTTGCTCCTCTAATTGTATAAATCTATCATCCGAAGCGTTTAAATTAATTGGTATAAATTCAGGTGCAGAATCTGAGTCTTTTGAGAATGTTACAAAAACACTAGATGCATTATCTGTGCCTCCATATTGCTTTTCCAAATTCTTTTTAACTTGCTTTCTCTCCTCTTCTGAAGGTACGCCACCTTTAAAAGAAATTATCATGCTAGGAGTGAACCCGTTATGCACTGAAGATAGGTGAAAGTTCGCAATTTGTACATCCAATTCTATCCAATCAATAGTAGAAATATAAGAAGGGTGTGTGTAATAATCTACTCCTGATCTATATTCTGTGTGATAAATTAATTCTGTATCTTCACCAAAATAAACCCCATCAAATGATTGTATTAATTCAGGCTTATATTTTTCTTTTCTGTATTGTTCCCAGTCTCCACTAATTAAATAGTAAGATTTGCCTGCTTCGACTCCTTTCATCATAGCAGCATCATCTTCATCTTCCTTAGCAATTCTAACTTTATCAAATGGAACGTATTTAACACGCACTATCTTAGTCTTATCTCTTGACCATGTAACAGCCATAGAATAACCCCCGTAAAGAAACAGATCCCATCCCATTTTAAAAACAATATCGTTAAGATTTTCAGAGCCTTCTACATTTGCAAAGAAATCTACCAATGCAGGATTGTCTTTAAACCCTGCTCCTACAGCCATATTAACCTTCTTAGTTAATAAGCTATTGTGTTTAGATGATGAATTCATTAAACCCACCAAATAACTAGGGTAGTTGTTATCATCCCCGTATGGAATCCATTTAGCTTTAGTTTCTTTGAATTTCGGAGTGTTTTCAACTCTATTCATACTAAAAGCGAAAAATTCACCCCCGTTAAACTCTTCTTTTTTCTTATCCATTGTACACTACTTTTGTATCATTACCGCCTGAGTAAGTTGTCTTAGTAATTTGCTCAGAACCATCTACATAAACTTTACCACTTTCTACTAATTCAGTTACATTAGCTAAATCTAAATCATTTAAAACTGCTGTAGAATAAATTTTATATTTATAAAACCCTTTTAACGGTAAATCAATAATACTATTATTCAAATCTTCAACTGAATTAAGCTCTATAACAAACTCATTATATCTAGCTATGTTAGTAGATATATCTACTCCAGTAAACACCTTAGAAACGCCCGTATCATCACTAGTAAATTCAAATACATAGTAGGGAGTAGCTAAAGTAGTAACTTCTTGCAAAGATAACACTACATTAGTAGATGCTGATTGAGTTAATTTAATCATTTTTCTTTTTCTTCTTCTCTTCAAAGATAAATCTAAATCCTTTTTGAATATAGAATTCTACGTTTGAATCAGTAACATCTATTGTGTTAAATGCTTTTAAATTTCCGTTTGATAGAGTCACATTTTCGTACTCTTTTTTTAAAACTAATTTGCTCATATATTTAAAAGTTAATTATTTATGCAATGTTTATAAAAAAAGGCTATCCGTTAAGATAGCCCTTTTAAAATAGTATAAATTATTACTATGCTGATAATGTAAGTAATCCAAAAGTAGTTGAATCCATCTCAGTAGCAAATTTTGGTTCTGTTCCTGTAATAGTTACATTGTAACCGCTTAAATCTCCATACCCTTGCCCAGTAGTAGAAGTAGAGCCAGTTAAATAAGCACCGTTTTCTTTTCCTAATAGCCAGTAATCTCCATTTTGAGTTTCAACTATTACGTGCATTTGTGTTCCTGCTAATAGTAATAAGTTGTTTCTTTTGCTTGTTTCCATTTTATGGAAAATCATAGCTAAAGTTTGAGTCCAGAAGTTAGTACCGTTTTCTTGTGAGTGTGTTCCCTCTTCATTTAGAGAAGCAGTCTGAGGTCTGAATTTAAAAGTATAAAAAGTTCCAGTTCCTACTGAAGCTGTAATAACATCTGCTGTCAAAGTAAATGTTGCTGCATCTGCAAAAGCTGAGATATAAACGTTTTTAATTCCCCCTGTAGACTCTAAACAAGCTAAAGGTATTCCTGCTGTTAACGTACATGTTGCCATATTGTTTGAGTTTTTATGAGTTTATAATAAGGGAGTAGAATTAACTACTCCCTATTTTTTTAATTATGCTGTAGTTGTAAGCTCTACGATTCTTTCAGGGAAAGCAATGTTTGCTCCAAACTTGAATTTTTGAATAGTTCTTACTTCATCATTATCTACTGAATAAGCAATAGAGAAGTTTTCAGCATCATTCAACAAATCAGTTCCTACCCAAAGGTTAGAATCTTCTGCAAGAATCCATCTTACACCGATACCAGTTAATTGGTTAAGTCCTTTTGTACCTCTTACAGTTACATTAGTCCCAGGCACTACAATTGAAAAGTTATCGTTTTCATCTGCTGAATAGTGAAATAAGTTCGCATTACGTAATGCTCTAGTGTACATTCTATAATGTCCTAAAGGCATGTTTAAACTTAAATCTTCTGATTGTAAAGCATCAACTGGAATTGCATCAATCATTTCATCAACTCTATCAATGATGTTTCCTGCAGTAATAGCTGTTGTAGTTGTAGCAGATACTACAGAACCTTCAGCATCAATAGCAACTAAAAGACCATCAGCAAAAGCCATATCTCCTGCTCCCGTAGCAATATTCCCTCTCCATACTAAGTTCTCTAAATATGTTTGAGTTCCTTCAACAACTAATTCAGAATACTTTTGTTCAAAAGGCATATCTTCATTGTAAGATCCTGCTTTCATCATTTGCTGTGTATAATACGCTTCTAAATCATCAACACAAACAGCAGCATTTTGCTTAATCTTAGAAACTGTAATAGTTCTTTGTGTTAAATCTACGTTACCACTTGCAGAGAATCCACAAGCTCCTGCTTGGAAAGTATTGTCTATTGCAATAAGGTTAATTTTTTCAGCAGATTTAATACCTGCTTGAACTTGGATTCTATCAATCGTAGAACCTTTTAAAACTGCTGCAGAAATTAATTCTGTAGAGTTTTCACTTGTGTAGGCTGTTAAGCCTGTTAAATCTAAAGCCATTTTTTATTGGTTTATTTATTAATAATTATTTTTTATTTCTTCTTATGTTTCCTAATGCTTTGAATTTGTCAGTTTTAGCATCGCTTTTAGAAATCTTAATTTCTTCTGCTGCTGGCTCTCCCTTAAATGCAGAAAACTTAGATTCTAAAGCAACATTTTGTTCTGCTAACAATACATTAGATTCTTTTATTTTACTGTTCTCGATAATAACAGCTTCAAACTTCGCTTCTAAAGCCTCTATTCTCGCTTCTAACGGGTTTACTTCTTCTTCTGATACATCTGCATCAGAAACTTCTTTAGAGTCTTCTACGACCTCCTCAGACATTTCTTCTTCTACTTCTTCTTCTACCTCAGCAGGTTTAACTTCTGAAATAATACCTTCTTCACCTACTACAATAGTAGAACCATCTTCAAGAATATACTCTCCTGCAGGTGCAACTTCTTTACCATCTTCAGAAACTATTTCTACTACTCCATCAGCTTCCATAGCTGATACATTTAAAATAACACCTTCAGAAGTTTTAACCTCTGCAAAAGTATCTTCTGCTTCAACAACCTCAGAACTGAATAAAAGTTCTTTCACTTTGTCAACAACGCTTTTTTCTTTTTCGCTCATGTTTTTAATTATTTGATTTATATATATTTAAAAGTAATTTAATTATGAAATGTTTAATTTTTCTTTTAATGCTAGTATTTTATCAATACGAGAACCACAACCATTTAAAATAGATTGCATCTCCTGCTCTATGTTTTTATCATCTACAACTGTTTGCGTAAATACTCCCTCTACACTAAACCCTTGTACCTCTCCTGATTTTACTTTCTCCCATAATGCATCATCATCTACTTTGTAAGAAACAAACCAACTACCTTTTGGTATATCATCATAGCCTAAATGCTTTGATTTATCCATTTCAGGGTTTTCTACTATCCATGATTCTACCACAGTAACTCCTGAACTAACTTTTGTTTGTTCATGATCTACATTAGTTCCTTTGGTATTACCTTTTTTGAAAAATAATTCTTGGCACTTTCTAACTGTTTCTTCTGAGAAATACACAAAATATGGATTACCATCTGCATCTTCTCTAACTATTTTTTCATTAGCTAACATAGCTGCTCCTACTACTATTCGTTTTTCAGCATCAATAGAAGAGAAGTTTTGCTTCTTATTTTTACTAAAATACATGAAGTTAGTTTCTATAGCAGGAGCTTCTACAAAAGATATAATATCTATGCCTGTTTCTTCTAATTCGTTAACTGTTAATTCAACTAATAATTCTTTCATAATTTTTATTTGTTGTTATATATATATATATACTAGCGTACATTTGATATGGCTCAAGTATAGATAGCAAAGGATTGTTTCAAAGTGGGAAATTTTTCATTTTTTCCCGTTTTCAAACAAATTTCACTACCCAATTTGAGACTCAGATTCTATAGTTGAAACTCTATTTTGTTTATCAGATATATCACTTTCTAAAACGTAAACTTTTTGGTTAATTCCTTTCCCATTTCCTATACTTTCTGATTCGTTTCCTTCTAGTGTTTGAGTAGAAAATAAAGATTCAGGATTAATATCAGGAGCTGAAGCAGAACCTGTAGGAATTGAAGGCATACTAAAACTACCACCCCCACCTCTACCACCTTTCTTCCCACCAGTAGGAGCTTGTGAAATCTTTTGTATATTCTTAGCGGCTACACCTGCAGCAATACCTGCAGCAATAGGCCCTAATGCTACTCCTACTATTGGAACAGCAGAACCACTTGTATAAGCAGCCTGAACTCCCTGAATCCCACTTATAACAGCCTGAGCTAATGCTATTGCTTTCGCTTCTGCAGAGCCTTCATCCATTAATTGACTAAGATTACCTAACATGTTACTAGCCCCCGATATAGTAGCTTCGTAATCCGCCTTTCTTAAAGCTGCTTTATCTTTTGAAGTTTGTTTTTCTTTATCAGAAACATCATCAGCGTGGTCTTTTTTAATTTGAGCAACCTCTGCTTCGTAAGCTTCTACATCTAACAACTTCTGAGCATCTATTTCTGCTTGCGTTGCTTGTTGCGTTTCTTGTTGTTCTGCTTTTAATATTTGCTCCTGATCAAACTGCTCTTTTAATGCTTGTAGTTTTAATTCAAAAGCAGCTTTAATTTGTTCAGGGCTTGCATTAGGATCATCTAGCCCTAAATCTGCTCTTAATTGTTTTAATTCTATATCTGCTTGTATTTTCCTTTCACCACTTTCTTTTAATTGTTTCTCTTCCAACAATCTAGCAGCTTCTGCAGCATCCGCCCCTTCTTTTTCTAAAGCTATCTCATTAATTAATTGTTCAGAACGTCTACCAGTTATATCTGCTCTAATCGCTTCAGCTTCATTTTGAGCATTAATTAAAGCTACTCTATTTTCTATTGTAGCATTTGCGGCTAATTCACCTGCAGCAGCATTGATAACTATTTGAGCATTACGAAGCATTATTTCTTCCTGCTCATTTAATACTAATGCTAATTCATTATTAGCTTTTTTTCTTTCATCTAAAGATAAAGTATAATCATCTCTTTGTTGTCTTAACAATTCTGCTTCCCTATCAAACGCCTCGAATTTTCCTTTATTAATTGCTTCAGCTATTTTAGCAGCATTTTTAGCGGCTGTAATTCTATCAGCTTCTGCTTTAATAGCTTTCAAGTTTAAGTCTTCTATAGCGTCTCCTACAGCTTCAGCTCCCGTAGCAATTTCATCCAATGCCTCTCCTAAGTTATTACCTATATTTTTTGCTGAATCTATAGCTTGATCTTTCAATTTTATAAGATCATCTCCGACCTCTTCAATAGAAAGTTTTAAATCGGCTATTTTCTTTTCATCTCCACCACCTAGAAATGAAGATTCCCACGCCAACTGTAAAGCTAATACAGCCCCTTTAATACCGTAAAAAGATGCTTTAAAAGGAAGTAAAAAAAGATTCAGAATTCCCCCCATTACTTTGCCTAATGCATCAAAATCTGAGGTAGATGATTGTAAAGATTTAGAAACAGTAGTAACTGCTAAACCAATAGCTGTAAAAGCTGAATCTATAAAATCTAAAACGGGTTGTTGTTTCTCTAGTATTTCTTTAAGAGCAGCAAAAGCTGCAATGACTAAACCTATGCCTGCTGCTTTAATAGCTAATCCTACACCTTTAAAACCTGTAGCAACTGCTTTTAATGATTTACTTCCTGATTTCTCGGTAGCTTTTAAACCATCATTTACTTTATCAGTTTCTTCTTTAGATTCCGAAAGGCTTTCAGTTAACCCTTCAACTGCTTTAACTAATTTATCAACATCGCTTACAGCTTCTGATGAATCAGCTTTTACTTTTATTTCTACTTCTCTTTTTGCCATATTATCTTTCTTCTAAGAACCAGTCTGAATCCAACTCTAATGTTAAGTTATTGCTTCCGCTATTGTTTCTAACTTGCCAAAATACATAATCGTTTTTATCTAAATTCACATTAAAAATAAAATTGAAAATTGCAACGTCCCTACCTCCAACAAATGAATTTACTTGCCTTTTTACTTCAGATAAGTCAACAAACACGCCGTCTGAATCATCCCATTTTCTAAGCCTTATACCTAAATCCTTATTAGCTGTACATTCAATTAAAAAATTCACAACGCATCTAAACTCTCTAGGTGAGTTCCCCAAGTGTCTTAGTTGACCTGCTGCAGGTGAATCAAAATGCTCTAGTCTATTAGCACTCCATGTAGCATTTAAAGTGTGCCATGTAGACCCTGCTGATATTGTGGTAAGATTTTCACTTGAAACAGTTAAGCGTCCACCCTCAAAAGTATTAGGTAGTCCATTGTTTCCATCCCATGCCGATGCAATATCAGTCTGATCTATATTAGGAAAATAATTTAAATCTGTAGCATCAGCAACTCCTGCTCTTGTCATTATCATATTAGTAATCTGTAAAGTAGAAGGATTAACAAAGTTAGAAGGGGCAAAATCACAAAATGAAGCTGATGCAGGTAAATCTATATTCATATTACTTCTAAATCTTGAACTCATTAAAAAACCTACTCCCGCTTTAAATAATGAATAGCTACCATCTGATAAGCTTCTAACTATTGAGGTATCAATAAAATATCCCCCTACCCAAACACCTTTTAATTCAAGTTGAGGAGTGCCGCCAAAGCGACCTGTACCTGCTTCTAATCCTTGTCTATAATTATCAATAACTCCTAAAGAGGTGCATCCTATGTAGTTTATTACATTCACTTCTATAGTATGGAATCCAGTAGCATCTACTAGATCATACACTTTAGAGTTAGTTCCTGAAGCAGTTAAATATAAATCCGACATCAAAACATTTCCACTACCTCCTACATCACTAACAAACATAGAATAATTATCTTCTGAACTAATTAAAGCACTTGCATCAAAGTTGTAACCTTTTATAGATATTCCTGTAGAGGGTACAGTTATTTGCGTAGCTCCTAAATCTACAATGCCATCAATAAAATATTCTTTTGTTGAGTCTATTGTGCCTCCTATAGTGTTAGTGTAATTATCTTGAGTAACTACAATTCTATTAGTTAATACATCATTAAGAGTTAAAGCTATATTGTTTCTATCACTCACCCAAGATGTGCCGTTATATAGATAAATTCCTGAAGGATAATAAGATCCTCCCAATGTAGAGGGCAGCCATTTTGTCCCCTCTGAATTTTCAATATATGCTAATTGACCTTCTAAAGCTCCCGTTATTAACAACAAAGCTGTGTAGTTATCTTCTATATAACTGAAGCCTCCACCTTGCTCTAATGAAACAACTAAAGCTCCGTTTTCATCAAGCCTAACCTCTTTAAAAAAGTCGTATTGATTGTCTATTTCTAAGTCTGCCATTTATTCAAAAACTATTTTAATTCTATTGGTATCATCCAACTTGATTTTTTTAAAGAAGCTATACCTATTCCCTACCTTAGTATCTATGTTTGTTTTTGTATTTACTACAGTTATTAGTTTTCCATTTTCATCTAATCTAATTTTATTATAGAATTCTTTTTCGCTCATATATTTAAAAGTTTTTTTTTTTTACTTTGTTTATATTAAAAAAGTTTATTATATTTGTCATTCACTAAACGGAATAATATGGATGAAGTAGTAGAAAAACAGTTAAAGATTATTGAGGCACAATGGAAGTTAATAGATAGTTATAAGAATATGTTAAAGGAAATAGAATCTCAATTAGATGATAGAGGCGGATTTGATATATTAAGAGCTTCAATTAATGAGGTGTTAAAATAATGATTACTAACGGCAAAGAATATGAGTAGTGCGGTAACTTGTTGGTATGATGTGTATAGTGAACCACCCATCTTGACGAAGTAAGCATTGGAATAAAGAAAGACTATACTCCACATTACTTATATTTATTGTTGTATGTCTTTTTTAATTGCATCATAACGTTTAGTATATGGTTTTGTAAGCCATAGCAGAAATTTACAATTAAAAACGAATATTAATTAGGCTTATAAACTATATACAGTGTTAACTACTGTAAGCGGTTTATAAGCACAAAACTTAGATTATGACACCAAAAGAAAAAGCAAACGACTTAGTGGATACTTTTAGAATAATATTGATGAATGAAGATACTGATTGCGGATATGAAATACTATGCACTATGATAGCAATTAAGCACGCTGAAATATGTGTAAACGAAGCAATTAAGCACGCACAAATGATACCAACAGAATATGAAGGTTATGTAAATGCTTATCAATATTTTCTAAAAGTAAAGCACGAACTTAGCTTATTGTAGTTAATTACTACTGTATGTTTAGTGCGAATTATTAACGAAAAAATTAAATAGATAAAGATGATAACAGAAGTACAAAGATTGATGATAACCAATATGGTTAATACAGAGTTAAAAAATATTGACAATACTGTTTATTGCGAAGATGAATTAATAGCACTAAAGCAAGCATTAAATATACAGAATGTTAGCAATCTGTTACTTTGTGGGATGTGTGATAAAGAAACTGAACACGAACAAATTAGCTCGACAGCATTAAAATGTTTAGACTGCGGAAATATAGCCGTTGAATGATTGCTAACGTATTTGTATAAGATGCGTGGCGACCTAAACAGCACAGAACTTTGAATAATTAATAAACTTTAAAAATAAAAACAGATGAAAAATTTAATAACAAAATTAAGCTATGCATTTTACACATTGTTAGTTGCTTTTTTAATGGTTGGTTGTACCCTAGAAGGAAGTGATAATGATGTAAACCCTGAAAAAACATACAAGGTAATAGAGGTAGATGGTTGTGAATATATTTACATTAGCTGTAGACCTTGGAGTGATGCAATGTCATTGGCTCATAAAGGAAACTGTGAAAACCATTAATATTGCTACTAACGGCTAATGTATGGCATTTAATTTTACGGATTTAAAACTACAATAATTATGGAAAAGGAAATATTGAAAATAATAAAAAGCTACGAACACTCAGATACAGTTACAGAAAGCTTGGAAGGGTGTATTGCAGAAAGCGAATTTAACAATTTAGCAAAAAGTTTAGTAAAATTATTTGTTATACATAATGTTGTAAGGCAAAGCGAACAGTTATGCGACTGTAAAAACACTGAACCCGAAATAGCAGGATGGGTTAGATGTAAGGAATGCAATGATGTATTTATGATTTAAGCATAATTGATTACAACACCGAGCTTGGTGGCGTTTAAATGCCACTTAGCGAATGTTAGGAATTATTTATTCACAGTTGTATCTGATATACTTGCAGCTCTATTAGTTGTTGTAGCATTACCTATATAACCATTGTTAACATTATTATTAATTGTAATGTTAGCTGTAGAATGATTAAAATCTATACTACCGTTATTAACATTGTCAGTAATTGAAAAAGTGGTAGCAGTTTGAGAGGTGTTTTCCATTATATCTCCATTGTTCCTGTTACCTGTAATGCTTCCAAAATTTCTATTGTTCTTAATTATTTTACAAATATTATTAGATAAATCTGTTACATCATTATTAATAAACCCTTCGAAAATATTATTAGATATTCTTGAATCATTCCAATCAGATAAAACGTGTAAATCTTCATCCATAGTATTTACTACATTACCTCTTGAATCTCTTGTGGTTACTATTTGAGAATCTGCTTCACTATATAATACATCTACCTTTAAGGTTTCATAATTCCCTGCTGATCTATTTACTTCATAATATGAGCTGTTCAGTGTATAATCATCTATAGGGCTGTACCCTCCGCTTATTGCAGTACACCTCCAAACAACCCCACCCCATATAACTAAATCATCTACAGAATAATCCTTATTAGGAATCCATATTTCAAGGCTAGAATATAAAGAAGCTTTTGGTACTTCTAGAATACGAGTGCTATTAAAATTTAAAACATCTACTGCTTCTGCTTTAAATTGTAATCCTAAATCAATACAATTATAAGAAACTCCAACTTCTAAAGTCCCTGCATCTCTTAAAGTTATTACGTCTGCTAATTCGTAATCTTCTACAACTGTAGCTGGCTTTCCATCTCTATAAAATTGTTCGCCAATGTAACCAGTATTAGATTGTGATACCGTTCTGTTACTTGCTCCGATTACAAAACCATTTTCTACAGCTGAATCAATTACGTTGTTATCTCCTGTTATAATTGCGTTTGGCGAATCATCTCCTACAAAGTTATCATTACCATTAATTGTAACATTATATGATGCTGTACCTACTCTATTATCTTCTCCATTAATTGTAACTCCAGTAGAGCCTGAAGTATTCCCGTTACCACTTCCTGCTGTTACATCAGTTCCTTCATTTGGATTATATGTATCGCCATCTATAATCTCTATATTATCCACAAAAGTATTACCATCTTTTATTTTTAATAATTCTACTTTAGTTACACCCTTAACAATAGGGTTGTAATCAACTATTTTATTAATATAATAATATGCATCTTTTACAAATATCTTAGCGTTTAAATTATCTTTGATATAATTAATATCTACTTCATTTAAAAAGAAATACATATCCACTTGCTTCCCTTCTGCAATTTGTTCTATATAATTTTTCCAATAATTATTATACTGAGTTGAAGATGTTGTAGTAGCTTTAGCAGAATAATATTCAAAAGGAACTGTACCGAAATGAATATCCATTGTAGGGTTTATCGGGTCATCATAATGACCTGCATACGGGTAACTATAATAAGCCACATTTGAAGTAGTTCCTGCTCCATCTGTTGACTCTATCCAAAACGGCTGTCCGTTTAAAGTACTTTTTAAACCTCCATAATGCAAAATTCTTGGATTAGTCTCAGGAGCTGAAGTTTTTATAGATGGAATAATGGCACATCTTCTTAAAGGGTCTTTTTGATTATAAATTAAAGGCGTTGGGCTAAAAGGTGTTTGAATCATTTTTTCACCTTTAACAAATTCATTTACAAATTCTATTTCATGCTCTCCATAAATATCACCGCTTAAAGCCTTAGTATAATTTTCATTGTAATCTTTTTCATCAGGAGTATATGAAAACTTAATTTTTTTGTTTTGCAGTTCCGATAATAATTTAATCTTATCAGGTTTAGAATGATCTTTTTTATTAGTCCAATCTAAAGTATCTCCTCTAGCATAAAAAGTATCTCTAGGCTCTATGACTAAAGTGTTACTTTTATCAGGGTCTAAAGTTATATAGGCATTGTATCTTTTTATAATATCTGTTAGTATATCGCTTTGTTTTATATTCTTTGGTATGAACTCAGAAAGTATTATATCGTCTCCATCTGTTAAAGCAGAGCTTCTAACTTCGTTATGTATAACAGTACTATCCAATTCCATTGTGTAGCTTACTGTATTAACTGTGCCATTAATAGTTCCATCTGTTGTATAATTTAAACTTCTACCGTTTGCGGCTACGAAGTTAACCCCACCTACTGATACAACTATGGTAACTTCCTGAGTAGCTTGTAAATGAACAGTCGGTAAAGATATTACTAACTGCCTATTTTGAACGTCTGAAGTAGTTAACGTTGTGGGCATCTGAACATAATTAGAAGAGTAGTGATTACCGTAAGCAGCCCCATCAATATATACTTGAGCAGAAAATCTAATGGTAGTTCCTGCGGGTGTATCTTGAACTGTATTACCCCACCAATCTTCTCTATATCCACTCATGTAGACAGTACCTCCAGTTGAAAAAGTAGATATAAAATCTAATGTAGCATGAATACCATATACGCCATCTGCATCTACAGTCCATTTATTCAATGTTGCATCATAGTTTCCCCCGTTATCAAAGTTCCCTGCAGTAGAATCGTTAGTTGCATTTGTAACATTTACAATACCTGAATTTACACCAGTCCAAAAAGAAGACGTTATTGAGCCTGAAGCTAAAGACAAACTACTCCCACTACTTGCTTTAAATTTTCTCCTTAACACTTCTGCTTCTGTTATTTCGGGAAGTTCGCCGTTAAAAGGTATAATTGCTTTAGAAAAAGCTAAACCTTCTGTAGTGGTTTCATCCATTAAAGAACCCGTTAAAGAGTAACCTGCATCTTTAGCCATTCTAACAAGATAAGCTTTCTCAAATATAGCAGGTTTAAAAGAATCAGTTTTATAATATTCGCTTCCCTCACCAACTTCTTTACCGTTCCACATTAAAGGATAAACATAAGCTCCCCTACTATCATTACTCCATGAAGAAACTATGTTTGCTTTTGTGTAATCATGGTTGTAATATGAGAAATCTAACTCAGTTAATAATTTATCCTGAATCTTACCATAAAAATCTACTGATTTACTAGTTATAACACACTCATACTCAATAGCATCCCCCTCTTCAAAGTTAGTATTTACTATTTTAATGTTTTTTAATCTTAAAAACCCCTCAATAACTGTAGAACTATTAACAATTATGCTGCATTCTGTTTTAAAATTAGGGTTAAAAAATGTGAAATCAGCATTCACGTCCCAAAGCCCCCCCATTATTCTGTTGTTATTCTTAGTTCCCAGTAAAGTAACAGTTTTTGAATAGGGAGCATTACGTTTTGAAGGGTCTTTTACATCAGAAACTGTGTAATTTATACCAAAACCGAATGTGCCTTTAATATCTATTTCACTATCAGCTAGTAATATCTTTATATCATTCATCTTTGAGTTGTGTTTTTTGTTGCGTAAGTAAAATCTATTGAGTAATTCACTAAATGATCTATTAATCTTGTCTTAATTTTAACAGAATTTGTGTTAATATTTACAGCTCTCAATACATCACTTGAATCTAAGTGATATACTTCGGGGCTTTGTATTAAATCGGCTATCTTTTCACCTTCTAATTCTGTAATGTAATCACTTGTAACACTATAAGTATCAGTTACATCTGTAGCATAAGTAGAAGCTCCACGCTCGTAAGAGTTCCATCCATAAGTTACTGTTTCACCATTAACTGCAGCAGAGCCGTAATTTTTATTGTAGTTCTTTTTGTTTACTTTTACTTTTTTATTGCTTCCTAATTCAAAATTAAAACCAGAAAAAGAACCGCTTTTGTTAAGGTATATTAATTTATAGTTAGTATATGGACTACATTCTGATTTTACTTTAAATGTAAATAATTCGGTTGATGGGTTAAAAGCTGAATCTATCAACTGCACTGTATAAGACTCTATGGTATCATCTATCATTGCAGCTATACCACTAACAACTGTTACGGTTGATCCTGTATGATTTAATATATCAGCAGGTGCAACGCCGACCGAAATGAATTTATTAGCATCACTTGTAGTTGTAAAATTGTTAGGAATTCTTATAGTTCCTAAAGTTGATATAACCTCTAAATACTCAGCTTCATTTGAGGTTTTATTGTAGAAATTAAAGTTAATCCTATCATCTAATAATACTGTCTGAGTTGTGTCTAAGTTTGTTAGGAAATCAGAAGGGGATGCTGAATCTACTAAGTATGTAGTGGGATCAAAGCTAGGGACATCTACCCAATCCACTACGTTATTTAAAGCGAATTTATCTGCAGAAAATACTGCAGCATCTGTAAAGATTGTAGTAGCTCCGCTTGTCAATTCTGCATTACCTACAGAAGTTGCTGTAAAAGCTGTAGTAGTAACTACTGCAGTTGTACTAACTACGTTTGTGATTTCTTGCTCACCAATATAACTACCTTCAGGAACTGAAGCATTAACTGTAATAAAATCCCCTAAACTAAATTCATGGTCGGTTGTAAAATTGTATTGAACAAAACCACCGTTATCTGATACCGATAAAAAGTTAGGATTGTGTAAATACTCTTCTTCTAATTCAATATGATATTTAACAAAACTATTAGGTATCTGTTTAAATATATTGGTATCTGTTAAATCTAAATCACCACTAACATAGCTTTCAATATGCTTTGATAAATTAACTACTCCCAATCCTGCAGGGTTTGGTGTTACTTTTAATTTACTAGAATAAACCCCATCAATATAAATTTTAACTATATGTTGAAATTTTGGTCTACTCTTTTGGCTGCTATCTAATACCGTTATAATTTCATTGTAAGCACTTTGAAATTCTTGAGGCTCTAATCTTATCGTTGTACTCATTACTTAAATGTTATATTTCCTTTTTTACTTAATCCTTTAAAATTCTCTTCTATTAAATCATCTACCCAATCTGCAATACCATCTTCTAATCTCCTATAAGCTACATTATTTAAAGCTTGTTTCAACATTCTGCTACTAATATTCGTAGCAGGTATTCCTTTCTTCCCAATGCTTTTAGCTATTGCATAAGCTAAACTTTCATCTATCCCTTTTTGATTACACCACTTTTTAATTGGAGCTACAGGTGGGGGTGTGCTGTTTGGCTTTCTTCCTTGATCTACATATATAAAATAATCTTCAGCTAAAACTAATAAAGTGTATGAAGTACCAAAAGCAGTTTCAATAGCTCTACTTTCTAAAGAATCCATCAAACGCCCTGTATTAACTTTAGGCTCATTCTTTATAAGTTGCCCTGCTATTTCTACAATCTCTTTACCAAAGATTTCTATAGCTTCTTTTAATTTTTCGCTTTTAGGCATTTGGCACAGCTCCTTGTCCTGATTGTTTAGGTTGCTCTGATTGTGGTGCAACTTCAAGTTTTTGCGTTTCCATATTATAAATATACTTAACCCAAATATGCTTGCAATTAACTCCGCCTCTCCACTTAAATACATTGTAAACATTAGCTCCATTAATACCAAAGCCTTTATTAGAGCCGTTTAATTTAAGTATGTCAACATATCGCATCAAAGACAATTTAGTACGTCTTACGAGTACTTTACAAAAGCTTCTTGAATCTTTTCCTAAATCTCCTGAGCTATAACCACTTGAAGTGTGGGCTACATATCTGTAAAGATTAACAGTTTTTGCTTTTGCGAATTCTTGCTCTTCACCTTCATTCTCAGATATTTGATGCATATAAGAATTATCATCTATATCTTCTACAGTCAAACCTAAATCGTCAATAGATATTCCTATATCGTTATCTTCTAAAGTTCTGAATAAATTATCTCGAGCTATTTCATCCATTAAAAGCTTTTCGGCTTCTGTTTCATTAGCTGCTAATTTTACTATTTGTTTTAATTTTTCAATCATCTAATTCAATATTTAATTCTTTGCACTTCGCTAAATATTCAGCTTCATTTGCTAACTCTATTACCTTGTGTTTTGTTGTTACCCTAGATGGTTTTTGAACGTCTCCCATAGGGATATATTCTTCATCAATTTTTACTATTAAATATCCGTTGTATTCTTTCATAAGTATATTTTATACAGCTCCTCCATCTGTTATTGTCCAATTCAAAGTGTTTATTAAATAATCCCTTGCAAGTTCTGCCTCACTTCCTATTGCTACAGTGCTAGTATTCCCTACAGTAATACCGCCGTTAAAAATTATATTTGAAGGAACTACGTAGTTTGTAGCAGGAGCATGAGTTACACTATCCCATCTTAACCAACCCAATAAAGTATTAGAATAATTTTCTTGGCTCCATGTCGTAACGTTATACGCGAAATTTAGCATACCAGTAACAGTTCGCATATCCCAGTGTCCAAGATTAGCGTTAAGAGGGGTGTAAGCAAATGCATTGGTGCAAATAGTAGGTGTAAAAATTGGAGTATTGTTACCACTCCAACTAGACTTGTAGAAGGCATTTGTTAAATTTCCTGAGACAGCCCTTATAGTGTCTTTAGCAGAAATATTTAAAGCCATATTTTCACAAGCTAATGCATAGTTATTATTTGCCCAAACGTTTGTACCCCAGTTTCTAATGTCTGTTATTTTTTTTGAGTCTCCAAGTGTGTTGAATTTCATGCTTAAATACCCTTTAATTCTAATGATGTTAACGCCTGCAGTTGGAAATGTGAAAATTAATTGAAGGTCTGAATTAGATGTTCCATTTATAAAAGTAGAGCCGTTACCGTCCATAATATCAACTTCTAGTCGAAAGCTGCTTACAACACTAATTTTAAACTGGTCGTTATTTGTCTCTGCTGCTATTGTTGTATCAATTTCTAGTTCAAACCATTCGTTTACAAGTAGCGTTTCACAAGTATAAGTTTCACCACTCCCTTTGCTTATAGGGCTAGACACATTGTTAGCATCAGTTATAACTACATCGGTGAAAGCATCACAAACAAAAGGAGTTTGAGCAGGAGTAGGAGTAGGTGTGCCATCACTTTGTGTGTGTGTTATATCAGGTAATACTACCGTTTGACCTAGTGGTACATCTTGACTATATGTTAAATTTGTATTAACTACCTTTCCATCTACTACTGCAAATGAATAACCCGTTAAGTTATCAATAGGACTACCACAAAACGAAATCTTATTAGGGGAAGCTAAAGTTAACTCTGTACCATATCCATATAAATCTATATCTGTAAATCCATCTAATTTAGTCATAGACGCATCAGATATAATATCTATTGAATTATCAGCATAATATGGATGAGTAGCAAATTCATTAACAATATCTTTTAATATTTCTACTGCATCTGAATATACATTAATTTTATTATCTAAATCATCATTGACTAAATCTAATAGCTTAATTTCAAAGTCCATAGTAAACATACTAAAACCGTTTACGTCTCTAGGTAAGTTTGGCTTAGTAGGTACGATTGCTAATAACGGAAAATCATTATCATCTATTTCACCTAGATTATAATCTTCAGAAACTTTAAAACCATTTATTTGCTTATGCCTTGCAGCAATATCTTTGAATAGTAATATTATTTGTTCGATTGTCATTCTCTCTTATTTTCATCCACTTGCTTCCAATATGATAACATATTTAAACAGTGTATATAATTTATATCAAATATTATTTCATGCTTCGTAATATCATTTTGAGCCAACCTGTCAACCATTGCAACCCACTTAAAACCACTACCAACACTTTCCTTTTTAATCGCTTCATTAATCTCTCTCTCTTCATCAGACCAATCTTCTCTATCTTGCTCATTTTCGGTATTACCAAAAACTCCCTGATAGGTTGTAAAGATATTTTGCCTCCACTCAAAAAAAAAAGGATCATCTCATGGACTTTAGTAATAGGAAACTTAGAATACAATTCTCTATTTTTATTCAAGTCTTTAGCATTAAATTTTTCTCCTTTCTTAACTAATAACACAGCCATAACTAAATCAAATGATTGAGAGTAGTTCAACTCTTCATTCTCAATAGTTTGTTCTATGCTTATTTGCTCTCCTAAAGTAATTTCGTTAATTGATTTGATCCATTCATACTCAATACCATCATGAATAAAAGAACTATATCTATCTTTAGGTAAATTTTCATTTAAGAAAGCAATACTCTCTTGAATCTCTTTTACGGTGTCTGTGGTGAGTTCTAACGAATTAACTCCACAAAGTATAGATATTATATCAGCTAATCTTTTTGATGCGTTGTCATCAGCGTCTAAAGATGCTAATTGCTGATACTCTTCAACTGTTACATCATTCCAAGAAGTAGGTACTAATATCTTCATATATTTAAAAGTTATATTATTATCTTGTGTTTATGAAAAAATAAAGCCCCTAGATTGAATTGGTCTCTAGGGGCGGTATATTAACTAAACAAAATAAATACGTTTACAAACATACAAATTTTATTTGATATAAAAAAATTATTTCAATAGTTTTTTATATTCGTTTATTCTTTCAATTAATTGTTTATCATCTTCAGCATCTACTAAATAAGCTAATGTATTTTGATATACACTAATTTCTTTTAATTTCTGCTTTAATTTCTTTTGATAATAGCTTATCGTTTTTGGTTTTTTTGCCATTCTTTTATTTTTTTATTACATTCATTTACTTTTATAAAACTTGTTACTGCTATATTATAACTTAAAGCAAATACTATAGCTAATATTATATCTATCATTTTACAAATATACTATAAAAAATTGTATTCACCACTATATTTATTTTTATTTTTATTTTCCCATGTAATCGCTAAACTCATAGGTATATCATCATGGAATCCATTAGCAGCAGCAAACTTAGGTTTTCCAGTTGGACTTATTGTCATTGTAAAAGTCTCAAGCTCACTTTTATAGATAGCATCATTAGGTACTTTAATCTTCTTAGATGCAAAAGCATTTATTAAATTATTTATTATTTCAGGCTTACTTGTCCCAGTTGTTTTAAATCTAACAATATTTCTCAATCCATGTACTATTTCTAAATCATCTATGATAGGGAGTCCCTGATTATTTTCTTCTATCATTAATGTTTTAGGCTTCCATTTATTATTAGCATCTATTATACGTTGCTTTAATTGTGGTGCTGTGCATTTATTAAATCTATCATACCATATAACATTATCATCTTTATCTATTACAGTGATAACTGTATAATCATCTTTTAAAGCTACATCAACTCCCATATAATAATGATTAGATGATTCGTATCTACTCTTAGATATATCTATACAACATAACTCTTTTAAGTTTTCAAAGATAGCACTATTATCTACAAACTCCCCCATGTATTCTTGCCTAAATAATACATCAGGCATAGAAGCTTTGGCTAACTCAATTACTTCTCTACTGCTATACGGATTGTCATAAGATGTAAATAAGAACGATTTATATTTATCATCTATATTACCTTTCTGAATCATGTTAAAGAACCAGTTCTTACCCTTTGGAGTAGATACTATTAAAACCTTTCTACCTCTTACATTTAACATAGGTAGAAGTATCTCAAAGAATACAGATTCCTTTTGAAAGGCTGCCTCATCTATTATAAGGTACTCAATAGTTTCACCTCTTAAACTATCTTCTTGTGCTGAACTCCTAAATTGAATCTTAGAACCATTGTAAAATACTATCTCAGTATCTCCCTGTCCTCCTTTAGATGAAGTCATAAATGGTTGACCATCTATCATTTTAAGTATCTGCTTATACACTTTATCAGCTTGTGATGCTGTAGGAGATACCCAGTAGATTAATTGGTTAGAATCATCTAAAGCCCACTTAATCGCTTGTTGCTGAGATAGAGCCGTCTTACCTGATTGTCTACCTGCATTGACTGATATAAAAAATAGATCATCATTGCTACACGCTTTGTGAACTTCCATCTGCTTAGGATGCGGTGTATATAATTGTACGTGGTTACTCATTATTAATTAATTTATCTGCTTCTTTAAATGCTTCTTTGTATGCTTCGTTTCTTGAATTAAAAAGATTTTCTTTGTATGGTAAACCTAGACTCCCTTCTTTATTTTCTAATTCAAAGGTATATTGTTTAAATGCAAATATATACATTACGTCAATAACATAATCAATACTATCATAATAAGCTAGGTAAACACTTATTTGCATTTCAAAGGGTAATTCATAAAAAACCCATAAGGCTACAAAGTCTATATTCTTATACCACCACCTCTCAAACTGTTCTTTGTTTTTCCCTGTCATAATCTTATTTATTAATATGTACAAGGCTTCACTTCAGTCCATGCAGCAATATAAATTCTATTACCATTCTCATCTATCCCATTGCAATACATTCCATCTAGCCTATGTATTGTGATTTCATCGCCTTTATTTATTGGTATTGCTGAAGGTGGTGTCTTCACGTCTTCATCAGTTACTATTACTTTTGTCCCGTATTTTACTCTATGTGCTTCCATAATCTTATTTATTAATATGCTACAAACATAATTCATTATTTATTGAGATTATCCCAATAAAACTTTACAATCTCAAATATAAAGACTACTATGATACCTATTATAATACTTGTATATCCTATAATCATTTTAAAGCGTTTTAACGTGTTATTATTATTTTTCTATATAAGTACTTAGATTATACATAATCGTTTGTTAAAAGGTACTTAAAATAGCTCTTATCATGTTCTTTGATATATTCCAAGTCTCTAATAGTATAATCATCATCATTAACACCTTGTCTCAATAAATCTTTATATGAATTACATTCGTTAATTATTTTTCTTGGAGTAGCTCTATTTAAACTTTCTGATACATCGCCTTCTGATATACCTAAGAAATTTGCAATTTGTTTAAATGTTTTCTTTTGTATTAATTGTTCTTCTATTCTCATGTTAATATTGTTTAAATGTTCCTGAAGTAATAGTGTTATAACCAGTTCTTAAATATCTTTTTTCTTCTGCTATATTAGTATTGATACTTTTAAAGTTTGGTGTCGGTAATTCTAATAGTCTTATCTCTTCTGCAGTTAAAAACGTGTATTCTAATTTATATTTATCTACAATGTCTTTATGTTTTATTAATAAAGTTTCAAATTCAAACATTGTACCATGAAAAAAAGCGAAGTCAATTTTAATACCTCCATCTACATCAAATTTATCATCCAACATAAATTTACCATTTATATATATTTTTCTATTGAAATATTCGTCTTCTTGTTGTTCATCTATTGTCATAATATTGTGTATTTATTTTGTACAAATATACAACTATATTTTTAATAGAGAAAAAAAATGTTGTTATATATATATATACTAGCGCACATTTAATATGAGCCAATGATAGCAAGGGCAAATTTGTTTCAAAGTGGGAAAAAAAAGAAAATTTCCCGTTTTCAAACAAGTTAGGCATCATTTTTTGTACCAAAATCTACCGTATAATTTACCTGTTTTATCTCTACTTTTTCAGGCTCAAAAAGTCCTAATAATTTAGATATAACTTCCATAGATTTTATCTTAGAATTATGGTTGTAGATTTGTGCTAATCTATTGAATTTTTTTTCTTGCTTCTCTGTAAGATTATCCTGATTCGCTAAAGCTACGAATTCATTGTAAGATTCTATATCTTTTGCTAGTGTCCCTACGATAACCTCTTTAGATAGTCCTATTGAGGCTGCTAGGTCTTTTTGTGATGCCATGAAGTATTCTTTAACTTCAGGTCTTAAACACATCTTATAAAAGCCTCTCGAGGCTGCAATACCTTCTACTTCATATTGTGTAGAATATGCTGAAGGTTTACTGAATCCATTTAAAAAGTATTCATCTACAACAGATTTATGTTTCTCACTTATTTCTTTCTTTTTCATGGTATTTTTTTATTCTGTTTACTGCTTGCCTAATTTGATCGGGACAATTCATACAAGGATCAGGTATTGAAGTAAACAAAGTTCTATGTATATTTAAAAGTCTTTGCTTATCTTCTTGTTTTAAACGTGTTAGGGATGCAACCCACTCTAAATCTTCTATCATAACTTAGTTACTACAAATGAATCTAAAAGAAATGCAACCAAAGAAGATAATAAAGCTAACTTTAAATCTTGACTAACTACTAAGGTAAGCCAAAAAGTATAGCACTTAGGACAATTAAACAATGTTTTAAAAGCATCCTTAATAGATGAAGGTAACTTAAAAGTTACTATTGAATAACACATGTAACCTATTACTATACTATTGATTAATAATGTTGTCATATCTTTGTTGAAATTTCATTAATACTATATTTTGTGCGTTAGATACACCGTTGTAAATTTCTGATAATGGTATCTTTGTTTGTTCCGCTATCTCTCTAAAGGTTAAACCACCACTAAAATACTTATTAAATAGTATTTCATCATAATAAGCACCTTCGATTCTTTCGGCTCTACCTTTTAACCATGCTTTAACATCTAATATAAGCTCATTAATTAGATACTCTTTTTCTACATCTATAAGCCCCTCCTCTACGCTACACTCATTAGATAGGAAGCGTTGTTTATCTTCTTCATATCCATCTATGTCTAACCATTTATCATAACTTAAATAATCTCTATACTTCTTATTGAAATCAGAACAAAAATTAACTACCATATTTCGAGCCATTGTTACAAGGTAATATTGAAGCTCTTTAGATTCATGTAAACGAACTAACTTATCTTCATCAATTTTAGTCATTACGTTTAACATAAATTGAGAATGAGCCTCCTCATATAAATGAGGGGTTAACTTCTTAATATAGCCTCTTAAAGTTTCATCAAAATAAACTTCTATTAAAATTAAATCTCTCATTATTTATTAGCTTCTTTTACTAATTTCTTTGCTTCATCTACAGAAATATTATATTCACGAGCTACCCAGTTGAAATTTAAGATACCTTTATCTAATACGATAGTCTTCTTTTTAAGCTCTTCAGTTACTTCTTCAATAGAATCTTCTAAATCAACTTGCTTTAAGTCTTTAGTAATTGTAGTTACTTTCCTTTTAAAAGGCTTTCTACCTTTTGCACTTGCTTTTTTCTTTGCCATATCTATAAATTATAAAGGGAGATAGAATTAACTACCTCCCTGAGTTCTTATTAATTAAAACGGTAACGCATCATTTAACGCTTCAGTAGTTCCTTCCATTTGCGGAATCTCTACAGCTTCAGCTTTAAATACTTTCCATGCTGCTAATTCTGTAAAGTGTTTACCATTCCACTCAGTAGTTTTGACGTTAAATTCAACGTCTACCATTTGACCAACCTTATTAAACTTAGTAAAGTTTTCTACATTGTTTTTTTCTGCATCATCCATAGAGAAGATATTAAGACAATATAAATTATTATACGTTTCATCTGTTTCTAATAAGAATGATACTTTAGACCAGTTCTTATCGGCTTTAGTAGTTCCTTTTTCTACTTCTTTAATTACTGTTATTTTTCCTGTTATTTTCATAGTTATTTTTTTGTAAATATATGTATTTTATTTTAATAATTCTATTTGTTTCTTAGTTAATTTGAATTTATTTTTAACTGCTTCTTTTTGTTCATCACTCCATTTATCACATCCATCTAATTTAGAATCATCTAAAGCGGGTTTCTCTGTAAACTCTGCTTTCATTTCGTTAACATATTTAACATCATCAAACCTCCCCATAAAAATATCTGCATTAAAACCCATTTTAGATAATACTTTAGTTAAAGCATCTGTCTCCATTTTCTTAGCAAAATCTGAATCTACCATAGTCTCTGCTCTATCCATAAATATTTTTGAGCTATTAACTATCTGACACTCTCCGCCAGGAGAAAAGAACGTGGCTTTTAATACTACTAACTTAAACTTTTCAACTAAAGAGAAATCGAAATCTATATTTCTAAAGCCCCATGCTTGACCATAAACCCCAAATTCTCTAGTGGCGTTTAGTATTTGATATTGAGGAGCAACTGCTGTAATTTTCATACCTCCTATTTTTGCGTTCTTTGTATGCTTCGGGTCTGTCTTACAAACCCTATTCCATAATTCTAAATTGTCTGTACTCATAATTCTATATTGTTTAGTTGTGTTAATAATAATTGTTTCTTCTCCTGTATTCCTTGTACATCTTTAAAAGCATTACCAAAATGCCTAATCCATTTAAAAGTTGGCTTAACTTGTTCAAAGTTATTGATTGAATCAATCGAATGACTTATTCTAATATACTCGCTTAACATAATTCTTTATTTAAAAGGTTCTCAATTCCATCTTTTTGATCTTGTGTATAAAAATCATCTACAATGTCAAATTCAAAATAATCTTTTTCATCTTCAACTGTTATCATTACATCCACAAATACTCGATGCAATACATTTTTAATCTTCATACGAAAAGGAAACTCTAAAATTCTATTAGTTCCTTCTACTCTTGTAAGATATTCTTCTCTTTCAAATAAATCTTTTTTACTGTCTTCTAATAAATACATTTGTTTAGTTTTTTAATTCTTTGTAAAAATACAACTTTTTAGAATAAGTCCGTATCTTTTTCTTTATTATTTTCATATTTTTTTATCTCCATACCATAACTAACTGATACACAAAAGCCTAAAGATGATAGCAACTTTAACATATATTTCTGTATTACAGACAATTTACCGTTTGGAGTCTTACATTCTATGAATTTCGGAGGCTCTCCATCCTTTAAAGCTAACAGATCAGGTATTCCATTGCGATTAGTTTTTATTAAGTTGGTTACAAACCAACCCTCTTTAGTTAGGTTATCACTGATTTTCTTTTGATATTGTTGCTCTTTCATCTCTTTTAAATGTTTGTAGTACGTAATCTCTTTTATTTTGTAATGCATTGTAAACATTCATATCAATACCATTATTAGATATGATAAAATATACATCATTAACTTTCCTATCCATTGTAGTTAATCTATCTTTTGCCTGAATGTATTTAGTATTGCTAAAACCAAAGTTAATAAAGATTAATACATCAGCTTTAGATAAGTTAATCCCTTCAGCACCCGATATTTGCTGCAAAGCTATATGTTTATCCGTAGTGTTAAACTCTTCTAAATCAGTCGTTAAAGTATCTTTGAACTTATCTTTAATCATTTCTAACTCCTGCTTATAATAATAAAAGATAGCTAACTTCTTACCTTTAAAACGTTCTGCAATGTAATCTACTTTAGTAGTGTCTAATGTTTTAGCATTACCACTCTCAAATTTAACAGTGCCGCTGCTCATTTGCTGCAGCTTACTCATAAGCTTTACACCCGTATCTGCTAAGATAGTTTCTTCTTTTCCTTCAATTACTAAATCCTTTCTAAGCTTATTCATTAAGTTAACAGTAGATTGTTTCATATCTACTTTAACAATATGCTCATTAACTTTAGTAGTAAATCCTGCTTCCTTTTGAGTGAATGATACTTTAAGACGTTCTACAACTCCTTTAATTTTATCATAATCAACTACGCTATAGTCTTTAGCCTCTCCGTAAGAAGTATAAACTATTGCAGGCGTGCCATAAATCTTATGCCATTTATAGAAATTACCACAATTCTTATAAGGACTGTGAGGACTTACCCAAAGCTGATGAAAAATTTGACTGTTTGATTCAGGTAACAAAGTTCCTGTTAAGAGTAGTAAGTCATTAGTAACGAACTGCTTAACTGCTTTAATTCTTTTACTAGGTTTTGGATAGGTTGCCAGATTATGCGATTCGTCACATATAACCAAATCAAAAACGCCTTGAATTTTATGTAAGCTTTCATAGTTTATTATTGTTATATTAAATGAGTGGTTTGCTGTTTTATAATCATCTTCTATAGATGATATTGCTTTCTTCTTTGTAATGAATAAAACATTCTTATATCTAGATGCCACATCTAAAGCTACATGAGTTTTCCCAGTTCTAACTTCAGCATTTAGAATAGCTATCTTATTTTCTTTAATAACAGAAGCTACCTTATTAGATAAATCCTGCTGGTAATCTCTTAACTTAAACATATTTATTTTTTTTGCTAACACCAAACTATATAACACCGCTTCGCTTACGTTACATAGTTTGGTGTTATAAACAATTAATTAATTCCTTAAACTGCCTTCTATTTATTTTATTAGCATTTACTAAGCTCCATAACAAAGCTATTCTATCATTTTTATCTTCTAAATCATACATAAGCCCTTTAAAATGTTCCGTTTGTTTCGCTCTTGTTTCCATTAATTAAAAGTTTATAACATTATTTAAAAATCATTAAAACGTTTTTTACATTTAGCATTAGCAAATATAATAAACTTTTTTAGAATAACAACGGTTTTAAAATAAAATCATTGTCATTTGGTTTAAAAGAATCGAACCAATCTTTGCATCCTAAGTATTCAAAATTATTTAAAACTTTATAACTCAATTCGTTAAAGCATAAAAAGCTATCGTGTCTTCTATATAATTCTATATTTGCATTAGATTGTTTTATTTTTTCCATAGCAGCTCCTATTATAACTCTCTCATGATATGCTAAGAAGTTAAAGAAATCCCCTTTAAATGCTGTATTAAAATAATTATTTATTAACCATTCTACAACCTCTTCTTTAATGCCAACTTCAATTAATTTTCTTCTACTGTCTTTTTTCTGTGTTTCATACGGTCTTAAATTCTCTTTATTGTATCTAAATGAATTCAATAATACATTAATCCTTTTTTTGTTCTTTTGTCTATCAATACCATAAAAATCTGAGGGCAACGAATAACCATTTAAAGCGTATATTATACGAGGAAAACAATTTCTAATATCTACTTCTGTTACTTCTTTATTTAGTTTTAATGCAACAAACTCTATTAAATCAATTCCTACTTGTGTTAATTTATTATAATCTCTATGCCCTACCATATTACTTTCAAAGTAGCCTGTGGTGATTCCTATTGCAACATCTAAAGTATATTGAAAAGTAGTTTCTTCAAAAGTCTTTAAACTTTCTGTTATCTCTCTTTTAGATGATCCCCACTTAATAGATGCTTCTTTTAATACTTTCTTTAATTCTTTAAAATAACCATCATTTAAAAGATATTGTTTTAATGTTTCATATTTAATATCTAATTCAATTTCTAATTCAAAAGCACAACTTTGTAAAATATCTATCTCATTTACATAGTATTTAATTTTATCTTCAGGTCTGAAATTCTTAAAAAAGAAATCCATAAAAGAATCTTCTAAATTATTATCTCTTACATTAGTAACTATATTTTCTATCCTTTGCTCTCTACCAACTCTACTCATCATTCTTTTTTGTGTTATGTCCACATCTATATCTTTTAATTCTATTTTTCTTACTCTTAAATAATTAGTATAAAGTTTTAATTGAGTATCTATTTGTTTTGTTTCATTATGCACATCTATAGCATGATAATATTTTAATATAGTGTAAACGTTTTTATCTCTTTTAAAAAACATATACGGTTTTAAATCTAATGCTTTAACTCTTTCTCTTTTGAAACTAAATTCAAAACTTTTAGATTGTTTTTGCTCAATAGAAAATTTATCTATTTGAATGAACTTATCTAATTTATCTTGTAAACTTTCTACTATGTTATTAGCAAAACCACCACCACCTAATCTAGTGCAACAAATCTCCGCATATTCGTAACCCTCTCTTAACCTTCCTAATGCTTGGTAGATATTACAGCCTAAAAAAGTATTATGTTGATTACCTAAATTCATATAAATATAAGAATGACCGTTTATACTATAATCACTCCACCCTTCAAAAGCTGCAGATGAACAAATAACTATATTAGAATTTTCATCTAGTTTATAAATGCCCTTAGTTAATAATGTACTTAGAAAATTATTGCCACTTATTAATCTAAAATTATTTCTACCTGCAGCTCTTAAAATGTTTTTAACTATTGTAGCATCTTGAATAAAAATAATAGTTTTCTTCCCTGATTTAATGGATTCGACACACCTTTTAATAGATTCTTTTACATCAGATGAAGTGTATAATATTCTATCATCCATGTATTTATTTTCTATTTGTATATCTATCTTAGAATATAATAAAGGAGATGCAGTAACAAAACTAATAGCTGCTTCTTTATGATCATTTTCTAAAGCGTATATCATTTTTTTAAGCTGATGCCTAAAAGAGCTTTGAATAATAACAGAATGGAATTCATCTACCATTAATTTATCAATATTACCTTTTAATAGATAACTGAAGTTATTAAATGAATCAGCAACTAATACTACTAAATCGTAATCGGAGTGCTTACCACGTAACGGGCTGCCCTCGTAAACAAATGCAGCTCTTTTATTAGGGGCGAATTTACCTACTTTATATTCTTTTTCTTTGTCTTTAACTATTGATTGATTAGGAGCTATTAAAACATTAACTTTATTAAAAGCAGGTTGTAAAAATGAGAAGCCAGTAGTAAAACCTGAACCTGTCAAAACCTTATCAATATAATTAATCTTTCCATTCTCAAAACATTCACTAATAATATCGCTAGATAGATATTTGTTTTCATTATATAAATACTTCATACTCTACTTAAAAACTTAGCAAACCTAGTTTGATTTGCAAAACTAATATTTTCTAAAAAAATAGCATCTCCTTTTGAAAAATTTTCTTCTTTCCATAACGGTTGGTAATTTGTGTAATGGCATAGCTCTATAACCTCTTCTTCTGTTTCTGCTAAAGCTAAAGGTATTTGATGGTCTAAATGCCATTCGCCATAATTTTCTAATGTCATACCTTCAGTAAATTTAGATTCAATATGCTTTAGGAAAGTACTGTAGTCGCAGCATAGAATTTTAAAAGACTTTGATTTTTTAGTGAATCCTTGACGCTTAAAAGACCCGCATATATTATGTCTCACCCCTCTTTTCAACTTGTAAATAGGGTCTGAATTTAAACGGTCTCTTTCTGTTTTGTTTCTCCTTTCCCTTGTTGCTGCGTGGTATTTTTTTTTCCTAATAGCTTCTTTTTTTCTATTTTCAGCGTAGTAAAGTCTCTGTTTTTCTCTTATTTTTTCTCCGTTTTTCTCCCTATAAATCTTAGCATTTGCTGCTATTTTCTTTTTGTTTTTCTCTGTATATTTTCTAAGTCTAGCCTTAACTTTTTCTGAGTTTTCATTTCTGTATTTTTTAACAGTAGCATTTATCCTCTCTTTATTTGCTATATAATACGCTCTTGCTTTAGCAGCAGATTTTTCTTTGTTTTTTAAATACCACTGCCTCGAATACTCTCTTCTTTTCTCTTCCTTTGTCATAATATAAATTTTAATTCCCTACAAATGTATATAAAAATTCCCTGTTAAATTAATAACAGGGAATATATTTTAAAAGTAATCTTTAACCTTTTGCCAATCAACAGTATAAACTTCTTTGGTTGTGATGTTTATTATGTTATCTCCGCTTATTGTATATCGCTGTCCTTTAACATTAAAGCTATTTCTATCCGTAATTATAGTATGCTTATTTAGATTGTGTGGATATTGATTAACAGACCTTTTACTAACTTCTTTTTTCTTTGCCATCTATCATAATTTTATAATGAATATAATAGCCAAACAAATCTCTAAAAGAATCTTCTGTTTTATCGTCTAATCCTTTTGAAAGTATTCTATTAAGTTTATCACTTATTCTTGCTTTAATTCCTTCGATAGGGTCTTGACCGAAAATATTAGGCTCATGCAAACTATTATTATAATCTTCATTCTTTTGTAATAATTCAGCACAAAACGCTGCCAACTCTTCTGTTATTCTTTTGTTAGTTTCTTCTATATTCATCTTATTCTTAATGTTTGTTTTCTATTTGGTTTAGTTGTTGTATATGATACATGAATCCATGCAGGCTCTTCATCATTACCATACTCCCATATTAATTGATCAAAATCTAGGTTATCTCGAATATAGTAATATAAATCTGCATTAGAACCATTTAAAGCTCTTAAATCCATTGCTTCACCCTTGCAGTGCTGTGAAATATAAGAGCCGCCTACAGCTCTATTAAGTTCGATACATCTAAAGAATGAATTAATCCTTATAGGGTTATTACCTAAGCCTTCCCTTAAAGGCTCGAAAACTTTTTCTGAAATAGTTTTCATTGCTTCTAATTGTTTCTCATTAGGAGTGTTTTTAATTTTTCTCCTATTTGCTGTAGCTGAGTTAACAGCCTCTTTTAATGTTATGTTTTTGCTTATCTTCATATTTTTTTATTTGTTTTTACTATTCCTAACATTCGCTAATATAACACCGAAAAGGCGTTACATAGCTCGGTGTTGTATGTAATTAAAAAAGACATACAACAACGTGTATAGGTAATTATTGCCCTTGCTTTTCTGCGTTATCAAAGGCATTATCTATCCATTCTTGTATGGTTT
>Ga0255048_10000394_pt1 | contig 34897 bp, 48 predicted proteins | sample JV7_2_2_MG_FD_183619 | JGI IMG/M metagenome (GOLD analysis project Ga0255048, IMG submission 183619) | Seawater microbial communities from Jervis Inlet, British Columbia, Canada - JV7_2_2 | ecosystem: Environmental > Aquatic > Marine > Inlet | place: Canada: British Columbia | collected 2016-10-06
GACATCGCATGGCAAGCTGACCAGGCAGCTATCACCGCCAAGTTGCGTATCACAGGCGCAGGGGCGGGGGCTAATACAGCGACGGGGTATCTTGACCAGGGCGAGGTATTGGAGAACCTCGTAGTTGATGGAGGGTTTGAAGCCGCTGATGGCGGTGCTGATGGCGTACCTGATGACTGGACGTTACTTGGTGGCTCCACAGGAACGCCATCTATCGAAACGACAATCGTGCATAGTGGTGGGCAGTCCCAAAAGGGAGTTCTCAACAACCAATTTTTGCGTGTTCACCAGACAATTTTTCTTACATCTGGTCAATATTATACATTGTCATTCTGGTATCGCGGTGCGAATGGTACAGCCGGAGCATGGGCTAGGATTACCGAGAATAATGCACTTGCCTCTGATGACCTCGTTATAAGTCTTGAAGGTATTGACACATCAGGTGCATGGAAAAAGGTATCTGGAACATTTAAGAGTACAGGGCTTACATTGTTGGCTGTGCAATTAGCGTCAGTAGGAAGTGATACATTCTACGTTGACGATGTAACCCTAACCCGCCTAGATACGGCGGCCGCGAGTACGGCAGATAGAAACAGAAGTTTCGCAGATGGCAAGATAGAGAGTGTGGCATTGTGGGACAGAGCCATGGGATTTGAGGAAGTGCAAGAGCGGAAGGGGGAGATCTGATGGCCATGGTCATTAGCATTATATTGCTCATAGCCGTCTCAGGATGTATTGACCTCCCTTTAGACGTTGACCAGGTTGACGTAGCGAGCCGTGAAGAGCTATCACGAGCGCAGGTCAAGCAGACGCTCAGGTCGTTATATGGCTTGACTGAGGATCAATTAACATTTGTACCGTGGTATGAACATTTCCATATATATGACCAGAGTGAAATAGAGAAGCATTTTAGTTCCTGGATGGTTGGATTCATAGCGGATGAATTCGAGTGGCATGAACATCGCAGTTGCGTTTGGAAAGGAACGGCGTTATGGCTGCATCTGACAGGCAATATGCCAGGCTTGCCAGCGTTTATGGTAGACATCTATCCGAAGAAGTTGGCATGGCCGCCACCACAGGGACATTTATTTGTCGGCGTTCTGGTCCAGCCGCGTGAGAGTGCAAACAGATTGTTTCTGTTATTAAATTACGGATATAAGATTCCTGATTCCAGAGCGATACAGGAATTTGATCCTGATACGATGCGATTGGGTCAGATACGCATGACTCCAGAGAGGATGCAATAATGGGTGTCGTAACATTGCAGGAAGCGTTGGATTTTATGGGCGTTGACAGTAAGGGAATCTTTAAGATTACCGCCGCCAATGATAAGATGGTATTGACCAGCGACCAGGGTGGACCATCAACTATAGACATACCAGACGGCACATATGAAGGCATCGGACTGGCATCGGCTTTGCAGACAGCTATGAACGCTGACAATACGCTCACAGGGACAGGAACGATTACCTTTGCTGTATCGTATAGTTCATCAACATCTTTCTTCACCATAGACGCTACGGCGGGTTTTACAATAGCCTTAACATTTGTCGGATCAGACGCTGCATTGACTCTGGGATTCTCAGCAGATGCGTCGGCATCACAAACGATTACAAGCGACACGGCGGTACCTGCCGATCCAGCCGATATAGTGACAACTATACATGCTGGAGTTGAGGCTGAGGTGTTGACGTATTGCGATAGAGATGCCTTTGATTCTAATGATTATGTGCATGAGCAATACCACGGTAACGGCGGCAATATCTATCTACGGAACTGGCCGGTGACTGTTTTGACTCAGGTTGCAACAAGCGTCATGACGGGGATGCAAATAAAGAATAGTGCAACAGACGCGACAAGAGCAACGGCGTTTGTTGACGTATCAGCCCAGACGCTGACTCTCACGGTTACTGGTGGAACAAGTGCTAGTGCATCATCTATAGATTTGACAGATTCGGCATCTGATACGCTCTCTGAATTGGTGGCGACAATCAATGCCCTGGGGAATGGATGGTCAGCACAAATAGCAGATTCTAATCTTAATTCTATATTGTCCACGGAGTTGATAGAGAAGACTTTGAGTGTAGGGTCCAGAGGTAATGCTACAGCATCATTCCAGGACTTGAATATTCCTGACCCATCGGAAGACGTGGATCTGGATGAGGATACCGGGAAAATATCACGCTGGTCTGGATTTTCAGGGAAGGTATATGTAACCTACACAGGCGGATTCGTGACGATGAAGAACGATCTCAAACTGGCTGTATTGCGCTGGATCAAGATCATAAATGATCGGGTGGAAGAAAGCGGTGATGGGTTAGACACACTTAGAGATGGCGATCTATCCGTAAAGTACACGGCAGAGATCCCCGAAGTGGTTAGAGTCACATTGGATGATTACAGAAGCCGGGTGATAGTATGAGAGGCAAGCGAACTCGCGTAACACTGCTAGAGCGCACGGAGGGCACACGAAATGCCGCCGGAGAGCCAGAGGAATCATGGGATGCGGTAACCGGGGGGAAATATATCTTTGTCCATATACGGGCATTGTCTGTATCAAAGATGGCGGCTCTCAATCAGGCTATACCAGGTCAGATATTCACTAATAGTTTGATGATTTTTTTCCGACCTGGATTTAATGTTAATGTAGACGATAGGCTCAGAGACAAGGCAGGTAACCATTATGTAATCCAGCATATAATACCGCACAAGAGCCATACTGAGACCATAGCGGGAATCACCAATAGACAATAAAGGTAATGACGATGCAAATACAACCCATAACAGAAGAAGCACATAATACAGCATTATTGACTCTTATAGCGGAACGGCAGGAGCTATTATTTTATCGCGCCAGAATGCCAGTGTTAGAGCAGCGGATCAAGGAACTGGAACAGAAAATACAGACACTTGAAACGACGACCGAGGATGAATAATGGCCATAGGACAACTGACATTTGAGGCATTTCGGTGGGCAATGGCGAATGATAGCGGACTGACTACGCCAGCGAATTCCAGCGTCACTACTACGGGCACAGCTACTCTGGGAGCCACCACTATAACGGTCGCCGCAACGACTAGTTTCTCTGTAGGACATGGAATAAAGATAGACAACGCGGGGACAGGTGGGTCTACTCTAGCAACATGGATAACTGCCATAAACAGCTTAGTATTAACGATTAACGACAAGATTATAACAGCCGTTACCGGTCAGGCAGTATCACACGATGATCGTGCTGTAGTGCCAGCTAATAACATAATACCGGCGGATGGCAATCTGCCGGCGTCATTTCCGGCAATAGTGATGAGGTTGTCCGGTGCTGAGGGGTTCGACTTCAGTAATTCCATGAGTGGGGAATTATCCCTATTCGTATATGTGCAATCGGAACCTGGTGGAACAGGACAACCGGCAACGAGAACCAATTTGATTTGTGATAGAATAAAATCGCTACTTCACAAGCAGGAGGCAAGTATTTCTAATGCGGCGATAAGAGTGGGAGCTTTACGGGAAGCTTTACGAGTTGGGACGATACCTGAAATAGATATATCAGAAACCACACACAGCCAGGCTTTACGCTATGAATACATAGTGAATCTGGCATGAAGGAGGCCATACAATGGCTGATGAAAATGTTGGTCTAACAGGACAATTATTCGCAAAAGCGTCTGGTGTAACGAATGCCGCCGCCAACGAGATTGCCGAGTTTCGTGCTGGCTGGACAGTGGCGTTGGAAGAGACTTTCGCTGAATGGTATGGACAGAGTATCGCAAGGAAGCAGGCGGTATTGACACAACTGGATATAGCTATTAGCATACCAGAGGTTGCGTTCAAGCCAAATGTATACGACACCGCGCAGGCATTCGGGCTGTTTGATATAACTGTGGGCGCTGTAGCAATCAAAAGTGTCGGAGCCGAGGCTGCCACCAGTTACAATTTCACCGCAACGGCAGGTGCACCGAAGGAAATGGAGTATCTTGTTCAGTGTATTCTTGATGGGAAAACATATCAGGCATGGGCGCCATCAGCTAAAATAATGACTCATACGATCAATTTCACCAACCAGGATTTTGTCGTGATGAATATCGACCTGATTCTCTATGGTGCAACAGGTGATTTGCTGACGCTAATACATGAGACTTAAACACCTTCGCTGAGAAGGCAAAAGGAAGGTGAGGATATGCCAGATGAACACGTAGCATTAAACGGGACGCTGTATGCAGCGGGGACAGCCGAGACGCTCATAAATTCAACTGATTTTCAGATAGCCGATTTCCGCGGCGGTTACGCTCTCAATATGGAGCAGACTTTCGCCGAATGGTACGGCCAGTCCAGGGTACGGAAGCAAGTTGCTCTGACGTTGCAGGACTTCGGAATCACTGTGTCCGAGGTAGCCTTTAGATCTGAGACGTTTGGCGAACTCATGGGCGTTGACCCGGAACGCCTGGCGGCACGAAAGGCAGTTAGCGCCATTGTCGCAGGCGGTACAGAGGCGACACTTACTACAGCGTCAGAGACGGACGAGGCGTTTGAGGATGGTGAGCAAGTCGTTGTATCTGACAGATTAGGAAGGTTTAAGGAAGGATATATTGACGGGACGCCCACCGATACTCAGGCGTTAGTTGATAATGGGTCCGGAGCTGCTGTCGCGAATATAGACGATATAGGAGTCATGGCAGATATAAGCACTGCCCAATATTTTACCAGGGCAGATAACATTCTTCTGGATATTGGCGCGGCTCAGGATTATTCTGTGTCAATATGGTTTGAGCGAGATCGTCAGACTGCTACTGAAGTATTGATGGCCAAGACTTCTGACCAGGCTGGTACAGCCGCTGGAACGACTGCTGGATGGGTGCTTTATATTGACGTTAGTGGTGTTCTACACTTTGCTGTCAATGATGGCACTGACGCTTATATCATCAATGGCACAACTTCAATTCCTGAAAGCGAAATGCACAACGTTGTAGTGACGTATGATGAAAGCAGCGCCAGCGACTGCAAGATTTATCTTGACGGCTACGATGATACAGTCAGCAAGACCGGCACTCTGTCGAGTATTGATGATTGCTCCAATGCTCTTGTATTTAGCATAGGTGCAGAATCCGATGGCGGCGTTTCCTTTGATGGCAGGATCGCAGGAGCTGCAGTATGGGACGATACGGTTTTGACGGCTGCCAATGCGCTCACTATAGCCACTACACCATTGACCGAGCCAACGGGTAGCCCTGACGCCTGGTGGACGTTCTACGGGCTTGCTGCGGCCACTACGATAGACGATGAGGCGACGGCTGCCAACTCTCTGGACATGACGCTTGTCGGTGGGACCACCACTAATTATGGGACACATTCCAGGTTTACCGATGCGGTGCTTTCTGCCAACCTTTTGGCGTTTGACCAGTTGATTGATAACTATGGAATCGGCGGTTGGTCCGCAGGCGACGCTGCAAGCCAGATCAGGAAGGATAAACAGCGTCGGAAGTTTGGCGGCTCTTCATTAAGAGTGGGGAACACTGACGCTACTCAAGCATTTGCACGGGCTACAGTAACAACTATCGCCGCCGTCGAGTATCATTTTCATGGCTGGTTTTTTGCTCCTGTTACGCCTTCGGGCGCAGCTCAATTAGTTGACGTTGATGGCACCGCCGCTCTGGGAGCTACAGTTACGCAGGCAGGGGCTACCACCGGCGGCGCGTGGTATGAAGTGGAGTTTGATTTTGAAGCCGCTGACACATCCACTACCATAGATCTGGGGAGTGGGTCCGCTACGAATTCAGAATATGGATATTGGGATTCTGTGCAACTCTACAAGAATTACGTTGATACTGGCGGATTCGAGACGAATTACGCCGGGAGTGACTGGGCGTTGACCGGTGTACCAACGTCCGAAGACGACGCTGACACGGACGAGGATACAGGCACATTCAGTTATAGTATCAACAGTGATGATCCCGCTACTAAATACATCAGTCAGGATGTGACTGTTGTTGCAGGCATTGACTATACCTTTACTGGACGGGTAAAGTGCGGTATAGCGGACTCCGGCGTAGTTGTCCTATCAGGAGCGCAGGCAACTACCACAACACTGGATAACGGCGCGGATACTACCAATTGGGTCACTGTCAGAAACAGATTTACCGCTGCCACAACCACGCTGACTATCAAAATATATGGTGATGGAGCGGAGGCTTTCTTTGACAACTTCTCAGTATCGAAGATCAACGAGAGGCAGTATGATTTCAATGACCTGGTGACTATGCCGACAATCCAGTTCATGCTTCAGTTTACCGATGGAGATGCAAAGATAAATCAACTTTGGTATCCCACTGCAAAGATAAACCTGGGAGAAATAGGCTTCACGAATCAGGATTTTGTCGTTCATGATGTGGTGGTGATCCCGCTGAATCAGTTTTACTATATTGTCGAGGACTGATATGCCTGACGAAATGGAAGGGCTAAAAGAGGTACTGAAAGAACTGACCAAAGCTGGTGGTGATATTGTTGAAGGTGTTACTGGCGGGATGTTACAAGCTACAATAGCCACAGAGTCGCACATTAAACGAGAGTATAACCGCCCAGCTACAGGCAAGGGGTTTGCTAACAGGACGGGCAAACTTCGAGCCAGCATCCGCAAAAAGGTGCAAGTAACTCGAAGCGCTATAACGGGATGGATCATAGCCGGGTCTGGAGAAGTCGATTATGCGCCTTTTGTTGAGTTTAGATGGTCTGGGAAATATGCGTTTCTTTGGCCGGGCGTGATCGATATGCGAAAGACGATCATAGAATTGCTTGAAAAGGGAGCAAAGAAAGGACTGAAGGGATGAGTTTTCTGGAACTGCTACAGCCGCAAGGCGACAAGGCTACTGCCAACGATTTTATCGAAGCGAAGAAATTATTACCAGCCAGGGTTACAGCATCAATCCCAGCATGTTTGTATGATGAAGACGAGGATCTCGATATTGAGGTTGTGGTTATACTATCCGCTATTCTCGCCAGGCGAGAAAATAAGGACATAACTATATCAGAAGTAGGGGAGCGTATAGGGGCAAAAACATCAGATTTGTTAAATAAGATCGTCCAGGAATTGGTGTATTTCTATAGCACTAATACCAGAGAAGATATAGAAAAGCGCACTGCTGATGCTCAGAAAGCCGCTGAAGCTGATGCGCCAGCGCCGGAGGTAGCCGAAGCAGTCGCCCCTTTGGAATAGAAGATCAGTTCCAGATGTTCGAGGAAATCGCCTTTAACCTCTTGGAACTTGGATATACACAGCGCGAGATCATGGATTGTGAGATCACTTTCCTGATGGGATATGCCATAAAGAAGATGGAGCGCAACAAGCAAACACAGGATGCAGCACATCCAGCCACGCAAGATGGATGGCAGATACACGGTAATAAGCGCCGCAAGACAATGACTTCTGAACAGGCACTTGCGAAAGTGCGAGGCAAGTAAATGCTCATACGCAATCTAGGAACGCTGAATGCAAATATAACGGCAGATACCAAACAGCTTACTAAAGACCTGAAAAAGGGCGCGAAGGAACTGAAAGGCTTTGGCAATGATGTTCCGAGGTGGGTGAAGCCTGCGAGTATGGCTATGGTTGGTATAGGCACAGCCGTTGTCGCTGCGACTGCTTTGTCAATCAAACATTTTGGCGACTTCGAGAAGTCAATGAAGAATGTGCAGTCAGTGTCTGGTGCTACTGCTGAGGAATTCGAGTCGTTAAAAGAATTTGCCATTGAGATGGGGTCAAAGACTGCCTTCACTGCCAAAGAAGCCGGCGATGCCATGTATTTCCTAGCCAGTGCAGGATTATCCGTTACCGAGCAGATGGAGACGACAGCCGCTGTACTCGACCTCGCTGCTGCGACTCAGACCGACCTCGCAGAATCAGCCAGGATAGTAGTCAACACCTTGAGCGGTTTCACGCTGGAAGCAGAACAATCCCGCCGAGTTGCTGACGTGTTTGCAGAGGCCATATCATCCAGCCAAGCCAATATGAGTAAGCTGGGCGTTGCAATGCCTGTGGTGTCTGCTACTATGGATGACATGGGTATTAGCTTGGAAGAAACTGTCGCGGGACTTTCGTTGCTGTTTGACAAGGGCGGGCGGGCCGAGACAGCCGCAACGGGGCTACGGAACGCCATGAAGCGGCTTGTTGAGCCTACTAAAGAAGTATCGGCGGGTTTGGAGAGTTTAGGATTATCGGCGGACGATGTGAATCCCAAGACACACAGCCTCGCTGATATTGTGGAGACTCTAGGGACGGCTGGATTTGACACCGCCGCGTCTATCAAGATATTCGGTCTTGAAAATGACGCCATGACTAAGTTGGTTTCGACTGGTGCAGATGCTCTCAGAGATTTCGAGAAGAGTCTCAACGGTGCGGCTGGCGCTGCTGAGACAATGAAGGATGTTCAGCTTGATAGCTTAAGTGGTCAGATTACTTTGCTGAAATCCGCTGTTGACGGTGCGGTCATATCATTTGGCAGCACATTTGCCACTACCATCGGCAATGCAGCAACAACACTCACATCATTAGTAACAAAGTTTAACAATCTAGATCCCACGACAAAATCAATTCTCGCATGGACAACGGCCATCGGCGGCATTGGTATTGGGCTAATTGGGGGGTTGGGTTTGCTTGCTACTACCATCCCCGCTGTTATCGCAGGCTTTACAGCCCTTGCGCCTATCCTCGCAGCCAGCGCGCCGTTGCTTGTGGGATTTGCGGCGTTAGTATCAGTTGGTTGGGCAACTCATAGAGTATTGACTGCAATAAAAACACCATCAGATGATTTGCGTACATCATTGGCAGCTCTGGAGATTGTCAACGATAATACGTCAACAGCCGCTGACACACTTCGCGCGGAACTCGTCAGATTGAAGAGCGAGGGCGTTGATACAACAGACCTCGCAGTCAAAGATCTGAATGTTTCTGCTGATGAATTGATGGACATAATCAATGACGAGGGTGGGCTTTGGAATAAATTTACAGGTTTTGTCACCGGCGCTGGTGAAGGTGTGCAGGTGATGGTTGATCCGACTACCAGCGTGAATACTCTATTGACTACTTTGGAGAAGAAAGCTGGCGAAACTTCCACAAAGATGGCCGACTTAACTGGGACATTGACGGATTTAGGCGACAAGCTCCCAGCGATAAACACTACGCTCAAGGATACAGATACATCAACAAACTTCCTAACTGCTCCCGAAGGCCCGTTCAATGAAAAGCGAGTAACTGAGATTGGGAATATTACAACAAAATTCGACGGAATGAAAACGGCAGTAGGCGATTTGCAACAAGCAGGGATGGACTATACTACCCAAGAGCAAAATGATAGTGAGATACGGCAAGAACTGATACAAGATGAAATAAATGCTAAAGTAGCTCAGGCAACATCGGCAAATGGAGTCGTAAGGGCATTAGAAACGTTTGGCGCAGCGGAAATAGCGATAAATGAAGACCTGGTACAGTCAAGGCAGGATAGCACGGCAGCAATAGTCGAGAGCATGACGGAAGTGGATGCTGCTGGCGAGGCTAATAAAGATAATTTGACAGCCAGACAAACCGTATTGAGAGATCTGGATCTGTTGCGTAATTCTGATAAAGTCGCAGCCGATCAAGCATATATTCTGGCAGATAAGGAATTTTCTGAAATCATAACTCAGTCCAATGCTGACTTTATCACAGGGCAGGTTTCCCATTGGGCTGCTAATACTGCTGCATTGGTTACTGGTGTAGGCGAAACAAATGATAAATTCAATGAAATACGCGATGCCTGGGGGCGCCTGACAGGTGATCAGGTGTCGGCTCATACCACATGGCTAGGGCAGTTCACTGATTTTGCCACATCAAACTTCCAGAAGATTACTGGATGGTTCAATGATATAAAAAGCATTTTAACAAATACGGTCGATCTGTGGAATAACGCCGCGGGGCTTATCAATAAAGCCATGGATTTTATTGGCGGTGAGGGGGCATTGCCTACGACATCACTGGAAGGTATAGGTTCAGTGCTTACTGGCGGCTCAAGTGCAACCGGAGCCGCAGGTGGAGCAAGCGGAGCAGCGGGAGTGGCAGGGGCGATAGCTGGAGTGGCGGCTCCCCTAGCGGCTGTGGCATTTTCGGCATTTGTAGCAAGTCGAGCACTCAATACCTTTACCAGAGAGGTCAATAAAGGAGCAGGATTGGGGGAGAACGTAGATCAGCAGATAACGGCTGCACTTTTAGAAGCTCAGGCGAATGCTCCTATGGGAATTTTGTCTGAAGCGCAAGCCACCGAGATAGTCAATGGGATAATCGACAATGCTACATTTATCCCCGACCCTGAAAACTTTTTGACGCCACAGCAACGCCAACAACAACTACGTCAAGCCGAGGCAGCTATTTCGCCAAATGATCTGCTCCAACAAATAGCCGATAATACAAGCGGAGCCAATGCCACTCCCAGCGCAGCCAGTACATTCGAGTTAATTCAACTCCTTTCATCCTTAGTGGCCGATCAGTTAGCGGATGATGGATACATCAACAATACAACGGAATCATTTAACACTGTTTAATTTTAGGGGAAAGCGATGGCGGTCAATTTTTATCTCCTCAATCCTGCTGGATTCTTCACTGAGTTTGACGATGCCTTTAACGTCACTGCATGGACTGAGGAAGACGGGACTGTCACGGCAACACACAACCAGGACACGGTAAACCAGCCAACACATCCCAAGTGTATGAAAGTGGTTTCTACAACCGATGGCAAGGGCGTATATCAGGATGTGACAGGATTGACCCCTGACGAAGTTCATGTCGTTGAATTCGATTACAAGATTGATGCCACTCAGGAGATTGACTGGGTAATCTATGACCAGACTAACGGAGCGCCTATAGCTTCGGGTACGCTGGATGCCGCTGCAAACTGGCTGGGCTTCTACAGGGAAGTTACCACACCGGCGGCTTGCGTTACTATCAGGCTATTCCTGAGAGCAGGCACAGCTACAAGTGTCGCGTTTTATATAGACAATATAGGTTGTCGTGGAAACATAATAAAAGAAGACGCTGAATCAACAGGATATAGACGAGTTTTTCCTCATCAGTCAACGCGCCATATAATGCAGGATGGGAGTATTGTGGACGACAGCACTGCCCCCCGAATGACCTTCCCGCTGCACTGGCGCTTCTTAGCTAATACTCAATTTGCCAGTTTGATCGCTTTTGCCCGGTCGAATAATGCATCATATTATAATGATGGCAATCTGCCACAGTTTGTGATACAGCAGGCGGTATATCTGGAGACGCAGTATACCTATTCGGGTATTACGAATCCATCCGGGACGCATATCGCATACTATGACACCGATGTTGATTTACCCAATGCTGAGGGAGATTTCCAGACCACAGAATTTTCCACGGCGAATTATGGAGCGGTTGATGCTAATGATTCCAATTCTGTAGATACGCCCATAACAGCCGCTGGTGATGTGAAGAAGTATGTATACCACAAGTTCATCATAGATATATCAGGGGAATATTCCGTTATTGACGCCATTCAACGATTCAAGGTTAAATATGTAGGTGAATGTAATGACGTCTCAGGGAATGATGTTGATGGCGTGGTTGTGTATATCTGGAATAGCAGTAATTGGATGCGGGTCGGCAACACAACAAGCAAGGATAAGACGACCGTTGATTACGTCACTGACGAGCCTGTCCAAGCCCAGGACTTTATTGATATAGGCGATCAGACTGTGGCTGTCCTGATACGTTCGCGCGGGCATAAAGGCTCTGATGGCAACTTGACGCTCAAGAGTTACTATGTCAGCGTCTGGATCAATCAAGATATGGGGTCGGGTGTAATGCTGCCGTCTCAGGTTCTCCTGGACTCTGGCGGCGATGTGGTATCAGTTGAGAATCTGACAGATAATACCACATTGACGTTAGGGACTCATTACGAAATAGGAGATGGGCTAAACAATCTCAAAGCAATGAGCGAAACAGCAGGTGACGTTATTAAGGTAACATATGAGCCACGCATACAGGTGACGCAGATCCAGTCATTGTCTGACCAGTGGATACAGACAGGAACGCCAACAACGCCGCCGCGCGAGGTGACTTTGGGACTGCAATCTATTGATGTGCTGACGGAAGAATAACATGATAAAACATACGCTACTTCTTATAATAATTGCCTTCATGATATGTTCATGCGATATTATACCTGATAATTCCATCGCAGAAATGGATGCGGATTTTTTTATTGTATCAAAGATTACAGGCAGTACTCTGACGGGCAGGCCGAATGTGGTCATGATCGTACGGAATATTGGAGAAAATACTGGCTATAATGTTTCATGCGATATACAGGTGCAACGCGGAAATACAATAATAGGCAGTGGCTTTGCTTATTTCGCCGGCGGTGGAGATATTGACCCGGGACAACAGGCTCAGGATGAAGCTATTTTTTGGGGAGTAGAGTCGATTGCTGACTGCCAACTCACTTATAATCTATCATGGCTGGAACGCTAAATGGAAACAGGGAATCTACTCAGAGAATGGACGCTTGGCGATGGATTCACGCTTGCCGACTGGATGTTACTGGGGCAAGAGATCGGTCGTTGGGACCCGTTTGTCAGGCAAGCAAAAAGCCGCCGCCGCCGATCTGTCATGTCGGGATTTGCTGAGAAGACAGGGAGTATCACAAAATATATCAAGAATGTCCAGTTTACGCGCAGGATACAAGATTCCTTGCATGAGCCGCAACATGGCTCGGGCAGGATAGTATTACAAGACCAGGCAGATGAATTGATCCAAAATGGCCGGAGCGTTATCAGCAAAAATGATAAAGTAAAAATATGGGCAGGCTTCCAACGCAGCGGATTTGTCGATGGGGATCTGATACCTCGATTTACCGGGATAGTGAAGAATCCGCAGATCAATACACGCACACGCCAGATCGCTCTTGATGTTAAGGATTATGGTTTCTTGATGAAGCAATCGCAAACGTCAGGCGATCAGTCAGCTTTCAACAGCCCGACCCTTTTGGTGACTGAACTGCTCAACCGTCTGAATCTGAAAGCGCCAGAGTTCCAGAATTCAACAGGACTGCCAACGACATACACCATTGGGAACACTACATTAAGCCGCCGGAATTTCTGGAAGATAGCTGATGGAGCATTAAAAGGAATCGGATATGTGATGTTTTTCAATGCAAGGGGAGATCTTCAGTGCAAGCGCCGAGATAATTCCCTGGAGACGGATGAGGTTTTTTTCGATAATGATATAATCAGTATCAAATATGAGCGTATGGCAGAATTGATAAACGAGAAAGCTGTTGAGATGAATGGCGTAACGACTCCATGGGAGCAAGGCACGGCTGCCGATTCAATCAGATGGGGGCAAAGCCTCTATACAAGCAAATCGGAAATTTCGCAGGCGCAGAACGGTATGGAGGCTGATTATGAAGCGGAGCCAATGGTTGCCGGATGGGATAATATACTCCCATTCGGGCGGGATTCCGTGGACTGGTTAAAATACCCACGGCATATTATTCTGATGAAAACACCAGCACGTCCATATTTAGATCTTATGGATAAGGTGCGAGTGGACAGTGACAAGTACAATATTCACGGCCAGATGAACATACTGGGAATAACTGAGTTTATATCGTCATCAAATTACAATCAAACTCTTGCACTTATCAGTCATAGGGAACTATTCTGATGCCAACAACCGAAGCAACGTTATTGCAGACTGGTTTTTTCTATCATTCGGATTTGGATTATGCCACAGCCCAGAGCGACGTTGCCAGCCAATTGTTGAATGTTTCGAGTGACACAGATGATGTTGGCCAGTTTACTCAGGTTTTGACAGGATTAGATTATATCTACAGAGAGGCAATATGGTTTGATTTGATAGATATACCTGCTGCGGCATCCATCACTGCCTGCACGTTGAAAGTATATGGGAGTGGGACGGACCCCGATGATGACTTTATCATATATCTTGTGTCAGGTTCACAAGTAGGGCTTCCGTTAGTGCCTGTCGATTACTCGAAATTAGGTTCTGCTGATTTGGGGCAACTAAATACAACGGGATGGGATAACGCAGGATGGAACACGCTTACACTGAATGCCGCCGGTCTGGTTGATATAAATGCAGCATTGCAGAGCGGGATGTATGCTATTGGATTGCGAAGCGAGGAGGACGTAAATGCCACTCCGCCGCCAACTCCGGGAAATCTACAGCGGGTGCGCTTTGATGGGTTTGCTGGCACGAACCCGCCAGTCCTGACAATAACACATAGCACATGGCCTGACATTTATCCAGAAGTTCCACAATTCCCTGTAACTGGGAAGATAGATCTCCCAACGTATTCAGTTATATCTTCCCATATGACTGGACTGGATATTGACTTAGACAATGTTACTGATGCGAGCGGAAATATTGACCTGGCTGTGGCTAACTGGATCTTGTGGACAGGTACAGGGGAAAAGATAGCTTATGATAATGCCACTGGGCACGTTACAATTACATCATTGGAAACCGCAACTCCCTTGACTTTGGCTGGCGACCTAACCAGTGTAGACCTTACAACGGGGAATGTCGCCGCAGTTGATGGCACTATTTCAAACGAGTTGGTCATTTCTACAACTCAAGGGATAGATGCTATTTACAGTAAATTGGCAGATGATGAAGTTGTGTTTTCGGGCGTAAGCGCACCGTCGCCAGGCGACGATGAAGGCGATATATATATGGATTCCACCTCTGGGGATTTTATAATCAAGACCAGGGATGATGGGCAAGCAGGAACGAAAACCGCCATATTGGGCGATTTTTCGGCAATGTAAAAAAATGGCAGTATATCCAAGTATAACATATCCTACAGCGCCGGACTTTCCGACAGGGCATGAAGATGTGCCATGGGGTCCGGATCTATATACCGCTGTTAGTTCATATCTTGCCGCAATGGTTACTGATATAATTACCTTTATTGACCATATAGGCAATATAGAAAGAGCAGCCGATAAAGGCATAAAATGGGATGGCACGGAGCGTATAGGTTTAACTGGCGGAGAGATCGCCTTTACAGCGCTACAGGTTAATATAGAATTTGTAGTTGATACCATAACTACAGGCAACCTCACGATTACCGGCAACATAAGCGCAGGCAATGATTTAACCATTGACGGGATCACATCAGTAACTGGCACAGCGACCATGGACTTTCTGGATAGAGGCAGGCATACATTAGATCAGGCTGCTGAACCAGGTGACCCGGCGGACAATGATGCCGTTTTATGGGTATCTAATGGCACAGGAGCCGGAGACGCCGGCGATTTGATGTGCAAAATAACAGAAGGTGGTGGAACGACTACCTTCACAATGGCAGACTATTCAGCATTATGACATTACTCAACTCTGCTTTTCCACCAACTACTAATGCCGCTAAAGCCGATCTGGATATGTATAATAGAATAGCGGATGGTATCACGGCATTGACGGCAGCAATGGCAGGTATCTCAGATAATGCAGGAAATATCAGTCTTGCATCTGGCGGAGCGATTAAATGGGGAAGTGTCTCAAAGATAACCTGGTCTTCGTCCAAAGTACAGATAGATCGCTTGGAAGTGCCGTCGCCTTTAACATGGGGCGCTCTTTCGCCGGGCGGGAATGTAGTTGTCTCGAATGACATTGCTGTTGGGGCATCTACTTTCGATTTGACGGGGAATCTGGCAGTAGTAGGAGCGATTCGAGCGCCAGCGGCAAACAGTTCTACTTTAGTGATGACTCAAATCGCCGAACCGTCTGATCCTGCTGACGAACATTCGGTTATGTGGTGCAGTAACGGCACAGGGACCGGAGATGTAGGCGATATAATGTTAAAGATACAGCACGGCGGTGTGGTCAAGTCCACGACGCTGGTTGATTTCGTATAGGATTTTATGGTATAATTATAGCGTCGGCTAGTTGTGGAAGTCATGAGCCATAGCGAACCACGGCATCCTGACCGTCCGCCGACACTTATCATTCAGGAATAACTTACAGGAGGTTATATCATGTCTAGCTACAAATATACTGATAAGGACAGAATAAAAGCATTCTGGAGAAAGGTGACTATCGAAGACCTGTTTGATTGTTGGCAATGGACTGGCTCAACGACACACAAAACCGGATATGGGCAGATGAAATGGGATGGTAGATTGCAGGTGGCCAGTATGATTGCATGGCAGTTAGCGCATGGTGTTATTCCCGAAGGATTGCTTGTTCTACATAAATGCGATAATCGGTTATGTGTAAATCCGAATCATCTTTTTCTGGGAACAAGTCAAGACAATATGGACGATATGAAGCGCAAGGGGCGGTCGTGCGATAATAACGGAGAGCGAAATCCTGCTGCAAAACTAAAGGAATTGCAGGTCGGCGAAATACGAAAAAAATATTCTCAAGGAATAAAACAATATAAACTTGGACAAGAATATGGTGTTACTCGCCAGGCTATATGGCAGATAGTCCATAACGTTCATTGGAGGAATAGTCGTGCCGATCCCAACTAATATTACGCAAGGAACTAGTGCCACGCCCGTTAATGATACGAATTGGAATGAACTTGTTGACGGCATAGACAATATCCGTGACTATGCCTTCAGGGAAGCTGTTTTTGACGTAACGCATGAAGACTATGGGGCAGTAGGTGATAATGTTTCAGATGATGAGCCTGCTATTGACCTGGCGCGCATCGCCGCCACAGCAAACGGAGGGGTACTTTTCTTCCCTAGCGGCAGCGCCAATAATACATACAAAATAAGCACGAGTATTGCCTTTGATAGTGACGTGACTTTGGTATTCGCTCCTGGAGCGACCCTGGCGGTAGACACCGGGGTTACGGTTACGATCAACGGTGGGTTGGCTCCTACGAATCATAAGATTTTCACCCTTACAGGAACAGGCCTTGTGGTATTTGGAGCGGGAGCAGTTGATTATGTTCTGGCGCAGTGGTGGGGTGCAATAGGGGACGATAGTACAGATTGCTATCAGGCATTTACAGACGCTATAGATGCCCTTCCCGCCGCGGCAGGTATGTTGTATATCCCCGCGGGGATATACCGTGTGAGTGCATCCATCACAAATATTCCTGGAGATCTTTTTGGCAAAGCGGAAAACGGGACCCGGATAATGGGAGCCGGAACCTCAACTGTAATAAGATATATGGGAACATCCGGTTATTGTTTTGAAATCGGTGCTGCAATGGATGACGACTTCACAACCAACTTGACGGTGATGTACTGTGTCATTAGTAATCTGCGGATACAGGCAACATCATTGACTGCGGCGGCGTGGGCGCCGACTGACAGGATAACAGGCGGGTGCATTAGATTTTCCAGAGCGACACATTCTCGCATCGAAAATGTTGTATGCGCTCCTATTGATAATGATTACGGTGCAGGAATTAGCAATAGAAACGGATGGAACACATCTACAGTAGCAAATTTCACTCACGATACTGATGCAGATTTCACCTATACAGGTGCGGCTGGAGCGAAAGAAAAGATTGCAATTAAGTGGACACCACTTACTATCAATACAGGTAATGCCGTTAGCGTTACAGTCAGATTGAAGCAGGACGGTGCGGCAGATGGTACAGTCCATGTTGAGATATGGTCGGATTCAGGTGGCCCTGATGCACAGATACTAAATGATTCTGTGAGTATAAATTGTTCCGATATTACCACCAACGCTGCTGGCGAAGAAGTTACCTTTACTTGGGCTGACGGCGTAGTCAGACCTGCTCCTCTTGCTACCGGCAGTGACTACTGGGCTGTGCTTTCTACAGATAGTTATACGGCGGGAACCCTTACGCTCCTGACGGAGAATGCGGCAGCAGGCGAGGCTCTTGTTGAGTCATTCACCTGGGGCGGTGCCTGGGCTGCTGAAGCTGACGGTAGTAATAACGCCGTTGTTCTCGGAGTCAAAAGCATGATCTGGTGTGCGCTGGATACCGTTAAGGTATACAGTGGCAGCGGATGGTCGGCTGCCAATACGCCTTTGTACCTGAACGGCGGCGGTTCAATGACAGTTCAGGACTCCTACTTCTCAGGCACTAGGGGGATATATAGTACCGCTAACCTGTCTGTGCTAAACTCTGAGATAGCGGGTGCCGGTGGTTATTGTGTGGAGACTGCGGGGGAGGGTGCCCTGAGCGCATTTTCTCACTGTTACTTCGATACGGGGAATCTTCTTTTCTCTGGCGGTGGTCAGCGTAATGATATTAGGAACAGCGTGATGGCCGGTAAGGTTGAGACAGACAACGAGACAAACTTCAGTATATCAGGTAGCCGGCCTATGCGACTGGACACAACAGACCCTGCCATAACTATACCCCGGTACGATCACAAGATCTACACTGCCCAAGATATGTTCTTTGGTTACGATGGCACGGAGCAATTTTTAAGCGGCCTTGAATTCCTTCTTACAACTGGGTTATATCTGGTGGATGACGATTTTGCTTTGGGCGGTAAGGCAATAACGCTCGGCACGGATGTTGACACTAACGAGGCCATCCAGATTATATTTAGGGCGTCATCTAATTTCACGCTACCGCGCGGGATGTACCGAATTAAGGTAGTAGCAAAATCAAGTTTAGGGGCGGCTGACTTCCGCATGATAGGCTATCATGTAAACAGTGACAATACACAAGTACCCATTACCCCGAATGGCACTCTCATTACCATGACAACAGAATATGAAGCTTATGAGATGCTTTTCCCTGTGTCGGCTGACGAGGTAGGCGCCGGCACATACCTTTACTTTTGGAAGTCCGCCGATGCTGCTAATGTTATTTCCATAAGTCACATTATTATAGAGTATCTGGGGGCGGATAAGGCTTCTGGGCGGAACCTGATTGCCTATAGCACGAATGAAGGCGATGCTGATGGCGACAGAGCCAGTAGCGTGGACTTTTACGAAAGACACACTCTGGATGAAACGCTGGACGAGACTGACTTTGCCACACACGCTTCCTGGAATACCGTTGGCGACTTTGATGACACTGGCGGTAATGCAGCTTATACTCACGCTGCTGGTTCTGGAACTCTTACACAGCCCAACGGTAGCTTTGCTAATCCGTCGTTGGGGGGCTTCATGTATAGGTTTAAGTATACTGTCTCCGGGGTTTCAGGTTCGCCAGCCGCCCTTATTGCACAGCCGTTCTCGTTTGAAGACGACACAGCCCTTGACCTGACTGATGGTGACCATGTTTTATATTTTGTCAGCAAGGGCACTGCTGCTACTGATGATTTTGTGATTTCTGCAACATCTGTTGCTGGTGACGCCTTTACGCTGGACGATGTGAGCCTGCGAGTAAGTGGTGGTAATGATACCCGTTCCAGAATGGCGCAGATACAAGCCAGTCATGACGGCGCAGCCATTGACCAGAAGGGGAAGTTATCGTTTAAGCTCAACGATGGAAGCGATAGATATATACCCACAACGAGGATGACCATAGACTCTGCCGGTAATACGCAAATTATCGGGGACCTGGTGACTGAGACTTATAACTTTGCCGCTGACGCCGAAGCAAGCGACACTTATGTTATCACGCTAGATCCTGCCCCTACTGCGTATACGACAGGGATGCCTATCACCTTCACGGCTAATACTGCCAATACCGGGGCGTGTACTGTAAACGTGAATGCTCTGGGTGCAAAGTCTCTGAAGGTGCAACATGATAGAGATCCCGGTAATGGGTATATTGAGAGCGGGTCAATAGTGACAGCCCATTATGATGGTACAAATTTCCAGATAACATCTATAGATGCTGGACTTCCTGACTATGCTGGAATACTGGTGGATGAAAATGCTGTAGCAACAACTATATTACTTGTTGATGCTTATGAGCCTATAACTATCTTCGACACTGATATGCCGGAGGTAGTCAGCAATGGCGCTCACGGCACGGATAATATCACCATAGGCGCTACAGGAGTGTACGAGGTAGTTATTCATCTTTCTGGCGAAAGTGCCGGCGTAAATAAAACTTATGAGTTTGACACTTTCGAGATAGCGGCTTCTGGAGATACTATAACAGGCGTGACTCAAGCTAATCCTGGTGTTGTTACAGCTACTGGACATAGTTTCTCCAATGGAAACAGGGTGAAGATAGCAAGCGTTACGGGGATGACAGAACTGAATGGTCAGATCTATACAGTGGCCAATGCCGGGGCAAATGATTTCGAGTTAAATGACGATAACGGAGCAGGGATCAACACTACGGGTTATACTGCCTACAGCGCAGATGGCACGGCTTTCCTGGCTACTAGTGTAGATGTAGCTCATACCCACAGGCAATTCGGCGCAGGCGTAGGCGTGGTGGGTTCAATGAGCGGTGGTGGATTAGCATCACTCACGTCAGGCGACACATTAGAAGTGCATGTTAAAAACCTGACCGATGCGACTAACCTGACGGTTGAGAGTGCCCAATTTTATATCATAAGACATTAGCAGGAGGAACACCTCTATAAAAAACGCATGTTGTGAAAGGTGTTAGCGAATGAATAATACTGACCAACGTATATTGGGCGATGCAAAGAGGGTATTCTATGAGTCCTAATAAACCAAATATTACGCATCTTCATGTTGAATATCGTTAGTGGAGGGACATTCTATGAAAAACACGCGAGCTATACTGGCTATACTTATCACTGTTATTGCGGGACTGGTAATACTACTACGCCCTGAACATATTGAGTTGGGCGTCGGCTTGCTTACAACTATATGGGGAACATACGTTGCTGGCAAGATGGATTGGAACAAGCCAAGCACTTAGGAGGGACGCCTCTATAAAGTGTTGATTTGATGTATTTAATCCGTAACCATGGGCGATATAATGGGTAAGCCAAAAACAATCGACGAGCGAGTGGCTGTTCTCGAAGAAGGCAAAAGCAACTGCGAGAATTTACAGTCAGAGAGACATGAGCAAATGGAAAGACGAGTAGGCAATATGGAAGCGTGGAAAGACAAAATCGTACTGCTGATCATCGCAACACTGCTAGGCGTATTAGGTAATCTAGCTTTGGCAGTGGTGGGGTTTTTGGCGAAGAAGTAAGAACAAATTAGTGTTCTTTACACACGCACAACACGCCCAAAAAAAAATCAAGAGAAAGTGACCGATTCTGACAAATTAGACAGGGAATTGTTTGAAAGCCCATGACTCCGGTTCGGGTCGCGGCCTGAAACGTTCCAGTTTGTCACGCAAGTTGTCGCTATGCGTCCCGCCTTTTCCTTTGACATTTCCCCGCCATTATTCATTCTGCGTCACGCAAACTGAATACTTCGGCTTTATGGTTGACAATGCTGTCAATCTATGCTATAATTTAGGTATTATGGGAGGCTATTACAGGAGGTTCCAATGCCAGCAAAAAGAAAAGATTATGACTACGCGGTCAAGATGTATTCTCTAGGGTTATCTATCGGGAACATCGCCACCTATTACGGGATCACCCGCCAAGCAATGCACAAAATACTACAGAGGCGTCAAGTAGTGTTTCGGCCACAACTCCGATATGGAAAAGACAATCATTTTTTCAGGGGCGGCATTGTGCGAAAAGGTAATGCTAACGATTTAGTAGAGCGGGCTTTACTGAAAGGAAGTCTCAAGAAGCCGGACGCATGTGAGAATTGCCATGAAACGGGTACATTTGCCGATAACCGGTCTGCTCTGCAATCCCACCATAACGACTATAATAAGCCTCTTGATGTGACATGGCTATGTCAGGGTTGCCATCACAAATGGCATAAACATAACAAGCCAATAGGGAGGAAGTGATGTCATGTCTTGTATACCTACCGAAAACACACGACAACTTCGAGAGACTGTTGCGACCGCAAGACACGGACGCATCAAGGGCAGTCTACGAGACGTTGTTCCACTGATATAAACATCCCGAAGCGGGATAACTAAATCAGATTCCACAACGCGAAAGGGGGGGATAGCATGTTGATAAGTCAGGAAGAAAGAAACGCTCTATACGAGAGTGATGAAGAGGTCGCCTATGTCGATGAAGAAGGAGGGATGTGGTATTGGTCGCTGGGGGAGGATTATGATGTATGTATTTTCTGCGGTTCTGCGGTGCGGGAGGAAGCTCACGTTTTAATAAATTATGACTTTTGGCGCTCTCGTGCGTTGCATCCGTTTTGTGTGGGCGTTGTCGTTTAAGAATATGGGATTGGCACCGTAATTAAATTCCCCCGCCGCCGTTTTGCGATGCCTTTTAGCTTGACTTTTGTATTCTTATCATGTATACTACATAGTAGGAACACAAAGTTACTTAACCCAGGCAAAGGAGACAAAGAAAATGACAGATCAAATCATGGTAGAAGGCAACGCAGTGATAGGGGAATTGGAAATACAGAATATGCAACTTAGCGATGACCTGGAAGCGGCGAACAAGCGATGTACGGAAGAGCGAGAATGGTCAAGAACGCTACGGAACATAATCCAGCGCGATAGGAAAGGCTATGATCTGGATGTAGTATCGATTATCCGTGACATGCTGGATGAGGCTGATTACGAAGATGATAATGAAAAGATGCGGGAACTCAGGAAGATGCTCTGGAATGACTCTGATACTGACAAGCAGATAGCGGCTGAGGGTTACGGCTACGATGAAGAGGCGAACACGGCGGCATGGTTTGAGATGAACGTAGGGGTATAACAGCAGACAGCGAACCGGGGGCTGCAACGCCCCCAGAAAGGACTTGATGATGTATTATATATGTTTATGTATCACGGATCATGGAAAGCGATATTGGGTAATGGATGGAGACTGGCGGACTGTTGATAATTGTGTACGCCATGAAGGAATTGATACAGAAGATATAGAAGAGGCGACTGAATGCGCCGAACAGAACTATGATCTTAACCAATGGGTACAAGATGGCGTGATCGTAACTTGGGATCTTACTAGGGAACCTGACCGAACATATGCTGACTAAATTCCGAAATGCCCTGCAGGGCATCTGCTGGACGTACCAGCACTGACGAGGATAACACAAGGGGGTGATTTAGTGAACAATCTAATGAAGATCAGGAAAATGAAAAACATGACGCGGGAGGAATTGTGCGTCAAAGCGGATGTAAAATACCTAACATTAAGGGCGTATGAGCAGGGACTCAGGGAGCCAAAGGTTGGGCCGGCTCTTAGGATAGCGAAAGCTTTAGGAGTCAGCATCGAGGAATTGGGGTGAACAAATGAACGTCACCAGCCTTTCACCAAGCATGGTGAAAGTAAAGGAGAATAAATGAGCAACGAAGAAAGCACACCAGAAACAGATCTAGCTATACCTGATAATATGTCGCTGACGCAAGTACCACAAACAAGCGTTGTTGAAATGCTACTGGAGACGGCGGGAACGATCAAACTCACTGACGACCAGCGGGCGATCATATTCGCCAAAGTGGACCCCGACCTGGTGGAGATCAGGGAAGATGGCATAGTCTATCTCCCAGCGGTGGAGTATAAAGTTGTTTTATGTGAAACGTTTGGGCTGGAGTGGGCTATCGTTCCTGAATCCCCCAAACCTGTAGAAGTTGACGGCGTGATCCTGTGGGGATTCCACTTGTTTGTCCAGGGACAGCCTATAGCCTTCGCGTGGGGCGAACAGCAATACAAGAAGGGCAGTTATATGATGTCATATGGCGACGCTATGGAAGGAGCTAAAAGCAACGCCATAATGCGGCTATGTAAGCAAATTGGTATTGCTCAAGATTTATGGCGCCCTTCGTTCATCAGGAAGTGGAAAGCGGAGAACGCGGAAGAATATGAAGGTTGGGATAAAAAACGGCAAGAAACAAAAAAGATGTGGAAGCGGCTGGAGAACACTGGCAATGCTGAAGAATCTGAAACCGACGAACATGTAGGAGAAGAGGAAAAAACCGGGGATGTAGATCGCTTCCGGCGCACAGCATTTCTTATGGTTGAATATCTTCAGATCGATGCAGGCCTTATGAAAGCGGAGTGCAAAGAAAAGTTTAACGTGGAGTCCCGGTCAATGCTTGAGCCAGCACAATGGATGGAATACCGCGATTATCTGAAAGGTACGATGGACCCTAACCAAGTCATTGACTACGAGCGGTGGCTTGATGTACGGAGTGCAATAAAGTCTCTGACAGAACGCGGAATGGACAAGAAGGAACTCACGTTTTATCTCCAGACACATTATCTTCGTATGGATGTGCTTGCTCAAGAACTGCCGGAAGATCTGGCGCAGCGTCTTAGGCGTAGTGGCGCATCAGATAAATCTTATGCAAGCCTCCAAAAGGGCGTTCAACGAGCAAAGGAGTGGGCTGAATCAATTGGGGGGCAAGGCAAGGCTGAGGAGCTTATAGAGCATCTGGCAGCCGCTATGGACGATGTGACAGACGATTCGCCACTGCTGGCTGAGTTCTTGCAACAGATTGGCATAGGAGCTCAGGAAGACGAGAGTTACAGATTGACCGATATATCGCCAGCCCTGTTTGAGGGATGGAAAGCCGCATTGGGAGTGCAGGATAACCAACCAAAGCCTGATCCAGAACCGCCCGGGGGAGGTGGAGACGAGTTCCTAGACGGCTTACCTGTAGAGCCAGAGAGTGCCCCTGACGACACAGGGCAGGGCAACACTCAGACGGAGTCAGAGAAGGGGCAGGAGCGGGATGATACGCCAGCGAGTAAGGACACATTGGCGCGACTCGCCGGGTTGGTGAAGACTTTCCCAGGTTCCATCTACATGACAGTTAAGTCGAACTCATTTAAGGAGCGAGCGGCGGCGGACATTGGGCGCACAGTAGCCACAATCAAGGACTTTACTGAACAAGAAGCGCAGGTGATTATCGGGTCACTGGAAAACGAAAAGGCTGCACTGGGCAATCAAGATCCCATGAAGTACACTGAAGAGCAACTTGTAGAAGCAAAAGAGACAGGGGAAATCACAGAGGATTTTGTGGACGAAGGCGAAGAACCAAAGCCAACAGAAGATCCCGAAGCGCAGAAAGACACCAGACCTGCCACCGAGAAAGACTCATGTAGCTGGGAGCAGCAAAACGAGATATATTCCCTTCTGGCAGAACTGTTGCCGAAATCCAAGAACAAACGTGGTGACTCGTTGGCATCCGGTACAGTGCAAGCGCGGCAATGGATCTCGGATGCAATCGAACGGCCAAGTCCCGGCATAGCAAACCTGACCTATGATGAGGCTCCAGAGGTGATACTGGCTCTACAGGATAAGTTGAGTGACAAGCAGTACGCGGCTGAGAATGCGCCAGCGTAGACACCACGGCGGGGCTGCGGCTCCGCCCCACTACTAACATGGGGGATTATGATGGACAAGACTATAACGAGAGACGAGCGCGAGAGGATGTTGTCGGCTATGGCCAAGAGGGTCGGAATGCTTGAGACTCAAGGCAACAGGAAAGCGATACTCAGTGAGATTCTGGAAATAGCAGGCTTCACTGTAGAACCTGCGCCTATCCTGCCTGATGTGACGCCTGGGGTATGGGTTCATTGTTGCGGGTATGATGCAGAGAATGGGAAGTATTATATCCTTGCCGAGCATGTTGTACTTGCAGAGGTCTATTCTCGTGCTGACCAACTGGTGATGGCTGGCTCGAAGAAGTTGGTGGAGTTGCTGGTTGCGGGGTTGAGAAGTACTAGCAACTACAGAACTGAGCAAATTCTGCCTATTATTGACCAGCTAGAGAAAATGGGCGTTGCCGTTTGAGAATTCAAGGGGGATGAAGATGACGGTTCGTGAAATGATGGTGTTGATTGTGCTGATATTTTGCTGTTGCGCTGTTATGGTATTTGTCCTTTGGCACAACGTTCAGTTGAAGAAGCCCGCTGTAGTTGTCGAGTGCCAGTGCGATGGACTGGTTGAACGTGTTGAGGATCTTGAGGCTAATCAGATAAGGATAATAAAGAACCAGGGTGATTGTCAATGGATGGAAAAATTTGTGGAGGTGAAGTGATGAGTATAGGGATATCAATCAGGATGGCTCGTGTCTCTGTTGGTGTACGGCAGAGGGTTCTAGCTGAGTCTGTGGGCGTATCATCTAATTATATGTCATTGCTTGAAAACGACAAGAGGATGCCTAGTATCGCATTGTTGGAGCGTATTGAAAAGGCGGTGTCTCTTCGGCCAGGTACATTGATGGGCGGGACTAGCGATGACCAAGGAACCGCATTTGATATGATGGCTTCATTAGTTAGGACGGTTGATTTGAATAAGGAAAAGATTGTCGAGCTTGAAAGCCATGTATCATTGTTGCTTGCTAAGATGGGCAATTTAGAAGCGGGGTGAAGTGATGAAGCTACGAAGCAAGCTATACAAGGCGGCCAGGGCGCTCGGAGACGTAGAGGCAGTATCCAGCGGCAAGCCCAAGCGGGTTGTCAACAGGGGCTTTAATAAGCTCATAGGGCGGCTTGTCTTGGGCAGGTTCTGGCGGAGGTAATGTGAGATGGGTATACAAGAGCTAATGGAATGGCTACAGCGTGAGACAATGAGGAACATAGATCTCCGATATGCTCATGGCAAATGGTCAGTATTATTGGCAAATGGGAATTTAATGGACGTTGTATATGGGACTGTTCAGGATGATCCTATCCGAAGTCTTGAAATAGCAAAGGCAAGATGGGAGAGTCGGAGCGCGGCTAATCCATTTTAAGACTGACAGGCGGTGGGGAATGAGAACGCAATTACCCGGCTATGTAGAGATGACTGATGGAGGGGCGTTGGTTGAAACACGGGATGGCCTTATCGAGGCTATAGAGAAGTATTTGAGTAATGGCGGACCGGCTAAATTTAGAGTCATTGCCGCGATGGATATAAACATTACTTTCGATGATGTTCTTGGTGGTGATGTTTTAAGGGTTGGCAAGTATGAGTTTTCGTTCACGAGGAGCAAACACATCCCATTGGGAGAGTATTATATCTTGCAAGGCGGTGGCAAATGACCCGCTCATTTTCCCCTTGACTTTTTTTTATAAACTGTGTTATACTGCCTTATAATATAATCCACTTACATGAAAGGAGGCAGTTGATGTTTAATTTATCGCGGGTAAAAGAACTCCGCAAAGAACTCGGTTTAACGCAGGCGGAACTTGCTACGAGATCCAAGCTGACTATTACTACTATTTCGCAGATAGAGAACGGTCATAAGACTTACATCAAGCCTGATACAATGAAGGCACTGACTGATGCGCTCAGGACGGAAGCTGACGCTTTATTGGCTACATGAGGGAGGCATTATGTCAGATAGGAAACTCACACTCACTGATATTATGTTAGGCGTGTATAATCTGGGATTGTGTAGTAAAATACCATCGGCACAATTCAGGTTTCTGATAGGTCTGATACTGAAGGGGAACAGCTTGGGCTTCAAGAAAGTTATGGAAATAACCAACGGTGAGGCGATGTCTATAGGTGGAGGCAATTCTCGCCAGTCTGTAAACAGATTGCGTCAGGGGCTTTGTGAGTTCATGATAGACGATAAACCCATTCTGGATGTGGTTCATGGTGAGCATTTGAAGAACGTTTCAGCGAAATACGAAGTAAACTATGATCTCTTAGTTGGAAACGGTTCCATATGGCGTAGACCCAAACCATTACCGTCACAAAATTATGACGGAAGTAGTGACGCAAGTGTTGACGGATATGATGACGCAAACGAGAAAATCCGTCATAAAAAAGTGACGGATGCCGTGACCACTCCTAGATCAGATCAGAAAGAGGAGACAACAGCAGATCCAGATGTTGATAACTTAGTGAATCTCATGCAAGAGAAATGGCCACATGAAAATCCACCAAACTATGCAACTGTGCGGCGGATGATCAAAAAATTCTCTTTGAGCGTATGCGTGGACGCTATGGATGGAACGCGAGAGGATATGGGAAATCGTGATTGGAGCAGCATATATAAGTATATGCGAAAGGTTGCAGGAGATATAATTCCTCTCCCTAAGCCAACAGAGCAGTCGGAAGAGGAAAAAGTGACCCATCACATGATCCAGATAGTGAAAGATTATCGTACACTGGATCCGGAGACAGGGTTGACCTCCCGCTCCAACAGAATCGGATTCCTGATAAACAGCATCAGGAACTATGAGAAATGGTATGACGTTATAGACAACTTTGGAACCATTGTCGGTATGGAACTGGACGAATACAGGGTGTTAATGAATGGAGGTGTGATATGAAGTATTACAAATTGGCAATGCCTTCGGGCTATGATTTCTACACGGGCAAAACAATCAATTACCGCGACAATATCGGCAAAACAGTGCGACCACCTAACGCTAACCGCTCAGGTGGGTTGTGTTCCAGTAGCTTTATACACGCGGCGGATGCGCCGAACAAGTGCTTTATCGGTGCCCATATACCGTGTTCAGCGTATATAGTGCATGGTGACCCAGTTATCTGCGATGACGAAAAATGCGGGTTTGTTGAATTAGAAGTGTTGTCAGAAGTCAGTGACTTGGATGTTTTGTTTGGATGGAACTATAGTGAAGCCTGCAACCCAATACACGCCTTACACCTGCCTGCCAAGCGCACCATGACCGTTGAACGAATGGCACTTCTTGGAGAATGGGCTTCTGTCAGGGCTTCTGTCGGGGCTTCTGTCAGGGCTTCTGTCGGGGCTTCTGTCTGGGATACTGTCGGGGATACTGTCTGGGATACTGTCTGGGATACTGTCGGGGCTTCTGTCTGGGCTACTGTCTGGGCTACTGTCGGGGCTTCTGTCAGGGCTTCTGTCAGGGCTTCTGTCTGGGATACTGTCAGGGCTTCTGTCTGGGATACTGTCGGGGATACTGTCGGGGCTTCTGTCTGGGATACTGTCGGGGATACTGTCTGGGATACTGTCGGGGCTTATATTGGTTCTTTATTCCCGAATACAGCGGAATGGCTTCATGTCGGTCACGAATCTGGTGTATACCCGTTCCAACCAGTAGTTGACTTGTGGAAGCAAGGCATTGTGCCTTCATTTGACGGCAAGTCATGGCGGCTACATTCCGGCCGGCAGGCAAAGATTATCTGGCAGGGAACACTACACAGGAGGTAGGTAATTACTTAAAGAGGTGCAATATGAAAAAGAACTTTACTGAACCGATAGATGAGACGGCGGAAGAAGCATACAGAAGATTTATTCGATGGTTAAGGCAACACTCAACAAATGACGGCGGCATGAATGGAGGTGCGAAGTGAGAGGAAAAAAACTGGAATATACATATGCTGACGAAGAAGGTGCGGACATTGATATATTTAATGAGGTGTTCGAGTTTCCGTTATTGAAAATGGCACAGGAATATGCAAGGCACAGGGACGATAAAGGTGATTCGTGGAAGACCATGAACCCGGCACAACTCAGGAATTTATTTTATCACGAAATTGCGGAATATAATCAGGCTCCGCGTGGGACTCTAGCGGAATATCATGAATTGATTGATATTATTAATATCGGCCTAATGCTTCTTGAACGGCTAGAATCGGCGCGACTCAACTTAGATTCAGGAGAGACGACATGAGAGAGGGAGTGCAGGCAGTTGACAAAATGAGCGAAACTACTGTGATAAGCGCTATGCTGACGGGAGACGATGAAATTCTGGACTGCGCTGAGGGCATTCTGGGAAACGGTGACGCATTCTATATCAAACTCCATGAGCTTGTCTATGATGCCGTGATGTCGCTCCGTGAAGCCGAGACAGTCATAGACCCGGCGAATGTGGCGTCTCTGGTTGACTATGAAAGCGTAGGCAAGAGTAAGGAAGCATTGTATTCTTGGCTGGTGGAATATGCTGACGTTGGCGATGTATGGCCATTGGAGAGCGTGGAGTACCACGCCAAACGTGTCAAAGATATAGCGGAACTTCGCGGCGTAGATCGTGAACTGCGGCGTGTTATCACTGATAATATGGCTCCAGAAGCAGAACTATCAGCAGCTTACGACAAGCTGGAAGCTATTATGGAACGCCGGGTCGGAGTTGAGTCTGCTGAGGTTATATCGGTATCCGATGCTAAAGCGATCTATCGGCAGTATGTAGCGGATATACAGAAGAAAAATGTAAACTTCGGCTGGCCGACCATAGACAAAGCCACCCGCGGGCTAGTTCCTGGTGATGTATGCCTCATCTTTGCCAGAACCAATGTTGGAAAATCTGCCCTGGCTCAGTCCATGCAGTTGGGTATCTGGGAACGTCAGGAAATCAAGTCCATATTCTTCTCATTAGAGATGCCTGTTACTTCTGTATATGAGCGCATGGCAAGTATGATAAGCGGATGGGAAGAGGCAGGAATAGAAAACATCTTCCAAGTAGGCGATGAGGATAGACTACTTGGTGGGCTGGATGAATATCAGGATGGCGTGTTCTTCGTAGAAAAGAGCGGGCTTTCCCTGAAAGACATCAGCAGAATTACCAAGACCGTGGATCAGGTAGGTGTAATATTCATTGATTATATGGGACTGGTGAAGACACTGGGCCGTTCACCTTATGAACGGTTATCCAATGTGGCGACTTCTCTGAAGACCATGGCTAAGAACCTGGGCATTGTTGTTGTCTGTATCTGCCAGCTTAGTCGCAAAGGCGGCGATGGGACTATCCCTGTAGCAATCGACATGGTCCGGGATAGCGGTCAGATTGAGGAGGCAACTGATGTGATCCTGGGGATGCACAAAGCAGAGTCCGGGTTGAAATTGGCTGTTCTGAAAGCACGGCGCGGCAGAAATGGAGCCAAATGTCAACTCGGATTCAGTGGTGATACGCCGAAAATAGTCGAGATGTATAACGAAGAGGCGGAGGGGAAATGATATGTGTAAGATAAAGCATGAAGGGGTGAGCGATGATACTTGCTGGAATTGCGGTAAGAATCTGACAGGGTTTGCGGCAGAGTTGTGTGGTGTTTGTAAGCTTCATGATAACGGGTATCATCCTGCGGAAATCTCGGTTATTACAGGTATTAGGATGTATATTGTTCTTAGGACGTTGAGGGAGAAGTATGATGTTATTCCGCATTGGTAGGGTGGCTGGACCGGCTAGATGAAAGGAGCAGGAAATGGGAGTTGAAGCTGAGAATAAAATTACAATGCTTGTTGGGGAAGGTCTGTTTTCCTTTGATAGTTTCCAGGAATGGGTTAATACAGCGGAATCCCGGTATAGACGGACGCGGGCTGCCGGACATAACTATGTTGCTGTTGATGCGATAGGGCGCATCTGTCGTATTGGTAAACATTTTATGAGAGCCAGAGCCGAGGGTGCTTTCCCTGTGAGGGTTTTCAAAATTCTGTGATATGGCGGGAACGGCTACAGGGTGAAAGGAGCGGAAAATGAGGATATTCAAGTATAGCGAATTGGGGGCCATTGGGAAAGAGTATGGCGAATTGTTACAGATTGGTTATGATGAGGCTGATGCTCTGATGATTGCATTTGAGGTGGTGGCGGGTGTTATGATGGAGTATGACTGCCGGTTTACTGAATGTCGGCATGGCATGGGGTTGGCCGGCGGCGGTGGCTGTCCTGGTGCTCCAGATGACGTGGATTGTCGCGAGTTTATGGCTGATGATGGAGGCGAGTAGCGTGGAATGGTATGAGATCGTACTCATGATATATATAGCCTTGAGAGTGTTTTTTACAGTTTCAAGCAAGCAAAGTCGATGGGAGGAAGGGCGTGATGGCAAAATTTTACCGCTTACAAGTGATAGACGGAGTGGCGGACTACCAGGAAGTTGAAGGGGAGGCTGTGGATATTGGCGAGGATGTACAGGCGTTTTTTGTGCGTCCGCCATCGGGAGAATGGTCTTGTTTGTATGATGTAGTATCTGGGGCTAGGATTACTGATATTGAGGATACCGATGGCGAAGCTATAGTAGTAGCCCAGGATATACTCGAACACTGTGGATTAAACGGATACAAACGTCGCCAGGAGCATTTCAGAATATTGTATGGAGGACCACCCGAACCTGAGATCCAGATCATCCAGGAGCCGCAGCTTCCAGGAGAGATAGAAACGTGCAGTAGGTGGAGCATTTATGAGTGAGGTGAATGAGATGAGAGAGATAAAGCGCATAGTGGTTCATCATACTGGCAGAGAAAAGGGCACTGCCGAGAGCATTAGGAGCTACCACGTTGATGTGTTGGGCTGGCGTGATATTGGCTACCACTATATTATAGAAAAGGACGGCAAGTTGCGCCTGGGGCGTCCAGATGAAATGATTGGAGCGCATGTCAAAGGCAAGAATAGAGATAGCATCGGTGTGGCTGTCATGGGTAACTACGAAGACTACGAGTTTGTGTTCATGGGCTACTTCATGGCGTCGCCACAAGCCAGAGCTTTGTATAGCATTCTCAAAGACCTGGCACATCGTTATCCAGATGCGGAGGTAGTGACCCACGGGGAACTTGCTGAGACGCTATGCCCTGGCCAGAACGTGCAGGCATGGATAGACAAATGGAGGTGATGTTATGCTCGCAGATCTATTGCTCATGATGCTCACAGTAGCGGTGATATGGATCGCAGTTCATGAAGTGATAACATTTGGGGGTAACTGATGCAGATTAAGGCGTATCCAGAATGCCAACATAAGACTTTAATCGAATTGATGATAGACTCGGCTAAGATCGGGGCGAGAATGCGGGAATATGGCAAGGGGATATATCTTTGCCCAGATTGCGATAATAAAGTTGCTTTAACTGTTCCGCAATGGACGGAAATTATTGACCGCTTGGAAGATGCGACCAAACGGGGTAAATAAATATGGGAAACCAAATAGTCTACATCCACAAAACGTGCAAAAAACCTGACGGGCTAACATATAAAGGTGAGCTACTTTGGAGTTCGTTTGTAAGATATTGTTTTGTATGTGGCAAGCGTTTGATGTCTGGCTTGAAATTTAGGAGGTGACTGAAATGTGGGATAAGATACTCAGCATAGGGGTGGTGGTAATAGCAGGAGCGTTTGTCGCTGGATGCTACTGGCTACAGGTGGCGAAGGAGCGGGAGAAACCCAGGCGGACGAAAGGGATCTCCAGGAAGGGGGAATGAATTTGGCAGTATTTCATCGTGTTGGCAATTAACATTATGGGAACGCCTGAAGCTTTTGTTTACAGGTAGAATTTATAGCACATTGCTATCTTTTGGCAAGCCATTGACTCCGCAAAGATTAGACGTGAACTCCCCAATTGATGAATCAAGGACAATGCGTAAAAGATATTGTGGTAAATGCAGATGGCATCAATCGGGTGGTGGCTTTGGTGATGAGGCGGGGATACCTGAGAACTGCAACGCCATTCTGGGGAAGCATGGCGATTATGAAACAAATGGTATCGTAGATAGAATCAAAGAGCATCCGAACGTATTGAATGTCAACAACGATTGCGCTTATTATAGCTGGAACTGGTTTGGCTGGCGTGGTTATTGAAAGGGGTAATATAAATGGGATGGTTTAGTTTTCTGAATAAGTCAGTTAGGGATTTAATGACTAATGCTGATGACATAAAGATGATAGCGCAAGACGGCGCCAAACTGTATGAGAGTTACGAGGCAGCGCAGGCGGACCACAGGATCACCTCGGAAGAATGGGCGTTATTGGGCAAACAATTCTTGCCAGTGATCTCGTCATTATTTCGTCTGGCGACCAAGCTGGGATGGGTTAAATGAGGAAAGTCTATATATTGGCATCGACATATAGAGGCTTGTATGATGGCATCACGGCAGTATATTTGTCGAGATCAGAAGCCGATAAAGCGTTGGAGACGTTGGGGCGTCATGATGGTAATACAGTAAATTTCATCGAAGAATGTGAGGTGACAGAAAAGTATGACGCCTCTGACTTGGAGGATATGTAAACATGGAACTTGATACGGTGGTGAAAGGGGAGTATATAGACAAAATCCATTGTGCTGACTGCATTGATTTTATGAAGGGGATGGAAGACAAATGTATTGACCTGGTGGTTACATCGCCGCCATATGACAATCTGAGAGACTACCACGGCTATACTCTTGATGTTCCTGCTATGGTGACCCAGTTCATGCGTATCGTGAAGCCAGGTGGCGTTATCGTGTGGGTCGTGGGTGATGCTACAGTGAACGGGAGCGAGACGGGTACTTCTTTCAGGTAGGCCTTGACGTTCATGGATGCGGGGTTTAATTTGCATGACACCATGATATATCAGAAGTCTGGATTTGCTTATCCATCCAACAATCGTTATCATCAGGTATTTGAATATATGTTTGTATTGAGTAAAGGAAGTCCAAAAACATCCACGGTATCGAAGACCACCCAAATGTCACCAAGCGCCGGGGCGGCGGCAAAGACAGGAATGCTCAGGGCGATATGGTTGACGGAGGCAATGGCGGAATAATCCTGGGTGCTTATGGCTTGCGCTGGAATGTGTGGTACTATTTTGTCGGTGGTAATAAAACAACGAAAGACTCAGAAGCATTCATGCACCCGGCGGGATTCCCAGAAAAACTAGCCGCTGACCACATCATCTCATGGTCAAACGAAGGCGACCTGGTATTTGACCCCATGTGTGGAAGTGGAACCACGCTGAAGATGGCGGAGCGGCTCAATAGGCATTGGTTTGGATGCGACGTATCACAAGAGTATGTTGACATAGCTAACGAGCGCATACGTCAGGAACATTCGCAACTCAAGTTTGCGTTTTAGCTCTTGACTATGCGCCAGCGACTCTGTTAAACTGAAAGAGTAATGCCCTTTGCCTGGGGCAATCTAAGGCGGTCGGGAAACTGGCCGTCTTACTTTTGTCCAAAAATTGTCATAATGAACTTGACAGGCTTATGGACTCGTGGTAAAATGTCAATAGAACGACGATCTAGAGAAAAGGGCGGCGCCGCGACCATCTCCCAATAGCCGCAC
>Ga0255048_10000396_pt1 | contig 34618 bp, 54 predicted proteins | sample JV7_2_2_MG_FD_183619 | JGI IMG/M metagenome (GOLD analysis project Ga0255048, IMG submission 183619) | Seawater microbial communities from Jervis Inlet, British Columbia, Canada - JV7_2_2 | ecosystem: Environmental > Aquatic > Marine > Inlet | place: Canada: British Columbia | collected 2016-10-06
AGAAATTTGACACAAGATTTAGGGGGTAGGGGGGATGCCTTTACATAAATGGAATAAGGTATTACAATAAAGTAATATTATATCAATTAAATTCGGTGCAGAATTTTATGACTAATAAACAACAAGCAGTAATAGCATCACTGATTGATTCGAGTTGCAATGTGACTTTAGCAATTGGTGAAAATGGCGTGACCCTTCAAGAATTTCATGAGTGGATGAAGATTGATAAATTTAAAGAAGGTTATGACACAGCAATTCAAGTTCGAGATGATGCGGCACTAGTTGCGTTTATGGGTTTGATTGATGCCGGAGATAAGTCAGCAACAATTGAATATCAAAAAATGCAAAGGCAGCGCGAAGATGTCAATGAGATAAAATCAACAAAGCGTGAAGTTATGCGTGTGTTGATAGAATCACAAGAAACTAAATCCAACTGCCTTAAAGAGTATTGCCAGATTTTTAAATGTACAAAGTCAGCTTCCGAGGATCAATTTTCAAATGTAGTCGCGGAGTATGGATTACAAACTCCACATCAACGCATGAAGGAAAAGACCACAAAAAAGAATAATCAAATGTCTGAGTTGTTCGATAAGGGCAATTTAACTGAGATTGAAATGTATCAGCGTATGTTATCTTTAAGTTTGTATGATGCTGAGAACTCAGAGTATCCAAGTGAGCGAGCTAAGGCAATGGATAAGGTTATTCAAATTAATCAGAGACTTGATGAGATTAACGAAAGAAAACGCCGTGAATCCGAGGCCGATAATACACCACTAGTGGATAAACTTGATGCCGCGTTATCTGGATCGACGCCGGAAGAAGTTGCAAAACTAAAACAATCTTTCATAGCTGGGCCAATGGCAATTGCAGAGGTTGACTAATGTTAATTCCTATTGTAAAGCCTAAAGAGGTAGCGCCACACAAGCAACTATTCACTTTATTGAACTGTCAATTAAAATATGTTTGGAACGATTCTAAAATATTGGGAGTTGAGAAGGGCCGCCAACTTGGTTTTACTTGGATATCAGCGGCAAGGATATTGAGACGGATACTTACAAGTAAGGTTCCACAAGATCATTATTGGATTAGTCGAGATGAGTTCACCGCAAAGATGTTTCTTAATGATGTTATTCAATGGATCGGCTTTCTAAATATCTTAAAAAATCACGGCAAGGAGTTTAAGCAAAGCATTGTCGATATGTCGGGCGTTCAAACAATGAAGATAACTTTTGATTGTGGCAGTAATATATTTGTAATGTCTTCCTCTGTAAATGCAATCGCGGGTAAACGTGGTCATATTTATATAGATGAAGCCGCACTACATAAAGACTTTCAGCAATTATTTGATATTGCCAAGCCTGCTACTCGTTGGGGATTTACTCTTACATTTTTCTCTACTCATAGATCTAAACAAAACTACTTCTATAAATTAATTGAGAAGATTAAGAAAGGGGAGATACCAGAAGCAGAGGTATTATCGATAACTTTACTTGATGCACTTAACGATGGTTATCTAAATACACTAAATTATAAAAATGCGTTAGTTGGTAAGAAGCAATATACTAGTAATCAAGAATTTTTCGACGAAGAAAAAGCACAGGCGAGTTCTGAAGAGATGTTTTTGCAAGAGAATATGTGTATACCTGCCGACGCGGAGCAGACGCAAGCAGTAAGAGAAGATGATTTGGCCCGTGTTATGTTTCCTCAAATGGATCTATTTACATCACCATCTAAAGGTAAAAAATATTATGCGGGTATTGATATTGGTCGTAACCGAGATTTAACAGTTATTTGGATATGTGAAGATGTATCAACAAATAAGCAGCCTATGCTAGTGACTCGATTTATTGAAACTATGAGTCAAACTCAATTTAGTAAGCAAGAGAAAAGAATGGTTGAAGTACTTAATCTTTGGAAGCCTAGGCACTGTATGGTTGATGGGACGAATGTGGGCGCTAATATTGCCGAAAACTTGGAGAAACGTTTTGGTTTTTGTGAGGTGTTTAAATTTACTGCAAAGACAAGACCTAAAGGTATATCGGACTTGTGTGCTTTTATTCGTCGTGATCCTGTTGCGCTTAAGATACCTAATAATAATGAGGTCTGGGAGGATTTCCTTTCTATTCAAAGGTATATAAATAAGTACGGCCAAGAAGATTTCTTCATACCTGCACATACTGGCTCTAGCAATTCACACGGCGATAGATTTCAAAGTATGGTGTTGTGTCTACAAGCTTTTATGTCCAAGCGTTCCTTAGCTAGATATACAATTGACTCAGAAGAAAAAGAGAAGATTGAACCAAGGATTCAACCAAGGCGAAGGGATATTAAATCGCAGTTTAGATATTGATAGACAATTTGATTTATTGGCCTTGACAATATATAATCATATTAATGATAATATAATAGATAGGTTTAAAAATGGCTTGTAATTCATTTAATTTTAATGGGTGCTTTGCTATACCTATTGGATTTGATTTTAATGACTTCTATTTCGAGGATGATAATAAGGATTATACAGGCTTTGATTTTTCAATGTCAATACAGGCGCCCAATGCCGCTGTTGATCTATTAACTCTATCTGTAGTTTTTGATGATTCAACAACTGGAATATATCTGCCAAACCCTGCAAATGGTGTTATTTTTATCCAAATTATGAAAGCTGATACATTGAGTCTTGGCGATTATAACTACAGTATCCGCGTTACTGATCCATCAAATATAGAGAAGCCTTTTTCTTATGGAACTATTTCTTTTATTGAGGTGAATTAATGGGATTAACTGCCAATATTATATCCAATAAAATATTAGCCAATAATGTAGATAAAAAAGCCAAAGTATCAGCTAATATAATTAGTAATGATATAGCTGTATCATTTAAAGGAATCCAAGGAATCCAAGGAACTCAAGGAACTCAAGGAATCCAAGGTATCCAAGGACCTGCCGGAGCGGACGGTGAAGGAGTTCCAACTGGTGGCACAACACGCCAAGCACTCACTAAAATTGACGGCACAGATAATAATACAGAATGGTCGTATGATTTTTCAGTTCTTGCCCTTAACGCTAAATTTCAAGAGGTTACAACCGTAATAGCTGCGGGAACAGTGAGAGAGTATATATTTGCCGGACTGGGGACTATTTATGGATTCGTATCTACTGATAAAACTGGCAAATACCCAACTGAGCACTCTTTTTACAGTGACTTTGATGGCACCAATTTAACAAATTTAATTACGATCAGGGAGTAATTCCATGAAAAAATCAGAACTCAAGAAGACCGCAGACGGTAAATACCCAACCGAAGACTCTTTCTACAGAGACTTTGACGGCACCAATTTAACTAATTTACTAGCTACGCGAGGACAATAGAATTATGAAAAAATCAATTACCGAGGGGTGGGCGTAATGGCTGTTACATTAACGGGAAATAAATATACGGGAACGATTACTACTGTAAATAACTTGACAATAACAGATAGTGGTGCCTCTTTTTCCTCTGCGGATTTTACCGTAAGCTTACCCCGAATGGCTTGGTTATTCCGTGGTGGTGAGCCAATTGCATTATCTCGCATCAACTCACAAACATCAAGCACTGTGATTCAGCTCGATCAGCCGTTTTTTGATATAGATGGTGAGGAAGTCGTTCAACAAGTGGGCGACACATACTATATAAGCTTGTTGTTTTCAGAGGTTATAACTACGGGTTTAGCTGTATCAGGGGGTGTGGTTACTTGCACCGACAGATTAGATTTTGGGGTAAGTGGGGACAAAACAAGCGTTTTTATTCATTCTGAAAACGAGTTTATAAATACAAATCAAACAGGAAACAATAACAATGCTCCATTTCAGTTCTTTGGTGGTTGTTCTACTTTTGGAAATCCATTAGATTTAAAAAACAGGGTCACAGCGAGTTCGTCTACAGTGTATTCTAGCACAACGTCATCAGGACACGGGATGTGTGTTAAAAGCATAGATGCAACGCAAATGCACTTTGGAACTACTTTTATTTTTGAAAATGGCAACACAGGGAGAATGCCCGGAGGTGCTGGTTCTGGAGGATTTACACCAGCTTTCTGGCAGGTTTTTGTAAACTGCAACATGAATGGCAACTTTGTTACTCCCAGTGGGGGAGCTTTGTGGTCGAGCAGACCAAGCTTTCAAAGGCTTATAAACACAAATTCGGCGGGAACAGGAACAAACTTAATAAACTCCAGATGGGCGGATGGTTTTTTTGAAGGAGGCTCTTTTCAAAATTCACGAAACGGCCTAGCGCCTTTTGGCTCTGATACTGCTGGTACATTTGAAGTAGCTGCCACTGCTGGAAATAGAATAACTGTTTTTGATTGTGCACAGAATGCAATTTGGCGATCGAATGGAAGCCCCGTCCAGACAATCAACTTTACAAATGTTTTGGTAAGAGATGCTTTTAAAAACTCTATAGGTGATAATAAAACTTTTAATTTTATTTTCAGAGAAATTTACACAGGTTTATTAGAGGGGACAAAGCTTTACATTGAAGACACAAACGGGACGCTTGTCGACTCACAAACATTAGGCTCAAGTGGTATTACAGATCCAGTTAATATCACATACCAGACAAGACAAACAACACCTTTATCAGACCAGTTTTTCAATCCGTGGGTAATTAGGTTTTATAAATACGGAAGTCAGATTATATCTGCACAAATAGATGCTGGAACTAACACAGTCGCAGGACAAACAGTAGTGGATATAAGTTTTGGAGGTCCACTTGTTCAATCATCAGACACCTTAATCACAGAAACAGTAAAAGCTACTGTGGACTCTTACACAGAAACTGAAACAGCAGTAAAAATTTATGATGGTCTTGCATCTTATCTAATTGATAATTCCACAAACCAGTCTGATTTATATGTTACACGATCAGGTAATATTATTGATGCAGGCTCATATGATGTCGAGTTTGACGGGACGGGCACCGGTCTGCCAACGGTATCCGGAAATAAGATAACCGTAAATCTTAATAGTATCGCGTATACCGATGGTATAGAAACAACCGGAACAGTGACCGCAGCAAATGGAGCTGATATTTCGCTGGCCTCAATATCCTCATCCGCGGGCGTAAATACTAAGATCACTATAAGTGACTTATCTAGCTCAAATGTATTTATACGAGACGATTCAGATTTACAATATGATTACCAAACAGGGATTACTGGACAGTATCAAATAACTACACCCGTAGGAGCAAGCGGAATATGGAAAGTAGTTATAGATAGAGCTGGTTATGCTTCGCAAGTATTTACATTTACGGCAGGCGCGGGCGACGTTTCATACTCGGGAGCTTTGGGTCAACTATTTCAGCCTTCTGGATCCGCGATGTATACGGGATCATCGAACCCCCTATTGAGTGTAGTTCCAGAAACTGACGCAAGTAGATTAAATATACGTATTGGTGATGGTACTGTAACTGCTCAGGAAATATTTGATGAGTCAGAGGATGCTTTATCTACAGCTACGGGAATGCACTATCTAGCTAATGGTGGTCAAAGAGTAGAGATAGCTCTATTACCTACCGGAACATTCTTATTTATGCGCGATAATGTAAGATTGATAAGAGATACTACTGGAGATGCGAACGCAACGGTAGAGGCATTCGTTACATCTACTCAGGGTACTATACTCGATAATACTAACGGCGGTGTTCAATTTGTTACCGTTACAAGAGCTCAACAACTAATCGAGTACGGCGGCCATATATATGTTGACGTAGATGCGGGCGTAGATTCAAGTGTCTACCCTTTCGGAACTCAGGCGAGCCCTGTCAGCTCCTGGGACAATGCTAAGGTATTATGTGAATTTTATGGCCTTCGTGATGTGAAATTCACTGGAACTATGATGCATACTAGTGATGCGGTCGGATACGCCATAGAGGGCTCGGACGCAGGCGCAATATTGGTATTGCAAGGTTATGACATATCTAAGTCTAAATTTTCAAATATAATTGCCACTGGAGATGCAGGAAACCCCGCTCAGGGCGTACAGTTTAGAGGGTGTTATGTCGAGGGTGTCACTAATTTCAACGGCGTTATGGATGAGGTTATTTTTACGGGTTCAGTAACCGTGACAGGAGAACGAAACTATTTTACTCGATGCTCATCTGCGGTTGTAGATGACGATGTTGTGGTATTATCTATAAATAATGCCGGTCAATGTACTACCTCAGTAAGAGATTTTTACGGGCGCATGACGCTGGGCGGTGTTTCTAATGCCCTTAATACAGTTAGCATAGATTCGGAATCTGGAGATATTGAGCTACTAGCGAGTAACACTGCAGGAACAATCACAATAAGAGGCGAGGTCACGACCTTTGTCGATAATTCAACAGGCGCAACAGTCACTACTGCATTTTTAGCCACTCAAGCGGACATTGATAACCTAAAAAACTTTGACCCCGCAACGGACCAAGTCATAGTAGCAACTAATAACGATAAGACTGATTATACTCTTACCGATGTAGATAAAGATGATATTGTAGATAAGATGTGCGATGAGCCGTTGACTGGAGCTACGCATAACGTACCAACAAGCCTAGGTAGGAGGATTCGACAGTTAGGAACTACACTAGCTGCTGAAGGTGAGATTATAGGAACACCTACTACTATTGCAGTGCAGACTGATTTAGTGGAAATTAACTCTAGTTTTTACTCTGATCAGACGTTTAGAATAACCTCTGGAGTTCTTGCAGGTCAGGCAAGAGTTATCACATCCTATGACGGAGTTACAAAAACTTGCAACTTTGATGAGCCTTGGACGGTGGCACCTAGCGCAACGGATACATTTGAAATAAGTTCGGATCACGTACACCCAGTCACTGAAATAGCGTTAGGTGTAGACACCGCATTGACATCTACTCACGGTTCAGGAACTTGGACGACTGGCAGCGGTGGCGATGATGCTGCGACTATTTGGGCTTTTGCTACAAGAGGGCTAACTGAAGATGTAACGACAGATACAGCAAGCAGGAACGCAAGTAAAGCTGATGTCTCACTTATTGGAACTAAGGCAAATCAACAAGTATTATTAGATGGTATTAAAGATGCAAGCTTAATAATTCCTTTCGATGAAACTCTGCCAGATAGTTAATGTAAGAGCCTTTAAGCCTCTAGTTTATCCTAGGGGTTTTATTGTGTTAAGCATAGTATAGATAAAATGAAACAAAAAAGAGAAAGAAAAGAAAACCGAGTAAAAGAAACCAAAGAGAAAAAAGCCGTGTCGTAGTACCTACCTTCTCAAAAAGGGTGTGCCAAGCGGTGTAAAACACCATCTGATAGTGATAGGTTATTATCAGTATCAGTAAGACTTGATTTATTGATAATTAGATTTATTATTAATAAATAACACTTATACTTATGCATAAAACTATAAGAGATTCTTATCTATGGCAGTTTCTAACAATAAAGACAGGTATCTACTGGATGAGTCTTTTGACTGCACGCCTTTAAAAGTTCAGAGTATATTCAATAGCGCTAATAGCGGCTACACAAAAAAACAATCCAGACTTGCAAACGAATTAACAGAGAAAGATCCTGCTATTGGGCAGGCTTGGTCAGTCCGTGTTGCTGGGATTGCGGCCTGTCCTTGGGAGATTGTCGGCGGCAGTTCAGATCATAATGACTTTATTGAGAAATCATTAAAAAATATCCAACCTGCTTTTGACTCTGGTCTAGTGTCATTTAATAAACAATTGCAGTTTATGCAATCTGCTGTTATGCAGGGCTTCTCCGCTTCTACCATTGAGTGGGGCGCAGGCGATTCTAGTATCGAAGGCTTTAAGCTATTTTCTCAATCATTATTTAGTTTTCAAGATTCAGATTTGCCGTACTTTACAGGTAAAGATTCGAGCATTGATGGTAATACTAGATCGTCTAAAGACTTATTGGGTAATAGGGTGTATTTGAGTTCACCTCGTTGGGTTTATCACACTGCCACAAATAGCAGAGAATCCGAGCCATTGCGTGCTGGCTTGGTTCGGCCTCTTGCTTATCTATATGCATTCAGAAGACATATTCAAATTGAATATCTTCGAGGCTTAGAAAAATATGGAATGCCGACTCCTTTTGTTAGTGTTGATGGTGGAATGTATGATGATGCTAATAGCTCAAGGGCAGCAGTCCAAGAGATGATGGATTCATTTACTTATGACGGTTACGGTATCATAGATAAGCAAAGCATGGAGATTGATTTCCCAACTTCAAGCAGTGGTTTTGACGCTGAGACTTTTAAAACCTTCTTAGAGTTTGCAGAGAAGCAGATATTTAGATTAATATTAGGCCAAGATTCTACCTCATCCTCAGATAATTCAAATAGATCAACCGCACAAGTTCATAATTTAGTTCGAGCTGATATGCTTGCTAGTGATGCCAACGCAGTAGAAGCAACAGTGAACAATCAGATTATCAAGCCATTATTTGAGGCCGCTTATGGGTTCTCTCAATCAATACCCCAATTTAGATTTAGGCTAAAAGGTGTTACTGAAATTCAAGAAATGGCTAACGTTTTAAAGACTTTGAAAGAAGCGGGAAAAACTGTCAGTAATGAAATTATTAGTGAACGCTTAGGCTTTCAAGTTGTGGATATTGAGGAAAAAGGAACTGTTATAAATGATAATGGTGATTCAGAAGCTGTATCAACTAGACTGAAATTCGAGTCATTGAAAGCAAAGTTCGATTCTTATGGCGTCGGCGTTCGTGCGGGTTCAATTACTCCACAGACCGCAGACGAGGAAGCATTTAGAAAAGATGCAGGGCTTCCGGTTATGTCTAATTCAGTTCAAGACGATTGGAAAGAATCAGACGGTGTAAGAAGACCGACAACCTTAAAGAGTCCGGCTGAAGTCGAAGATGGAAACGAAACAGGAGAGTTCCAAAATGGCAACAATTAAAATACTTGGTGATATCGGCGCGAGCGTTGAGGCTGAAGATATAATAAACCAAATAACAGCGGTAGAAGACGATAAAATAAAAGTATTAATCGCCTCCCCCGGTGGTTCTGCTTTTCAAGGTCTTATGATTTATGATGCTCTAAAGGCTAGCAACAAAGAAATTACCACTGTTATTTTAGGATTAGGTGCTTCTGCCGCTTCTGTTATATTTATGGCTGGAAATAAAAGAGAGATGGGTGAGGGTGCTTTATTGATGGTGCATAACTCCCGCGTTGGATTTGAAGGAACAGCCGCTCAAATGCGGGAGCAACTAGAGACTCTAGATGCAATTGATGATAGAATGAAATCTGTATTAATGGGGGCTTCTGGCATATCTGACGAGGATGCAACTGCCTTATTAAGTAAAGATAGCTTTATGAATTTAGAGACAGCGATGTCTCTTGGTTTAGCTACTGACTCTATTCAAGATGATATAGCAGCAAGTTTAAATATCAATAACACAAAAAAGGAGCCTGTTAAAATGGCTATTAAAGAAGAAGAAGAGAAAGCAGGCTTTTTTAAACATATGGCCCTGTTTTTCAAGAGTGAAGCAAAAGAAGATAAGCCGGAAGACGAAGAAAAGGCAATGGAAGACGAAGAAAAGCCAGAAGACGAAAAGTCTAAATCTGAAGATATTGAGAAGAAAGAAGAGGCTAAAGCTGAAGGCAACGAAGAAAAAGCCACTGAAGACTCTGAAGAAGATAAAGAAAAAGAAGAGATGAAGGCGACTATTGCATCACTTCAGGCTCAGCTTGCTGATGCTAACGAAAAGTCACAAACGAAAGAAGAAGAAGAAGCACTAGCTCTTAAAGCAGAAACTATCCTTGCCGGTATAACTGATAAAAAAATCACTATGCATCAAGCTAAGAATCTCTTTAAGGAGCCAATTGCAGAGGTTTCTAAGTTCATGAGTGATTTAAGCGTAAACGCTACCGGTCGAGGCAAAACACCCGAACCGAAAGATGACCCAAATGAGAGTAAGCTAGATCAGTGGAAGGCTTTAAAAGCCAAAGATAGTGGACTTGCTCAAAAATTCTATAATCAAAATGTAAAAGAAATTCGTTCAGAAATGAATAAGGAGAATTAAAAATGGCTGCTGTAACATTCGCAAATGATGATATTCAAGTAATCGCCGCTGAAGCATGCATCCAAGAGAATCTACCTGTAGACGATCTTAGAGTCCATACCCTTCAATTAAATGCTCAGACAGCAAGCGGCTCGCCTGCTGTATTTGAGGATACTGTAAAAGTTCCCGTTTATTCCGCATCAGGTGCTGCTACAGCATGGAATGCTGCAACAAACAACTATGAAGATGAAACCGGAACTCAAGTAGTAACATATAAAGATGTAGCAATTGATCAACGTAAGAAGCGCACAATTAGAATTGAGGAGCTAAAAACACTTAGAACTGATATTGCGCCACTTGTTCGTCTTGAGCTTGAGAATGTAGCTAGAACAATGGTTAATGATGTTAACGCATTAATTATTAATGCTAATTTTGCGACAAACTCAACTGTTGGGGTTGTTGGTTCATTTGATTCTGATGTTGTTGTTGGATTGCGTTCTGTTGACCAAATTCGTAAATATCCTGCATCAATGAGAAAATTAGTATTAAATACTGATTATTCTATAGCTCTACAGCAAGACCCTGTTATTAATAATCATAATACATTAAGTCCTGTTGATCTTGGATCAAATCAGATATTAACAAGCTTTGCTAAATTTGGTGGTGGATTGTATGAGTTTGAAGATATCCCGACTGCATTAAATCAAGTTGGTTTTGCTACAAATGGATGCGGTATCGCTATTGCTATGCCTTCAATGTATCAAAATAATGACCCTGAAACTTACGAGCAAACAGAGCTAGATTGGAATGGTTTCAAATTCCTTATGAGACGACACAAAGAAAAATCGACTGGTGATACTCTTATCACTATCGAGGCTCAGTATGGCTTCGCTGTAGCTGATCCGCTTGGTATTGTTCGTTTGGTTTCTGCTTAATAAACTGCCACCGACAGGGCCGGAGATAATATCAAAGGCTCTATTGGTAATTAAAGGAAAATAAAATGCGTAAATTCGCTTTATATTATGGAGTTCTTAGAAGTAATGGAGATCTTGAAACACTTGGTCTAGGATCAAGAGGAGAGATTAATGACTTTAAAGATAAATGCAAAAAAGATTTAGTAGACCCAAAAATATGCGCTAAATACTCAGCACTTGTTTTAGCTACTGATTATGGTTTGAAAAACTGCTATAAACTTAATGCCCCTATAGTCACTAAAAAGAAAAAAGAAGATTAAATAATGGCTTACATTACAGTAGATGAATTAAAGCAATATTTAGGAGATGTTTACCTTTCTGCGTATATCAACGTTAATACTGAATTAGTAGACGATACGATATTACAGGAAGATATAGACGCAGCTACTAATTTAATTGATCTATCTGTTATGGAGCTTTATGATAAGACTATAACCGGTGCTAAGTCTCTAAATGTCCTTAAGACCATATCGAGACAATTGGTTAATTATTTCGCTTATCAGCGTTATGATGCTAGTCAAGTTCCCGAGTCTGTTATAGAGGCTAATAAAGACGCGAATATTAAGTTATCAAAGATAGCATCAGGAGTTCTAAAGCTTACAGATGAGACACAAGACCCGAGAGGATCAAGTTTCTCTTATTCATTTAACTCACCTAATGCAAATGGAACAGGAAGAAAGGTTTTTGATCGTGATTCTATGGGCGGGTATTAATGGCTGTAAAACTAGATAACTTAGATGATGTTATGAAGCAATTTTACAAAATGGAAAAGGCTGTTGATTTAGAGGTTATTCGGTTGGCTCGTAAAAGAATGCGGGCTGTTATGCGTAGCCTTGTGCCAGAAGTTAAGAAGATATCGCCAAAAGATACGGGCGACTTAATCAAGAGTATTAAAGTTAAGTCAAGTAGTAAGCGCGGAATAAGTAGAGCTAGAATTGTCTGGATGGTTAAATATGCAGGCCCACTCAACTTTAAAAAAGATCAATCAGCAGAGAAGTACGCTACTAATTTTTGGGCTCAAAATAAGTCTTCTTTAGATCAAGAAGGGGCTAAGATAGTTAAAGAATCAATGAAGGCTGTTCTTGAGTCTCATGGGGTTAAAGTAATATGAGTTTAAGAGCTGCATTAGTAGATGATTTGCTAACAGTCGCAAGTATTACAGCGATCGTCAGCAATAGAATAACAGATATGTTTTATGATTTTGAAGACTTTCTAAATAGTGCAGCAAATTCAGTTAGCAAATTTCCGGCTATATCAATTGAAGCTGATAGCTATGAACCAGAGAATAATCTAACTGGTCATGACAATTTAATCGTAGGATCATTTACAATTAAATGTTATCAAACAGTTAATTTAAGTAAGCTTAAAAGTCGATCATTGACAGTAAGAAATAAAGAGCGCGATCGGTTAAGAGCTGTTGATACTCTCGCTGATTTAGTAGTTGAGTATCTAAAAGATAAGCGTGGTGTGATTGGTGATTATTATATTAGGCAGCCTCATATAGAGCAAGTTACAGACGGCATCGAAGAGACTGACGATAATAGAGAAATTGTGACAAGAGAAATAAGTTTTTCAGTAACATACAGTAAAGAAACATAAGGAGCCTATCATGGCAGTTGAAGGAGTAGGAGCAGTATTTAATGATGGTTCAGGCAATATATCTGAAATCGTCTCAATAAGTGTGCCCGGCAATGAAGTAAAAGAATATGAAGTTACTACACTCGCGGACACTAGAGAGCAGTTTAAAAAGTCTGCTATGTATGTTGCCCAAGAGTGTGAGTTAACTTTAAGATACAACCCAGAAGTGCCGCCACTATCAACAGGCTCAGATTTATCTAGCGCTGTTATTACTATGGCGAAACAAACATCGGGTAGTACTAGCGGCGCAACTTATACATTTGATTCATTTGTTAAAAGTACGTCACCAATTGTTGCAGATGTAGCAAGTTCTGAGGGCATAATCGAAACAGTAGTGCTTAGAATTACTTCAGCGGTTGTATTTGCAGCAGAAGCATAAACTAAAAAAGGTCGGTGCATGATTAATTTTAGAAAAGAAATAGTAAGAGTTAAGAAATTCTCAATCGAAGAAGGTGAGTTCTATTTAAAAGATTTATCTAGCGCTCAAGTAAAATTGATTTCTGAGGATGTAGAAGACCCTGAAGAGGTGATGTTTTCTTTCGTTGACTCTATGCTTTGTGATGAAAAAGGCAAGCTACAGAATTTAAGCAAAGAAGAGCTAGAAGCACTTCCTAGGACCGTACTTGAGGATATTGTTAAAAGCATTCAAGAGATGGCTTTAGGTAAAAAAAAAGCTAACAGCTGAGAGCCAATACTGGCATCTAATAGCAGAAAGCATAGGATGCTCAGTAATTGAGGCGAGAGAAAAAATAAACAACCAAGAGTTTTTGGATTGGATAGAATTTTATAAAACTAATCTGCCTTTACGCGATCATATAAATATTTGCACTGCTAATATTGCTTATACAATAGCAGCAGCGAATAGAGGTAAAGGACAGAAGTTAATGAAATTAGATAAATTCGTTTTAGATTTCAATAGAATCGTAGAACAATCTAAAGAAAATGTAGCAGACGGATTGAATTCATTCTTTGGTGGATTAGCAAAAAAAGGTTTATTAAATGGCTAAGACAAGCGGCAATGCAGGTTCTTTATTTTATGGAATGAGTTTAAATACTCAGGACTTTAAAAAGAATTTAAAAGATGCAAGAAAGGCTCTAGCAAAGTCAGGTAAGGCTATGCGTGAGTCATTCGCATCAATCGCTAAAGGCGGTGCTCTTGTTGGTGCTGCTGTCGCTGGTGGGAGTGTTGCCCTTCTTGCTTTCGCTAAATCTACTGCGGCCGCCACAAATGCACAATTACTACTCGCTGATTCCATAGATGCCTCACAAACTGAAATAGCAGGACTGGAGCTATCCACTGAAAGGTGGGGTGTCGAAACTAGCATGGTCATTGATAAGATGCGCGAGGTTGGCGGCTTAGATGAGTTCAAAAAATTAGCTGAAGATGTCAAAAATGCAGGAAGTGCGCAAGATCAATTAAATAAATCAATTGAATTATTCGGTAATGAAGGCGCTAAGATGCTGCCTTTACTACAGCAGGGCGCTCAAGGCTTCGCTGATATGGAATCTGAAGCGGTTAAGTTAGGTTTGGCCTTAAGTCCTCAGCAAATTGCAGAGTCTCGCGTAGCTTGGGAAGAGTACGAAGATACAATAGTTTCTATAAAAGGTCTAGCTAAACAATTAGGCACTTCTTTAATGGAGCCATTTGGTTTAGCATCATCAGCAGTTAAAGCATTTATAGAGACTTATCGAGAAGATATGATAGGCACATTTAAAAATGTATCTGAGTTCATGGCTGATGCTATAAGATTTGGTTTAGATGTATTTAATGACTATGGTATCCCACTTATAAATTCATTCATGCAAGCAGCCAATCAAATAGGCGAAGTATTTTCAACTATTTTTAATTTTATCTCAGACAAGGGCGGCTCAGCTTTCTCTACACTAGGCGATTTAATGAACGGCTTTGTAGACTTCTTGGCGACCTTTAAAGATGTTTTTGTGTCTGGTGTATCTGGTGCAATAAGCACAGTCCTACAAGGTACATTCAATGGTTTATCAAATCTTAGTGATTTTCTTGGTGACTTAATTACTAGTATGGCTTTCGGCTTATCAGAGATTGGCGCGATTGATGAATCTCTAGCGCAGTCAATATCAGATAGTTTTGTAGAGCAGGGTGTCAATCTTCGTAAAATGGGGAAGGACTTAGCTAAACCTTTTCAACAAGCTCAAGAGGATGCGCTACAAAGTGCAACAGACACTTTAATAGATCTAGATAAGAAGAATGAAAAAGACGCTTTTGCATTTAAGAGTGTTCTGCTTAATTTCGATAAGAATTTTAAAGGTTCAATAAAAGACGCTGCGAAAATACCCGCTCAAATAGCCTCAAGCGCAGCTAAAGAAAGTCAGAATAGAGCCGGTTTGATTGAGTCAGGTTCACAAGAAGAGGCTAGATTGTTAGCAGGTTCTAGTGATAAAAATCTAGAATTACAAAAGCAGCAGCTTAGAGCTCAAGAAAATACAAATTCAATATTGAAAGCTATAGGATCCGTATAAAATGGCCGACGTAATTAATATTATATATTTAAAAGATGGGATAGGCGGCGGCCAAGATTCAAATGGCGTTGTAACACATCAAGAAAACATTCAAATTACATTCGATGAGATAATTGAAAATACTATAGATGCTATTGCTGATAGCGGATTAATAGGCGGCCAGCAACATAGATTAAATAGTAATCTTATTTTACAGAGTAATATAGAGGCCTTCGTTCATCCGGATGACTTGGGTTATAATTGGATCTTTGAATTAACTTATAGCACTTCAGGATTCAATGAAAGCTCTCTTGAAGATGACACCTATACGCCAAAGGTTTCATTTGGGAAATGGACTTATAATAGAGTTGTGTCTGTAGATAAAGAAACTGACGATGTAATTAAATTACCTACGGGTGAACCTTATGACCCGCAACCAGTAGAGCAAGTTTCAGCGGTTTTATTATCTGTTACAATGAAAGAGTATAGCGCAAATATAAGTAGAATATCAATGATTGGTAGTATAAATCAATCTGCTATTAGGATATGCGGAGTTTCTTGTCCTAAATATTGCGCCATGTTAGATGATTATAGACCAGTTCCACACAGAGATAATGATGGGTTTTTGACTTTTCGAAATACTTTTGTGTTTAAATTGAAGTTTTTTAAAAATAAATCCGGTCAGGAAATTGGATTTAAATTAGAATCGTTAGCCGCTTCATTTAATGAGTTGATTGATGGTGATTTAACTGAGATAACAGTAAAAGATATTGATGATAATGATGTCCCTGTAGCCACCCCTCAAATGGTAGACGCAGTAGGAGCAAAGACAACAACGCCTTATTATCAAGAATGGGTCATCCATGATCTAGCTAATTTTAGTAGTTTCGGTCTACCTTCAAGTTATCCGGTTTCATAATGGCTAAACTCTTAACAGATGAAACAGCCGCTGAGCTCCCCTCTATATTTGAGGCTGTTAGAAATATGCAGCAAGAGACTCACACTAGACCACGTAGAAGAATAAGATCTCTAGGTGGCGGCGGTACTAGGTCATATGTTGAGATTACATCTGTTAGTAGCCCTTCAGAATATATAGGCGATGTATATAGCGGTCCGGGTGGGGATATTACAGAAACTGGCGTTTCAATATTGGTAGCAAATGCAACAAGCAATGAGTTTGAAGTAGGCTATTCGAATTTTGCAGATAAAGCAGATGATATATACTATTTAGATGGTTATCTACTGGGGTAGTTATGGGTTGGGATGACATAGATTTTAATCTTATTAAAACGGGAATGATAACAAGAGGACCAGCCGCTGTTTCATTCTCAGAATATTTAAATACCTTTTGTGAAGCTTTAGATGAACGTTACAATATGGTCGTTATAAGAAACGATTCAGACTCAAAAACTCCACCTAATATAAGATTTGAGTTGGGCGAAATCAGAAACAATGATTTTTGGGATAAATACAGAGATATGCTGAATGAGTATTATCTTCTTTATTCTCAATATGATTGGTATGAAGTTGAAGTAGTAGACAACTTATCAGAACCTGATAGTTATTTAATAGACGATGCTATGCTTATAGCCAATATAGGACAGGAAGCTTTTGACGCTCTTAGCGACCCTTATAACGCTTCGTTTAATGACATATTTAAAGCATCTGTATTGAATGGTATATATTCAATGTATGAATATTTAACAATTAAAAAAACAAGCAATTTACTTAGAGTAGATTCAGAAGATCCTGACGAGGTTCCTGTTAATAGTGTTTCTTCATATAGAGATATTAAAGATATATATGAGTCTTCAGGGTTTGGAGTTGGTGAGGATCAATCAGAAGCATCGTCAGAGTATGATGACGATTATGCGGCATTTAATCAAGGTAGCTTTAATTATAGTCAAATGTTTTGGTTGTCTTCCTTGGAAAGCAGATATTCTAAAACAAGTAATCCCCCACCATCTACAGATGAATATAGATATAATATGACTAATACAATCAATAATATATCTTTATTTTATTTAGCTTATGATATTAATGACACTGTTTTAAGTATGGATTTTTATATATCTAAATGTCGTTTAGAGGACAACCATATAAGTTTAACTCAAGATGGCAGCACAGATATCGAAAGTGCTTGGGACTCTAGGTATCCTACAGTCAAAAATTCATCTTCTACATATATCGCACCTAGTCCTGATTCTGTATCTCAAACAACTCTAGGAACAAATAACAAATACGCTCTAAATGGCAATGTAACGGATCCTGATATACCACTACTCGCATTTCCTACTAGCGAATCCGGTAATAGGTTCGCTGAATTTAAAGTAATTCCGGCCGCTGTATTTTTAGCAGATGTAAACAATGCATCTTTAGAGTTCTATATAGCGCCCTAGTATAAATAAAACTTATGATTGATTAATTAAGTATTGAATATTATAATATACAAAACAATAGGCTAATATTATGGATGACCCCCTCTTTACATCAATAAATACCGTCGGGACGAAGAACATGAGTTCTAAGTTCTTAGCTATACCTAAAAAAATACACTCTAACCAGTCATTTATTCTTGAGCAGCAATTTCAAGAGTCTGTCGGTGTTCCTTTTGATATATCTAGCGCGACTGCAACTTTATATGTAGCTGGATTTAATAATACTTTAGATAGGGTGGCCTTGGCTTCTGGTGTCTTATCTGACTCAGGATCAGGAACTACTGACACAGTAACATTCACAGTACCAAAAGATCTTATCCCTACTAGCTTAGGATCATTACCACAACGTAACCCGGGAAATTCCGTATTCTTTTATATACTTGAGGATGCTGATTCTGTATTAGAGTTTGCGCAAGAAGTAAATGTTATTGATCCTAGTTACAATCTACAAGGAACAACAGACCCTAGTGCAGCAACAGTTACCACCCAAAGGAATGATTTGGGTAATGTAGAAGATACAACTATTGTAACACCACCGGGAGTCCAAAGTCTAGGATTAGCTTATGTAGTTGGTCCTGTTGGGGCCACTGGTGATTGGGCAGGACAGGAGAATAACCTTGCTACATCAAACGGCTCTAACTGGATTTTCACATTACCAGAAGAGGGTAATTTTGTATTTGATTTAAATCTTGGGGCGCAAAAGTTATTTGATGGCTCTCTTTGGAATATTTCTTCCAGCGGTGATATGCTCGCAAGTACATATGACCCTCAAGCTATAGGAGATGATGCGTTTGACCGTGCCAATATGACTGGCACACAAACAGCATCAACTATAAGTAATTTTGATACTTCGGTCAATGCTAACGCTGCGGTAGTTCTAAACACCGCTAAATTGACAAATGCAACTCATACAGGGGAAGTTACAGGATCGGGATCCCTAACTGTAGATTCAACAGTTGTGACTAATAAAACTACAGAAGTACCCGTATCTGGTGATTTCCTTTTATTCTCTGATACTTCTGATAGTGGATCTTTAAAAAAGGCTGATGCTAGTATATTAACACCCTCTGTAGCTATAGATGAATTGACTGATGTCACTTTAACTGCTGAGTCTCAAGGAGCGCTATTATACAGGAATGCTACACAATGGGTAAATCTTCCCGCTGGTACAAATGGTCAATTTCTAAAAACTCAAGGATCTAGTGCCAACCCAGCTTGGGAAGCTATACCGGGCGGTGGTGATATGTTAGAATCTACTTATGATCCGGCTTCAGTAAGTGAACAATTAGTTGGATTGACCGCGACTCAATCACTCACAAATAAAACAGTCAATGGAGTTGTGCTAACTTCATCGGGCAGCGCTTCAGAAGTGCTAAACGCAGCAGGTAACTATATCCCTGTATCTGGTTCTGGTGATGTTGCAGGGCCAGCCTCGGCGGTAGATGAAAACATAACAGTATTTGATTTGACGACCGGCAAGGTTATTAAAGATTCAGGTGTAAATATATCAGCAGTTACAGCCAACACCGCGAAAATATCTTATACCGATGCAGCCGCAGTAGCACTTAATACAGCCAAAGTAACAAATGCTAATCATACAGGTGATGTTACAGGAGCCACAGCATTAACCATTGCGGCAGATGCAGTAACTTACGATAAGATTCAAAATGTAGTAGCTGATAATGTTATATTAGGAAATAATTCAGGTGCGGGCGGTATAGTTGATGAGTTAACTGCCGTAGAAGTTAGGACTATCATTAACGTTGAAGATGGTGCAGATGTAACAGACTCAACAAATGTAAATGCCGCTGGCGCTACAATGAATAATGACACCGATATATCTGGGAATGATTGGTTCCTTGATGAGGATGATCTGACTTCCGATTCAGCTACTAAGGCTCCGAGTCAGCAAAGCGTTAAAGCTTATGTAGACGCTAATTCTGGCGGTGGTGGATCATCACAAAATATACTTATCGACGGACAGATAAACCACTGGTCAAATGGCACAAGTTTTACTGCTGATGGGTACGCCTCGGATATGTTTGGATTTTCTGAAGGGGGTGGTGCTGCTACCGTTACACAAGGAGAATTCACGATAGGTCAAACTAACGTTCCTGATAATCCAAAATATTACACTCAACACGATCAAACTAGTGATGGGACAAGCGTAGAAATACTTTACCAAAGATTAGCAGACTGCACGCAGTATTCAGGGGAGAGTGTCACATTCTCGTTTTATGGTAAAGTAAGCTCTGGGACACTTGATGTAACTCCAGCAATTCGCCAGAACTTCGGTACTGGCGGCATTCCATCGACTGAGGTTGAGACAGCAGCAGGGGCCGCAGCCACCTTAACGACAACTTGGCAGAAATTAGAAGCCACAATTTCCATCCCTTCAGTATCTGGGAAGACGATTGGTACAGATGCAGACTCGGACTATTTAGAGTTCCTTTTAAAGGCTGATGATGTAGCGACAACATTTACCACTCAGCTAGCAAATGTAGCAGCCATACAAGGATCAAGTTCTTTTGATGGCCCTTGGCTATCTTTAAATGAGGAGAGGGCGAGGATACTTCCATATTTCCAAAATTACTCAAGCACAATATACGCTTTAATGGATGACGATAATTCAACATCTAGGAGGACTACTTTTCCGAATAAGAGTGAATTTTGCCAAATACCGACAATATCTCACGTGTCAGAGACTGGATATAGCGGGGGGATAGTATGGGTTGCGACGAAAGAAGCTGTGTATTCTAATACTTCAGCAGCGGCATCAACAACAAAAGCAAACGTGACAAATGTAATAGCCAACGCAAGGTATTAAAATGATTAAAATAAAATACACAAACCAAGAGCATACCCAGGTGCAAATCTCAGACAATGAAACTGGTTATAATAAATCAGGCCCATTGCACCGACTTAAGAAAGAAATTGGCGACGATGAGATTGAGCAATTTGAGACGGAGCAGGAAATTCAAGACAATATAAAAAAAGAGCGACAAAAATTTAGAGATGAAATAATTAATTCTGCCGTCATTGAGTATCAAGGAAATTATATAGATATGAGTCCTTCAGCTGTTGGCTTCATGTCATATTCTTATGGATCTTTTGAAAGAGGCAAAGGAGTTAATTGGAAAGTCCAAGATAAAAACACCAGTGATAAAAAAAGAATTAATCTAAAAAAACAAGATATTGACAAAATAACTGATGCACTTTTTGACGCTATTCAAATCATCCACGAAACCGCCGACATTGAGAGCCCTGTAAGTCCATGGCCTCTATTGGTTGAGTAATGGGATGGATTCGTAATAGCTTCGTTGGTGGATGGGTTAGAAATAACCGTAAAAAGATAAGTAAAGAGTATTTTCTTAGATGGGTTCAATGTGTGGATTATGAAGAGTATAGGCATCCAAAATATAAATATTACCTACTTAGAAATAAGCGCATACAGACAAAGATAACCGGCTATAGAGTAAAGAGTAAGTTCTTTCATTTAGATATAGATGGATTGTTGACTATATATTCTGGTTATTGTTGGGACGGCCCTAGCGGTCCAACTATTGATACTGCATCATTTATGCGTTCCAGTGGCGTTCATGATGTATTTTTCCAGATGCTTAGAGATAAGTTAATACCTACCGAAGATTGGAATATTGTATTTGAATTAGCGAATAGTGAATTAAAGAGACTCGCAAAAGAGGATGGCATGATGTGGCCCAGATACAATTGGGTGAAATTTGGAGTTGATAAATTCGGAGCTAAACACGCTAAGCCAGCTGCTTAGTTGAATTTCGTCGTTTAAAATGTAATAGTAATTAGACGTATAAAAATATAGGTTTTACAGGATGACCATAAACGGGGAAACAATAACAGTAATTGTAGGATTACTAACTATTTTAGCTATGCTTATAGGGCTGATAAAAGTGATTGTGACTGTAAAAGAACATATTAAAACTTTGTTTAATAGAATTGAGACTGTTGAAAAGCGACACTCTGACGATTTTAGTGAAATGAAATCAGACAATAAGCAGAGAGATTTAGACTTAAAAGAATTCAAAAGGGCTCATCAAGAGGGTAATGAAAATATAATTAAAGTAATAAATGATAATTATATAAGTACACTTAAAGAAATAAATGAGCTATTAAAATGATCCTAGATAAAGCCGCAAGCATATTATATTTCGAAGATGATAAGATATCACAAAATATGATGACATCGAGACTCAAGCTTAAATTCGGGTCCAAGATAACAATAGAATCAACTCTTAAGAATTTAGATATATATATCCGAACACAATATATAAATGAATTTGATTTAATTATATGTGATTACTGCTTTACTGGTGAAGATATTAGCCCCAAATTACAATATTTAGCGGCTATAGATAAGAGAGTAGTATTTAATACATGCCTTGATTATGATGACTGGCAAAGAAGAGTAATAGAGCAATTAGGGGACATCCCTAATAATTTTGTCTATACTAGAAAAGCCGACTACAATGGATTGCTTAAAATAGACTACGAGGTTGAAAAAGCATCATGCGACTATTAATACTTTCTCTATTACTTTTTACTTCATGCTCTACCACTATAGTTTATGCGCCTAAGACCGTCTCAGTCTGCGGTAACTCTGATAATATAGAGATAAAAGGCTCTGACTTAAAAGATAACCAAGCGACTCAATCAAGTAAGCCATATTTTCAATTTCCTTGGCTAAGATAGATTTCCCACCCCGAGACTTAATTGTCTCTCTCCTCAAGGCCGTAGCGGTCTACCCTTCCCGCTACGGCCTTCCTTTTTACCTAGATACAAAAAAAGCCGCCCCGGTAAGAGCGGCCAAACGTGTCAGATAACGAGTATCAAGCTAAGGTGACTAAAGCATCGTTGCTTGTCTATCGTTCAATAAGACGATGGCCCTATCACCACCGAATAAATTTATAATACTATTTACTCTCTATCAATACAAACTCCGCATAATTTTTTGATTCATCCATTAGCAGATTATACCTCTGCTTAGTTCCTGTTAGCTCATAGACTCTCTCTATAAACTCTCTCGCTTGAATACATTTATCTTTAGGCGTTGAATAAAAGCAAGTTAATTTATTGGGCATTGAAACCCGGGAAATTAGGAGGCTGCTGACTCTGCTGCATAGCTGGGGCTTGTTGTTGATATGGCTGCTGCTGCGGCTGTTGACTATATCCACCTTGCTGCTGATCTTGTGGTTTATCTTCAAATATAGAAAGCCAAACAGAATCTTCTCCAGCCATTAAAGCTTTTATACCCATAGCCCCAATTGTACCACATAGGGCAGCATCTAATATAATAGCCTCACCACCACCGTCATAAGCGTGCACTCTACCAACATTAGTCCTAACTTTTTTAGATTCTCCTAGTGTATTTGTATACTCTTTGATTGTTAGTGTAATTCTTTTCATTTCATCGTCCTTGTTGTTGTGTTGATTTTTGAATAACTAAACCGCCTACTATTTTACCCTTAAATTTCACAGTAGGATCAGCGACTATTTTTATATCTTTACCTATCCAGTTTTTATACTCACCAAATAGAGCGACTAATGCTTTCCTTTTGCCTTTACTTATTATTAGAGCCTTATTAGCCCCTTGTAGTGTTGCTACTATTTTATTTTCTGACTTACCTGTCATTGGTATTGGAATAGCGTCAACATTTAGAGCTATTATTTTATATTGAAGCTCTTTAATTCCATTTAAGGCAAAGTCTAAATAACCTAGATAATTCTCTTTAGGGTCAAAGAAGTCCTTTCCTGTCACTTCATTTTTAATTATATTCCTCATTATGCTTCCAATAGTTTAGCGATTATCTTCTTTTCCTCATCATCTGCCTCATCATCATTCTCTAAATAACTATTAGGTATACCGATATATCCAAGATCAGGAAAGCAGCCTTTTATATCTTTTGAATTATGGGCAATCATATAATTTCCAATTGCTTTAATATAATCATCTTGTCCTTGATTGAGGCTTTCATCATTTACGATAAAACATCCAACATCATAATCTTCTGAAGTCTTAGCAAAGATAACCCTAAACTCATCTATATTGATATTATTTTTAATTAGTCCATCACGATAAAAGGCAAACTGCAAATGATATTGTCTAGTTGCAATCTCTCTTTTTAAACTATGTTGAGTCATTTCTTGACCGAAGGTCTTTAAATCTCCAGCTATATTTTCTCCAAAGAAATCTACTAAAGCTTTGCATTTAGCCCCCGTGTATTGACATACCCAAGTAATAGCCACCTCACGATAACTGCATTGCTTTAATGTATTTACACTAGGTTTATGACCAGAAATAGCCCTAACTACTTTAGATACTGTATTTTCTAATATCTCAGGGAATATTACTTCCTTACTTGGATCTTGTTTAGCTATCCACTCTTGATATTTTTTGGAAGTTTCACTATAGGCCTTTCCAGTACTCTCGTTAATTGGAAAACCTGATGTAATATATTTAGAGTCAATTAATTCTTGTGCCGCCTTCTGTCCTTCCAAAACGTGGGCGTGTACTAGACTTCCTAAAGACATAGCCATAGATCTATTAAACTTCTTATTCTCTTTATATAATCCTCTTTTAGGGCTTATTGAATATGGCTTTAACTTACTTGCATTAATTCCATCTAACTTTAGATAATCTTCAAATGTGATATCTTTGTATATCATTTATTTCCCTTTTGTTTTTCTAACTCATTGAAAAACTTATTAGCCAAGCGCAGAGAGTCCCTAAAGTCAGTGATAACTATGGGGCTTTTACTAGTAAGTAGCTTCATAGCTAAATACTCAAGCTTAGTTAAGCCAGTGCCACCAGCATATTCACTGTCTATCGAATCACCCAAACCACTGACCGCTACTGCTTGAGGAAAAGCGGGAATATCTCTATTTCTTGTTTCGCTCATTCGCTTAGATCCTTTATTTTCTTTTGTATCTCTTCAGCTTTGTTAATTAACTCTTGTTGCATCGCTACTAGCTTATTTATTTTGTCAGTATTGTCTTTTTGCCTTACATCTATGCCGGATATCTCAAAGAATATATCAGCATCAAAGTTAGGAATATTGAATATTTTTTTGCGATCTTCTTTATCCGCTTCATCCCATGATTTTTTAAATGCCTCCTTATACTCATATTCCCGCAAGTATCCACAAGTTGTCATATATCCTGTATTTTCTTTTTTTTCCTTATCGGTCATATCTTCCGTTCTGATCCATTCGGTAAGATAAAAATATAAAAACATTGGCTTATCCACCTCCTCCCATAATTTACGTGAGTAGTCTTTGTTAAATATTCTGATATTATCAGATTCGATAGTATTAAAATAACCTGCCTCAAAGTTACATGTGTTCCAGTCGCCTGTGTTCCTGTGGCCTGTGTTCCAGTCGCCTGTGTTCCTGTGGCCTGTGTTCCAGTCGCCTGTGTTCCTGTGGCCTGTGTTACTGTGGCCTGTGTTCCTGTGGCCTGTGTTCCAGTCGCCTGTGTTCCTGTGGCCTGTGTTACTGTGGCCTGTGTTCCAGTCGCCTGTGTTCCTGTGGCCTGTGTTACTCATTATTTATTCTCCGTTAGTTTATCTATAATTTCACTGATTGATTTTGCACCGTACTTGCGCTTTAAATATTGAAGCTTTAAATATACAGCTTCTTCAACTTTAATTGAATTATACTTCTTTAACTTATCACTCAAACCTTTATCCTTATGTTGTGGTTGATAATTACACTATAAGTCTAATGTAGAACTAAAACAAGCCTTATTTTAGATATTTTGTAGAATTCTACTTTTTTACATAAATACTATTGACTTCTACTTTTTATGCTAATATACTAACTACATAAACAAAAGGAAATAACATGAGAATCAAGCACGACCAAATCAATTATTGCACAGTCAATAGAATAATAAACGGCAAAGATGTAGCCCCAGTATTTAGCATAGAAAAACTACTACTAATCGCAATTACTATACTAATAACAGCTTTAATAATAACACAGGTAACAAGATGAAGAACTTTGAGGCAATCTACGAAGCAACAAAATTATTAGGCTCTCACTTAGATATCATAGCAAGACGCAGAGATAGTCGGAAATACGACCTAGAGAGCGAGATGTCAAAAGAGAAGAAAGAATATATGCAGTTAATAATAAATCTAGATAACCAAGAAATAGAAAAACATAAAGAAATAATAAAAGGGTTAGCATCATGTCTTTAACATCACAAATACTAAAGAAAGCATTTGACCGCAGAAATATTAGTAAGCAAATGGGCGTGTCTCATTCAATGCTCTATAAATGGAAAGGAGGCGAAACGAACCCTTTAGATAGAACTATGAAGCTAATGAATTTAGATAATACTGATATGATTATTGATTTCCTAGCTGATCAAGCTGGCGGGTACTTTGTTAAATATCCTGAATTAACTGGCCCTAATTGCGACCTGAATAAGAATGTAGCTAATATTATGAAAGAGGGTGCTGATGTATTTAAAGCCTCTGCTGATGCTGCTGTAGATGGACAGATCACAATTAAAGAGTGTCAAAAAATAAAGAAAGAAGTTAGGGAGTTTATAAAAGCTTTTGAATCATTTATGAAAATAGCAGAGTCGGGGAAATGGGATAAATGAGCCAGATATCAAAACTCGGATTAACTAAAGAAGTTCTTGAGCGCAGACTTATTGCAACAGAAACTGAGCTGGCCAAAGCTTATAGATTAATCAAGCAATTAAAAAAAGAAAATATAACTCTAATGGAGATGATATAAAATGTTAGTAATAGACGAGAAATACGAAAACCGAGAAGATAAAGATGATAATTAGAAGTGATAAACAGACTAAACTAATATTAATGAGCCAAGAAGAAGAACTCTCAAAAAAAGGCAATCTTAATATTAGATGGAGCCAATCTAGATGTGGTTATGTTATTTTTGCGGGCAGAAATTACACAAACCTTCCCTCATTTGAATCAAGAGTAGATGCCCAATCATATATAGATACTTTAAATTCACAACTCAATTAGCAATGTAACCCTAAGTTTTACTTAGGTTTAAAATAAAGGATAACTTAAATGTTAGGCGAACACGCAGCAGGTAAAGGGGATAAAACAAGATTAAAAGGCCGTGACTTTAAGAAGTGGGATAATAACCAAAAGCTTTGGGACAACCTAAAGAAAAGTAAAAAGGAGAAAACACTGAAAGATTTAAACTTAACCTGTCAGCTTTGTGGTTTTCCTCTTCACTTAGATTTACTAAATGATAGGCCGACTTGCACTAATAATAAATGTCCAGAATTTGGGAGGTAAGAAAATGAGATATATACAATGTGAACCATCGTATGAGAAAATAAGTCAAGCATTTAATATAGACGGAGTTAAGTACACTTTCCCGCTATTTTTTAAAGGTGATAGTCATCGTGTAGAGATATCTGGATTCAAGTATGGCCCTTTGTACATTTTCGGGAAGGAGGACGATCTTGTATTTTTTGAGAAGCGGCAAGAATCTACACCACATTGGGATTATGTAGAAAAACATGAAATAGATAACTCTTACAGTATTGATCAAATGCGATATTTTATTAAGAATTACAAAATAAATGATTTTAGTTAAAAGGTTTACAAAAATGAGAAGTAAAAAAGATATACAAAAAGAGATTGATGAGCTTGAGAATACTTTAAGTGAGCTTAACACAGAATTAGAGGATAGTTCTAAGTTTTACCATAGAGAGCTTATTCAGCCATTAAACCAAGAAGATCTCAAGAGGGGTAGAACTATTGAGCCTCGTAGCTTTTCTTTACCAGAATTAATAGATACAGGTAAAACTCATATCGGTAGTAATCATCCAGATAATAAAATAATTTTACTATCTACAGGGATTCTCAATAAACCCAGCAAGGATAAAGTGGTTGAAGATTGCTATAGTAAGTTATGGGAAGTGTTGACGATGCTAGACACAATTAGGGGGCAAGGCTTAAATGAAAACTAAGAAATGCGGCCCCGAGTGCATCGCTTGTGATTGCGGGCGAACAGACAACAAATGTAAATTTAATATATGGATGGATGGATTTTCTGTTAATGGGAATAGACAGGAGCCGCAACTGATAATCGAGGATGTAATAGGAGAAGACTTTGAGAGCGCTTGTTTTATCGCTTTATCAGGTAGGGGCGATTATAACATCACTGCAAATTCAATATATGGCTGCAAGTTATATAAGACTAAAGAGGAATGTAAATTTAAAGGGGGTGAAAAGTGAGTGAATTCCAAACACTAATAATAGACCACTTAGAGACTTGGACGATCTGGTTCTTTCTCGCTTATTTATTAAAAAATGGGTATACAATTAAGAATATTATAAAGAAAGATTAACTTGCAAAACTAGCTTTGGTTTTGTATAGTAAGGGTGTAAGCGTTTAAGACCGCTAAACAATAGACAAACTTTAACCCTCTTCGTTGATTGCCTTGAATCGGGCAATGTCTTAACTTCGAACGAGGGTTTTTTTATGGAGAAAAACAATGGCAAGGCCCAAGAGACTTAATGCCGATTACTTCTCTCATGATTCAGGTATGAGAGATGATCCCAAAATAAAAGCACTAAGAAATAAGTTTGGCATTACTGGATATGCTGTTTGGTGCATGATGTTAGAAATATTAACAAACTCCGATCACTTCAAAAGATCAATTGATGATATAGAAATTGAGATTTTATCAGCTGATTTTGGTATTGAATCCGAATTATTTTCTGAAATTCTTTCTTATATGTTAAGGCTTAAGCTTTTACAATCTGTAGATAACTGTGAGTACCTGTCACAGAAACTCACAGATAGATTGCAACCTGTAGTAGATAAACGCAGAAACTCACACAAAAAGGGGGTTTCTGTCACAGAAAGTACACAAAGTAAAGTAAAGGAAAGAAAAGAAAAAGAAACTAAAGAAGAGAATATAAAAAGTAAACCAAAAAGATTTACCCCCCCCACTATTGAGGATGTTGCGAGCTATTGCCTTGAAAGAAACAATGGTGTTGACTCTGCCAAGTGGCATAACTTCTACTCATCAAAAGGCTGGATGGTTGGAAAAAATAAAATGAAAGATTGGAAGGCAGCTGTTAGAACTTGGGAAGATAAAAAAGTTAACGTGCAAGATTCTTATTCGAGCATCGAAGGTGCGGGGATGTTTGACGAATGAAAACTAAATGTATGATTTGTGACGGTGATATTGAATATAATTCAGTAAATAAAAGCAAAAATGATATTATTGATTTAAGTTCTCTAAAGCCGACTATTTGTTCAGACCAATGTGAGAGTCGTTATTATCAACTAGAAGCCGAGAAGGTCAATAAGAATCTATTCTATCGTATATTAAAGCTCATGCCAGATGCCTACTCAGGCGTAAAGCTTTCTGATTTTGATGAAATGAATATAATTCACGAAGGATCTAAAAAACCAATTAAGGCTAAAGATTTGCTAAGTCGATTCTTTAAATCTGATTACTGGAACTTAACACTTGGATCCGTTAATTATGGAAATGGTAAAACTAGATTAGGATTATATGCGCTTGCTGTAGCTGCATATAAAGGGATCTATAGAACAAGTGAGATACATGAGTTAACTGATGCAGGTTATTACTCAGCTTTATCTATTACTAAAATTCTAAAAACTGAAAACTTTGATTCTAAGCAATTTAAAATGAAATTATTTTGTAGATCGAGAATTTTAATGATTGACGATTTAGGCCAAGAGGATAAAAGGGATTCTGGGGAGATTGCAGGGATATTAAAAGTCAGAGAAGAGAATAACAGGAAGACGATTATAACAACTAATTTAACAGACCAACAAATAATTGAGAGATATTCAGGCCGAATCAGCTCAAGGATTCAAAAAGGAGTCTTTCAGGTAATAGGCGAGGACTTAAGACGATGAATGGTGAATTAACAATAAAAGACGTAATTACTAAAATGATATGTCAAAATAATAGATGCACACGTTTACCTATTTATTACCAGATAGAAGATGAAGAAGAACTCCCAACAGCAGAAGAGTATTCAGATGGTTGGCACTGGTATTTTGATGATGATACTTATGACTCTGATGAGGCGAAAGACTTAATAAAAGAAGATAACCCAAGTTTATTCGATGAATGTGAGAGTGACGAAGAGGTAATTGAAGATTATGGATTTACAAAAGTTTTTTATTTAAAGAGAAAAGTATATAAGGGTATGTTTCTTACTGAGGAGTCAGCAGAAAATCATCTTAAATCCAATAGGTATCATTATGGGGAGAATGCTAGAACTTATGTATTCCATGCTTGGAGAAATAAAGAGCTTGAGGATTTCTTTCAGGCCATAGCTAATATGGTTGGATTGGGCGAAGAATTAAAAAAGAGGACTTAAGGCGATGAGTAAATTAAAAACTTTATTTGAAGGCGATTAAATCATAAAGGAGTCACAGAATGGATATTAGAAATAAAGATAAGAGTACTATGTACAATGTTGCCTTAAGGGACACTATAAGTAGACTAATTTCGGATAAATACAAACTGCGAAAGTCACTTAATAAAATCGCCTCAATGTGTGGAAATCCTGACGCTATTGACGCATGCAGGTTAATTTTAAAAGAATGTCAAGAGGCTACGAAATGAAAGAATTTAAAAAAGACAACATGACTCTTTACAATGCTGATTGCATGGAGATTATGAAGCAGTACGAAGATAATTATTTTGATTTGACGGTAGTTGATCCGCCGTATGGGATAGCGCGCTTTGGCTCTAGAGTCGAGGATAGATCAAGCAGAATAATTGATTCTAAAATAAATAAATGGGATATAGCCCCAAGTCCGGAGTATTTTATTGAGCTTTTTCGTGTTTCAAAAAATCAAATCATATGGGGGGCAAATAATTTTACTTTACCAAAGACAGAGTATTTTTGTATATGGGATAAAGAGCAAACAGTGGATAATTTTGCAACGGCAGAATATGCTTGGATTAGTGGTGGAATAGGGAAGCCTGCTAAAATATTTAGGTACTCAATACATAAAACAATGTCTGACAGAAAAGCTGAAGGAGGTAAAATCCACCCCACCCAAAAACCAGTTAAGTTATACAATTGGCTATACAATAACTACGCAGAAGAAGGTCAGAAGATACTAGATACACACCTTGGAAGCGGCTCAAACGCAATCAGCGCACACTATAAAAAAATGGGTGAATTTGTCGGATGTGAGTTGGACGAGGATTATTTTAAGTTGAGTGTCGAACGAATCGAGAGAGAAACATCACAATTGGAGTTTAATTTTTAGATGACTCCAAACGATAAGATAATACTTAAGTCTATGCATCGACGCAAGCCGACAAGCCAAGAGCTCAAGGATGAGATAAAAAAAGCGCTAGAAAAAAGGAAATAAAGAATGAGATTTTTTATAAAAGGAAAGCCCATACCACAGGCTAGGCCAAGATTTGCTAGGCGCGGAAAGTTTGTTAGTACCTATTCAGCAAAAAATGAATGGAAAGAGGGGTGTAAATATCAAATTCTAAATTTAAAGGAACCCAGTTTTTGTACTGCGATTGAGGTTAATTTATATTTTATGTTTCATCGGCCTAATTCACACTATAGGAGTGGTAAGTTTTCACATATGTTGCGCGATGATGCACCAAAATGGCACACAAAAAAGCCAGACAAGGATAATTTAGAAAAAGCAGTAACTGACTCTATGGTGGACGCTGGGTTAATAGAAGATGATTCTATAATTGTTAGAGGTATGACCTCAAAAAGCTATATAGCAAAAGAAGAGGAGTCGGGTTGTTGGGTTGAGATAAAACAACTTTAGTTAACCAATTCGGGGATTTTTTAATAAATCTCCTTTTTTGTGTCTTGACTATACCTCAATGAGGTAGTAACATAGCTTATCAACCAAACAAAAAGGAATGAAAGATGAAGAAAGAAGATATATGTGAAAGTAGCAATTATATCTGGGTTAGTGCAGACGGTAACATAGGTGGTTTAGTTACTGGCCAAGATATAATTCAATATGATTTACTTAGCGATTCTTCCAGTATTGAATTGGATTGTGATTAGAAATGACATTCAAACAAAAGAGAGAGTACTTAAGAAAAACTCAAAAGCAACTAGCCCCTTTGCTTGGTGTCTCTGAGAAGTCGATAAAGAATTATGAGCAAGAAATAAGGAAGCCAATAAGCGCTGTTATAATTCTTCTGGATCAGTTAATCAAAGAAGAGGAAAAACGCCAAAAAAGAGGCAAGAAAAATGATCTTTGAAGAGTGCAATAAGTGTAAGTCTCGGTATAAGTCTTATTTCTTTGTGTTTTTAGCTTCTTGTATGTTAGGGGTTGGCTCGGCTTTCGTCACCAAAAACGAGATGCGTAGGGAGATAAGAAACGAGATAGTTAACCAAATGCTAGAAAAGAAAATAATCGAGAGGGTAGAGGAATGAAAGAGATTAAGTTTAGAGCTTGGGATGTCACCAATAAAGAAATGATGGATTGGGATTACTTGAGGTGTGTCTTTGGCTTGGATCATCTATTCAGTGGGGAGTACTCAGAAAAGATGTTACCTATGCAATTCACAGGTATTAAAGACTTTTACGAAGGTGATATAATACAAAGTATCTTTAGTGATGGGTTTAAATTTACAGTTGCCATTAAAAAACATAACGCAGCTTTCGGGTATTGGGTAGATAAAGATAAACCATGGGAAACCTTCACGACTTTCGATCATATCTTAAATAAAAATGTTATGAATTTTGAGAAAATCGGCAATATCCACGAAAACCCTGAGCTATTAGAGGCCTAATCATGAAAATCAAACAATCAAAAATCAAAAAGATTCTTATATCTGAAATTAAAAACTTAGATCCTATAACGGTATTTATTGAAGATTTTAATCAAGGAGCCGGTGAGAAAACGGTTAAATGCTACGATAGAACATGGTCTAATTTTTGGGGTGCTATGGGCGAAGGATACAGCGTTCAGTCTTTTTTTGTGAGTTGTGATGATGATTATATTATAGGTAAATTATCGCCTTCTTTGCGTCCTTCTATTTATGAAGATGATGAGTCTGTAATACTAAGTTTCTTAAAAAGAGAAATTCTTAAACTTCGTAGAGTAGACGATATAACTAAGGATAGGGCTCGGGGGAATTGGGAAGGATTAGGATCAAAAGCTGGGTGTTGGGTGTCTACAAAAAAATTAGCAAAATAATAAATCAAGAATATAAACAGGAGAGAGAGGCGAAATAAGTAAACCTAAACCATGCGGTCATTGTAATAATACTAAGTTTCTACCAATGACAGAGAGTAAGAAAGTAGAGGTCTGTGTGACTTGTAAGGCAGCTAGGATGAAGCAGTAGAATTTAATCCTTACAATTCTTAACACCTCTTATAATTGCTGTAAGTGTTTAATTTGTATTACCTTAAAATAAAAAGGACATACAATGAAAGTAATATACCTACTAATAGCAATGACAGTTTCTTTAAGTGCATATACTAAAGAAGAAATAAGAGATATGAAGTATTTAAGAATCGAGGGAATAGCGGCTAAGAATTCAGCTGATTTTTATAAGGAGAAGCTAACTAAAGCGACGGATTATTATGATAAAAAGGTGAAGGAGTTTAAGCAAGCTGAAATTGATTTAAAATCGCTTAAGACAAGAGCTAAATGCTTTACTTTAGATTGTAAACACCCAAGAGAAAAGGCGTGTTATAAAATGCGTAGGTCTTTATTGAAGCAGCAAGCAGAAGTGAAGAAAATAGAGGCTCAATTGCCTAAACTCAAGAAAAATATAGATATAAATAAGAGATATACTGAAGGTAAAGAGAAGTTATATCTAGAATGTTTGGAAAAGTATAAGAGGATTAAGGATGGAAAAGGAAAATAAACCCTATGTGAAATCAACAGCGCAGATTTGGCAAGATCGATTTCATGAAGCTGATGAGTTAGCCGGATCTTATAGAGATCTATGTGAGAAGATGCTACAAGATGTGTATGAAGGGATTAGCACTAATTATACAGAGTATGTAAGAGAACTTGAGGATATTAGTAAATGAAATACTTATCTATAGGGTACTTTTTCGGCTTGGTTATGATGTTTATGCTCTACTTATTATTTACTGGTAGTGAATTAGGCCAAGCTATAGCTGTTGGTGTTATAGTTCAGTGTGCGGCTGTGGTGTGGATGATTATGGTGTGGATGGCGTTTGAATGTGGATTAGAGGAGGATCAAGGATGATTGATTTTAAAGAAGGGATGGTTGTTAGGTTATTAAATAAGGATGAGTTTGATAATAAATATAGGAAAGGTGATTTGCTTGATTACACTAAATATAGAATTATGGAGGATATATTCAATCTGCAAGGTGAGCTCTCATATTGGGTACTTCAAGGATATAAAATAGACGGGTATGATGTATTTATTAAGCAATGGATGATTGCAGAGGTTATATATACACCAGCCTGCGAAGAGAGTGAGCATATAATATCTACATTAGGGCAAGATGTTAACGCGGAGATGATCACAATAGCTAAGTCAGAGTATGAATTACTCAAGAGAGTGTTTGATAAGTTTGTGGGGGATAATAATGAATGAAGGTGATTTAAAAGATTTTTTGATTGAGTCTATAAAAAAAGGTGAGTTAATGGATTTATCAACAGAAAGTAGCGCTAACAAATTTGAGTGTTATGATTCAATTGAACTAAAGATAAAACTTCCATTAGGGTGGATTAAGGAGTACCAAGAGCTAAATTAGTATTTATATTGACATGTGTTACTAAATAGCTCTGAGGCTTAACGGTCAATTGGGAGGGTAGCCCTTTATGCGGTTAGAAATAGGTGCATAGTTAATAGTACGGTTATGGTCGGTTCAAGTCCGGCTCATGTCGCTTTTTTTACTATCTAGTGTCGTTATTGCACAACTTATCTTTTATTATTTTTGAAGTGACTAAAGGTAAGACTCATAATCAATATAAGTGTGAAAAGTGCAAGAGGGTTTATGTTATGATAGAAGGTGGGTCGAGAATTTCCCCATTTAAAAAAGAGTAATTACTATACCA
>Ga0255048_10000399_pt1 | contig 34556 bp, 47 predicted proteins | sample JV7_2_2_MG_FD_183619 | JGI IMG/M metagenome (GOLD analysis project Ga0255048, IMG submission 183619) | Seawater microbial communities from Jervis Inlet, British Columbia, Canada - JV7_2_2 | ecosystem: Environmental > Aquatic > Marine > Inlet | place: Canada: British Columbia | collected 2016-10-06
CCCCGACCCCGACCACGACCCCGACCCCGACCACGACCACGACCGCGACCCCGACCCCGACCGCGACCGCGACCGCGACCGCGATAAACCATAACCTTTACTTAAAATACATGCGTTCATTTGAGTGTTTTTTTATTATATTGTTGATAACCGCGACCGCGACCGCGATAAACCATAACCTTTACTTAAAATACATGCGTTCATTTGCTTATTGTTGGTAGGGGAAAATCTACCTTTTGAGCATCTATAATAGACTTCCTGTTTATTATCATGACATTTTTTTTATTAAACATTTCTACTTCTTTAAAATCACCTTCTTTCAACATTTGATTAAACCTTCCTGTGTCAGGAATCCAAGACGCGTTAGATAAAACCAACTCATTATCAGTCACTTTTTCTAATTTACCCAAATCAATCATAGTTACCGTTCTAATAAGATAATTTTCACCAATTTCCCAATGTGAATCGTTTTTTTGCTCTTCTTTTTTAAGGGCTTTTTTAATTAACTTTAAAATTTTTAATGATTTCATTTTGTGTTTAGTTTTAGTTAGTAATCGTTTCTTGCGACAAACATAAAAACATTAATCCGAATAAAAAAATATTTCGTTGATTATTTACCAAACTTAGGTTGTTTTTTGCCAAACTTGGGTTGTTTTTTACCAAACCGCTACCCTTACCTCGTCGCTTATATGCATATAATAATACGTTTACTTGTTGGAAACTATATTTTTTGTTTTAAAATAATCAATTAAAACCATTTCTTTTGCTATTGAGATAGCCCTTTGATTAACATCCAGTTTGTTTGAATCTTTTCTAACTGTTGTAAACCTAGAATTAAATGCATTTTTTTGTTCTATTCCTTCGCTTTTAGCGCTTTTAATTGCCCTTTTATAGACTACTTTTTTGTACGCCTCATCTTGATTTAAAAGACCTTTCTTTTTTAAAAAATCATACAAAAAATCATTTACACCTGAAATTTTTCCAGACTGTTTAAATTCATTAAACAATATTTTTTCATAATTAAGCAGCCTCTTCTCTTTCTCCTCGTCCGAGATAGTCGCTTTAATATCTATTTTTTTTAGCAACTTTTTCGAATTATTAATAGCTTTGTCTTTCCAAGCTTCATATTTTTTTAAAACATCAGATACATATTCAGAGTTAAAAAGCCCAAAATGGCCTACCCTTTCATCATAAACACCATGCCTGTTTAATTGAAACGCCTTACTTATTTCTAATAATGATAAATGCTTATATTCTGTTAATATCATGTCAATAATATCGCGCCCATTTATTTGATCAACCTCACCCTTTACCCCTGATTTTACAGATATTCTAGTAAATAAGCACGATAATTTTGCGAAAAAATCTTTATCTTTATCGATCTTACACATTATTCGATCTTCTTTCGGTTTATTTTTAAGCCTTTTAATGAACTTAAAATCATCCTCGGTACATTGAGTCTCTAAATCATCCAAAGTGTTAGCTATGATCTCCTCTGTTGTTTGTGGCGTAGTTAAATGCATTTGCAGTTTGATTAATTTCTGAAATTGTTTGTCTTCCTATTTTTTTTTCGCTGTTTGATGCTGTTTTTTCTTGTAACCAATCGCTTTTAAACCCCTGCCATGAACGTTCAGCGCAAAGCCTTACGATGTCGTTTGCTAATTTTCCTGATTTCTTCACCTCGCGCTCAAACCCATTAAAAGCAGTTTCCGTATTTGCTGCGCCCTTTTTTTTTCGAACTGTCATCCAATCATCAACGATTTTTTTTTCGCACCCAATTGCTAAAAGCGAATCAGAAAATGAAAATTTTTTTTTTATATTTTTTTTATTAGTAACAGTATCTGTAACAGTATCTGTAACAGTAACAGTATCTGTTACAGCGACGTTTGCGACTGTTTGCGACTGTTTGCGACATTTTGCGATAGATTCAGCTGTTTCAATCGTGATATTCCCAGTATCTACATCCTTGAAAAGATCAGGGTTCCAACGTTTTAAATTACCTAATTTTCCGGCCTTACTTCTAATGTCTATTTTATCCTCCCATTTTTCAAAATCTCGGTCTAGCTGCAACTTTATAGGCTCAACTACCGCCTGCAATAATCCTTCCAGTGGCTTAGGGCCGTTATTGTTTACGTGGTTTAAAATCCACATTATCACCTCCCCTACTTGCTCATTTTCAAGATACTTAAACGTATGAATTAAATCACAGTACATCAAAAAAGATTTTTTCATATTTTAGTTTTTTTAAAGTCTTCATTTTACAGCACAAATATTATACGATTTAATCGTTTATAAGCAAAATATTATGGTGGTTTTTTAAATTACCCATAAATGGGTATTGTAATTGCCGAATATTGTGTAGACTATACCCATTTATGGGTAATCTAAAATTCTACCAATTATATTTTGGAACAAATTAAATTTTAGGTATATGTTTGTACCCAACAAAACAAATAAAAATGGGACTATCTGAAATAAATATCAAAAAAAACAAAGAATGTGATAGGGGCAAGCTTAGTGATGTTGAGAAAATTATTTATATTAAACTTGATAAATGTTTTGAGGAATTATCAGAAATATTAGGCTGTTATATGTGTACTTTAATTATTAGGGGAATAAAAAACGGCTCCTTAATGAGAGACTGTAAAAAGCTTGAAAAAACCATAAAAGAATTTAAACATATTGAAAATATTAAATTTTTAGAATTATGAATAAAATATTAGTGAACAACAAAAACACATGTAATACAATTTTACTAATGGCCGATAAAGTATTGTAAAATATGACAGCACAAAAGATCAAATTGAAAACGCTATCAAATTACTTAACCTTATACAGCCAAATACTAATGAAATGAAATGTAAAATTTCGGCTAAAATACAAGAATACTCAAAATATTAATATATTACTAACCATTAAAATAAAAAACATGGAAACCGAAGAAATTCAAGCAAATGAAAATCAAGGATTATCAACAGTAAATCAATTCGAAGGAGTTAATTTATATGAGGACTTGCAAGAATCTAGTGTTGATTTATCTAGTGACTACTGGACACCCAAAGACGTGGGAGAATTAAAACGAGGGGTGTTGTCTTCAATAGAAAATAGCGTTTACAAAAACGAAGATACTGGAGAAGAAATACAATTGCCCTGTATTATCCTGTTAGAACAAACAGAAGATGGACAGTTGCGGCGCATTAGAAACGGCTCTAAACGATTAGTTGCTACGCTTGAAAATGCTATAAGCGTTGGTAATATAATTTTAAACAAAACCCCTATTCAAATAAAATATCTAGGGAAAGAAAAAAATAAAAATAATTCTTTTTTTTCTGATAGATGGAGCGTTGTACCGTTACAATTAAAAAAATAAATACACAAACAACCAGTTGTTCGGAAATCACGGACAACTGGTTTTAAAATTAAATAAATAATTTTATGGAAGCATTAAAAATAATACAAGACCTAAGAGATGGAAAAGAAAACCCGTTAAAAGCACTTGCGCTGTTTAAATTGCAAAAGGATCAAATTCAAAAATACATTGATGAAGTTGAACCGCTAGCAATGGATGAAGCTAATAAATACGAAAGTAATAGCTTTAAAGATTACGGGTTTTCTTTTGAAAGGAGAACTGGAGGCCCAATATACAACTATAAAAGCATTCCACAATGGCAAGAAGCAGATAAAAAAAAGAAGGAAATTGAAAAAAATCACAAATCAGCCTATTTAAGTTACCAAAATGGTATAAATTCCGTGGATGAAAACGGGGAAATACTTATGATGCCTGAAGTTTCAAATAGAAAGGATAGTATTGTTGTTAAAAGGCAAGCATAATGAATGTGCCAAGATTAAATATAGATAGTTTATTGTCAAAAGAACTCGATCAAGGCAAGATAATAAGCATACTTTATAATCATTTGAACCAACACAAACAATATGAATTTATACTAAAAGAAAAAATAAAACGCTTAAAGAAATTAACAAAATGAACAGACCAACACATGAAGAATTTAGCGAAAAACTAGAAACTTTACACGACCTTTCGGAAATGTTTCGTCATTCAATTGATCATATAAACCATCAAGAATTATATATTAATTATTTAATTAAAGTTATCCAAGAAAAATATGATCTATGATTTAAGTGACGATATATCCGTAGCAAGAGCACGAACAAGATTTGATTTTTTTATTTCTCGTGGGAAAAATATCGTTATGCGAGAAATGAAAAAAAAACGGTCTTTTTCTCAAAATAGATATTTACATATGGTTTTAGCTTGTTTTGGTAAAGAGTTTGGGTATACTACCGAAGAAGTTAAACAAGATATTTTTAAAAAAATTGTAAATCGTGAGATTTTTTATGAAGGGGAAGCCGAAGGTATAGTTACCATTTCAAGATTTAGAAGCACTGCCGATCTTTCTAAAGATGAAATGATAATTGCAATTGATAAGTTTTTAAAATTTAGCGCAGAACACGGATGTAGACTGCCTGAGCCAACAGACCTAACAATGTTAATGCAAATTGAGGAAGAACTTGAGCAAATACAAAATAAAAAATACTTATAAGCATGCTTATTTTGTCAATAAAAACAATCTTATTAACATTGGTTTTTTTCGCTTGCTTATGCACTTCCGTATCAGGAATGTTTTATTTTGTTCTTAATAAACAAAAAAGAATAAGAAATTTAATTATATTTGTGTTCTTTTCTTTTGTGTGTATTGTTTTGATACACGCTATTAATGATTCGTTATGATTTATGAAAAGTATTTAGGGAAAGAGACTGATTTTCAAATGTCAGCTATACGATACCTAGACATGAATGGAATACTACGGAACCATTGCCCTAACGAGATGAAAGCTCAAAAATTACATTACTACGCAAAACGCAAAAGAATGGGTGTAAGTAAAGGGTTTCCGGATGTTTCAGTATATCACCCAACATCAATATATCATGGCCTTTTTATAGAGTTAAAAGTGCATCCTAATAAAGTTAAAAAATACGATAATCAATTTAACTGGATTGAAAATTTAATAAAAGTGGGGTATTTTGCATGTTGGACTAATTCAATGGATGAATACATGAAAATAGTCGATGACTACTTAGATAACAAAAAAATACCTGTTGATGAAAATTACAGGCTAATTTTAAAAAACTAAATCATGGAAATAAAAGAAAGGTTAAACGTACAACAATTAAAAACTGTTGGAAATGAAGGTACAACGTTAGAGCTTTGGGCAGATAACGAAAAAGGATATTATATAGGTGTTAGAGATTTTAACGGCAATATAACTAGGGTTACAATGGAAAAAAATAAAGTACTTGATTTAATAGCCAAAATATTTGTAGGTAAATAAAAATATTACTATATTTACACAAGTTTCATGATCTATTTTTTTAGTTTTACCCACCACTCGGTGGGTTTTTTTAATTCAAACAAACTTCATTAGCGGTAAAAACTGATTGAATTATTTTTTTAACTGAATACATTTTACATTTAAAAATCTCTTTTTGTATTTTAGTGAAATATAATTTTTCGCCTCCAAAATCAATACAATATTGTAGATCGTTATTTCTTCTTTTGCAAAATGAACCATGTAGCGATATACTGTCAATTGAATAATCAAATGTTAATATATCCCCAAATTGAATGAACTTTATGTTGTGTAGGATTTTTTTAAATACCTCGTCTGTTATGTAAGCCATAACCCAAAGATAAATAAAAAAAATTAAATCTGTTAGTTGTGTGTTTAGCCGATTAGTCGTTTGATCAAAAATGCTATAATTAATGCAGCAAATATTGACCAAATAGTATAGCTGAATCTATAAACAAGTTTAATCTGACCTTTAATTTCGCTATTGGAAACCTCCAAGTCAATAAGTCTTTTACCATGGTCTGTTTTAATGTGCTCAAACTCATCAACTAAACCCAACCTCTGTACGCCCTCACCGGTAGACAGCCATCCATACATCTTTTCCACCTTTGCACCCTGTTCATCGAATTTCTTGCCTTGTTCATCGAATTTTTCTCCCTGTTCATCGAATTTTTTACCTTGTTCATCGAATTTCTTTATAATTTCGGTAAACATATCCTTCATCTCCTTGCTCTTACAGTTAAGCTCAGCCGATTTATTTAAAGACGCATCTAGTTGTTTTTGTAATTCGGAAACGGGGTTTTTCATTTTCTTTTTTTCAAATATTCAGATATGATTTCACCTATTACAGTTGTTGTTTTTATTGTACCCTCTACAACAAGCCAAATAGTTAGTATAAACACCCAATTATCTTGTCCTAGTAATCCAATTGAAAAATAAAAACTAGCCATAATAACGCCTAAAAACTTTCTTGAAATCCATTTTTTGACGTATTTATCAAATATAGGATTTTCTTTTGATGTTTTTGTTTTATTCATTTTTTTATTATTTAGCTAATATCTTCAATATACCCAAGATCAATTAAATCTTGTGCTGATTTAAGGTCTTGCCCTATTCCAGTAAAACTTGTACTTCTAGGGTCGTCTACCGCATCCAAATCATCCATGATACTGAAATAAAAATCTGTTTGCTCGGTGTCCATATTCGGTCTGCAAGACGCATATCCAGTTGTCGTTGAATTTGGCAGGCCTTTCGATGTCTTAACCTGCTCGTGCCAAGAATCAAAATTTTCTTGCGTGTCTACTATTAAAAACCCTATTGATTTAGTCATTGTTGTTTTTATTTAATATCGTATATGTTTTTGTTATAATTAAACACCTTTAAATGTTCAACACCTTCTAGCTTGTCGTTAAATACACCGAGGTTTCCTAAAAGCCCTTTAAGATACAAGCTAGTGCCGAGTAGTGACATTAGATACGATGGAGTTGAATTGTTTACTTGAAATCCTGATGCGCGCTCTGATTTGCGATCAAAAGTGATGTTGTTGTTTTCAATAATTGCATTATCAGCTTCTACAATTAAGTCTTTTATCGACCCTGAACAGACCTTGGGGGATAGACCAGCCGCTCCTGGTGTTACTGAACCCTCAAGAGCCGATCCAGTCTCCCAAATTTGAAAAATAAGATTAGCTAAATTAGACCAATAAAAGTCAACGCCTTTTGAATTTGGGGGATTTGATAATCTGGTGGAAAAAATGAAGGAGTTAGCGCTCGCCGTACTGTTCAGTTGAGTAACAGCAAAAATATGTTGACTCGAAGTGTTTAATGCTGCTGTATAAGCTCTCGAAAAATAATCATCTACGCCATCACCTAAAATAGCAGGGTAACCGTTGATCCCCGATGTTTGATACAAAGGCATATTCGCCAAAGTCCCTTGTGAGTGATCATAGCCATTAGAATTACTATCGCCCCAAGTTGTTACTGGATCATTGTTTGCGGGTGTCCCCCCTCCATTTTTAGTCAATGACGCTAAGTTTTGTGCATTAAAAAAAGACACATTATTCGCATGATCTTCTGGGTTAATAGCTATATCATAATCACCGTATAAATCAAAAACCGTAGAAGATTGAACTTTAACATCTACTTTCCCAGTTATAAAAACATATTCAGGGTCAGATATTGTAGTATTGTTTTTTATAGCATTAAAAGTTACTCCTGATGCAGGTATCAGCCTCTTCCTTCCCGTTCCGACTTTTGAAATAGAAAAAAAATCGTCTACAGTCCACGTTGCTGTAGGAATTGTGCAGTCTTGGTCTCCATTAATAGTAAGCCTTGTTATCTTATTTCGATAAGAAGTAACAGGCGTAAGGCTAAAAGATGAAGAAGTCGTGTTTTGAGATGATATTGAACTTTCTTTATAAGACATTTACCTTTATTTTTTATAAAGCACCCCGCTTATCGCAGGGTGCAATTGTTTTTATAATTTAAAATGCTGACCATTCCGACCCATTCCAAGCAAATTTAATGCTTTCGTAAGGGCTGTTCAGGACATAAGTTAGTGCGCCATCGATTGTTTCTGCCGCGTTTCCATCAACAGTAACAGTGTTTGAATCAGCTTGTTTTTTGACCTCAACAACAAGACCTGCTGCACCTGCGGGCAAATTAACCGTAGAAGCTCCACCGCTCGCATCGTAAACAATTAATTCGTTATCGCTCGCAGTATACGGACTGTCTCCGAAAGCTTTTGAAACAATAGTTTGCTTTACAACAATATTGCCCACTGCAATACCTGAATCTTGAATGGTCTTGCCGCTAGTCCCGTTGAAAGATGAAATATTTCCACTAACAGAAGACGCAGGGCCTGATACTACACCATCTTCGTTTTTCTGAACAATAGACCAATCTGATAAAGCAGTTGGATTATCAACCTTTGAATACAAGTTGTCTCCAACTTCTAAAGGCTCAGTAAAAAACGTTCCCGCTACTGATGTAATATATAAATCCCCTTTAACAATTCCTGATGGTGATGTGTCAAGATCAGGACTATTAGTCGCAGCATCATAATCGCCAATAAACGTTACTCCACCAGTCATAGCAGTAGAAATTCTACTGTCGACTTCACTTGCAGATACAATGTCTGTGACCCCAGTACCTGCGTCATTAATTAACAATGTTGATGCTTGTGTTACCGTACCATCAATTGGGTCAGCTGCGCCACCTGTATTATTTATTTTAACAGTGTTAGCGGCCATTTGACCCTGTTTTGCATTTGTTACTGCGTTGTCTACAATTTGTGCAGTTCCTACTTGTTCTTTGAATGCCATTTTTTAAAATTTAAATTATTATTATTATTATTACGCTTACATTTCTTTACCAAAGGCTCCATTTAGATGGGCCGCCGCGAAGGACAACCGATTCATCATTTGTTAAAAGCTCATACGTTCCTGAATCATTTATTAAATCCCCACCAGAGCCATTTATAATTACTTTATTTACTGAATTTTCATCTTTTGATACGCCTATTACAAAATTTTGACTTGATGCCAATGATGGTAAGTTTATATTAGTCTCTCCACCTGACGCATCAACAACAATGTATTCTCTGTTTGATGGAATATATCCATCGTCAGCAAATGTTTTTTCAACAACAGTATCATTTGAGCCAGTAGAAGATATTATCCTTGCTGCCCAAATTGAGCCATTAAACTCCCAATACTGGGATAATGTTGTTAAATACACAACATAGTTTTCTAACGGAGAAGATGCATCCCAAGTCGTGCCGTTAAATTGCACCAGTGAATTGGCGGCCGCACCATCCCAATTTGCATGTGAAGCCCCTGTATTGTCAATTATATATCTATCACCTTCTACTTCTGTAGGAGGGGCTACAGTATTATCAACTATATTTATAACCTTTTGAAATTCTCCAAAGGTTTCTTTTTTTTCTACTCGGTAAGCTCCCTTAACTAAATCTACGCCATAATATTCAGACATATTTTTTTAAATTTTTAATTATTAACTGTTACCGTTCTGCAATTTGTAGCAGAATTTGTATCATCTGCGTTTATTTCAACATCTCCACATAAACTAATTCTGTTTTCTGATGGTGTAAAGTCACCTGCCCAAATATTAGGGTTAATTGTATCAAACTCTGGAGTAGTTCCTTTTGCGGCTCCATCCCAATCGCCATGAACAGCCCCTGCTATATTAGGGTTTAAATAATACCTGTCGCCTGTTACTTCTGTCGGAGGAGGTAGGGTGGGGTCAACTAAAAGCGAACCAACTCGCACATTTAATACATTATCTAAGTTAGACGCTCGGCAACTGTCAGATTCTAAATAAACTTTTCCGCCTGCAATAAATCCTGTATTAAATGATATTTCTGTACCTCTAGCAATTAGATTGGTTGTAACCTGCCCCCTAAAATTATTTATTTTTGTTCTTGAACATAGTATCGGGGTCTGCGCTGCTAAAAAAGAAAAATCCTCTATTACGTGATTTTCAGACCCAGCAGCAGTATTTAAAATAGAATTTGTTATATGATTCAATGTAACCCAATCAGTGAACGAACCAATAACAATTTCGCCGCCGTTCAGGTCACAATCAGAAAGTTTTGTGTTAGTAGAAGGAAAAATATCTAATTGTTGGTTACTGATACATTTTATATTTTCTGCATCCCAAAAAAGGAATATACTTGTATCTGTGTTTGCATCAAAAACTATATCTTTAAATCCTCCAACCTCTGAACCAACAAGTACTGTTAATTCATTTTCGTCAAACGACCCATCAATCGTTAAATCATAAAAATTAGTCTCCTCGAATATATATATTATTTCAGAACATGTTGTATCGTCCCCTATCAATATAACGTTTTCGATAGTGTTAGTAAATCCGCTTGGCGTATTTGATATAGATATGCCGTTTCCTTTCCCTTTTGTCCTTAATGTGAAATTCCTTAAGCATTGTTTGTTTAGATCAGATACAGGACATGTTTCAACGCCGATAGTTGGGTCAATTTCAATATATGTTTCATCAATACTTAAAAACTGAAACCCTGATTCAACAGCTTTTTTAATAAAAGGATTACTTGTTGAAGTAGGAGAATAAATAATTTCACCCCCTCCTTTTAAATAAAAATTAAGAAAGCTGTCAATAACTATTTGATTTTCTAAAAACATCATTTGCGCTGTTGGGTCTAAAACAACTAATGTGTTAGATGTAACAATGCTATCTGCCGTTTCGATTATTGAAGAGGATAATGTTACATCAATTGTACCTGTCGCAGGGGTCACAGGAGTACCAGTTACAGTAAATTCAAATGATGATGCAGTAACATTTGATATAACTTCACTTGTAACATTGTATTCGGCTTGATCAGCTCCAACTATATTAACTCTTTGACCATTAATATATGTGTTCGGTGCTGTTACAGTCGCTATTGAACCCGATCTGGTTATATTAACGTCAGACAAAAGCAATTCGTCTTTTAGCCCTTTTACATTTATTATTATTTTACCATCTGCAAGTGCTAAATTAAGTTCAGGGTAATCATCCGTGCTATTATTCCCAACGGTAGCATCGAATCGCTCCCTTAATTCATCAGGGGTTGGTGTAGCGGCCCCCCCCGCTTTGTTAAAATTTCCTATTAATGGCTCTAAATAATCTTGTACGTCCTGTCGTATTCCCCCCCCTGATACTGGAAGTGCTGCGCCTGCCTTATCTTTTATTTCAGAAAAGTCAAACGAATCTGAATCAACTGATACAGCTCCACCCAATTTTGTAACTGGCAAATACCCATCTGTTTTATGTATAAAACGTACCTGAGTGTCAGTAAAACGAGCTTCAACGTCGTTTCTTCCGTACTGATCAGTGTCCGAAGATTGCTTAAATCGTACATGCCTACTGTTAACGACATCCTCGACCCATACTCTTATATCTGCCATATTTTAAGTATTACGGTTAAATAACTTAACAAATGTAAGCAAAAAACGAAATACACAAAAAATATGTAAGCTATTTTTGTTTTTTTTTTAAAATTAGTTGTTTTTGTTCTTGAATGAGACAGAAGCAGTATGTGTCGGGTTGTCCGATAAATGCTCATTAATTTCTGATTTTGAATGAAAAACACCTACGCAATCAGCACATTTGTAAATTGCTTGCACTACATCCTGTGGCACAACATGGTTTAGTACCAATGTGTCCAAAGCCGTTTCGTCATTAAAGGAATCGCCGTGTATTGTAATTTCTCCGCTTTCTATTACAATACCTTCGTATGTTGTTACATGTGTTGTGTCTGCTATTTCAGAATCTAATTTATCACAGTCAACAGATGATCCCGTTATGTCAGTTGAAATATTGTATGTTTTTAATTCCATGCTATTGTACTTTAAAAATTCTTAGATTTCCGAAAAATAATGACGCTGTCCCTGAACCTGATTGTGAAAGTTCTAAATTAATGTTTGTTTGCCCTGCTATAAATGTATGATCTATTGAAATAGTTCGTGCATATCTTTGATCTGCACCCGGATCAATTCCCTCTTCTTGTACAGAAGTGTTTAACAAGCTAGTGTTTAAGCCACCTCCTAAAACCCCCTCGGTTATATCTATAATCCAATCCCCTATTGCGCTTGAATTTCTGCAAATCCAACTGGAACTTATTAAATAATTACCTGCCTCCAAATCTCCTGTTAATAAAGATAAATAAACGACATCAGGGCCTGTCGTTTGTACTTCGTCCGTTCTTTCATTATACCCATAAAATTTACTTGGCAAGTCTGTGATTAATGCAACATCGACATCACTTACCTTGTACCTATTTGATGAGTTTAAATTTTTGCAATTCGTAGCCATATTTTTATATTAATCCTGTTAAAATTTCTTTTGTATCTGTTACGTTGTCCGTTATTCCACCCGACGATGTTCTGTTTCCTGATAATGTCGTGTCTACTGGCGTAAAGTCTCCATCCCAAGTACTTGGGGTAATTGTGTCAAACTCTGGTGTAGTTCCTTTTGCGGCCCCATCCCAATCGCCATGAACGGCCCCTACTATACTAGGGTCTAAATAATACCTGTCGCCTGTTACTTCTGTCGGAGGAGGTAGGGTGGGGTCTGCTAAAGTAGCACCAACTATCAAGCTATTGGATTGACAGTTATTTAAAGTGTTTTTATCTTTGTAAACACTTAGAACACCATCATCTAAAATTTGTCTAGTTATAGTTGAGTTCTTTGTGTCTATTATAACGTTTCCTGCGCTATTTCTTTTACAATCTACTAAGGACATTTTTTCTCCTAAAATAGTCATGTCTACACCTGCTGCTTTAGAAAAAATGACATTATTTAATGTTCCCAACCATGTAAAGTCATCACCAACATATTCAATTATACTATTTCCGGTTATAATAAAGTCTTTCCTAAAGTTTGTCTCAAACGTTCCGCCTCTTGCACTTATATTATGAAATGACCCATCGTCAGATGTTAACTTTATATTAACCTTATAGGGCGATATACACGACAAATCGTTTAATGTGGCGTCACCTATTCCAATTTTTGGAACTAGTTCAGTGGTAAATGCTATATTTTTAAGAATCGCGCCTTTAAAACCAAGTGGGTTTTCAATTACATATTCATCCCCTGTACTACTCACAATACCTGAAATGGTACATTTTTGTATTGTTCCTAATTGTATTTGTATAACCCTGTAACACCCAGTACCTCCACCTATAATCTCTATGTTTTTAGCAAGGTTTGAATCTTTTTTAAAAAATATGCCATTCCCTACTTGATCATTTATATAAATAGCACAATTTTGTATATCCTGATAATCTGCATTAGTCAATAAACAATCATCTTCTGATGATTGATTTCTAAAAACACCTGACTTGAAAATAAATTTATTGTCCACAAACGTATCCTGATTAAAAAACACCTTTGACGCTACCGTTGAGGTGTATTTTATTTCTCCTTCCCCTTCTTTTACGAGCGTTGTGTTATCAGCACCTGATGTTATATTAAACCCTGCAAAATCTGCTGTGACATCAGGCATAACATGCACTAACAAGTCCTGTGTTATTGTAATATCTGCTGTTTCTGTCGAATCGTTTATATATAGTAAATTTCGTTTTCCTGCATCATAAGCAGCTTTGATTGTAGTGTAAGTCGCATCAACTGCACCAACGGAAGCATCAAACCTTTCTACTGCGGTCGCTGTTGAAACCGCATCATTAATTATTTTTTGTAGTTGTAATTTTTCAGGCGTTGCCGCTCCTAATTGGACTAAAACAAATGCTAAAGAGTTAAGGACAACCATTTCTGAATGATCATCAATATTTTGTGCTTCGGCTAGTATTTGATTTATAGCCTCTGTATTTGCTGTTATTGCTGCTACTTCATTTGGTGTCGCTGCCATTTTTTATGCTTTTACAAATCCTAGTTGTCCAGTTAATAGTGCCGGTATTTCTGATTGCTGAGGCACTTCATTTCCTACTCCTTGGATTTCTGTGTTAAATATTTTTCCTGTTCTTAACATTTTTGCTGTAACTGTGTATAAATTAGATTCTCCAAGCCTTTCTAATTCTGGCTCACCATTTAAAACAGACCCAGCCTGATTTATTTTTACAATATTGTGCGCTAACACATTTCTCAACCTTCTTGCCATCTCAGTGGGCACTGGACCGAATACATATTCATCACCTTGATAAATGCTGGCATTCAACATTATTGTTGTTGTGTCAGTTTTTTGTATTTCTGTTTCTACATCTGATGATATAGAAACACTTTGCGCTTTAACTCTTATTTTGTGTTTTATTCTTAAGTTTCCATCATTACCAATATAAAGTATTTCGCCATTATCAGTATTGTAATACTCTATTTCCAATAATTGTTCAGGTATTCTAGTGGTATGCAATATTTTCACATCGATAATCTCGCTAACATAATCTACATCAGGGAAATTATCCAATGGATGATCCATATGCAACTTTACTGAAATTCTTTGATCTATATAAAAAGACATGTCCGTGGTATACTCGTAAACTTCAAAATTAGCAACACTATATTTTACTTTAGCCACTTTTATATCTGGAGAACCCGCATACACAAAATCAAATACTAAGACTTTTGCATTGACGATCTCATTTATTGTAACCTCCTCTATTAAAAACGTTCCTATTCCTATTATTTCAACGTATGTGCCTACTACTCCATATTCAGGTAAATTACCATTTAACGCATACGTTCCAGTAACTAAACCAGTTGTAAAATCATAAAGATTACCGCTTGTATAATATAGTCCTGTTTTCCCTCCGCCTAAACTAAATATATTCGCATCCCTTCTGTCTTCGCGCTCTAAATTGTCAGTAACTTTTGTTAATGGTAAAACCGTTTCAACGCCATTAGGATCAACTGTTATCGCTTCAATATTATCGTAATTGCTTTTAAACTGAGTAGTAATTATATCACAGCTATTATAGTCTTGCACTGCTTTGTACCGAACTTCTTCCTCAACAGGTTCTTGGCATGATAGTAGTGTGTCTGAGTTTTGATAATCTCCACAAGGGTTTTGCGATAATTGACGCAATGCGCTACCATTTGTCCAGTCTGTTGGCACTTGACCTGTTGCAACGAAGATTTGACCAGTTGCATTTGCAGCAGCACCAATATTTAAAAAATCATCCCCAGTTTGATATTTTACAATTTCATACGTTTGGTCATCGTCAAGTAATCCGCTTGTTTCGGTGGCAGGGACTTTTTTTGCATATCGTATCGAGTTTTGATTCGACACAAATTCATACGGCTCTGTTACTGCAAGTAAATCACTAATTATAAAAGGTTTGCTTACAGTGCATCCAAATTGATCGCGAACATAAGCCGTATATGCTCCTACTGGTTGCCCTGAAAAAACATTTGATGATTGAAATATAACATTGTCTAGTGAGTACTCTAAATCTAGTTGGCTCGTATTTGTTACATTAACAGTTGCAGTACCACCCGATAAATTTTTTACAATATTTATAGTTATGTTTTGATCACTCAATACATCAGGAGTGATTTGTGTTGTATTGTCTGTTGTAGTTCCCAGTGTATCATGGATAACCTCGGTTATATCCCAACTTGATTGCCTCGGCCAATCAAATGTTATCGGGTTTGTATTAACTGGGTCAATTACAACCGGCAAGGTCATTTCATCAGCTTGCGGTGATGTTGTTACCTCAACACCTATATGCGTACACACATCTTCAATAGTCGCCGTTACAAAATCAATACTATCTATTGTTATGACAGGCGTTGCAGGAACATTATTTATAACTGTTGTAACTGCGCCCGCAGTTGTGTTACTTACTATACTAAAAACAACCCCTTCGTTTAATGCTGTTATCAATACTGCAGGGTCTGGGCCATCAAACACTTCTGTTATCGTATAAAAATTTGCAGTATTGTAGTCTAAATCTACCGCATTTCTATAATTTACTCTTGTTACAAAATTATTATTTCCTATTGTTGTTATTCCTGACGAAAACCTAGCAAAAAATGTTTCGTCCATATCAAACGCGTGTTCACTTGACGCTATATTTAATACCGTAAAAGGAGATGGGTTGCTGCTGAACGTTACTAATACTGTTGAGTTTGCCATTATTGATTAGCTTTTAATATTTTCCATTTACCCTTTCCGTTTGGTTTAAGATTCAACAAATATCCATATTCTTTTTGATTTTTTTCGTTATTAAACTCAATTAAACCGTAAAAATTTTCTATTATTTCACCGTTTGATTTTGTAGTTTTGCCATCCACTTGTGCCAACTCCTTATATGTTACTTCATGTTCAAATTCTATTATTTCAGGCAAAAACCTAGGTATTTCAAAAGTATTATTAACAAAGTCCCCATCTTCTCGTATTTCGGACGACCCTATTAATTGTGTTGCCATTGCGCTATTTCCTTGTGAGCTTATGTAATTAGTTTTTTTGTTTAGGTATTTTTCTAACCCTGCACGTATAATCCATGAACTCCTAAGCAATGTGTTCGCAGGCGAGAATCTATATTCTGTTCCTGAATCAGGATCGAATATGCCAGTGGGTGACGTTGAAAAATCATCTTGCCATTTTCTTTGCTCAAATACAGATGTTGGCCCCCTTTTCAAATCTAAAAAGAATTTTAAACTGTCGTACTTTGTGTCCTCATTAGGAAAAGAACTTTTTTGCTTTCTCCTAGCAAATTCTTTATTATACATCGAGGTACTATAAGCATGCAATAATTCTAATTTATTTTTTAACCTAGTTATAATCGTTGAGAATTTAGATTTTTTGTTAGGCTCATCAAGCCCCATGACCTCCTCGGGCTCAACATCACGTTTGTTACCGACTTCTATTTCGCTATAAATATGGTTTTTTGAAACTGTTCTTTTTACATTAGAAATTTTATTGGGTAGACGTATTGTTATTATATTTTGATAAAAATGTTTCATTTCTTCAAAACGTAAATATTGGTTTGGGCCATCTGTTTCAATAGACCAACCCGTATTCCAAAGCGCACTAAAACTATCTAAGAAATCAGCAAGAGAAGTTTTAAACCTTTGATCTTTTCTTTCTCCTGTGTCAAAATCAGTTTCATCAAAGCCGCGTATTAAAATTCCTGTTGTGATTCCTGTTAATGCACCTTCTCCATCTTGCTCATGCCCTAAGTCTGTCCTGCCTAAAAAATCACTTTTAAAAACGTTTGATCTCGTTTGTGATAGCGCAGGGTCTGCAACATCATCAACAATTATTTGCGTAAGCCTTTCACCTAATTCAAAAGGTAGTAAAAACTTAGCTTGGCTTTTGTCAAAAAAACTGTCTTCTTTTATTTCAATGGTTGCATTTGTTTCTTGTGTTTCAAAATCCCATCTACCATTTGTTATACCGCCCCAACCCATTCTAGCCTGCCCATATAAAACAAGCCCAATCCCATCATTTTTATCTAATATCACTACTTCTGTTCCTGAATAGGAAAACCTATTACCATCTTGTGATTTTGGTGTGTCTATATTTAATAATGTAGTGCGTTCTTTAAATGCAGTGGGTATTGGTGCTGTATTATCTGCAACATCTTTATATATTAATAAATCTATTCTTGATATTTTATTTTCCGTAGGTGAATCATGGTCAATTATTCTAAAAAGAAAATCAAACGATATATTTAATGTTAGCTCTCTTGGATTATCCAACGTGTTTACAAGAAACAACATCGAAACCTCTCCGGCCCCAGTACCTGCACCGCCGCCACTACCTAACCCAACTCTTATAGGTACTGGCGTTATCACATCATTATCCGATGAAAATTTAATTTCAACAGGAAGCGGAATTGCCATAGACCTAGTTGCATTGGATTTGCTCATTAAATCTATTATTGATGCAATTCCGTTTTCAACCGATAAATTAGAATCTAAAAATATTTTTTTACCATCCAATGCAACGGTGTCAAATCCTAGTTTTCCAATTGCAGTACCTTCTAAGGTCGTCAATCTTTCTACTTCAATTTCTTGATTCAGCCTAGACATTATTATTTGTCCAATACCTTCATCCTTAGATTTTATTTTAATTCTTCTGCCTTTTTCGTTGTCAATAATCTCTAACGTAGAGTAGTCAAATGTTAATTGATACTCTACCGCCTTACGGTTTCCTGATGGGTCGCTAGCATCTTTAACGTATCTCCTTAGAATAACCTCAGCGTTTATTCCGTAAAGATTAAATAAATCAATTATAATCTGATAGCCGTTTCCCTTTCCTTCAACAACCGCATTAGGGAACTCTAAACTATTGTTTTGACCTTTTGTCCTTTTTCCGTGCGCCTTTGGGTCTCGAATTATTTCTTTTGCGTCATCTTCCCATCCTATTGGCTCGGACACAACTACCTCGCCAATACTACTATGGAATATAGTGTATTCTACAAAATTGTGATATTCGTTTAAAATTATTCCCAAGATGAAAGACCGCTTTTTAAGTAATCAGATGTTGATTCTGAATTGATATTGTTTTGTATACTAAATTTAACCTTTTTAAACCCTTCGTCAATTCCTTTCTTTATATTACCCTCTAGTGCATCAAAATTCCTATTGAAAGCATTTGAAATTTCTGATACATCCATTTTGTTTATGTCTGATTGTACAGATGTTAGTATTGATGACCTCATTAAATCATCCATAACCCCCGATTCTTTAGCATATTCACCGACATTACTATATACATTTGCTCCTTTTGGAAGATTGTATAATGTGTCTTTTGATGGGGTAACGCCAATCAATTTTTTATTTCTATCTGTTATGACCTCGGGTACGCCACCATCACCTAATATAGCCGCACCCCCTTCAAAGTTCTGTACCCCTTCTTTAAATTTAGGTATTGGCTGTGCTAATACTACTGCCAATTGCGCCGCTCCTATTGCTGCTGCAATTGCAGAAAATGGCAAACCACCTGTTAGTGGACTTGCAGCAACTGATTTCACAATTGCCGCTGCTGTATTTGATATTATATTTAAAATTGATACGCCTTTATCAAATTTAGCTTGTTTTTCTTGCTCTTTTCTTTTCTTCTTTTCTAGCTGACCCCTTTTTATTTCACGTTCTTTTTCTAATAAAGCAGTTTGCGTTTCGTTACCTCTTGCAAGTTCTAACTGCCTATTGAATTTTTCTTCATTAGCCTGTATTTCTGCATCTATCTTGTCAATGTTTGACTGAAATATACTACCGCTTATTTCACCAATAAGTGAAAAGGTGCTAGCGGCTAGCTCTCCAAACCTTTCAAACTTACTTTCTCCTTCTTCTAGTTTTTGTGTTAAGCCATCGAATACATTTATAATATTGTTAGTCGAAATATTAAGCGTATCCGCTATGACACTGGCAGTACCGGCAAAACTTTCTTTTATAGATTCTTGTTGTGTTTTTTGAATCTCCTCTAACTTTTTTTGTTCTTCTTTAGCTTTTTGCGTTACAAGATCAAAGTTTTTAAGTTTCACCTTTGTTAATTCATCGTCTATGATTTGACTTTGGTCGCCTGTTATCCCTTCTACTTTTAATATCCCTTTTAAGTATTCAGTTTTTTTATCAAATACCTTTTCCGCATTATCTATTTTTATTTTTGCAATTTCTTCTTCGGCCTTTTTTATTTTTTCAGGGTCTGTACCTGCCTGTTCCTTTACTTTAATTATTTGTTGTGATGCAATCCTATTTTGCTCCTCCTCAAATCGTTTTAATGCGCTTATCCTAGCATTGAACGTCTCCTCAATGGATGCTAATTGTATGTCTCTTATGTTTTCCCCTGCTTGCTTTTCTATTAGCTCTGTTTCAGATTCTGTTAATTCCCTCAGTCTTTTTGTTTCATCCCTAACAAAAGCCTCAAATGCTATTTCTTTTCCTGTTTTTTCTGCTATTAAATCAAGCCTTTTGTCTATTCCAAGCTGTTCGTTTTTTAACTGCTCCTGAATTTTTTCAATTGCTACTTGTCGCTCTAGTTTAGCGATTTCAAATACTGCCTTTTTTTCTCTTTTTATTTTTGCATCTAACGCTTTTTGCTCAGTATCAGAAAGCACCGCAATTGTATTTTTAGATGCGTTATTTCTTAAGATTTCCTTTTGAATTAAACTTTCAGTTATTTCAAGCTCTTTTTCAATCGTCTTTATAATTTTTTCAAGAGCTTTATTTTCCTGTGCTAATTCAAACGCCGTATCTTCACCTTCAACTTTTCCAAATCCAAAAACACCCCTTCCCTCAATAGCCTTGTCAATTCTTTGTAACTCTTTTTCGTTTTCTTTGATTTTTTTATTAAACTCGTCTATTTCGGCTAACGCATCTTTAGCAACAACACCCTTAAACAATTCTTGGCCAGATTCCTCAAGTGTCTTCCCTAACTCTTTAGCACTGTTTTCTATAAGTTTAAAATTTTGTCTTGCGTTTTTAGTCGCTTCTTTACTAATTACTTGCTCGTCAGATGAAATAAACTCATTTAACTTATTGCCTATCGATTCAAGACCGTTTAATGTTCTTATTATAAACCTAGAAACAGTACTTTGTCCTGATGTTATATTCGTAAAAAGATTACCAAATGCTAAAGATGTGTTTTGTACTGACGCTGACCATTGAGCCTGACTGTTTGCCGCTTCATCCAATACATTTCCAGCCTGTGCAATTTCTCTTTTTGCTATATTAGCAACCGCCTCAGTAAAAGAACCTGCTTTTTTAAGCTCCTCATTTAATTCTGTCACGGAAATACCTAAATTGTCAATTCTAAGTTTGCTCTCTTTTGATAGCCCTTCAACAAGTGAATCTCTTAAACTGTCAATACTTTTTCCAGTTTGTGTTGCTCTTAATGACAAAAATTCAAATAAAGAAGCAGAATCTTTTAAGCTTAAATTAAAGTTGTCAAATTCAACAATAGACCTTTTTATATCTAAATCAGATATAAGCCCTCTTGTACTTTCTCTAACCTCATCAAATGCATTTCTCGCTGATTGCCCAATGTTATCAAATGCAAATTGAACCCCTTTTGCCTCATTTGCAAGTCTAAATGAATCCCTTGTGAAATCTGCAAAAAATCTTATTCCCTGAAATAATCCAAACGCCCCTACAAATCCAACAAGCGCACTTCTTGCGCTTTTAAAAAGTTTTGGGTAATTACCTACATTAGCTTGAAACTTTCCGTTTGCTTCGTCTATCTTGCGTATGCTTCTTTCTAACTTTTGAAACTCTTTAGTGCTTTGTTTTAGTTCTTTCTGTTCTGCATTACTAAGCTTAATACCTAATGCTTTCTTTGCATTTAAGTCTTCAACCCTTTTTCTTGCCTCTGTGCGTCTTCTATTCAATTGGGCATATGCACTATTAAGCTTCTCAACAACCCTCTTTTCCTTTTCAGATACACGTGTAATCGCTTCCTTTTGCCGCCTTTGCGTTTCTGAAAGCCGAATATCTGATGCAGCAGTTTGGTTTGCTGACCTTTGCGCCCTTTCTAGTTTGGCTACGGTTGCTAACTGCTCTTTTTGCTCTTTTGTTAAAGCTTCTTGTGCCTTTGCAGCTTTTAAAATAGTATCTGCCTGCTCTTTTTTAAGTGTATTAAATTCTTTTTCGCCTGTTGCATTAGAGAATCTCTTTGCAGTTTCACCAAATTTAATAGTAGCATTAACGGCTTTTTGAACATTTTTCTCATAATCAACACCCCATGTCAACGCATCGTCTGTAATTACATCAGGTCTTTGTATGGTGCCATCATTAGCCATTAGATAGTAATTTTGTTATATAAATTATAAGCAGCACAACTGAAATCAAAAAACATGAAATCAAAGAATATAGCCCTATTTCTAGGTTATTTACTTTTGTTTGACATTTTTTTAATTTGCTTTTGCTTTTCTTCAACTTCTTCTTTTATTGCGTAATACTCTGATACTGTTACTTTATTCGCGTTAGCTATTTTAAATCCCATTATTATATTGAACCTTACAATTACTTTGTCAAAATTTAACTTTTCGTCGCTTTTTTCAGATTCTAATTCATCAGTCAATTGCTTTATCCTGTCTTTTATAGCTATTGAAAATCTCTCCGCACGTGTAATGTCATCTAAATAGTTGTCGTCACGACGTATAACATACCCATACGACGATAACATTTTTATTATTGATTCTTCTTTTCTTATTTTCAAACACCAAAGACCCAGTTTAATAGCATTGTACTTGCAAACCAAATGCTCTATATGTCGTATTTTAGAAAACTGCTTTTTAAATATATCGTCAGGGTCTATTTCTTTAAATTCCTCAATGATCTTTCCCCAACAATCATTTAATTGTTTTTCGTCACCCTCTCCAAGTAAATTTAAATCACCAGTTTGCGTAACCTTTAAAAAAATACGCATTGGTAATATTTCAATACTATTGTAAATCAAATCCTTAATTCTTCTCGTATAAATTTCAAATAACGTGGCAATATTTCCTCCTGTATAATTCTTGTCAAATTTTGATTTGTTAACCCAAATAACTTCTTTGACAGTAACCGCCTGTTTGACAAAATCTCATCAACCTTACCATCATCAGAACCAAAAACTATACTATCTCCTTTTACTCTCGCGAACAAATCTCTTAGAAAATTACCCGTATCAAACATATTATACGGTTGACCTTCCTTTTTTCTACCTCCTGTTATATTTTCGGTAGCCTTGGAATAAAACCCAATAGGATTGCCAAAAATATCTGAGCTGTTTTTAAACAGCTGGTCTCTATTTGCGCCAGTAAAATCAGTTTCAATCCTCCTGACTATCCGAAATATCTCCCTCTCCAGTGTCAGTGGATTTACTTTCTTTGCGTTTCTTAGTGCTTGTCTTAATGTCGCCATTTGTCGCTACTTTGTACGCATTTTTAAATTCCTTCTCCCTTTCTTCATCAGAAAAAGATTTGAAATATTTTAAATGACTTACTATTTTTTTAAATTCGGCAAAGGTCATTTTCAGACCTTCACCAAATTTAATACCATTATAAACTATCATAATTTTATATTAGATTGCTGAAATAGTTGCTTTATTAGCTGTTGGAGATTCCAACATGATGTCGGGCTGTGCTACAACTCCATCCAAACCAACAACATCACCATTCGCAAATGCTGCTGCACTCGCCAATTCGTATGCGTCGTTTGTAGCGTTGTAAGTTACTGTTGTTACTACAACTGCTGCACCTAATGAATCTACAACCTCAAAATCAGCCAATACTAGATTTGTAACACTTTCATTATTACACACTTTCTTAACTTGTATGTTAAGAAGTGATGATGTAGATGTCAAAATTTCTGTCATTGTAACATCAACAATACCCTGTAAATCTAAATAGGAAAAATCAAGAACACCCGTTGCAGGATTATTGCTAAATGCCTTTGGGTCTGAATACCTAAATCCAACAGTGGTAAACGCATTTTCAGAACCTACCGCAGTTGTTTGTATGTCAACTGAAAGTATTCCTTTTTGTCCTGAAACTTTACCATCTGATTCAATAATTCCCTTGTATTGATTAGATTCTGTTATTTCAAAAATTTTAACAGCCCTTTGATCCCAAGATTCTAATCGCCCTTGTATGCATTCGGGTGTCCAAACTTGAAAATTCGTCCGCTTTATTGTTGGCTTTGTTTTAAGTGTTATTGTTGCTCCCTCTACAAATTCAGCTTCTGTATTTGCTGATTCTTCTGTTTGTATTACAGGAAAAACAAATAAATCTTTTGCTTCAATTGCAGCGTCCCAAACGGCTTTATCTTTCATTGCTGCCTGTGATGAAAATTTATAATCTGTTAATGTTGCAGCAAATCTACCTGTTCTTAGAAGCGCTGAACAAGAAGTGTTTGGAACGTTTCCAACATCTCCAAAACTGCATGTTTCTGTACTCATTTTATTTGATTTTTAATATTAATAATTAATTTGTGTAAATGTGCAGGCATTAACTTTAATGCTGCACGTTAATTTGATAGCATCCCAAATATGGATTGATTTAGTATAATTAGGCACCTTGACTACACTAAAAAAAACATTATCACCAATTGGCATCACCTGCGTAATGCCTGAACTCATTAATGCTGTTTTAACATTTTTAAGCATTGGATTTAATATGTTAGAATATGTTTTTTTCATCCTTTGTTCGTTTAGCATTGGAATAATGTTTTTTGCAGCGATAATAAATGTCGTTGATTGTGAAATTAAAAATTTATTATTTCTGTCGTGCTTTTCTTCATTTCCATATACTAACCAAACAAGAGGGTGTACAGCTTGATTAATCTTTGCTTTTAGAAATTGGCTCAGCTCCAAATCATCACCGTAACCGAATGCAGGTTTAAATGACCCATCCGCGTTTACAATGTCAGGTAACGTGTCGAATATTTCCGCTAAACGTTCTTCTAAAACAATCATATACCTAATATATTTTGATCAACAAAAATAAACGGCTCCCAATTAGGGTACTTGTCTTCTGTTAGGCTATTTTGATCTCGTAAAAATTCATACAAAGACCTCTCACTATTACCCGACCCGTAATAATCTATCCCCGATAAACTATATTGGTTGTAATAATATTTGGCGTTACAATAGTTCCCTACTGTTAAATTGTAAAAATTATTCCAAGCTCTAGTAGCTTTACCCATAATACTGACCCCTTCTGAATTAGCCGCCTTTATCCTGTTTACACCTGCTGATGAATAGGTGTCTATGTCTTTCCTTATATAGAAATAATAAACATAGTACGCTATCAATGATTGTTTTCTAACAGCATCATCAAAAGGAACCGCTTCGTCTGAGAAGCGGACACCTCTAAAATTAACTGTTTTACCATCAATTGTATACTCTAAACCATTCATTAGCTCATCCCATTTAGGATCGGCGGTAACCTTTAATCCATTTGATTCGTTGCTATCTAATTCATCAGAAAATAACTTAAATAAAGAATATCCCAAAGACTTGACAAGTATTTCACGTTCGTATTGTTCAATATCAGAGTTCAATTCATCAGACACGCCAGTAGTTGAATCACTTACATCAGGCTTAGCGTGATCAATGAAAATTTCCCCTTGAAAATAGTCTTGTGTTATAATTGCCATTTCTTGTTATTTATCTTTTTTCTCTGTTTTTTTTCCGACTACTTTTTCAAAAAGACTTTTATCCTTTTTTGCAATTCTTACTTTTTTTCCATTCAATTCTACCTCAACGGTAGAATCTTTGTAAAAAGACTTTGACATAATTATGTGTTTTTAATTATTATTAAGGTTTAAGAATTAACGCAATAGCAGATGTAAAGTCACCAGTAACAAAAGCAGGATAGTTATTAGATTTTACCCTATGTACCAACCGGCATTCTGCCAAAATTGTAACAAAGTTTTTAGTGAAATCGTCATTTTCTAAACCTACATTAATTGTTAAATCTTTTTTAGTGAAAACCCCTGATTTTGTGAAGTCTCCTACTAAAAAGTCACCTTCTGTTATTCCTGTATTTGCAACAATCCTAACTCCTTTTACTGATGTCGCGTCAATAGCAGAAAAAGGAGGCATAACATAATGTCCATCTGATCCTTTTTCTAACTCCATCATTGCAACATCTGATGGATGCATTAAAATATAATTAGGCCTGAATTGTTCCACAATTATTTGATTAATTGCGACACGTAAAACATCAGTCCTGTTTGCTTCTTGAACGTTCAAAGCAAATGGTGTGCCTACTACTGAAAAAGGTGTAGCGTTTGTGAGAATACCTGTAAGGTTGTCACCTGTTCCATCTCCGCTTAAAATTTGTTCATCTTTTTTAAGACTGATTAGCTCAACAAGTTCTTGATTTATTTCTGATTCCATTAAGGGAATATCTTCTAAAATCTCATTACTTGCTTTGATATAGGCTGTTACCTTTTTTACTGATGCTTCAGCTGCAACCAAATCAAAATCCGCTTGTGATTTTGCTGCACCCTCTGCTGTCATGCCCGCACCTCCATCAGGATTTTTTTGTTCAACCCAGCTCAATAAGTTAGATGAAATTGTCCCAGACTGTACTAATTCTGAAATAAAAGGATCACGCCTTACAACTCTGGTAATCCCTGATTCTCTTTCAGCTTGTGGAATTTCACCAGTTACATTTGTTCCTATGGCAATAGGGCCTGCAACTTTCAAAACCATATTTACATTTGCCTGTGGGCCTTTGTCTCTAAAACTTTTTAGCGCATCTTTATTGTTTTCTAAGGCTTTGCGCAATTCTTTACGAAAAGAAGGATAAATATTGTCTTTGGCGACTGATTTTGTTCTTAAATCTGTTATGATTTTACCCTGCTCTTTTAAAGCTTCTCCGTTTTTTGAAATGCTGTCACTTATACTATCAATTTTCTTGTCTGTTTCAAGCTTAATGACCTTATCGTCTTTGCTTGACTGTTTTAACCCTTCAACATCTTCTTTAAAAGAATCAAGTTTAGCGTTAATGTCTTCAGCTAATTTTTCTGCTGTATTTTCCATTTTAAAATTGTATTTTGTTTATAAAATTTGTTAGTTCTTGAAGTGCTTTTGCGGCTTCTTTATCTTGAAGTGCTTTATCGGCTTCGTCTTGAAGTGATTGTGCGGCTTCGTCTTGAAGTGCTTTTGCGGCTTCGCTTTTATCTTCTAGTGTTGGTGTTAATTCATTTGACCCCATCAATACAGCACTTATTTCAATAAGTTTAGCCTCCTTGACTAGGTAAAAAAAACCTTGCTCTTCGGCTCTTTCTTTATTTGCTATTTTATCAATGTTGTCATTGTATAATTTAAACTCTTCTTTTTTTGTTTCGTCATTAATAGCAAGATCAATTAACACATACTTCATTCCAACGGAATGCTGATTGATTTTACCATTTTTATAAGCATTGAATATATTAGGCTTGTTGTCTTTTATTATTTTAGATTCCATCATTAAAGACTGTGTAGTGCCTAATTTTTCAACACCTAGTGATTTCCATGCTATATCTTGTTCATATATTTTTAACGGCTCACCTACTATTGCATCAATTTGGTACTTATGATCATGTAAATGAAAAACCTTATTTGCCCTCTCTGAAATGCTTTTTGTAAATGTTCCCTTTAAATGAACGTCATCGTGTGAATCCATCCAATTATATGTATTAGCAACAATAGTCTTTACTAAATCTGTACTGGTGCTATTTTCATGTCCTTTAGAAACCTCATCTTTTTTCTTAATTGTTGAAAAATTACCAACAGAATCACTATACTTTATAGCAGATTTTTTCATGTTTAAAATCTTGGTCTTATTCTTTGCCAAATAATTAAACAGGTCTTTTTTTGTACTAAATTGGGATACGTCAATCATTTTTTGATTATTTTATCTTCTTTTAATGCTTTTTCTTTTTTTTCAATTGACCTTCTTAATAATTCTTTTTGAAGATCATTTAAAAGTTTGGCACGCTTTTGATTATCCTTCTTCATTTTGTGTTTGATTTTCGTTTACTAATTCTAAATTTGATAATTCAACTTCTGTTATTGCACTATCCCTTTCTACCCCTACTGACATTAAGTCAGATGCAGACTTTGCTTTCTGTGAAATAACATTGAATTTTTTATTATTTTCTTCTTGCATGATTGGTAAGTGATCATATTTCCCTACAAGACTATACCCTTCTTCCTTTAAATATTTATTCGTCATGCCATTTGTAAAATCATCCATTTCAGTTTGGATAGTGTTCTGTAACACTTTTACCTCTGCCATTCTTTGATTTTCAAATGTTGATTTTTTGGGGTCATATTTTAGCGCATCAGATGGTATACCATTGCCGAGTACAACTTTTTCAGCATCTTTTATAATACTATCATCAAGCCCCAAATCACTTAATGCTATATGCAGTGATTGATATTTTATTTGTGAGCCTGATACTATTGCTCTACTTCTACCATTACCTAAACCCCGTGTTTCATTTAGTTTTGATTCGATTTTTCCTTTTTCTTGTTCCGTTAAAGGTTTTCCGTTTTGGCTTGTTTCTGCGCTTGAATACAACTCTTTACCATTCGATGTTATTGCAATATTCTTAGCATTATACGCTAAATCAATACTGCAAATCGGCTTTCTCATAGCGTCTAGCCTAGATGTTGAGGTTAACATATTTTCACCACACACGCCATTAGGCATATCAAAATACGGTATAACATCCCTCATACTTATTGTCTTTTCTTTACCTTTTTCCGTGTAGTTAAATTCTGTTTTTATTATATCATCGGAATACAAAAATCCTGACGTTTCGTTTTCTTTAAACTCAATAAATGAAGATTTTAAGTTATACCATGCAGGGGAAACGTCTAATTTTTCACCTCCTGTAATTGAATAATCAAAAAGATATACATACCCCCACGCCCTTTTAAACCAAAAATTTTCTTCTAAAAAGTTTTCCTTTGTTTGGTATGGGTTTGGGTTTTTAAGCGCTTCTAAAATCCAGTGATCGACTTCGTTTCCATCTTCATCCAAAACAAAAAATTCAGCAGATGCGTAAAGCCTTGATAAATAAATAAAACAAGCATTTACAACTGGGTTTACCTTTGTTATTTGAAGTAAGTCGTTATTTGCCCAATTAGCATTCTTAGAATACCAATGATTGCCCGCTAAATCCCTTTCATAAAACAACCCTCTAAACCTGTTGGAAATACTATTTAGTAAACCCATGCTTTTTGCTCTTGTTTTTTTGTTTTTTGCTAAATTTTATCTTGCAAAATATGCAATTACAATTCTTAACGTGAGTGTTTATAACGTCTCTTATCGTAAACATGTAACAAATGTAACTAAAATTTGACATAATAAAACAATATGTAAGCTATTTTAGCTTTTTTGTTGAAAATTGTAATTGTAATTTGAGGTAAAAGCAAAAAAAATCCGACCCAGTTTCCCGAATCGGATTAAACCAATTAACCTAAAAAATTATCGGAGGGCAGGAATCGAACCCGCAATGTAAATTACTGGCCTATTAATAATCTACAGCACCCCATTTGATACCCCCGATATACAATCTTTTAAAAAAAAACCGACAACCCCCTACAATTGTCGGCCACTTAGGGTGTTTGCCCTACCATTTAAACCCTATTTGCCTCTCGCTCTTATCAATTTCATCTACTTTTTTTTTATAGTACTCAGCCCTTTTTTTGTGAAATTTTTCTTTTTTCTGAAACTCTTCTTTTTTTTTCATGTCTTGTCGTATGTAATGTTTTAATCTAAAATCTGTTTTCATAGTCTTTTTATCGTTTAGACTTCTTTCCCCAAGAATCCTCATCTATATGCTTCAGCCTTCTTTCATTTGCAATTTTTATAGCGTGTGCCTCGTCTTTTGCAAAAAATTCACAGACCATTAAATCCTTATCGTAATAAAATGAATACTTTGTATGATTAAACAGAGGGCTTGCGCTAGCAAGTTCTACCTCTACGTTACCTTCCTTGTCCATTGTAACCGTATAAGGTTTTTCACCATTTTCAATATTTGCTTTATTTGGGTTTAATTCCCATTCACTAATAATCATATCTTTCCTGCCAAATTCGTCGCCATTATAAAATTCTGCTATGTATTTTTGCGCGAGTTCCTTGGTGTCAAAAATTGCATCTATTGCATGATCAAAATGTACGCCAAAATTTACTACATAAAGTGTTTTCATGATATTTATTTTTAATTAAATAATAATATATTCCCATTTCACAACATCGACCATCAATGCATGACTTGTAACAGCACAACGCCATTCAGCACAATTTTCGTTTGCACAATCACACCTAAACACAGTGGTTTTAGAGCCGTCTTCTAACGTTGCTGTTACATCTTTTCCTTTAGCGGGAAATTTATTTTCTTTCATAATAAAATATTTTAATTTAAGAAACACTAACCTTTCTCACTTTATAAACAATTGTCCTAAAAGGGTGTGTTTCTTTTACTTGCTTAATTCGGTCATTAGCCCTTTTTTTATTTTCGAAAGTTTGTGCACTTTTAAGATTTAGTGTTCTTGGCGGGTCTCCATATTCATCTGAATCTACCCAACATTTATTCCTACTATTTATAATTTCTATTACATACATATTTTATAGTTTCCATTTTTTTTTATATGTTCTTTCTGTTTTTATAAAACGAGTGCCATACGTATTCTGATATTCCGAACATAAGACACTCGTATGTTGTTAAAATTCTTCAACTACTAAAAGTCCGTGCTTTTTTGAATAGATAACTGTATAAAAAATTTCTTCTTCTATTGCAATACTAAAACGTTTTAGTATTTCTTTATAATATTTTTTTGGCATATTTTTTCCCTGTAAAAGTTTTGTGTCGTTTGAGTAAACGCCCTTTTCGTCCATTCCTATAAACTCTTTAATATAAGCTATTCCTTCTATAGACTTTCTGTCTATTCGATTTATCAATTTTTGTGAACTAGGAATCATGTAATATTTCTGTTCAAATTCTTCTTCTGGCTCCATTTTTCTAAGTTTTCAGATTAAATCATTAACAACACTTATTAAGCGCTGTACATATTTCAATAGCTTCTTCTTTTTCAAACGCTTCGCACATTGACCTATTCCAGTAACATTGTTTTGTCATCCACTTTCCGCCTTTAGTATCAATAATCGTGTATCCAAAACAGCAGTGCGCGCTTATACTTTTTTTAATTATTATATATCTATCAGTATTGCCAATATCGGACATACTTAATTCCTCGTTTTTATATATTTTACAGCTTTCAGTTTTAGTTAAATGCATATGTCTATGTTTGTAAAGGATTCTTTAAGCTTTTTAGCAACCTCAATACTTATGTTATTTTCTATTAAATAGAGTTCTGTTATCCGTGTCTTAGGCAGTACCCTTGCCAGTTCTTCACAGCCCTTGTCACCTATCTTATTGTTATTTAAAGAGAGCCATTGTATCTGTGTACTAGGCAGTACTTTTGCGAGTTCTTCACAGCCCTTGTCACCTATCTTATTGTTATTTAAAAAGAGCCGTTTTATCTGTGTCCTAGGCAGTACCCTAAAACATAAAAGCAGAAGAAATATTAGAACTGATGCCAGTTCTTTACAGCCCTTGTCACCTATTTCATTGCTATCTAAATCAAGAGTATCACCATCTATTAGTTCTAATATTTCTTCTGCTTTCATGTTTTACGGTTTTTAGTTTATTAATTGGTTCCTATACTACAAACATACCCAAGGCATCAACACAAAAAAAATCTTAATTGGTTGAATTTTTATACCCCTATTTATAGGTATATTGTATTTCTTTATTATCCTCTACATTGACAACAAATTTACCGTGACATGTGCTCTTGCAAGATGTCAGGAATAGTACAGCTATACATATAGCTATCACAATAAATATTTTACTTTTTAGTGTTTTCATGTTTTACGTTTTTTTTATTCATAGTTTTTCTGTTAATGTGTCTTTGCAATAACACAGCATCTCATTGGTATTAAAATACTTTTTGTACACCGGATACCACCTATTTGGATTAAATTCGGATGTTTGATGCGATAAAATTGTGTTAGTTGTGTTCATGGTTTGGTTATTTAATTATCTTCATCTTCCCATATATCATAAACTGCAAATTCTGTATTAAACCGTATATCAGAGATAACAAATGGCTCGTCTTTGTCAAAATCTTTCCGTGTAATATTTTCACTTTTACAATATCTACTTATTGCATCCTCTTTGTCTATATTCAAATAACATTTCTTTACGCCTAAATACCCTATACTAATAATACTATTCATAATTAGGTTTCCAGATTTTGTAATTTTCATGTTGATGTATTTTAAAGCCTATTTTCTTTGTTTTAAAAAAAAGGGAGGCATACCCCTACACCTCCCAGTAATATAGCTATGAAAAAATTGCTTTTATTTTATAGTTTTAGGTTATTAATTGGTTTCTATACTACAAACATACCCAAAGGCATCAACACAAAAAAATCTTAATTGGTTGAATATTTTTACACCTAGAAATGGGGGGTTAGTTAATTATTTAAATTGAAATATTTAAGTGTGTTTTCATGTATGTTGTTACATAGTTGATAGAATCCATTGTATGATCATCTCTTTTTATTGGTCTTTCTAAATTCATGCCTCTTGCAAATTCCCATTCGTACATATCGTATTCAGACCATATATTTGAACTATTCCGTGTTACTACTATATTAGCCCTTTGAATAAATGAAATACCCGAGAATACACTCCCTGCTCCTTTTTTAGCAGGCACGGCCCAATAGTCGGCATTTCTTAACTCTTGGATATTATCAGGCTTGTTACTGTCACATACAATAATATCAGTGTCTTTTTTTATTCCAAAGGAATCAAGATAGTACGGTATTATACCGAGACCTTTTTTTTGTAAAATTTCATGCCATCCCTCGCCTAATTGTTTTTTGACCTTTTCGGTTATGCTTATTTCAGATTCGTATAACAATTCGTTGAGGTAAAACGTTCCATCCCCATCATATTTGCATACAACTATTGCAGTAGGAGAAGTAAGACCCCAATCAAGACCATAATAAGCCTGATAAGGTAATTGATCAAATTCTTTTAAACTGCATTCTTTCCAATTCCTGTATATTTTATTAGGCATTTCAGCCTTAATACCCAAACCCATAACAGCCCATAAATATTGGTCTGCTGTGCCATTTTTTATATTTTGTTCTGTTGGCTCATAGCTATCTATTTTCAGTGCCTGTTCAGGAGGGCAAAAGGGATTTTCTTTATAAGTAGAATGTATTACAATTGCTCTTTCATGCCTTGAAAGATCATCAATAAAATGTTTTTGTTTTGGGTTCCAATCTAACACAACAAAATCAGTAGTACGTTGATCTAATTGATCAAATATTAATTTACTAAACCGATAAGGCTCATTGACCCACAGTACAGATTGTGACTTACCCATAATACTATCAATATCATCAGCACCGGTAAATCTCAATAAGCTTTTTGATGTAGTTTCATACGTATGATCGGTTTTATTTCTATCCAAAGTGTTTACTAACGTTTCCTCTGTCATTATATCTGCAAATTCATCGTTATGTATTTCTCCCTTTTGCAGCTCTAACACCCTACCGTTCGGGTCTCGCATCCAATCTAAAAAATCAGTCTCAACCAATTCACGGCAATGTTTTGCTATATCCCTAAGTATCGTAATATGCTTGTAATTATAGGATGTAGCATACCTATATAAACATTGATTAATAGACCAAGTTTTTGAACTTCTTGAACTTCCTGTGTTTATTACATACCGAAAACGCCTGTAAAGCATTTCACTACCAAACTCTTGAAGATCGTTAATGTCAGATAAATATGTAATATGATCGTAAACGTCTATTTGGTACTTACTCTCGTCTACTCCCTTTGTAAATTCTTCAATAAATCCCTTTCTTACATCTTTGCTATAAAAAGTATACATTCCATCTTCTCCCTTCTTTACATAATAACACTTTAAATTTATAGCTTTCCAGTTTTTGACTGCAACATTAGTAACTTTTAAGCTTGTCATAAAATATTATTTTGTCACCTCCCACTTAAATGTTTTATCTCCAACATTTTCAAGTGTAGTAGGTTGCATAGGCTTTCCTAAAACATGTTCCATAATCTCCCTGATTTTAGTATAGTCAGCCTTTTTTAATGCAGTATAAATTTGATTTGCCGTAATTCTCATTATGGCAGGCTTGCTCTCATCTTTAAAAACTTCTTGCAATTCTTTAATAGTATACCACCCCATTTCATTAAATGCTATTTTAATGTCCTCACCACCATACCCTTTTTCTTTCAAAATAGTATAAATCTTTTTGGGTCTGCCCTTCCTATTTATCGCGTCTTTCCTGTGTTTAAGAGAATTAACACCGCTATTAGGATGTTCATGTATTTTTTTATTTCCTCCTGCCATAACTCGATTGTTTGTCGATTGTTTTAATTTACCTCTTTTATTTGCAAAACCTCATTCATATTTATACAAAAACTTGTATCACCTTCTGAACAAAATACACCTGAATGAATTTCATTTTTTTAGATTTTAATTATTCATAACTTCAAGATCGAAACAAGTCCTTAAAGAGCTAGAGAAAAACCCTAATTTAGTTGATTTAACATATTCTTCATCGTTTAGATTTGACTGTATAGAATAGTCTGCTAAAGTTTTAAACTTCTCTCTACGATCTTGGCATTCTTCATCATCTATTTTAACATACTCACATAATTGATATAGTTCTACCTCCATTTGGAATAAAAGACTATCCACAAATTCATCAGTAAAATCATTTTCAATTATTTCATCCGTATGATTGGATATAATTTGGTTGAGAAATCTAGTTTCACATTGTATCCTGTAAGGATCATCATCATTTGAACTGGAACAAGATACAAAAAAAATCAATACTGGTAATAATTTACATAAAATTTTCATAATTATTTAGTTTTAGTTAGTAATTCAATTTCTTTTTTGTAACCCTACTTGTAAATAGCAATTCATATGTTATTTCATAAATTTAATTTTTAACCTTTTCCTGATCCATCGCCATAGCCAGAGCCAGAGCCAAAGCCAGAGCCACAGCCAAAGCCAAAGCCATCGCCATAACCAGAGCCAGAGCCAAAGCCACCGCCACCGCCATCGCCAGAGCCATAGCCATAGCCATAGCCAGAGCCATAGCCATAGCCATAGCCAGAGCCACCGCCAGAGCCAGAGCCAGAGCCATAGCCAGAG
>Ga0255048_10000402_pt1 | contig 34459 bp, 39 predicted proteins | sample JV7_2_2_MG_FD_183619 | JGI IMG/M metagenome (GOLD analysis project Ga0255048, IMG submission 183619) | Seawater microbial communities from Jervis Inlet, British Columbia, Canada - JV7_2_2 | ecosystem: Environmental > Aquatic > Marine > Inlet | place: Canada: British Columbia | collected 2016-10-06
AAAAAAAAAAAAAAAACACCCCCCCCCCCCATTATTCAAAAGACGCAAAGAACAATAACATTGATCACAACCTTCTCAAGGACTTTGTGCCTGAGCTACAAAAACTTGTTGGCTGGTATCCCCCCATCACCGGAATTGATCTTACGCCTTATCAAGAGAAACGATTGAGTGAATTGTCAAGATGGTTGATTATTGAGGCCCACGCTACCATCAAACAAGTGAAAAAAATGAGAGATTTTTATAGCTGGATGCAAGCCCCACCTCGAATGTCGCAGATTAAACAGGACTGGGCCAGATTCAAAACATCATTGACAAAGGAGATTTCCCCCAATGGCACACAGCATAAAAAAACCACATTATCAGAAGAAGAAAAATTTGCTTATGACCAGCTTATACAAACAACAGATGAGAAGATTTTCCCCGGAGCAGCGCAAAGCCCTAAATGAAGGGCAAATATCGACCGTCCTTCAAACCATAGCAAGATCAATGGAGATCATAAATGAAAAGTTTTAATGGCAATGGGCAAAAGATAATTGCCTATGTAGACCCATCCTCCACCTATCAAGACCAGAATATAGATAATGCAATGCCTATCAATTTGGACGCTGAACAAGCGGTCTTGGGGTCAATATTGATTGACCCAGAGATATTGATTTTTATTCAAGAAATATTGTCCAGCGCTGATTTCTCCTGTGAGAGATTTGCGAATATTTATCAAACTATGGTAAATATTCGTAAAGCGGGAAAGGCTCTTGATTTGTTGGTTTTGGTTGATGAAATCGAGAAATTGGGTAAGCTCGAATTTATAGGGGGAGCAAACATTCTGACTGGTCTAATGAATTTTACGCCGTCTTCTTTACACGGTGTACATTATGCCAATGTGGTCAAAAGATGTTCAGTCAATCGAATTTTAATTGATAGTAGTGCAAAGATTGCAGAGTTGGCATTTAAGAATGATTTAGAGCCTGATGAGGCACTTGGCGCGGCCAGCACAATAATTCGAGAAATAACGTGCTCTAATGTGATCGACAAACCGGAACCGGTTTCAACATTCGCATCTGAATTATTTGATGCAGTTGAGCGTAAAATGGCAGGGTCAGAGGTTCCTTTGACAACATCTCTTAAGTCTCTGGATTCTCAACTTGCCGGGGGTCTATGGCCTAGCAAACTTTACGTGATCGGGGGTCGCCCGGGAATGGCGAAAACATCGCTGGCTTTACAAATGGCATTGTTCAATGCAAAGCAAGGCAAGAATATTTTGTTTTTTTCTCTTGAAATGCCGGGGCAAGAGGTGGTTACCAGACTGGTCTCTTCTGAGGCCAAAATAGATGGAACCTTGATTCAATCGGGCAAGTTGGGTGAAAATATGAAAGATTTCTTGTACTATTTAAACCAAGTCCGAGCCTTAGAAACACTTTATATTGACGCGAAAACTCATGATATTCAAGGGATTTGTAGCCGATCAACAATCCAGGCTGCAACTGGACTGGATTTAATCATTATAGACTATGCTCAGTTGATCCGCACATCGAAAAAGTTTGACACGAGGTCAAGTGAAGTAGGCTCATTTAGTCGAGATTTAAAAAGACTTTCAAAAGAATTAGAGATACCTGTGGTCTTGATATCCTCTTTAAATCGAGGATGTGAAGCCAGGTCGGACAAAAGGCCAATGTTGCTAGATTTGCGGGAGTCTGGCGATATTGAATATGATAGTGATATTGTGATATTTATGTATCGTGATGTGCTTTATAATGAGAACACAGATTTTCCTAATATCACCGAGATTTTGACCCGAAAACAGCGGGGTGGCAAGACCGGAACGATTAAGGCTTTTTTTCAAGAAAAGTTCACAAGGTTTAGTGATGTTAGTCATACGACGCTTTGTTCCTGAGATTTCTATTTTTGCTGAGCCACCGGCTAAACACACGTTCAGCGCCTAAATAGTTGTTAGCTTGCACCAAAACCAACGCCGACAATTGAATCCCGTTGGTTGAGCGTAGGGTAAGCGTAGGTTGGCATATCGGCAACATTCGATTATACTAGATTTTGTAGCGTTATATGGCAGCTTCGTTTGCTGTCGAAAGGATTGAAACTATGAGAAGAGTTCCCCGACCTCCTCTTGGACATCCGTTAGGTTATGAACCTGAGCAATTAACCGCAATTACTGAAAGCGCCCAAATATTGTTTGAGAAAGAGGAGAGAGAATTTTGGGGAACCATTTCGGGCAGGGAAATAACCAGAGACATGGTGCGGCAGGTTCTCTTAGCCGCTGAAGATAAAAATATTCATTACAGGAAAAAGGGGATTGTCCTATTTGATTTTCCGATATGTAAAGGCAGTTTTATCGGAGAGGGGGGCAGGACCATAACTATCGAAAATTATCAAGCCGAGATCGACACGCGCGAAAGATCGACGTTGGACTCTGCGTTGAAATTGGGACGGCACAACCGCGCAGCCTAACAATCGCTTCAACCGGAATTGACTACTTGGTCTCCCCTGAATGACCCGGAGCCTCTAAATTACGTAGCAGTACTGTGGGCCTTGTTTGCCGCTCAGTGTCTAAAGCCGGTATATGACCAGTTTTATAATTCGGCTCCGGCCGGGGCCCACAGTTTTGGTTATTATGAATGGGAAAGTGATTTTTAATCCGCTCGCTTAGGCGGACAAGCCAGGTGGATTAACACTCCAAAAAATGTATAAACGGGAGACCTATGGTTAAGTTGGATAGGGTTCGAGTCCTTGCGGTCGCTCAGCGGATGATTTTTTGAGTGGGAATGAGTGTACATAGTTCTGTCCACCTGGCTTATCCGCCTAACAAACCGTTAAGTGGCCTCCGTGGCCAGAGGAGATAGGAGATGACGGAAACAATGAACGAAAAAGACATACCAGATGCAATTTATTTGCAAGTGCTTGGGGACGATGATAACCTCTTGCGATTTCTAACCAATTTGAAGGATCCAAAAGTAAAAAACGCAAAAAAATATTTGTTACTCTCATCAGACCAAACTAGAGAAGAAGCTTGGGCTGATCTGCAAAAATGGTTAGCCGACAAAACTATAGGCCAGCCGCAGCCAACGTCTAGCTACACGATGGAGCAGCTACAAGAACAAAACTTTGTCGGAGTATATGTTGCACGGAGGTAGTCCGCTGAATTAAACCGTTATATGGCCAACATCAGAGCCAAAACCGGTATTGCGTACCGATTTGGCAAGAGAAAACCAAGACGAAATGAAGGAACAGCAGCTTGTACCATTGGCTAATTTGATCAGAGATCGCTGTAAGCATACAGGATTTTTTCGATTGGACGGAGCAGGTTGTTTGGATATTTTAATACGTACAGAATGAGATCACGTATTTATAGCAAACCAAGTAACAGCCGCATAAAGTAGGGCTAATGTCTAGCGTCGCCTTTGGAGGGTATTATGAATTTTGATGAAGTAAGAATACAATTCAAGCAAACAACAATAAATTGCCTGTTAGAAGATCACTTGGCTCTAGCGATGCAAATGAATTACGTCGTAGATGACGGTATTAAAATGAAACTAAAACGAAAAATTAAACATCTAGGTAAAGAAATAAGGCAAGAGCAAAAGCAATTAGCGCATTTACAAGCTCAAGCTAATATAAAAGGGTTAATGACCGATTATAAAGCAGCTAGTATCCAATTTGGTTCTGAGTTAAGTGAAGTTAATCGCAATCGTCTAAAGAGACAAATTGAAATCTTAGAACAACAGATAATTGCCGCCGAAGCTGAACTTTCACAAGAAGGTCCATCGAGTGAGCCTGAAAAACCATACTAAATCACACATCACTCGCCCCGTCGAAAAACAAGATCAATTGATCTTGCTCTTTCAAGGGCTTTTTTTTCTCTTCTACAATTTTCCTTTTCAAGGCCAAATAGGCGCCTCTTTTATTTTCCTCAATTCCCACGCCGTTTGTAAACGGACTCATTAAAAACTCTTCTCCAAGGTCGATTGTCCTGCTAGTAAAAATCGATGCTTTCCCGGCAAATCTGTGAGATATTGATACGTAAAGCGCAAGCGTAACTACTGCGTCGAGTCTTTCGTAATTCATATTGTGCTGAATTATCCGCCAATAGTTCCCCTGAACACCAGCAGCGGTTTCCATCTTCTTTTCTAGTGCCATTTATCTATCTGCCTCCCCTAATTTATCGGCGATGTATTCAAATTCTATATAAACCAATGATGCCTTAGCTCCGTAGGTGTCTGCTCCGTCGCCCGTGTCGCGAGAAATCTGAATTCCTATTGTATCTTCAAACGCGCATCCGGCCCCATTGATAATCATATCAACTGTCTCTAGCAACTCGTCTTGTGTTGAGTTTGTGCTGGAAGTGACAGTTAGTGGAGTTGTCGCCGCCGATAGCAGTTCTCCATTATTTGAGGCTACGCATACATAATCCATATCCCAAACAACACTTCCAGCTGCCGCAGTTGTCGGCGCCCAATGAACATGGACATTGATATCCGTATTTAGTGCCCAATCGGTTGGTACATGGACATTAAAAAAAACCGATTGTGTTACTGTCTGTGAAAACTGTTTTACCGCAAAAACTCCGACAATCGCATCGGTCGGAGCTGTGCCTCCGGCTCGAACAGAAGAAACGCCAACTACTAAATGCCGAAACACCCTGGCCGTCCCCACCATTGTTTGAAGCCCATCTAATTCAAATTGTGTATAGTTGTTGTCCCAATCGCCTATCCTTACTGCATCTTCACCATCATCTACCCTGAACAAATTGGGTTCCGTACCACCAGCAACAATAAAATCAGAGCCGCCTAATTTGTTGAAATACACGTGAGGGTCAGTGGCTCCAGGAAGGTTCTCTTCGATGTGGTTTTGGCCTGAAGAGTTTTGCACGGCTCTCATTACGGCCGTTTGACCCGCTGTGCCCCTAATTATCTGCCCGATTATTGCCGTTCCTGACGTTTGAGTATGGAATTGGGCAAGCGGGACGGTTTCGTTAATTCCAAACAAACCCTCACTTGTGATCCGTGCGAATCCGTCAAGTATTTCGTCGTTTTGGGATGTTGAAAAAACAAGAGCAGTTGAACTATTACTGTCCACGCCGCTTTCTCGTATTGCATCTATTGAGGCACCAAGTGCTTGCGATCCACCAGCAGGAATGTACAACGCTATGCCAATTCCATCACCAGCTTGCAAATTACCACCGTCTTTAGATGTTACGGCAAAGGGCCGCTTGACTCCTTCCCCGCCTGTATTCGGTTCACGGACATCCAATTTCGTGAGAGGAGCAGTCGCAAACACACCAATACCTGTTCTTGCATTTACAGAATCAATCAATAATAGGATGTTAGAGCCGCTAGAGTCCAAGATTTTTACTAATGTCTCCGAATCGGCCAGCGGGGTCATTTCAAATCCAGACGTGAGGTTTAAAATGCCGTCTTGTTGAATCGTCATCCTTGGGTTTGTCATCGTATCACTGCCGGTATTGTCTTGCGTGTAGAATTGCAACTCAGTGGGAGCTATATTAGCACCTGTCCAGCCACCGGTTGCATTTGAAACGATCTTAGCACCATCAACAACCCCGGTACTAGTATCACTTCCCCGGAAATGGATAGTAGCTAACTCGTCGTTGACGTTTATAGTAGTATCTTTATTAAGAAAACTAAGAATGCCTCCTACATTTGAGGACCCAGCTAGTTCTACCTGAAAAGCGGGCGAATCTGTTCCAATTCCGACACGCTCGCTCACGGTGTCAACATTGAAAATGGGTGTACCAGCAGCATCAAGTATCTGAAATGCAGTAGTCGTGTCGATCTCGTTTTGATGCTTAAATGTTCCTGTCCACACGGTATCTGCTGAGAAATCAAATTCATTAGACAAAAATCTTCTTGCGTCCTCGATATCAGTTCTGTCAGATGTCTCTTTTATTTCTGTTTGTCCGTTAAAAACCTTGACATAGGCAGAGGGTCGCCCTCCTTCGGGCGTACTCGGTTTTAGCGGACTAATAAATGGCGGATTATAGGGTACTGTGTCACCATTAAGAGCCGAGATTAAACTTGTTTCTGAGTCCAGGTAAATTAAAACCCAGCGGCAAAGCCCGGCTCCAGGTACATTAGATGAAAGGTCAAGTCCGTTTCGACCCCCGAAAAATACCCGTAGGCCATTAAAATCATATTCGAGAGTCGAGATGTTGACGGTCATCCCCCCCCCTGGCGACGTTCTGAGCATATCAAGTTGCCGCCGTTTTACAATCTGGGCCTGTAATCCCTGATAAACCTCCGGCACGTAATTTACGCTTGGCGGAAAATGGTCTTGCATCACGCCAAGAACTTCAAGTTCGGTTTGGGTGTCCCGATAACCAACATAAACAGCAAGACCCGCAACGGCCGGGACACCTCCAGCATTTCTATCCCCATTGCGAGTTCCTCGACTGAGGCATTGGGCAGGCGACCAGGTATTCCACAATGAATACCACACATACCCGTCTCGTCCCTCTACGTTTGCAGCGCTTCCGTCTTTTTTGCCACCAACGGTCGTCAATACAGCCGGATAGGGTGTGTTCGTTTTTTGGAGCAGATCGTCTTGCTCTGCTTTGTCTAATTGTGTGCCTCTAAACTTGAAAGGCATTGTTTACCTCTTCGCGTCCGTTGCGTCAATCGAAGTCACTGGTGACGCACTTGATATATTATCAGTTATGTCTTCCCACGTTGCGTAGCCGTCGCCGGAAGTTGCCCTTTCTATCATTGTCCCAGAGGCGGTTAACGAATTCCCTAAGAAAATATCGCCGGATTTTGTGACGCTCATTCCGTAGGGCGTATCTATTTTTGCATTCGCTTGAGAAACCGGGTTTTCTGGTATTTCGTCTGTGCCAATAAATAGTTTACCCTTCCGAACCGTTCTTTTCCATATTTCATATACGGTTGGGGCTCCGCTATCAAGGATGAAAGCCACCATTGTCTGACTATCGACTTTTATTATATGTTCTATTGAGCGAGTTGTCCCAGCGCCGGTTACTATCTCGCCTGCGTCCCAATCCGAGTCACCGTCAAATTGATGGAAATACAACTCAGCATCTCTGGCGTCCCATCCGGGCATTGTCGAAAAGTTTATTTGATTGGCCGGTTTGACGTCGGCTGTTGCTGGTGCATTTAAAGGCGAGAATGTATTTCCAGAATAATTCCACTGGCCGCTAACTTGAGACCATTGTTTTATTGGTCCCGAGTACAGAAAATCCGTGATCCCTGAACCACTTATGGGCCTAAGTGCATTGGCCCAATTAGTACCGTCAAATTCTAAAATATCCTCGGATGCGGCGGTATTCACACCTACAAGAATCCCTTTTTGTACCCCCTGTTGCGTACCGGCCCAATTTTCCAGTCCTGTTTCTATTCCGTTCGGTGTAGTTGCCGCCGCCCAAGATGTGCCGTCAGTTGACGATTCAGAGCCGTTTGTCTGACCAGTAGTCGCCTGTACCAGGTATACCATTTTGCTTCCGTTTTGCCACAATCCAACTTTAGCCGTTGAAAAAATGCCGGTATGTCGAACTGATGTATACGTTTGTGTCCAGTTGCCTGCTGTGCCGTCATAGGAATAAATGTGTATGGCATTGCTCCCGGCTGTTTCTTTCATATACGCTACAAATAATGTTCCGCCAAAATAGCATATTTTTGGTTGGTTTTGGGACTGAGTTGGCACTGTCGGCGAAAAATCGGTACTTTGGCCTATCAATGTTACCGTTTCTTCGCCTATATCCAATTCATACACTTTAAGCAGATTGTCACAAGTGTAAATTTTTGACCCGCCATCCCAAGCAGCAAAAAAGTAGCTTGTCGTTGTTGTTGTCACTGACAGACTTAAATTAGTCCATAAAATATCCATTTCTCGCTCTAGTGGCTGATATTCCATCACATAAGCAATGTACTCCCTCGTGCTTGCGTCTGACCAATCGATGTGAGCCGAGCCTATGTACTCAGGAGCCTCAATTGGTTCATCGTCAATAATTTCAATAGCTCCCAAATCGTTGTCAACGTCCGAGTATGTCGAACCACCATCCTCAGATATTACAATATGTTTTATGCCTGCTTCGCCGGTCAAACCAATTGGCGCATCAAATCTGCCATAAATGTGCCATACTTCATCGTCATCTAAAACTCGTTGCGGATAAGCCACAAACTCTCTTCTAGCTAATTCGTCGAGAGTCGCGCCTCCTAACGCCACCTCCTCAACAAAATCGCCAGCCCATCCGAAAACCAGCAATTTGAGGTTGTTGTCCTCGTAAACCGTAACAAGGATGTACTCACCATTAATTGTAGCCCAAATTGGTCTCGTCTCTGTTGAAATCGATGTTCCGTGTATCGGTGTAGGAACAGCAAAGCCGATCTGGGTGGAAAATGATATGTACATTTCCCCCCTCCACTTGTCACCGTCCCCCTGGCGTTCGGCCAAAATAATAATTGGGCCTGGCGAATATGGGGAAATAGGGTTGTACGGCGGTGTAGCGACTAGATCTGGATTAGGCCAAGCAAACTGTATTTGAATTAATGATAAATCACGTGCCACGGGCGCAGTTGCGTCACTCCACGTGTTGAATGGATTAGGTAGCGTTATTGTTTCTGGCGTTCCGTTTTTGCCTGTAACCCAATGTAACAAACCTTCATCGCCACATCCCCACCAAATTACTTTTTGAGGATTGTTGCTCTGTGCAATATGCCGCCAATATTCATTAATCCTCACACAATTATAAGCTTGGGCTTGCAGTTCCTCCCACGTTGTGTCGTCGTCATCTCTGTACAGAGATGACTGACCGGCGAGGGCGGCCTGTAGCCCTCCCTCTTCATCTTCATCCCAAGCCTCATCTGCGGAATCTGACCAATCGGCATCAGGCAGACTGGTCGGGAAATCGCTTTTAATCCCGTCTGGGCCAATGGCCTCTGGGTGAAGGATCACGCTTGTTTGTGTTTCGCCACTTTTACTGTTGACGCTCGATATGATTTGATGACATATTAGATTAATATTGTCCATTGTGCCTCGATTCAAAATGTCATCCAAGTCAGAAATGGAGTACATACCATACGAGCCAATAGTAGTAAATGCACCGCTATAGTCCCCTGAACACGTAAATCTTATTTCTTGTATCTCCAAGTTGCCTTTGGCCAGATCGCGCCCGGCCCGTTTATTGGCGTCATCTTGGCTATCCAAAATGGAGCGACTTCTATGTTTGTGAGAGATGCCGTAGGTATTGATTGTACCTATGTTGTTGTTATTGTCATCAACATAGCCAGGTATCATAGCCACATACGGAATTGATGATGTTTGGTTGTAAAAAAATCCGGACACCATTGCCTTTACCATGCGTGCCCGTTGGTGTGCCGGATAATCAATAGTACCTGACACATCCTCTGGCAATATTTCAAAAATCTCATCAAGAGCAGTTCGGTCGGTCATTAATTGTGTTTCATCTACCAAGTGTATTCTCCCTACCCTGTCACATTGAAAAACAGAGAAGAGGTTTTTGGTCAGATTATTTATCATAGCCAAAATAGAATTAGAACCCGGCTGGTCAAGCTGCCCGCCTGCCGCCTCAAATTGCGATTCCTTTATGTATTGCTGATTGTCCATCAATCCTTTTACATCACAAATGGTCAAGATGTTCGTGTGCCATCTAAGTAAATGGTGAATTGCGCGACCGACTGTTAGCCAGCTTGCGTAATGATACCAGACGGTTGGTGTGCCGCCCTTTGCCTCGACGGTAACCGAGTTCATTGGCAATCGTGCCAGCATTTTATCAATTGAAATAATGGTAAGCGAGTGATCAGAGTCGCCACGTTGTAGGTTTTGCTTGTTGGCGACTTTATCCACATAGCCAATTATTGGCTCAGGATAATCCAACCCCAGAACGGACACAACTCCAGATATACCGTCAAAATAGTCATTGTGAAATAAGCCCACTAAGGCGCCGGTTGGGAGATTCGCTATTGTCGCGTCGTCTCCGTCCATACTCAAATTGGCCTGGACTCCTCTCCCCAATTGTTCGGTAATTTTTACCTTACTAAATCCTGTAAGCGGCGCAACGGTTGAAATAATGAGAATTCGCTCTTGAGTTTCCAGATTGTCATCAGCTGCCGTGCATGTCGCTGTCCATTGTCCTACCGAGGTTACGGTAATCGTCCCGATTCCCGTAGTGGTATTAAAATTAATAGTTGGCCCTGTTGGGGCTATCGCAAGTATATAGGAATCTATTGCTGCACCCTCGGCAATAGCATAGCTATCACTGAGGTCGAAATTAAAAACAGCAGAACTATCAACCAACTCTTGATATTGTATTGACGGCCCGGCGATACAAACGGGGCCAGGCGGCCAAGTAAAATTTGTGCCATAAAATTTCTTCCAGATCGAGGTGTCCAAATCAATCCTTGGCATTACCCGCCAAGGCTCTGTTTCGTTATCAACAACGGTCAGGTAATCATCGTCCTCAAAATCGCGGCCATTTTCATCAATCGTTATTGTTCCAGTTGATGTGGAGCCGGTTATTGATTTTACCCTTTCGATTCCTTTGTCGTTCAACCCTGCCGCTGTCCCTATCCAAAGAAGCATACCATCTGTGACAAGAGTATAATCACCGGCCCCACCGTCATAGACAATATCTCTTGCCCCGCGCTCAATAGACGCATCGTCTATTTGAGCAGTCAAAGTGGACTGAGGATTGACGACGACAAGGAAAAACTCGGAACGGTGTTGCGTGGTTCTTAGGTTGGTTAAGTTACCGGCTGTTAATATAGTCATTATAAAAAATTCTCAAACAGATATGTTTTTTCTGTTTCTGTCAGCACCCGTTTGGAAATATCCGTCTATTAATCCACATTGGGTTATGCCTATTCGGAATCGTTCCCATCATACGAAAAACGAAAAATACCCGCTTGCGTTCTCTAGTGTGTCGGAAGATAGTGTGAAACATCCCCGCGGGACGTAGCTTATAGCAGTCAAATTACAGTCGCCGCTACACACAGTTGGTGCTGATGATTCGCTTCCCGTGTGTAAGGTAATTGTTGCCGATGTTGGGACGGTGAAAAATACCGTTACATTGTAGGGGGGGAGATGTCCTACCTCAACCGTATTCGAGGAAAAGACAATTATATCATCTGACCACACCACATTGTTAATTTCAAGCAATACATTAGTAAACCCACCACCACCTTTCACCGGGTTCCATTCAGGCATTAAGGGCCTGCCGCGCAAGTCCAGAAATTCCTCTTTACTAGGTGTAGTTGCGTCGCTGCGTGGTATAGTCAGATATAGTTCGTCATCCCCGGCAAGAAGTACCCAAGACTCTATAATATTTGCCTGCTGCACGGGGATGCTATTCCATAGCAATTGTACTTTCTCGTGCCCTTGCCGTCGTTCTCCACCTAAAGAGGTTGTTTTTTTCACCAAATACGACTTGGTTGATACTAAGTCGGGTTGAGCAAGTCCAAGAGTTTGGAAATATCCGTCTATTAACCCACATTGGGTTATGCCTATTCGGAATCGTTCCGGATACATCATTTCTCAAGTGCCTCCCTGATCAGATTTATGAACATTTCTCTATCAATGGCCGACCTAAGCGGGTCTCCTGTAGTAATGTTTATATCGCCACGGCTGTTATTAATGCTGGTAGCCTGATTATTAATGGCTTGCTGTACTGCCGGTTGCTGAGTGGCCCCTGGTTGAAATAGCACTTCACCACCAGCAACCATTGCCGGACTATGAATACCTGTAGGACCCGGCATAATTCCACCGTCCGCAAATCCTGGCGATAGGCCGGGGAACAGTGTTGGGCCAGCCGACCCTCCTCCGCCTGCTGCTCTAGCCCTGGCCCTTGCCAGTCGCTCATATGCTTTTATTTGCGCGTTAACCGACGCCTCTACTGCCGCTTGTTTCTTTTTTTCGCTGGCCTCGATAAGGGCAACTTCGTCATTTAGTTGCTTTTCAAGATCAGCCTTGGCCCTCGCATTTCGTTTCTTCTCATCTTCGGCGGCTCTTGTTTCCTGCGCCTTGATAGCCTCTCGTTTTTCTTCGGCTACCCGTGCCGCATCCTCAAGTGCCTCTTGATTCGCGCGTTGTTGCTCCTCGAACGCCCTGGCTAGAGCCTCAACCAAATCCTCTATCTGTCGTTCGCTGGCTTCTTTTGCGTCTTCGCGCTCTCGTTCACGTTGGAGCTTGAGTTCTTCCTTTTGTCGCTCGCCTTCAATTCTCAATTCCTCAAGCGATTGACTGCGGTCTGTCTCCGCTCCTTGCAACTCTTCTTCGCGCTGGCGTTGGGCATTTACGAAAGCAATCGCGTCACGTGATCGGGCTGCGTCTGCTGCTGACAGATCGAAATCACGGCGAATCTCTTGTATTCGCTGTAAGTGATCGCGTTCTATATCAACTTTGTCTTGAGCTAGCGTGCGAGCCAAGTCCGTTTCATCTCTCCCGGTGTTTTTGTCAATGTCTGACAAATCCCGGTCGAGGTCTTTTGAGGCATCCGCTAAAGCTTGCTGATGTTTGCGAATAAGCTCTTCGATCTCTCGCTGGTTTTCTCTGGCAATTTCGAGGCGTTTTTTTGCTGCGGTCTCTGCGGCATCAAGCCGGGCCCGCTCGAATTTAATTTGATCGTCGAGGATGCGGCGTTGATGGGCGGTTTCTAGTTTCTCAGTGGCTTCATTGACTTTTTTAGTAGCTTTCTCTAATTCGTTTAATTCGTCTCCGGCCTCACGCGCCGCCGCCGCCTCAGCTATAAGAGCATCTGCTTCGGCTATGCCGGATTCCGTTGATTCCCCTACAGCTAGTGCTCTTTCCTCGTGCTTTTTTTTATTTTCCGCTACACGTTTAGAGGATTCTTTTATCTTTTCGTTGAATTCCCCGATCACTTCATTGTATGCCTCTTGCCCCGCCTGGTCAACCCTTAGTTGATCTCCTACTAAATCACGTGGTACCGAAGAAAATTCGTCAAACGTTGTTTGTTGTGAGGTAAGTGCATCAGATTCACGTTGCCTCGCCTCATCCTTTGCCGCTTGCGCTCGTAACACTGCCAAGGTTTTCGCCATGCCCAAAATAGTCTGTTCTAGGGTATTTACCGTACCAAGCAAGGTGATAGGCACTTCCAGATCAAGTAAAGTTTCAGCTAGAATCTTTGCGGCCTCTACCATCGAGAACAGGGCTTCTGATAATTCAATGGCCTCCTCAGTATCTAAATTCTCAAAAAATTCCGTGATACCCGATCCAATAAAATCAACTACCGAGGCGGCTACATCGCCAAAAGCCGCCGCTATAAGCTCAAAGTCGTCAGATCGCTCGTTCAGAACACCCCCAAGGGCATCAAACTGCTCTTTTAGCTTCTCAATAATTGGGTCGCCAAGAGATGCTTGCAAATCTTTTGCCACTTGTTCGGCTCGCCCAAACGATGTGGCGAAAGTATCTTTTGTTGATTCCAGGGAAATACCCATCAAGTCCAACTCTTTAGTTAAGCCTTCGACTAGTCCAGTTGCAGAGCCAAATTCTTTCATTGAATTATCAATCCGGCGAACGGATTCATCGGCTAATTCAAATCTCATCTGCAATGAATTTAAGTCTCCACTAAGAGCTTCTATCAAGGCTATTCTAGCCGCTCCTCTAATACTTTCCGGCTGTGACCGTAAAAGAGCTACTGCCTGCTCTGATACTTCTTCCACTTGCTCAAGACTCTCTACAAATGGCAAAAAAGCTTTTGCTATCCCAGTGACGTCCGTACCCAACTCTCGACTCTTTGCACGAAGACGATCAAAAACCGCTGAGGCTGCTTTTTCGTTCCCCTTAAAAATACCGACAAAAGCAGCTTCCACAAGTTCAAATTCAGAAGCAACGTCAACAGAACCTCGAGCAATACCCACAAGAGCTCCAATGGCCTGCTTGCCAAGTTGTATAAATTCGGTAGTCAGGCTCGAAACCAAACCGCTAATTACACCGATTTTAACACCAGACAGTTTGGCTGATTTACCAATACCGCTAAAGGCAGTATCTCCGCGTTTGGCTACTTTTTCCAACGCTTTGGAAATTCCCCTTAATGATTTTAGTATTTCATCGTCATTTAATTCAACTTTGTAAACAACATCTGGCTTAGGCATTGTTCGCCTCTAATTTAGTGGTAATATACAGTGCTTGTGCGTAGATTTCGTTGGCTTTTTTCAACACTGAAACTTTATCCTGGCTTTCGGTATCTAAGGTCGAAAATTTTGTCATCAGATTCTTTAACTGAATGTGTAGCAACTCGCCGCGAATGTATTCAGCTTGCAGTTTTTGACGTGCCTTCAAGTGGCAAGTCAAAAATAATGCCACCTGCGGTGTTACGCGCCGAATACCAACCGCTAAATTTATTTGATGATAATGGATCGCAAGGTACGCGTAAAAATTAGCGTTTATTTGCACGCATAACGTCCTTCCACCCCTTTTTGAACCCAGCGTCAATTCGCCTGTTTAAGCGTGGGCGAAGGTCTTTTTTAACTGCCTTGTCTAAATGACGCGGCGGAAAGCCAGGATGATTAACCTGCCGGGAAAAGACTTTTTTCCCGCCCCTAACCTTGCCGCTTCCCCCAAACCTGGCCGGGTTTGCACCTGTTTTCGCTTGGTAGCTACGTTTCCCTCCCCAATTGTATACCAGTACACCGCCTGGCTTTCGGGGTTTGATGGTATGCGGTTTGGCTCCTGTGTCATTTATCAATTTCCACAGGCCACCGATATTCAGGTTCCGGTTCACTTTTTGCCGTCGATTGGTGATCTTGGTCTCAAGCCTGATTTGTCCGGGCACTACAAAAATGGTCGTCTTAAAATTGGGCTTATGTGTCCAATTGTCAACAACCCGATCCAAGGATCGGGTTGTTGTAGCTGCCACTGGTTTTAATTCCTCTCGAACTGCCTGCCGAACTAAATTGTACTGAATTTTAGGTGATTTGGGCCTATGAGTCATCACCACGCCGGATTTCCTTTTAGCCATTTTTTTCCCGTAGGCTTTCCATCTCTAAACCAGTCAACCATTCTCGATGTTTTAAGTCACATATCATCGTGGCTCTGTCTCTGATGGTAAATTGACTCCATTGCTGGATCGTCCAACTATTTTGTGCTCTAACTTCGCCCGCCCATCCCCTGGTCGATATAAGGTGGGCGTGACCGGCAGGCAGATCACCCATAGCTTCAAATAAAGGCTTTTTCTGGAACGAAGCCGAGAAACACCTCGGACAAAACGTCCGAGATATCCTTACCTGTCACCTCTGGACAGAGTACAGCTTGTTGAAGGGCAGGGTAGTCTGAAATGGATATTTTGTCCCTGTCGTCGTCATTTACGCAATTTTCGATAATGTACTGAGCAACATCATGCGCGTGTTGCTCAGTACATTCTGCTTGAAATTTCGCTTGGGTCAAGGCGGCTTGATAATGATTGTACCGCAGCCACAAAGCCATATCGTGACTATTGGCTTCACATTGATTCATTGGAAAATCCGGCTTTGTAGGAGGAGTCGTAAACTTGGTCAAATCATAGTCGATAACCTGTTGTATGCCCCCATCGAGCTCCAAAACAATTTGATACGGCCCCGGATTATCGAATGGAACATTGATCGATAATTCGTAAAGATTCAATTTACGAATCGGAATGATGTCTCCATTCGATAGCGTGATTTCCATTAGCTCAATTTCTCGATTAAACCAGAGGTGCTTAGGTCGCCAATCACAAACGTCTCATTGGGATTAGAAGTTTCAGCGGCCATATTATAGCCAAGCTGAACGGTTGCCGTTTTCTCTATCCAAGTAGCACCCCCATCACGGGTAATCCACGCTTCACCCGCCCCACCAGAATTGTCTACATAAGCCTCTATGACCTGATCGCTGCCACCTTTACAAAACACACTGACTACCGTTCGATTCGATCCAAAATCTTTGAGCGAACTCCAGCCCGCAGCAGTCTTGGCGCCATCTTTATTGAGATAAAGGCTCTGTCCATTACCAGCAAATATTCTGCCATTTTTAGCGCGAGAAATCGAGTAGAATATTCCCCCACCGCTCGGCCCGACTCTGGTAACAAAGCTTCCTTGGTTACTGGTTTTCTCTTCCAAAATAGCATTCGAACTACCCGCTGCCCAAATATTCCCGTCATCATCTTGGAGCATCGCATTTATGCTGACCCCTGTAGCGGAAATCGCCGCGCCTGGGTCGGTCTGCCCCCCATCGGTTGAAAGATAAATCGAGTGCGCGCCTGCTATTCCAGCGGCCATCATCAACCTATTGCCATCACCCCATACTCCGGCGTTGATCTCACTGGACACCGCAGACGCAGCAATAGTAACCTCTGTAAAAGCTGGAATTGTGCCTTCGTTCTGAATAGTAACATCGCCATAGGCAAACGTGGCCTTTTCTACTCCAACTATTCCACCAAAACAAATCAATCTAAATTGTGTGTCAGAAATTGGCCGGGCTACCATTCCTGGAATAGCGTGAGCGGTAACGAAGGGACTAGGATCGGTTCCGACCACTTGGTTGGTAGCTCCTCCATCCACAGAGTAGTACAATTCATTCTGTGCTGCGTAATAGTGTACGTCATCAGCGGGTCGCCAGCCTGTACTGATGTTTCTTTGCCACGACAAGATTAAAATAGCCGTGTTTACAGCGGCCTGCGCTGTCGTAATTTGGCTTAATGTCGTATTTAGTTGGTATATGAGGTCTCTGGCAATCTCATAAGTAATCGTTGACTGAATTACGCCAAATTCTCCAGTTATAGCGGGACCCGCTCCCATCTCTCCTGACGAGATGTCCAAATCTGCGTCGTAAACCTGAACAGCCAGAGACGGGAGACCAAGGTCTTCTGGGAATTCAAACCGTAATCTCTGGAAATTAATCGACTTTTCTTTGCGGTAACTCTGCAAAAGCGGATGTGTTTGATTGAATTTTTCGTAGAAATTCACAGTCAATTGAGGTCGAGCACCAGGTGGCTCTGCGCCAGAAGCCACTTCAATATGACCAACCCCCTCGCTTTTCCCGTAAACCGTAGTACGGCTCTTTTCAATAAGGCCGATCGCATCTTGACCAGTCTCGCTAGTCGCCAGCAAATTTAAAAGTCCTGTTTTGTATTTTTCTTTCCACAGAATAGCATGCGCCTGTGATAGTGCTGCAGTCCCCATTATTTTTTACCTCCCTCTTTATTTTTTTCAACCCTGATAGGCACTGGGGTATCCAGTGCCTTTTCCAGTCTTTCAACTAACGGGTAAACGGCAACTCCACATTGAAGCATTGGCCTCCCAATTCGTGCCGGCGCATTATCCAGGTCTGTCCTGGATTTTACAAACGACAAAACTTGGTATATCGCATCAAGGTTGTCTTCGTATCCGGCACGTTTAATCAATGCTCTGGTTATAAAATTCGTCATTTTAACTCCTTATTCCAAAAAAGATATTTGTACTTGAAACTGCAAAAAATAAAAATCCTTGCCGTAAAACTCTTCGGCAGTACTGCCCGTGTCGGTGATAGACCCGGTTTGAGTATTGTTGATCGTAAGGTAGAAATCACCGTCAAAGACAGTCTTGTTGGTTTCAGCCCCGTAAACCTGAGAAAATCTATCTATAAATACGGGTACATCATTTTTGAATGCAGGGTAATTGTCGGGCTGTGCTTTATAGAGAAACAAAAGAATTTGCAGTTCCCTGGTTGACTGAATGTAATCAGCTATCCTCTGATGAGCCCCGGTTCCTGGGCCTGTCAAAACCAGAGGAAGCGAAAAATTCTTGAGTTCTCCAAGCGTGGGCCAGCCTAGTTGATCATCTTTGCTTACAGCCTCCCAAGTCACCGTACCGTCAACGACCGTGTTACCCAGAACCACTGGCCACGTTGGCTCACTGCCTCCCGTTGTTCCGGCTACCGTTGCCTTGTAGTAGAAATCACTCAGCACAGTTGATGATACGTGCCGGTTGGTCACGTACACGGTTGATGCTTCCCACTCCCTAAATCGCACATTTGGGACACTGGAAACATCCTTTATATCATCGTGTAAATTTTGCATCAACTGGAAGGCATTTAATGTATTGCTGCTCATCTCGACCGTTGGGTTTTTACAGATATGTTTCGGTATGGAAACGAATTATCTCTTACATTTATGATATTGTGATCCTCATTCCCCCATCGGATAATGTGATGCTCTAATATCCCAGTGGTTGCTGTCCAAGTCACCGTACCGTCAACAACCGTACCACCTAGCACAGTAGGCCACGTCGGTTCACTGCCTCCCGTTGTTCCGGCTACCGTTGCCTTGTAGTAGAAGCCATTCTCTGTGGTTGGAGCAACGTGTTGACCTACGGCGACGGCCGTGGTTACTATCCAAGCGGACGTATGATTATTCGGTATAGTTGAAATGGGGTAAGAGAAAATGAATGTGTCCTCTACCTCGGCAAAGTTCTCTTCAAAACTGCCAATGCGAACACTGGATACATCTTGAGTGTGGACACACGCCAACGAACTATATACGGTAGTCTCCACCAACAATGCAGACGCAGGTAGGATGATATCCACCGTAATTGTCTTTGTGATGGTAGGGATACGAGAAGCGAAACCCATTTTGCCCTCTATTATTTAATTGATTAAATTCAGACCCCAAAGCACGATGTATGCCCTCAAGTCCATATTCAATCACCAATCTATGATCTCGTTCCCGAATTGGTCTCGTTGGAACGGCGGTATGATGACGTTGCCGTCATCGTCTGTTGCCTGAAAGTTTAATCCAAGTGTTAGCGACGATTCGCCGTCAACTGTTTTGTGCGGATAATCTTTAGCTAGAGCGACATAAATCTGAGCCAATCCCTTCGCATCAAACGAGATGTCGCCTTGCTTCTCTTGCCTAGAGTAAATCGTCCACTCTGAGGCGAGTACTTCAAATGCTTGCCCCGTTGCTGCTGACACACTATCGCCCTGAGTAAGCAAGAAATATGCTATCTCATTATCGCTAAAGTTTCTCTTATCCGGTCGGGGGCCACCCTGTTCAGGCGAGGTATTTTCCTGAGTGTCCCCTATAGCAAAGCGCAATTTATCACGATTAGTTAGGAATGTGTCTAAAAAAGTAAAAGCCATTCATCACTCTTTAATCCGTACTATAAAGTACTGTTGCTGTAAAATCTATGTTCCCCGTCTCCGCATTTTCAGTGACCAACATCACCAAATCACCGACACCCGGTTTACCTGTTGCACCACCGGCTGCTCCTGCCGGAGAAGCCAAACCAGTGTCATTCTGCCAAACAGTATTATCGTCGTCGGCAATGTTGCTAATGATATTGGTGAGTGCCCCACTCACCACGCTTAAATTAAGGCCCTCTTGGTTGCCACCCCCAAGCGTAAGGTCCCAGAAAAATGACGAAAATCTATCAGTGCTGTCGGTGGGGTTTTGGTTCGATGACAAATGAAAATTGAGTACACCAACTATAGAACCGTTAGTTTCGTCATTTTCCACGACTACGCCAATTATGATTGTAAAATCACCATCTGATGCCTTTTCGGCATTAAAAGATAGACTAAGGAGATTTATGCTGCCGATTCTTGTATGAGGGTAATTGGTTATATCACTTTTGTCTATCAGTACATAGCCGGTCGTTGCAGCAACACCAGCCGCATTTAGAACGGCCGTATAAGTAGGTCTTGGTAGCATTATTTACTGGCCTTTTTTTTTGACGTTCGTTTGCGCTTTGGGGGAAGGGCGGGGGCGGGAATAGGCAAAAGAAAAGAGCAATCAAGTAACGGTGATTCTTTTATTTCGTCCGTTACTTGTTCATCAGACAATTCCACAAATGTCTTGAAGAACAGTCTACCAGCAACCTGTACAACGGCCTGCGGATAGTTTTGTTTTAGGGATACACGATACATAAATAACGACCTCGCTAAGTAACTAACTCGACTGCCACACCGGACAAATCTGCCCCGGTTATTGTGTTCATATTGCCAAAAAATACATCTCTGTCATTGGCATCTAGTTTAGTTGAGCCATACACCATACAGTCTTGAAAAAAGATGCGGCGTGGCGCCCCCATACCTGCCGGTGCTAAAAAGGCAGATGTCATTGCAGTGCCCGTGTGATTATTCAAGAATCGACAGCGGACAAAAGTGTTGTCTCTGTCAATACCTGTCGCGTCTGCGATTTCCATAAAGGCGGCCCCCGCATCGCCCGCTCTCATTCGGATAGTGCAATTCTCAAATATGTTGCGGTGAGCCTCGCTGTCCCAGAGTATTCCAACCATACCTGTAGCTGCGTCTATAGTGTCCACTCCAATGGTGCAATTAACAAAAGTATTTTCTTCCGCACCGTCTAATTTAAGTGATGCGCCTCCATTGATTGCCTGCGTCGCATGGCCCCCGCCTGCAAAGTGGACATTTTCAAAGTAATTTCTGCCCCCGGTGACTTGTACATTGATTAGGCTGGTCGCATCATCAACGCCTTGGAAGATATAAAAGTTTTTAAAAATGCAGCCAGTGGCCGTGATGTTTAGCAACGGAGAAAGCCCTGTGGACGTGGCTGTTTGAAAAATCCGGGCGCGTTGAGCGACACGAGTTGGCGCAGCAATGCCGATGAGATGAGTATAGTTTTTGGCCCACGTAATTGCGGTGGCTTCGCTCACCGACGTACTCCCCGCCACGTAAAACAGAGTATCATTTTGATTGGCCGTCATCTTTGCGTATCCGCCACTAATAGTGGATAGCGGCGTAGATGGGTCTTCACCGCTATTGCTATCAGATGCGCGACTGCTGGTGGGGTCTACAAAGAAATACTTCGCATTTGCCCCAAAGGGAACGCCTGCCATTACTGGCAAGCCACCCAAATGATAGAGCATATCGCCTACAGTTGTCATAAGAATAATCTCCTTCTAAGTCTTGCCCATTAAAACTTGGCGCCAGTCGCCATAGCCGGTATTGTATCGTCCGTGGAATTTATAAAACCTCGTACCACCCTCAGCGGTTTTTTCCTCATCCCAAATTGTCAATTGGGCCGCTTGTCGAATTTGTAAAATAATGGGTTTCAAAAGCGAGTCCGAGGCCACAGCAAACCAGGCTGTAGTGTCCAAATAGGGAGAAAATAACGGCTGTTTTAACATGCCATGCCAGGGGTTCTCTTCTAAATTTGCCGCTTGGTAAACATTAGGATTTCCGGCCACGTTCTCTGCCAACCTAAAATTAGTAGGCGATGCTATAATAAGGTTGTGATTGATCCCGACCGGTTCCCCCGTACCGTCCTTGAGATTCTGGCCAGCAACCCAAACAGTCTCGAAATTATCAATACTCAGTGATAAATCAAAGAGATTATTTTGCGCGGTTTGGTATTCTGCGCTGGGATCAATGTGACTAGCAGAAAAGAAATTTTGTCCATCGTAGCACAACCCAAAGAGGGCAGCGTCGCCGCCGTTTAATGCTTGGAAGCAAATTTTATCTTTATGTATCTCAAAATTTTGCCCTGCTTGTCTGGCTTTCACATCCAGACTTCCGGCCCGGTCATCGTTGATAGCATTGTGCGAGACCGACAGAGTAATCTCATAATCTTTATTGGCGATCTCGATGTTGACTTCATGAATACCCTTCGCTTGCGGCATATCCACGTATTCAATCGGCATAGGCACGGCCCCAATATCAGTGTAATTTTCGCTTGCCCCGGAACTGGCCGTCTCCTGTACAAATGCCCCTCTTTGAGAGACAAACATCCTCGCACCTTTTAGGAAACCAGTCCTTACGCCGTAATTCAAATGTGTTGCTATATCATTTCTTAAAATTGTCATTTGCTTAATACTCCTTAAGTCGCTGTATTCGCACGCCCGGAAGCGTGCGAGATGTCGATCCATGCATTTGTAGCATCTACGTTTCTTAATGTCCCCACCCATTGATTATTACTCGAGGTGGTAGTAAACGTCGTGTCGTCGGATGCGTAGACCGGCGCTCCAATATCAGTAACAGCTACACCAGAAAATGAGGCAAGCGGTACTCCAATCAGGCCAGTTGTACGTACTACAATTTTTTTATCCCCCTGTGCCGTATCTGCTGCTACTACGGAAACCGTCTCTTCAGCAAACCCCACAAACACGTCACCACCAGCCGACGTAATTCCAGATTGATGCGGCAGAACATATCCATCAATGTCCGACACGTCTATAATCATTACAGCGCCTTTATACGCAGTGTACGCTTCCGACCCGCCGCCTCTGTCTGTATATCCTACCATACCGTATTGTTGCTGTTCCAGTAAGCCCTTGCTTGGCCTTGAAACTGCCTGCGTCATATTTGTCATTTTAGCCTCCTATTTCCTTTGGAGTTAAATTACTCAAATCGTAATCGCTGGCTTTCCCCGCTACTATGCCAGTCTCCAGCAATTCTGACAGAGTAATTTCGCCGTCTTTCAAATCTTTAATCACGAAAAGGGGCAGTTCTTGCAATTTTGTCTTCCCCGCGCCTGTAGACCCTTTTTCCGTAAAACTAACAACCTTTGCGGACAATACTCTCTTTAGAGCGTTTACTTTGCCTACTCCAACAGCCTCCATCAATTCGATAATTTCTTCAGGACTTGAAGACAGCCCCGCAGCTCCGCTGCAAATTTCTTGCGCAAAAGTTGAATACTCAACAAGCAGAGCTTGAGCCTCGGCGAGTTCAATGCGAATCTTTTCTGTCAATTCTACACGTACCTGCTCTCTTATCTCAAAACTCTTTTGTTCCTGCGCCTTCAATTCGGACGTCACTTCGGCGCGGATTCTTTTCCGCTCTTTCTCCAAATTAACATCCTCGATTTTGTTTAAAGTCATTTCTACCTCCGTAGGTTTGTTGATTTCCACGGCCGCAGGAATTTTTGTTTTACTCATCCATTCGGCGAAAACGTCCAGAACGCCGAGTTGCTCATAAGTAACAACCCCGTCACTTAATGTGACGGCTTTTAACCCTTTAACTGCCGGGAAATTGACTAGTGATACCGATTTTATAATTTTATCTTTAACTTGGATAAATGCGGAGATGTATTGATATATTTTTTGAGATACCAATTTTTCCCCAAGCTCATTCCAGTCAATTTCGGCTAATAAGACATCTCCTTTTCTGCTCAGGCTTTTTACCCAGCCTGCCGCTTCCTCTTGCCGGTGATCGACATCAACCGGCACACCTTGTCCGGCCGCATTTGACGCAAAATTGGCCACAAACAAATCCAAATCTGCGCTACTAATCTCGACCTTCTGTCCCGATTTGTCCGTAAAAACACCGGTTCGTAAAACCTCAATTGGCCTGTTTCTGTTTTCGCTTACTTCAGCAAATTCTAGGTACATAAAATCCCTTTTTCAATAAAAAAGGCCATCAGCTATATGCTGATGGCCTAGAGTTTTCGGTGGGTCTCCTTGCCGTTGCCAAATTTTCGGGCAACAAATATTTAATTGGAAAACATTAATGCGATTATATCATAAATCAAAGGTTGAGTCAAGTTTTAGGAGGCCTTTCTTTTTCGATTATCACAGGCCCATCGCTCCTCAGTTTTATCAAAACTGTTGCGGTTCCGATGGAATTTAATTGCCTCATTCTCTCAAGAACTTTTAATTCTTTTAGAGACACAAACGTGTTGAATTTCTCGGGGGCTTTTACGCGCACAACAACATAGTCAAGCGGAACAGTTGTGCTTGTTGAAAAACGTATCTGTTGTTCTAGGAAATCTTCGTTGTTGGACATTAGCTACCCATCCACAAATCTTGACAATCCTCTCTATTTAATTTCTTTAATGTAAAATCCCATACGTGCGGACATCCAAGGTGGAATGGTGATGGATTATTGACGGCCACTTGCTTAGTGACCATTCCCCGATTAAGCCATCCTTGGCAAATCTGTTCTGCGGCCGGGTTGGGGCCCACTAATTGTGCCGTTCCGTCTATGTCATTAAACTGATTGAAGTCACGTTGAGCCAAGCTTCGAGCAGTTAAGTTTGTATGCGTAGCTATTTGATCGTCCTTGTGCTTTGCTCGTCTATTTTCCCATTTAGCCAATCGGTTGGCATATGCAAACCGATTGGCTCTCGGCGTATCGCTTGATATAGCAAGAATCGCTATACCAAGTTCGTAGTTGTAAGTATTTGCAATGCTCATTGCGTCATCCCGACTCAAATCGTTCAACTCCGATAAAACAGGTCCTTCACTGAGTATTGCGCTCCGACCACATCCTGCCTCTGCTGCCAATTGATTTAAGGTTGCCTCATACTCATTTCGACGGTTCTTTAATAATTGTGCGCGTAAAGCCTCTTCATTCACCATATCATACCTGGTCGCCAAGTGTACCAGTTTTTGCACATCCGTCATTGAGGCCACCAAGGTGCGCCAATCTAACTGAGGCATCAAAAAACCTCCTGTTCGTCTGTTTCTCTAGCAGAATCCCAAGTTTCTTGGGGGATACTACGTAATCTCTGCAAGCGGGCGGGTAGATCACTCGCCTGTCTTAGTCCCTTCATCGTTGTATTTTTACGTTTTTTCGAGTCTACCGATACAATTTTGTTATTAGCCGGTAAAGGTTCGGCAAACTGTACGTCAAAAATCTCGTCTTCTCCCCAAGACAAAACGCAGGTAAGGCAATGCCTCACGGTTCCGTGCCCCAGAAAAACGTTTTCAGGTGATTTGCAAAAAGGGCATAGTTCATTTATTTGTTGCGTAAAACAATTCTTTGTCATTCTCTCTCTTTTCCCAAATCGTGTAATACACCGCCAATAATACGCTCAACACTTCGAGCGTCGTTTACAATGCTTTCCCGAAACTCTTTATTTTCTTCTGTTTGCCCTCCAGAATTTTTCGGAATGATTTCCGGCATACGTGCTTGTTGTCGAATCCATAAGTGATCCTCTTCGCCGAGAGGCACCAAATTCGATATTTGAGAGAGAAACTGCCCCAGCCCAACGAGGTCAGGTTTTTTTACTTCGGTATGGATTATTCGAGGTAGCCCTGTCATTTCAGGTATTTTATTTGCATCAAATTCAAACAATCGTTTGACACCGAATTTTGTCCACACCGATGCTATTTTATCCAGCAATCCATTTACTACCATTAAAAACATTTCAGACTTGTCGCTTTGACCAGAGCCTTGGCTCAAAACACCTCCGCCCAACTGCCCGGCCATCAAAAATTCTGCCATCACGGTTTGAAGCATTTGAGCTCGATACATTTTGATTGTGTCCAATAATGATGACGCATTATTATTGGACGTACTCTCAAGTTTAAAGTCGACTCCCGGGGGAGTCGAAACAAACTGATTTTTAGCAACAGTAAGCCCTTGCCCGATCGCTTGTACGTCCGCCTTATCTGCTGATGAAGGTTTTTCTTGAAAATGAAAATGAGGCAATCCAACAAACGCTCTTTGCCAACCTATACCACTAATTATTTGCAAATTTACGACAAAATGATACATTTCGTAGGCCGACTCAAACAATGCCAATCCTTCCGGATTATTTCCGTCTCGCTCAAAAACGAAATGTAATAATTCTTCGGACGGCAAAAAAACTTCTTCAAATTTAGGCGCAGCAACCTGCCACCATCCCCTAAACCCGCCACCATCGTCTAGCTCCCATCTATTAAAAGAGGATTGACGACGAAACGCAAATTTCTTCCAGCCAACTTTGCCATCAGAATAAAGGCTCGGTATCTCTGCTGTTGCTCCTGATCGCCGTTTATAAACCGTTTCAAACGACGACCAACTTAAGGGGACGCACGAGAGTACGTCGTCTATAAAATCCGGTATGGTTATGCTCATATCATTCATACACTCGATTAAAAAATTCGAGGCTTTTTTGTCTGCCGGAAGAACGCTAAATGGTTCACTTGTCCAAATAGCTTGCCGGGACAAAAGTTTAATTGCTAGCACTAAACTGCGAAGAGACGGGTCTCTCCGCCACATTTTTGAATAAATATCGTAAGCTTCCGGCCATTCTAAATTAGATATATAGGATTCGGATACATGCCCGTAAAATTCGCGTATCCCCTCAGTTCCTTTTTCTGCGCCCAAAGCATTTGGTTTAAATTGGGTTTTTGTTTCATTTATCGCCATACATTACCTCCGAGTGTTCCTTTGTTATGTCCCATACGGCTTTCTCCATTCCGACATCTTGTGGAACATCCGACATTTTACTGGCAACACTAGCGTCTAAATACATCACCGCATACCTAGTCATATCCATTCCATCATCATCTTTTTTTACTGGATGCTCTTTGACTATGCTATTACTCCAAATATATCCGCCAAATTCGTCCTCAACTTTGGTAGGTTTCCGCCCTTGAGCCAAAATCGGATCAATTTCAACTAAACTATTGCGAAGAAAAAAGATTCTAGGTCTCTTGTCGGGTTGTAAAACAAGTCGATCTTGAACTTTTCCAATTCCACGCAAAACGTCTTTTTTAGCAGGTATATTGGGTATACCATTTTCAGCTAATGTCAATCTATCCTCAGCATCGTGATCGCAAATAGTCTGCTCAATTGTCTCATTGAGATTAAGCTGTGTGATTTGTTTGGCATGCGTGTGTACGGTTCTGCCGGTCATATATATTTGTCGATAAAGATATAACCTTTCATCCTCGTCAATCGCCCACCAGCCGCAGACAAATGGGTGAACTAAACCAAAATCAATCACAAGGACACGTCGCCAACCTCTGGGTATGTCAAAAGAGTCTATAATATGGATACGTTCATCAAATTGCGGATAGACCACACCCTCCGCTTGCACCCATCGCCCAAATCTGAGTCTTTCCTTTCGGGTGCCCGTTAGAGCATCCAATACGGACATAGTTTTTTTTCCCTGTTTGGTGATGGTACCTTCCCGATCATACAGAACAGGGTTATCCTCGTGACGACTGTGTAGTAGCTCCAAAGAAAAGCGGTGTTTTATCCAATGCGACGGCGGGCCGGGATTGCAATCGCCAAAAACCTGAGCATAAGGAGCGTTCCCGGCTCGGCCTGTAACTCTGGTTGTCAATGTTTCCCAATCGTCGATTGTCAGTTGCTCCGCCTGATTTACATACGCAAAGTCTCTCTCGGAAGACAATGCCTTTCCCGGATTATCAAATCCAGCTATCCAAATCCGGCTGTCATTGGAGTAGTTATAAAATTCGACTTTTTCGCCACCGTATTTGGTTATTGGTGTCGAATGGTTGGGACGATAGCCAAGAACCTTGTCCTCATAAGTTTGAATACACGAGCCAAACATATCCGACCGCACTTTACGAATCATAACTGCCTGTGATTTGGGATACTTCCACATTAGAGCATCAAGTTTTTCCAACGCCGCCCTGGTTTTACCAGTTTCGGCAGGGCCAGCTATAATCACCTCGTTATGTTGGCACAGCCATAAATCCTTAGCCGCTCCCCAAGGTTCATATCCAATTTCGCTATCAACTGATGTCTCAATAATACTATAAATCGTCAAGTGAGATACCTCTAATGATTTTTAGCACAAATGGGTTTTCATCTGAGCCCGATACGTCTTTTTTATCTTCATCTACCCCAAACATTTCTCGAATATCCTTCAAGGCTCCTCTGGCCTGTGCCAAAAGAGCCGGATTGCCGGATTGTCCCTCGGTTTTGATTTGAACTTTGGCTTTGTCTGTGCCCGAACTAGCCTCGCTGCTCTCCTGTATCTGTGTGGTTTTTTCGCCTCTACTGTCTACCCACGCTGAAAACGCCTCAGAAAAGATTTTTTGATATTGCTCCATCATTTCCCCGCGTATCAAATTCATCACCTCATCAGTTTTCTGCCAATGCCGCTGTTGAAGATGGGTCAAATCTCTCGAAATAGTAGACTGTGCTACTTCGATACCAAATTCGGTTTTGAGAGTTTGCCGGATACTGGCTTGAGGCTGATTTTTATCACGTCCCCAAATCTCGGCCACTCTCATTTGTCTAAAATTTATGATGCGTTTTTTTCTGCTATTCTTTGCCATATTGTATCCAAAATATTGTATCCAAAATTCCAACCGCAGTTAACCGGATATTTCTTGTTATGCGGATACATTCCGGTCTAATGATTTGTTATATGGTTGAGTTCCCCACCTCAACACCTAATCAAGATTCTTACCCGCCTTGATTTCTCCAAAGGATACGGATACTAACAGGATGTCGGGCGCGACTCACGTATCAGACAATTTCGTGAGTGATCGCTTTACACCTTTTTCTTGCTAAGATGAACCCCTCCCAAATGTTAATAGCTGGTTTTGCTACATCCTCACTAACCAGCCCATTTGTGGGTCTGCTTCCGCCCTTTGTCTGGGCCATATAACACCTGAACTTTTCAATACAACTCTTCAACCTAATGAACCGCCAAAGACTTAATTTCACGCTTGTTCCCAGTCTCCTTCTTGGATAGGTTATTTACCGTGCTAATTACTGCTCACTAGTTTCGGCTCTATGCCAGTGTGCCCCAAAAACCGCTCCAAACAAACGGCGATATATGCCGGCGAAATTTCAACGCCTCGACATTGCCGGTGAAGATTGTGACAGGCCAAAAGTGTTGTTCCTGATCCCAAAAACGGGTCCATACAAATATCTCCAGGTTTACTGCTATTTGACAAGGCTCGTTCAACAAGTTTTACGGGTTTAGTAGTTGGGTGAAGATCGGATCTATTCGGTCTATCTATCTCCCAAATACTTGTTTGTGTCCTGTCATTAATAAAATAATGCGCTGCTCCGGGTTTCCATCCATACAAAATAGGCTCGTGCTTGTAGTGGTAATCAGACCGCCCGATTACCATCTGATTTTTTACCCATATCAACTCGTGTTTTACAAGCCAACTTGCACTCGTCATCATCATCATCATCATCATTTGATTCCCGCCCTGCGGCATTGTAATATAATATACGCATCCAGGATGACTAAAATCAAACATATTCTCAAAAGCTTTTCTCCATATCTTTTGAGCCGTTTCTTCCAATGATAAACAATCATTTTCGATTGGGGTCTGTATGAGGTTTCCTTTGGAAACCGCATTAAGTGAAGTGTTTTTATCTACATAAGAAACTCCGTAAGGAGGATCGGTAAAAATAAAGGTCGCCCTTTCCCCTTTCATCATCATCTCAACAACCGTTTTATCAGTACAATCGCCACAAATAATCCTGTGTTTTTCAAGTTGCCACAATTGACCAGTCTCAGTCCCCCATTTTTGACGGAGTTCATCTGCCTTGTCAATCTTAAGCGGGGTGTCTTCCCCGTTGCCATTGGCAACGTCAACAACCCCATGTAGTTTCTTGGCCCGGTCGAGCATCGCCGTCATTCGCTCATTGTCAATCACCAATCCCTGAGCTTTTTTCATATTGTCGGACATTTGCGCCACGTCCGGTCTACTACCAAACGGAGACGCATTATCGGACTCCATCAACAAAATAGATTCTTCAAGCGACAAATCCGACCGGTCTTTAATTTCAATCAGATCATCGCCTCGAGACTTAATGGCCTCCCAAAGACCGTGCCCTGCTAGAATGTAAAAAATGCCCGGCTTCATTGTAAATGATTCGTCGGCTGCGTTTTTTACCTCTATCTCGACCGGAGTCGTCCAAGAGACAATGTTTTTATACTGTCCGAAGATTCTCTTCCCCTCGGCCAATTCTTTAATATTGGCTTTTGAGTGGATATTCGAGTTCAGAGGGTGAGGTGCAAGTTCTCCTGGATGGACGAAGATCGATTCAACTATGTCGCTCATTTAGCATTACCAGCAAGTTTTCTAAACATTCCAGCCACTAACACCGCAACACCAAAAATGAATGAATTGAGAATAAATGCTGTAGTCATTGATTGATGTGAAGTTTCTTGTTTGGATTGATACCATTCTACCCATTTTACAAATGGATAAAACCATCCGAACATACCATACGCATAATTCGATAATTCGGTCATACGTTTTTCGTTAGCATTGTTCGGTCTAGGGAACATTCGAGATATTATAAAGTTGCCACTCATTGATGTAAGAAATCCAGCTACAAAAGAAAATATCAGATTTGTTCTATAGGATGCTACTTTTCTCTTGTTTGAGCTCGGTGTTTTCTTGCCGTAGGGTTTTATTTTCACATTCGAGTTGCTTTACAATATCTTCCAATATATCGATCCGATCATTTAGCTCGGTGTTTTCTTGTCGTAGGGTTTTATTTTCACATTCGAGTTGTTTTATGCGTTCCTTCAACGCTGAGGCAAACTCTTCCAATATATCGATCCGATCATTTAGTGGCTCAATCAAATTCAATACTGCCTCGGTAATAGCAGCGGTTGCGGTAGCTTGTGCTTGTTTCCGTTGTGCAAAATTCAGACCTATAGAGGAAACAGCTACAATTACCGTGATGTACAATGTTAGTTGTTCCATCGCCATCGACTTTTCATTTGCCTTTATTAAAATGCCTGTAAACAGCACCGTTGATCCTGACAGCAAGCACTTCAGGATCAACCTTGATACCATATTGTTTCAAGGCTTCACTTGTAAGCGCGAGCGCCTGAATTAGAGCCTCTTCTTTCTTGAGGGGGCCGGGCTCGATTGAATGGATCACACTTTCAATAGCAGCCTCTATAATTGGCTGCTGGCCGTTTGCCAAATATGCTGTTTTTAATTGCCTCAGCCACAAAACCACCACCGGCAGTACCAGAGATGCTACGATGGGCAAAATTGCGCTTCCGAATTCTTCTACTGTCATTTTTTTTCTACTCCTGTTATTTTAGATATTGTTGTCAGACAATTTTTGTCTGACAACTCGACATCCTCAACCCTACAAACCACTCACGAAATCTTTGAAACTCTCTCGCGTTACCGCCAAAATCGCGTGATGACCAGTTGAGTTTCAAAACTTTGTTTTGCTTTCGTTTTTGCCCAGTGGCCCGCCGAGTGGCTAGCTTTTTTAAGCGACAAGTAAGGCATTGTGCCGTTTTCTTGAACCGAAGGTTTCCGTGCAGTGATTTATATTGCAAATCAACAAATTGCTCGTCGCCCTGATCTTTATCAGCATGCGAACACTGGAGCGTTGAAATTCTATGATTGTAATTTGAGCAAATTGGCATCACTATTCCCAGTTTTTGCTGTCCAAGTCACCAAAGCTTCGCAAGCCTCGACTAGATTGGTTGCCTCATTTCTCTAATAGTTATGGGGTTATGGGTTATGGGGTATAGCCGATTTAACCCCCATAACCCCCAATTTAGGTTATTTTATATAGTTATGGGGTATAAAAGACATTACCCATAACCCCATAACTACCCCTAACCTACTGGTTTATACTTTTCTGTCTTCCGGCCACCTTTTGGGTTTTGGTAGGGGAATTTCTCAATATCCCCCAATTTCTCAAGCTGTATCCCGTACCTTGGCTTATAATCGAATCCGCCACTTATACGGTGAGGATTCGTTCCCCAATTAATTCCAAAAGATGCTTGGGGGATACAATGTCCCCCAAGGTCGAAAGCTCGCAGATATGTCATCTGCGAATCTTCTGTTGAGAAGTGGGCATCTACCACCCGCCACGAAAATTGCGCGTCAACTTCTCGCCCTTCAAGTTCTTGGATGTAAACTGCTTTTTGTGTTTTTTTGCCTAACAAACCCAAGCGAGAATTCTCCCACTCAGGCGCATTTAGTGCAATCGAGAGAGGTGTATCAATTGACAGTCCATAAAAATCCGATCTCATAGTTATTCACTCCTTTCTCTAGTACCGTAAACCGCCGTTCTCATTGCGGCCCCTCAGCGACAATGAGAACGGCAGTTTACGATCATAGACACCACTCTATTTTACCACAAAAATAGAGTGGTGTCTATCTCAACAACCGCAAACAACTGACACAAACTGTACCGGGTTTATTTTTACAAGTACAATTGGCTTCTACTGAAGCCAAGAAATCCCTTTTTTTTATTCGTCCTATCAGAATCCAGACAACTTCTTCGATCGGGTCGTCTGTATTTGTATATGCCATACTATTTGCTTTGAGCAACCTATTTGAGATCGGGTTACTAGAAATGGCAGACGGGGAGCGCGGTCTGTGTGATGATGTTCTTTTTGGGCATTATTCGGCCTCATCAAATTTCCGGTCAAATTCAAGAACAGCAACCTTGTAAGCCTTGCTATTCATTCGACCGCCTATTTGGAATTGTCGGGTTCCCTAGAAGGCTGTGTATGGGGTTCTCTTTGATTTCAACCCCTGCCTCTTTAGCGACGTGACGAATGATGCTTATATTTGCCTCCTCGACAAGTCTGGCCAATTCGATTTCTTCTCTTGAAGCGTCTTCCCTAACCAACTTATTAAATTGAAGCTGATTATTTTTATCTTTAAAATCAATTACTATCTCAACTTTTACCATATTTTCCCTTGCCTACTAACGTCAAATAAGCCTTAGCTGGTGTTGCTCTCTGTTATTAATACTCGTTCACAGGTAAATGTTGGCAGAGAGCATCTTCTGGAAATCTGTCTTGGCATATTTCACACGGTATGACGTGACCGTAGTACGACCATTGGTCAACATCAGCAACACTGTTGGTATCCTCATCTAGGTATTGAGTAGGTAGTTCAATTCGATTTTCCAATGGAGCAAGCAAACGTTGTCCTGTTTTTAGATCGATGATGTCGGGGTGTAATCCACTGGCCCACCAGAGGTTTGTGTGGTGTTCCAGATACGCATGCCCGCCGCCTGACTCTTCAATGTAAAGTTGGGCATCGCGGCGACAATATTCAACGTCCCACTGTCTCCCTCCACCGTACATACTAAATGGCAGCATTGTATCACTGTCAAATTCGATAAATTCAGGTTTCATAATGTTTCCTTAATTTCTGCTTGCTTTTCATACGCTTGAATAAGAAAAGTAGTTCGCTCACTCTCAGCCAAGGAATGAAACCACCTTGCAATATTAGGTGACAAGTTAGGTATACGAAAATGCACAGGTAAGCGACCTGCTCCACGACGCTTACCTCCCCATTCCCCAGATGAAGATTGAGTAATGACTAATATCTCACTTCGTTTCAGTTTTTCCTCAATATTTTCAATGGCAATATGGCCAGCGTAAGCAAGCTCTAATACATTCTTTAAGATTGCTACTGAATTCTTACCTATTCCTGTATACTGTCCCGGAACAAATTCTGAGTAAATATCTGGCTGATCAGGATGTAAAGGAGATACAGAAAACCCACCTTTTAAGGTATTTCCAAATCTATCTTGAACTTTAATGGTGAAGTTCATAATTACTTCACCATCCATTCTTGGATAGCCGATAAATCAAAATCTGGGGCCCAATCATCCCAACTTTCACCTTCGCCTTCACTGTTTATTCCACCGCCTGAACGGTCTAATTTTCTTACAACTGGAACGCTTGAGCGACCAACACGTTTGTTTCCTACGCCTATGCCGATTGCCTCAAAAATAGCATTAGCGTGCCCGGAATTATTCGCCTCGATTTGTAAGACTTTCAGGATGATACTTTGAGCTTTACCAACAGGATACTGACGACGATTTCCCCAAACAGAGGCAGGGTCTTTTACATTTAGTGCGGTTTCTTGAATTTCCATCTCCATCTCCTTCAACATTATCATAATTTATTAGATTATAACACATTTCAAGATGATTGTCAATGCTTTTCAAGATGAATAGTGACGGTTTTCAAAACCTTAAGGTTGGCCTTTAGCAACCTAACACCACAAAATCAGGTGATTGTGGGTTAGCGTGCCATTTTGTGGTATAATTAACGTAATTAGAATCTTTGTCTGTCCGTCCCGTCGCCCTGTCGGTGTTGTCCCGCATCGGCAAACCGACTGACGGCCGTTTGTCCCGGCGGCTGTTAGACAACAGAATACAAATCGCGCTCCATTTGGAGTCCTGTTTGTGTTCTGTTGTTTGAAGGCCGTTTTTTGTTATCTGAATATTTGAAAATTAAATAGGAGGTTTTGCAGTGAAGCAATTTTATAAGGGGAGGCCCCCCCCTGGAAAGAAAAACGACCTCGCTGTAGAAGCAGCGAGGCCGGGGAGTAGACAATTTACCAGGCTGGTTGATTGTCAATACAATCGAAATGATATATCAAAAGATCAACATTGTCAAACTTTTGACAATGTTGTAAAACCTTTTACAACCCCAAGTATACCACACTATACCACCCAATTTCAACAAAATCAGAGAACCACCGCCGCGCTGGACTTACTCCGGCAGGCTGATTTGCGCTTGGCCAACCTGCAATAAAAACAAGTGCTAAAACTAACGTGATTAACTTTTTCATAATGTACGCCTCCTTTAGACGTATAACGGTTAAAATTCAGCCGATTGCGTAGTTTGCAATTCGGCTGCAATTTTGTTGTTATGTTGCGTACCAGAGCCGCCAAATAAAGACATTTGTTTTGGCCCTTGTAACGTTTGGGATGTACGGCATAAACCCGGCTGTAGCAATTCGCCTTGATTTTGATTGTTATATGGCTGGTTGGGTGGAAATTACCACCACTTTTGCAATGAATCAATCCACAACTTAGCATTTGGGATTGT
>Ga0255048_10000405_pt1 | contig 34323 bp, 53 predicted proteins | sample JV7_2_2_MG_FD_183619 | JGI IMG/M metagenome (GOLD analysis project Ga0255048, IMG submission 183619) | Seawater microbial communities from Jervis Inlet, British Columbia, Canada - JV7_2_2 | ecosystem: Environmental > Aquatic > Marine > Inlet | place: Canada: British Columbia | collected 2016-10-06
TATAGTTTTAGAAAGTTTTTCTTAACAGTAAGGGGGGTACTGGAAATTCACCTATGCGTCTAAACTGTTCAGAAAAGCTTTCTAAAACTATAGATGCTAAGATTGAAGATTTGAAGATAATAACGTCAATGGAAAGAGAAAACGCTACATTGAAATTGATGAATGATATAAAAGAAGAGATAAAATCATCAATAGAGTCTGCAATGAGCAGCTCTAGAGATAAGACAAAGTGGAGTATGGAGATATTCAAATTTGCTATTACCGTGGCTACTCTTATGGGCTTTACTAAGTATATCTCAAGCTGATTACCTTTACTAAATAAAACCAATGATATATTATTTGTTATATGGCAAGTGACAAAGGTAATAAGGGTATAATAAAAAAAATACCAAACGAAAAGCTCGAGAAGATAATAAACCTTCTTGGTGTTCGAGGTGCATCAAAAAAGATGGGCATCTCAACACAGGCTATGTACAAGAGTATAAAGAAAAGGGGGGGAGCTTCTAGAATGATTTACACCTTCCCCTTAGAGAAAGAGGGTTAGACGTATTCTCTTGATTTGCATATGTGAAGCACGACCCTATTTTCCTTTCCCTTAAAAGCCTTGTAAAGAACTGTTCCTACATATTTTATGCTGTCATCAGTGAGGATGCCTTCCTTTACGAGTGCATCCTCAATCATCTTTGACATGAACGAGCAGTTTGAAGAGTCAAAGGCTCTAGACTTGAAATGAAAGTGAAAGCACAGGTCTACTGGGTAGCTCTCTATTTTTTCTTTTATTTTCAATGACTTGATAAACCATCTAAAATCAGTCTTCATATCTGACCTAATAGAGAAGTGTACTCCTGCATATATCTTATTAGTAGAGATCAATAGGTGTTTAGGTAATTCAGAGTCTATTATCTTTGTAGTTTTAATGCGTTCATTCTCCTCTAAATACTCTTTTTAGCAACGCGAACAGGTGGAAGCAGGATAGGGGTTTCGGATACATCATTTATCTTTTCTTTGTGTAAAATATCGAGAAGGCTTAAATTAGGCATATTCTCTTCTTCTCTAGCTCTTTCAATGTATCTCGCCTCTGCCTCAGCTAGTCTAATCACTTTTCTATTGTGCTTTCTGCAAAAAACACGGGTTTTATTTCTCTGAATAATGTCCTTTGCTGTTGATGAATCTCGTGTTGTATATCCTGCATTAGCGTTTACTGAATTCATTTTAAATCTCCTTTGTTAGTTGTTATTGTATTGAGCAACCCATCTCATCAGCCGTTGTCATTCCTATCGCATAAGTGGCAATCTCCTTCAATTTATCCTTTTCTATATCCCTGATATCCATGAGGTCTACAAACACGTCCCTAAATTCAAATTTATCATAATAGGAAAAATGGTCTCTCAACATATCAGAAATTACATGCTCACTTCTCCTGCTTAGAGGTTTTGATAGTCTGTTTATTGAATCTAGATAATCTTTATTGCGCTCCGATAAATATGAAAGCCTATCAATCTTTTGTTTTTTTCTTTTCAAGAAACCAAGTTTGGATATCTTGTCACCTGTGCGACACCCAAACTCTCTTTTTCTTAACAAATGAACAATGCTTTTATTACAATCAATCCTAGTAGCTAAAATCTTATTCATAATCCTGACCCTGACCCTGACCCTGACCGTGACACTGAACGAGATAATAAATATGTGTTACCTATCATTATTGCTTAAACTCCCTAACTGAATACTTTTTTAAAAGTGATTCTAAATCATGAACAAAATCAGATATGTTCTCAAAGGGGACTTTCCAATCTGAAGGGTAAACAGTAGATTCATTATTCTCATCTAAATGGTCGTTAGCAAACTCAAACAATACCTCACCATTCACTTCAATTTTCATTGTCACCCTCCTTATTTATAGAATCAATAAAGTTTTCTGCGTCAGTAAAGAACCCTTTAATCAATGCGTCAGAATTAGCGAATGGCCCTCCTTTAACTGGTTTTACATTTTCCATTTCATCTTTCATTTAACTCTCCTTTCAATATTCCAATATTTGCTCTTGCATCCAGGGCAACACTTAGGGGTATTAGATATCCTTTTAAACCATTTATAGTTACATCTTTTACATTCTAGTTCTTTCAATTTTATCCTCCTTTTTGATTACATGGCCAACATCTAGCGTAGTCACCGTTTATTTGATTCCCACATGCGCATTTTCCAACTTCTTCTACAGGTTCTCTACTTGATGTTGATTTTACAGGATCTTTGTGGCTGGCAGCGTGTCCATCATCATCCTCACTTGGAATTCCTAGAACACTTTGCCAGGAGTATCGACGGCAATATGTTATACACGAACCGTAACCTTGTGGATCTTGCTTTGGGCTAGCGACTAAAAGCTTTTGGCTTATCCATTCTCCACTTGTGTGCATAAGTATCGTTTCGACACCACACTTATTGTCTTCTGATAAGGGGAGTTGCGCTATAGAAAGTCCATTATTTGATAATGGTTCTCTAGAAACCTCTATTACCTCACTTAGTTTAGAGTAGTTTGATTTGAAAAAAGGGTTGTATGCGCTTTTCTTTGCCCCTGTCATTTCGCTCTGTGCCTTGTTCAGTGCGGAAGCTAGCTCTTTTATTGACTCTGATTTATTCACGTTCTCACCTCCAGTATTCGTTTAATTGATTTAATTATCTTTCTGGTCGTGCTAGGTTTAACTTTATATACCGTGTTAAACAGTATATTCTTTATCTGATACCTGTTTATACCTATCTTCTTAATTAGCATGTTCACCTCCAATGTTGTCACTACAGTATATTATCATAATAACAGGAAAGTCAATAGCAATAAAAACCAATAAGAGGTTGACCAAAGTAAACATAAGGTGTATTATTATGATAATATAAAAAAGGAGGAAGAATTATGGAAAAGATAGAGATGAGAAGTTGTGAGGAGATGATGGTAGAGACGCTATTAGAGGTTAAGATAAAGTGTGGTGATATTCAGGACTTGTTTGGTGAGAGGTATGAATTTGATGAATACTTAAAGGGTGTTGTATCGCAAAGCGAAGTATTTATAGATATGATAGATACTACCAAACTACTTGTTTATGGGTATTATAGGCATATGTATGAAATAGACAATGAAAACAATGAAGAGTCTGATGAGTTTAAGTTGGGGAAGAAAGCGGTAGTGGATGCTGTATTTATGGTTACAAATCCAAATGATATATTTGAAGCGTATCCAGACGACGAGGAGATAATGGATAAGGCAATGTCAGAGGCAGATGAAGAGTTTATACTACAAACAGAAGGAGTATCAATATGAACACGTGTACATTTATAGGAAGGTTGGTTAAAGATCCAGATTTAAAAGAGAAGAAAGATTTTTCTTTGTATATGGTTAACATCGCTATTGATAGAAGCTATAAAGGAAAGGATGGCGTAAAGAAGACGGATTTTATTCAAGTTAGGTTTCTGTCAAAGCATATTACTGACTTTATAGGCAAGTACGTTAAAAAGGGTCAGCTAGTATCAATAGTTGCATCATTTCAGAATAACAACTATGAAAAGGATGGGGAGATGGTGTATCAGAACATATTGATGGGTAGGGAGCTTACAGTACTTCAGTGGAATAAGAAAGAGGATAGTGCAAGTGAGATAGAATTAAAAGAAACACCGTTCTAATGGGACACTGTAGAACATGTACGTGTGAGCATATAGCGATAGAGCCACACGAGATGCATGAGATGCGTAAATATCCCAATAGAGTGTTCGACGCGATCTTTGGTCATTACAAGAAGGAGAGGCGTGGAAATCATATGTCCACTCGTATCGCATATCGGTCTAATATTGATCTAGATGACCGATATGCACTTTACAATATTACACACGCTTACAATTGTTATGTTCTAACGAGTGAGTATAAAGATGGGATAGTTATGGGTTTAGCCAAGTGGTTTGAGCAGTGGGAAAACTTTGTTCCAGATGATTTGTATGAAACAGAGTTAAATGAAGACGATTTAGAAGAGTTCGAGCAGTTTTGCGGAAAATAAATATAAAAACAGGAGGTTGAAATGGCGTATAAAAAAGATAAATATGAGAGAGAGCTTACTATATTAGAGGAGTCAATGTGTAGTGAGTTAGAAGATCTAGCTACAAGGATGTCCAAGCCTACTACACAAGCAAGAGATTTAATTATGAGTTTTCATTATTTAGATCCAGCTCCTAAGTTGTCAGAGATAAAAAAATTCTGTGACTTCTGGGTTAATCTTGAGAATATGCACAGAACATACCCGCAATGGTGGCAGTTAAGAAACTTCATAAAGAGGCTTCCAGAAAGAAATACAAATAGAGAGATGGGGTGTATTGAAGTGGGTTGCTATGACGGATACATAGAGTTAATAAATAAAGATACAGGAAAATATGAATTTTCTAGAAAGTGTAACTGTTATAACAAGAGCATGTTTAATAGCATAAAGGAAACGCACGTAAGGACAGAGCATCAAAAGTCTAGGCCTGTTACATTGAAGCAGTTAGAGGATGGTCGTATATTGAAAGGTGAGAAGGTTAGAAAGGCTATACATGAGTACGTGGGAGGTTTTTAGGGTATGGATAGTGATATTGTTGTATGTGTGTGTGGCAACATAAAAAGGGCTGTAAGCTTAACTATGAAATATATAGAGGTGGATGGCATTAAGTATGATCGTAAGTGTAGAAGATGCCATGGGCTTATAAAAAAGAAAGATTGATATGTTATTATGATAATGTTATTATGATAACATAATAAACAAAGGAGTGAGCCATGATACATATATTAAGTTTAGTTGGGGTTGTTGTTATTGCTATTGCTATTTTAAGTAAGTAATTAAAAAGAGGAGAAAATAAATGAAAAATAGTAGGATTCGTTTGAAGACAAGTAGGCGATTGAAGGAAGCAGAGTTAAAGAGGAATAAAGAGATTATATGGGGTCTATTCTTTTGGGTTGTCACTTTTATGGTTGTGGTATCAGTGGGCTTTGCTGTTGTTAGGATGATGGAGAAGTTTATATTTGTATCGTAGTTCTTGTAATTAACGTTACCGGACATAGAGAGGAGGGTTAAATGAAAGTTAAATGGTATATAGATGACTCGTGCTGTAACAACAAAGTCCTACATACAACAGATGTTCCTGATGACGAATTAGAACAGTGTAATAGCCAAGAGGATCGTGAAATTTTGATAGATAAATATGTTAGCGAAGACTTCTACAGTGAAGCGGCATACTGTATTGAATCTTATGCCTGAACGTCTGGAAAGTTAAGTTATAAAGGAGCTGTTATGAAGAAAAAGAAGCCATGCCCATTTTGTGGAGAATCTGATCGTAAAAAACTAAAGACATTAAAGGGACCCTGTCATCTTCAAATTGAATGTTTTACATGTAGATCAAGAGGGCCATTAGTAGAATTTTATGATGAGTTAACGCCATATTGGAATTTACGATTTGAGCCTGAATGTCTGGAAATAAAGGTTAGCGGACATAGAGATTAATAGAAGATTATTTTTTATTCATATATAATAGTATTGCGGAGTGAAGGTAAAGGTGCGCACGCATCGCGCATAACGAAAGTATTTAATGTTGCCCCCAAAAACACAACTTAAATACTGTTCAGAACACTACAGTTAATGGTGAAACCCTTCCTCCGCAAGCTACTTCTTTTTAAAGAACGGTATTATTACAAGATCTTCGATGTTATAGTTCTCACACGCTAGATGAGTCCAAGTGGGGGTATTGTCTTCAATGGCAGTGAGCCCGATACCTTTAAAGTAAGAGTGATAGTTATCTTTAATGGCTTGTTGAACGTCAGTAGCGCTTATTCCTTCTACTTTGATATCTATAGCCATGCCACGTCTATGAGCGGAGTCGTTAGAACCTATCTTGCAGCTTATTGGCCTATATCCAGAAGCCGTATAGTTCTGCCCGTTAAACTTACCGTTTATAGTTATGGGTTTACCAAAGAACTTTCTAGTGCCATTGGCAATGTCAATAATCTTAGGGTCTATAAAGCGACTACTTTTAGCACCCCATTTCTTAAAGGTGTTGGGTGGGACAAACTCTTTTATGTGGAAGTAGTTCTTATTGTCTTGGGGGGGATCTGGTTCTGTCGGTTCATGATCTATCGTTTTTTTTTAAGCGCCTCAGAAACAGCGGGGGCAATCTTCTCAGCAGATCTTCCAACAACATAACCGCCAAGACCAATCTTAAGTAGCGCCCAAGCTTCAACAGATAATCTAAAGGCAAGAATTCCAAATGAGTCACAGACAACAAGAGCTAGAAAGGTAAGCATAGTTATAGGACGCCAGTTCCTTTGCATCCAAGACTTACCATTAGATTCAGATTGAATGACGGATGATTGAGCTTTCATGAGGTCTTGTTCATAAGATAGAACCTTAGACTTCATTTCCATCTGCATCTTCTCAAACTGATTGCGTAGCTTTAACTTCTCTTCATCACTAGTATGTAAGTCATCAATAAGCTTTGCTGCTGGTTTAAATACATCCCCTAAAAACCCTAGTATGCTCATATGTAAAATCTCCTTTTCCCCATTGATTAAATACAATCATAACATAAAGACACAGCTTTCCCCAATATCGCTCTAACGCTACTAATGGAATGCGTTTTCTCGTCAATCTATAAAAAAGCGAAGCTTAGAAAGAAAACCCTATACTAGAAATGGGATTCAGTAGCGAAGCGTATGAAGACCTATCGTACGGAAGTACGAAACGCTATTGCAACAGCATCATAGATAGATACACGAGCTGGTGACCTTCGAAAGTATAGCACATCCTGATATTTGAAGTCAAATGCTCGTTGAATAGATTAAACCTTACATATGGTGTATAATGTTATTATGATGAATAAAATATTAAGTGTATTTAATGATAAGGATTATAGAGAGCTTTCTATCACGTTATTGAGCTTCGTTGTTCTATTGGTTATATCGGCTTGGTTAATGAGCTTCGGGTGGATGAGTCTGCCTATAGTGTTGGTTATTTGGGGTGCATGGTTGGCGTACTTGGTAGTAGATGGTGAGTGAAGAAAAAAAGGTAGGTAAGGTAGGTGTAGGTCAAGGCGTTGGTGGTGGTAGGCCTACTAAGAGCAAGTCTGTTGATTATGACCTTATTACTAGGCTATATGAGCAAGGCTGTAGTGACTTACAAGTAGCTGGGATAATAGGGGTAGCTACAGCATCAATCCATAACTGGAAGAAAAGTGATAAAAAGTTTTTAGACGCCTTAAAAAAAGCTAAGATAAGCCCAGATGATAGGGTTCAACGTGCTTTGTTTGAACGTGCTATAGGTGCTTCTCATCCTGATGTACATATTTCTAACTTTAAGGGCGAGATAACGGTTACTCCTTATATTAAGAGCTACGCGCCTGATACAGTTGCCTGTATTTTCTGGCTTAAGAATAGACGTAGGGCTGAATGGCGAGATAAGGTAGAAGTGGATCATTCTATGGATGATGCTATTGATGTCGATGCTTTGAAGAAAGAGGTTAAAGCTTTAATGAAAGCTAATAACATTGATCTGTTGGAGGATAAGAAATGAGGGATATTAGATGAAGCCTATAAGAAGAGATAGTCCTGTTAATGTTAAAACGGTTAGGAAGCCTATAAAGGTCAATTCTACGATAAGAAAAACAATCGTTCGTTCACCTACCGTGCAAGATTTTAGTGTGTACTTGAAGCCAGTGATAAATGAGAAGAAATGATCAAATCAGAAATGACAGGTAAAAGTAGTTGTTGTGGTGCAATGGTTAGGGTTGAAGGTAGAACTACGCATTACTATGTTTGTAATAAGTGTGGAAAGGCTTGTGATAGGTGTGAATGATTGTATTCAAAAAAGATAACCCATAGTAACTTTGATATAGATGGTATAAAGATGTCTAGTAATAAATAAAATAAGAGGTTAAGTGCCAAAAAGGTGTGAATTGTGAGAATATTGGTTCCGATAATGTGTGGGTTGTACGAAGTTTTACTTAATAGTTGTAAAAATGAAACTAAGGAGAAATAAATGGCCCCGACTCATTATAGCTGTGAAGAATCTAAGTTTATAAAATCAAATAAAGAAGTTTGTTCTAGGTGTCATGTTAATGTAATACTAATAGACACGGAAGAATGGGATAAACCTCTTTGTGATAGTTGTTACGTGTATTTAGGAGAGCCGGAAAGTGAAGTTTTATGAGTGAGCCCCGTATTACCTATGTTTTCAGCTTATCCCAAGTGGAACTTGAGACTTCGATTAATAAAGGGCTCTATGTATAGAGTATCAGACGAACGCCCGGAAAGTGAAGTTAGGAAGTTAACAAAAAAGGAGAATTAATTATGAACAGAGACGTAGTAAAATGTTTTAGGTGTAAGAAGGTTCTAGATATAGCTGATACACCAGATTATGGCAGGTTCTGTTGTAAAGAATGTGATGGGTCTGAACAATATCAACCCGTTAATAATTATGGAAACTATACTTCTTGGAGTTGAAGTCCTGATTAGTTAGTTTTATTTATGTTATGGTATATAAATGTCAACTGAGAAAGAATCACTTCTTAAACTTAGAGATAAGCTAAAACAGCTTTCTACCCATAAAGAAAACAACATGTTAGATTTCATGGATTGGGAGTCTTATGAAAAGCAAAATGATATGCGAGTTAAGGTGCTTGATAGGCTTCTTTACAATAAGGGTGATAAGAAGATATTTGTTGTATTTGGCGGGAATCGTTGCTTAGGTAAAAACCAAAAGATTTATGATCCAGTAAAGAATAAAAGCATTGCAGTATCAGAGATAGACGGTGATTTTAACGTGTGTTCTTATGACGGAAGCCACAAGGTTATATCTAAAGCATGTAAGCCCTTTATTAAAGGTCATCTAAATATATACAGGGTAACTTTTAAAAATGGCACTCAGATTGAGGTTTCCGATACGCATTTGTTACTGGCTTCTTCCGGTAAATATTTGCCCGTTTCTCAACTCCAGAACGGAGACGGCGTTTTCCATCATCAGTCCATTTTGGAATCCTTCCTTTTAAATCTTCTGCCAAATGTTCTGAATTTGAGGAGTATATCTTTAGGTTTTCTAAACGGTTGTCGTCCTTTTTTCCGTTTATGTGGTGAACGACTTCATGCCTTTCAAGAGTCCTACCGATATTTTCAGACATCACAAGACGATGTTCAGGTACATAGCATTTACGAGGATGACGTGCCATCGGGTGGTTTTTCTTGTAGACAAGGATGTATCCATTCTTATCAATCAGGCAACCGCCCTTCCATTCAGGGTGCCCATCACCAGAGCGAGGCCCAACACGATGCGTCTTTATATCAAGTTTTTTGCAAATCCTTGAAACTTGTTGGTTGCTGCACCCTATTTCTTCCCCTATTGTTTTTAAGGTTGCTCCGTCATGCACTCTTTTGGCTATGTAATCAATTGGCCAGATTATTTTTATTTTTGTTCTCATTAAATATCACATCCCGAACTATTATAACCAAAGTCAATTTAATAGGAAAGAGTGAGGTTTGGGACTTTGAAGTGCCTGTATACAATAACTATTTTATTGAAGGGATAGTCAATCACAACTCTGGGAAAACGGAATTAGGGGCAGGGATAGTAGCAGAGTACTTAGAGAAATCCCCAAATGCACAGGTGATGTGTTCGACTGTAGATTATAAACTCTCTGTAGTAGTCCAGCAAACAAAAGTAAACAAGTTGATAAGAAATCGTAACGTTAGCTATGGGCAATTCAATCCAGCAAGAGGCTACACAAACGATACCTTCATAATGAAGAACAATTCAAAGTGCTTGTTCCGTTCTTATCAACAAGGTCGTGAAGCTGTTCAGGGTATGGACTTGGATTTAATATGGTGGGATGAAGAGGGCCCTTGGTCTTATTTCCAAGAATGTTTAGCACGTCTAACGGATAGGGACGGGGTATTCCTTTTAACCTTTACGTCACTATCAGGGTTTACAAGGTTGGTTAACTTCTTATGGGAAAGTGAGAATAAGCTAATAGAAACCACGGTTCTTTCTATACTAGATAACCCATTCATCCCACAGTCTGCAAAGGATAACTATCTCTTAACGGTAGATCCAGATGAGGTTCAAACAAGGGTTCACGGTAAGCCTCATTTAAGAGAAGGGCTAATTTATAAGTCGTTTGGTGAGATACACAAGATAGACCCATTCGATCATGTAGAATTTGCAAGAGCAAATCCTCAGAGGTATCAACTGCATGAAGGTATTGATCCACATGAAAGGACACCACATCATTGGATTAGATTTCTATATGACTCACAGGAAAACATTATATATATATGTGATGAGTTAAAGGCACCTGTAGAAAGTATGATAATTGCGGATTTCTCTAGATTGATTAAATTGAAAAGGGGTTCGGATAAGAGAGGTGTTATAAAGCCAGCGTATTGCCAAATAGACACATCGTCTAATAAGCCGGACGTAATATATAAGCATCCAGACGAAGATCAGGAAGATGCTCACACCATACGGTTAGAGTTCTTTAGGAATGGAATAGAAACTATATTATGTACAAAGGATAACGCTATAGGTATAGGCGAGGTTAAGAAGAGGCTTAAAGTTGTTAAGACAAATGCGGGTGTTGTTAAGAGGCCTCCAATGATATACGTATTTAAGACATGTACAGGTGTAATATGGGAGTTTAATAGATATAGTTGGGATAGCTACTCTAGTGATAAGATATCAGAAAGGAAAGAGCTAATAAATAAACCAATGAAGAAAAACGATCACTATATGGACGTTGTTAAGTATGAGGTTCTTAAGATGAGGAATGATTATGGATCAGTTGAAGAAGAGGTTAAATTCGAGGAGCAGTACGAAGGTATGGGATATTAAACCAGATGAATAAAAGGGATTGTGAAGACATTGATATATTTAACCTATATTATTCATTTATTGTCGTGGATGTCCCAATAAGGACGTAAATACAGCTAATTATCATTGTTTCCTGTAATTAATATGCTATATTAAAAAAAAAGGTTAGAAATAGCTTTTTTACAGGAGACAACCAAATGGCAGATTCAAACGCAGACAATAATAGAGACAGCGAAGCGGTAAATTACTTTCTTTCACTGAAGCAGAAGTATGAGTTAGATAGACAGCCTTGGGAACCTAGGTGGAGACAAGCATTAGCTGCTTATCATGTCACTGATAATCTGGATACTGTTTATGAGGGAAGAGCAAACATACAGATCCCTATAATGAAGTGGAAGGTTAACGGTATTGTAGCTAGAGAGAATAGAATCCTATTTAATGTTAAGCCATTTGGAAGGATAGAAGACACAAAAGCAGAAAGCATAGATAAAAACATTGTCGATTTATGGAATAGATACATATTCGATTATCAGTTAGAGCAAATAGACTTTAAATCTGCATTTAAACAATTCAATAAGAATAAAGAGATAGAGGGTACGGCAGTAGCAAAGGTTACTCAAGAGTTCCAAGAAAAGAATTTCTCTTTCTTCGATGATGTAGAAGAAGAGCAGGTTATCGTTAAGGACAATACCTATTTCAGAAATATGCTTTTAACTGAATTCTACTCAGATGTTAGTAAAGAAAACATAAATGATAGTCAGGCGTGCATACATGCAACCTCTGTTCCAATGGCGGAGTTGTTAGCTAATGAAATTAGAAGGGAAGAAGTCGAGATTGAAACAGAGGACGGCATTATAATTGAGAGTCAAGAGTTCGGTTTCTATAAGAATCTAGACCTATTGCAATTGGATGGCGCTAATATTACAGAGCAACAAGCAGAGTATATACAGCTACTAGGACTAAACAGGTCAGAGACTACAGCTTTTCAGAAATCATTACGTGATACAAAGAAGACTGGATTTGTTCAGATTGATGAATGTTATGGTCTTTTTGATATAGATGGAAGTGGGAATCAGGTAGAAGCGGTATGTACTATCGCGAATGGAAGGGTTGTTATCCGACTAGAAGAAACACCTTTTAAGCATAAGAAATATGTAAGGCCTTTTATAGTTGGTAGAGCTGAACCTATAGGAAACTGCTTATATGGAAACTCAAACATAATCACAGGGCTTCCGTTATTGATGGAGCTTAATGCAGCTAGGGCTCAGGCCACAGACGCAAGAACAAGGTCTGTCTCTCCAATGTGGTATCAAGACGAGACTAAAAACGTGCGTTGGGATGGGACATGGAGACCAAACGGAATAATAAAGGGTCAGGGACAAAACGGAATGATCCCTCTGTTAAACCCAAATCTTTCGAATGTCTCTATCACTGACAGTGAAATGATAAGTCGTGACTTAGATCAGTTATGGAGTCTATCGCCAGTTCAAGAGGGCACGAGTGATTCAAGGTTTATTCCAGATACAGCGTCAGGAACTAGACAGTTAATTAGTCAAAATGACATGCCATTAAACGACAAAATAGATAATACAACTGAAATGGAGCTTAAACCTTTTATAGAGATGATCTACGAAAGGAATCTTGTATTTAAAACAGTAGAGGACCTTCTAGTCGTTTGGGATGAGAAAGATCTAGCTAAAGCAAAGGTAGATGAAAATACGGATATGGTAGACCTCGCATTCGATATAAACGTGAGCATTCTCGGAAATCTAGAGCTTTCTAATGAGATTGCGCAGCAAAATGGATGGAATTCTTTCTTGAACTTTGCAATGAACGTACCACCAATAGCAAGCCGTCTAGATTGGCAAGCCGTTGCAGATAAGCAGCTAAAGGCATTTGGTATTAAAGATGACGCAGAGGGTATCTGGTTAGACGATGCTGACGTATTAGCAGCACAGCAAGAAGCGCAGCAAGCAGCAGTACAAGGCGCTCAATTCGAAGAGTCACAAGCTCAGAAGGGTCGTGCAGAAGCCAAAGAGGACGCTAAATTCATAAAAGAATTAGATACAGAGTCAGACATCGTTAAGATGCAATCAGAAGCAATCATTGAGAAAACGACAGGGCAGAAAATTCAATAGGAGGTTATATGGAGGAAAAGAGAGGATATTTAAATATTGAGGAGATAAACGACACACTGGATTTATTATCTTCAAATATAGACATAGAGATGGATGAAATAATGTCAGCGTGCGATTTGGACAATGACAAGATAAGGATGTTTGTAACGGAACGGGTAACTATAAAAAGAATTCGTAGTATACTTAACGGCCTTTTAACTGAGGTGCCGAAATAAAGGAGGGCGCATGTCATTTAATGATCTAGAAAGATCTATGCGTAAAAGTTGTTGGGGACGGTTTGTAAGAAAGTGGAATAAATCATTGCAGTTAGATAAACAAAAGCATTTTCTATTAGGGCAGCTATTAGGAACTCTTTCATTGATGGCTGTATTTATTAATGATTTTAGGAAGGCTGCAATTTACTGCTTCTTTGTTCTTTGCATAGCGCAATTCATTTCGTATGGATTAGAAGTGTATCAGTCGACTACAAAAGATAGGTGTGTTGAGGCTAATGACGCATATGCAACGTCTGCGGGTGCTGCTATGTCATGGGTCTTTTGTGTAATTATTGTGTATTTAGTAAAAAAATATATATAAAGGGAGTTTGTTATGGAAGAAAAAGAAGTTGTTGAAGAAGTGGTAATGAATAAAGTAGAGGTAGAAGTAGAGGAAAAGGCAGCACCTAAAAAGAGGAAGCCACGTTCAGCTAAAAAGGTTGCGGTTGTTTCTAGTGCTTTTGATGGTTCTAAATATAAAGAAACAAAATCTATCGAAGAAAAGATAGCGGTAAGACAGTTGAATCGACGTGGGCAATTGGTAGTAGAACAAACGCCTACTGGGAGATTTGTAGATAAAGAAGTGTTTACAGACGAGTTCGTAAGAAAGTATGGCGGTGGAACAAAAGAGAATAAGACCGCATTTCATAGAGCGAAGTGCTGTTTTAGAACAGGGGAAGCTTTCGGTGTAGATTTAGAACAAATCGCTAAAGGGTATGTATTATTAAGTGGTAAAAAGATAGACGGGTTTTTTATCACTGATTTAATAGATAGGTTTGGCTGGTCAAACGGTGAACAGGTAAGCAGAAACCAACTGAAAGACAAATATAAAAAGGTTTCAGTCCAGTCGGTGAATATTGCACAAGATAAATTGCGTGATATACTTAAATCATCCGATATAGAGAAGGCATACGTTGACTTAGTTAAAGATATTAAGGACGAATTCGCTAAAGAACTGCACGATAAAACTGTGTACGGCGAATAGGAGGCCAAGTTAATGGAAGATGCAAATATCGAGGAAATGGATTTAGATTCAATGTCTATGGATGAACTGGACAGCTTGTTGACTAATGAGGATGGGGCGCCATCTGCAAATGAAAAACAAGCTGAACCCGAAAAGGAAACCGTAGATGAAGAAGAAAACATTGAACCCTCAAGTAATGCCGAGTCTGTAGAAGAAGATTCAGTTGAAACTGTTGATGGTGTTGAAAGTGAGTCTTCAGAAGAGGAATCGGATATCGAGCCGCAATACAAAGGCAAGAGTAAAGAAGATATCCTAGAGATGCAACGTAACGCTAACCGCAAGATATCTCAGCAAAATAATGAGCTTTATCATTTAAAGAAGCAGATGGAAGAACTTAAGGCGTCTCAAGAGAAATCTAAAGAAGTCGTTAAGGAAGATTTAGATGATGATATATTAGCAAATTATGTAGACGAAGATGTCAAAGCGATCGATACACTAGTTAATAGGGCAATCTTAAAGAGAGAAGAGGCTCGTTTAGAATCTGAAAGATCAGCTGTAAAAGAAGTGACTTCAGAGCATGATGATATGTGGGAAAACTTAGAGGTGTTCAATCCTGATTTATTCGGGAAGATAAAGGACGAAGCCTTAGTCCAAATGAAGGCCGACAAGCAAAACACATATTATAAAAAGGGTTGGATGAAACAATTTATAGCAGACAAGGTACGCGCGAGTGCATCTGAAACGCAAAAGCCTAAAACTGTTATAAGAAAAAGGACTACTACCGTAACTGGTGGTGGCGCATCTAGCTCGGTAAACAAAATAAACAAAAGTATAGATGATATGAACTTGTCCGAATTTGAGGCTTATCAAAACGCTCAAGGGATTAAATTCTAGAAAAAAAGGACTAGATTAATATGGCAGATCAACAATCGGGACAAGCAGCATTAACTAATGTTGTGGGTACTTGGTACTCAAAGAAGATTTTACAATCGTTTGAACCAGAGACAGCTTATTACCAAGCTGCTCCAATAAAAGAGCCAATTCCAATGTCTGGCGGAAAGACAATAAACTTTGATAGATACAAAGCTATTCCTGCTCTATACAAAGATGACTCAGACGAGTTTACAGCACAGCAAATGTATCAATCTGCTGAGGTTGTAACCGCTACTCTTCATGAAAGAGACGGATATGTTCAGTTATCACGTTACACAGTATTAACAGCAAGAGGTAGAGCGTTAGAAAGAGCTGCCGATAAAGTTAAACATGCAGCTGTTAAAACTCTTGATAAATTGGTTCGTAACGATATCGGAGCTTGTGTTGTTGACAAAGCAACTTACTCAGCAAACATGTTCGATAACTTGAACATTGATGGTGGTACTCTTAATCATTCAGGTATTACTGTTAGATTGTGGACTCGAAGAGACGACGGTTTCCCTCTTTACCACAACAAAACACGTGTTGCTCAATCTGGACTAGTAACTGCACTTGCAGCTTCTGGAATGACAGTTAAAACATTGCAAGACGGTGTTAGAGTTTTAGAAGGTAACGATGTTCCAACACTAAGTGACGGAAACTACAGATTCATTTGTCACCCTGACGTTTCTTACCAAATTACTACTAACGCAGGTTTCAAAGGATGGGTTTCTCCAACATCTAGTGAAGAAATGAAGAAATCTCCAATCAGACGTGACATCGTTGCTGGAGCTTCAATTCAATCTACTACATTGGGATATAAGTACCCTCTAACAGGTGATACTTTATCAACTGCTTCTGGAAACGTTTATCTTTCTCTCCTATTCGGTGATGAAGCTTATGGTGTTTCTGAAGTAACTGGTGCTGATGGTGGTGGAAAAGGTTTCCAATTCTTCCTTAAACAGTCTGGGCCTACAACTGTTAGTGACCCAACTAATAAGAAGAAGCAAGCGGCTTTCTCAATTACTGCTGTAGCTAAAGTATTGAATAAATCAGCCGGTATCTGGATCGCAACTACAGGAACCTAATAAAATAGGTTTGGTTGTTTAAACTAATCGGGTCATGTTATTATTTTTACATGGCCCGATTATGTTTTTAAGGAGAAAAAATGAAAAAGATTGAAGTTATAAAGCTTAGTGATATAGAGAAGCGTGAGTTAGAGGCGTCTTACAATATGGATAAAGATCCAAGCGTGTCTCTAGAAGATCTAATCAAGTCTAATGAGAATCAGTCTCTTTCAGTACTTAGGCAGATTAAAAACATATATGAGTGGGATGATATAGAGGACATGGTTAATTATGTCTCTGTTATTAATGAGTTTGAAAAAAGTAGCACGTTCGTAGAGCTAGAAGATTCAAACGTAGACCTAGTAATAAAGGTGTTTAAAAGCGCAGTGTCGTCTAAAAAGGTAAAGGGTATAGCTCTAGAGAAAGTGGTGCAAATATATAAAGAGTTTGCGTGGGGTCAGGAATGAGATTTAATATTATAATCCCGTTCTACAAAAACTATAAATCAATAAAGCCTCTTTTGTTATCTATAGAGGATCAAGACTATACTGACTACAATATTACTATAGTTGTTGATGGTGAAGACGAGGAAGCCGGAAAGCTTCTTACTGGTTACTTAGACGCTGGTGAACATGCGTTTAATTTAGAGATGTTAAAAGACAATGTGGGTGCTAGTGCAGCTAGGAATCATGGTGCTAAAATGTCAGGTGACGATTTAATGTCAGATAATAGCGATTCAATTCTTTTCTTCGTAGACGCTGATTGCAAACTAAGCCCTGGTATTCTTAGCGATTTCAATATGCAGTTCGATATACATAAAGACATAGACTTTTGTTATGGGAACTACAGATTCGAGTTAGATAAGCCACCATTTATATCTCAAGCATATGACCCGTATCTATTAAAGACGATGAACTATATACCTACAATGAGCCCAGTAAAGAGAGATGCGTTTAATCAAGTCGGAGGGTTTGACGAAGACAGGAAGTACTTTCAAGACTGGGGCCTTTTCTATAAGCTGTCTCAAAACAATTACAAGGGACATTACTTAGGGGATAAGTATTTTGTGTGTTCTACAACATCGCCTACAGAGGATAGCATCTCTGGATCACAAGGTATGACTTTGGCTGAGAAGTGTGCAGAGTTTAGGAAGTATTACGGAATAAAAGATAAAGAGTTGGTAGTATCTACTTGGGGCGCTCCATTGCAGGCAATACAGAGAGCTAAAATGTTAGACGCTGACTATGTTGGTGCAGGGATAGGGTCAGACAGGATGACATTTCCCGCAAACTATAGGTTCGAAAACTGGAAGTATACCTATATGGTCGGGTGCTACAATCAAACGATATCAGCTCTAGAAAACCATATGACTAGTGTAGTAGGAACGCCGATCTATCACTTTATAGGAACAGACGTATTTACAATGTTTAACGTACATTCTGTAGCTGCTTTAGATGACATAAAAAAGATGTTTAAAGTTCAAGATGCGGTTCTATTGTCAAACTCACCTAGATGCCAAGAAGAGTTGTTGAGATGCGGATTAGAGACAGACCTCGTATACACTCCCATTTACGAGATAGATAAATACAAGTCTATAGCCCCTCTTCCTGAAAAGTTTACAGTCGGTGTATATGTTAGTGATACAAATAGGGCTCATATGCCAGACGGAGCAGGTGGGCATAGCAATATACCATTGATATTAGATGTAGCAATGGCTATGCCGGATGTAGAGTTTAAATTATTCGGAATAGATAAAATGTACGATAAGAAAGGTAACGTAGAGTATTGCGGAAGAATCCCTGAGTCACATATGGTGGACTTTATAAACGAGTGTTCAATGGTAGTTAGGTCTACAATACATGATGGTTTCCCACAGCTACCTATACAGTACATGCTTTGTGGACGTCAGGCGCTTGTGTCCTGTCCCGATGAAACGATGGAGTATGCGGAAAAGATATCCTTTGAAGATAACCTAGACTGGGAAAGCAACAAGGGTGAAATTATAAGTAAGATATACGCAATGAAAGATAATTTACCGTTTGGTGGTGCTAATCAAGACTGTGTAACTGAATATTATAGAGATCTTATGAGTGCTGATGTGTTTAAAGAAAAGATATATTCTTACATGGAAAAGGAGACAGTAAAATGAAACATTCTATTCCGAATGATGTTCTTGATAGTATTAAAGATGACCCTAAGTTTTTAGAGAGGTCTATCACTGCAATAAAAACAGAGATAAGCAGAATTGATAAAGGGGATATTACAGGATCATTCATTGAATTAAGTGGTGCGACTCTAGATTATAGAAGCACTATATCCCATATGCTTTCATTACTTGAAGAAATAAATCCGTCAGATTCTTTCTTAAAAGAAAAAATAGAAACTACTCCAATTGAAAAAAGAGATAGCCTTTTGTATAAAAAGTTTACCGACCTACTTAATGGGAGAATCAAGTGAAAAATAAAGAACCGCTTAAAATAAGCTACGTGCTTCCTGTTTATAACGGACAGAATAATATCTACAAATGCTTAAAGAGTCTATCTAAGCAGAAGATAACGCCACACGAAATAATCGTAATAAATGATTGCTCAACCGATAATACGTTTAGGTTGATAACTCACTTTAATGAGTACTACAACGATAGTGAAAAGATACCTCTTAAGATATTTAACAATGAAGAAAGAAAAGGTGCTGCATGGTGCAGAAATCAAGGTAACTTTTATGCTTCAGGTGATGTTATAGCTGTGTGTGATGCAGATTGGTATTCAGAAGAAAGAAGCGTTGCTATAGACGAGTTCTTTAATGAGAAAAAAGAAATGTCTCTGTTTTACTCAGGTCTAGAGTGTCAGTCTTCACTTAATCCTAATGAGAGATGGGCTGTAGAAGCTTTCGAATGGGACTTTAATAGTAAGTGCCCAATATCACATCCAACAATCGCTTACAGGAAGGAACTAGCTAATGAGATTAAGTATCACGAAGAGTCATTAGAGACGGACCTTTATGAGTTCTTCTTGCTAGATGCACATAAAAAGGGCTACTTGTTTAGTGGATGTCAAAACCCACTTATGATTAAGGTAGAGGGCGATACTATAAGAGATAGAAGCGATGCGAGAAAGCTTAAGATATCTAAGTATAAAGAGTATGGAATAGAAGTGGATATGTAAATGCGGTTCTGGTTGACATTGGTAACCTATGTATCTATCATTAAATAATGACATCCAAGTATAAAGCAGAGAGAGATTATTTCGTGGGGAAGTGTTTGCCGTATACCATGACGCAAGCACCAAGAATGCAGGTTTTATGGAACCTAATAGAGTGTATCGAAAAATATAAATTGAGGTCTTCGTTTGTAGAGGCTGGTGTTTATAAGGGTGGATCAGCAATGTTAATGGCATATGCCTTGAAGACATTAAAGATGGATAACCAGATTATCTTATTCGACACTTTTGCTGGAATGACAAAGCCAACTGAGAGAGATGTAAAGATCGCAAAGGGAAACCTTTATTTTGATAAGTGGTTAGGTCTTCAAAAGATTGAGGAATCGTCTTATGGAAGAAAGGAAGCGTATACAGATTGGTGTTATGCTCCATTAGAAGATGTAATCGATAATATGATGAAGACAAAATACGAAAACATTCAGTATGTAAAGGGTGACGTTGTAGAAACCATACCAGAGCTAACAAGCAGCATGTGGGACGCTAAAAAAATATCATTGTTAAGATTAGACACAGATTTCTATGAATCTACAAAGCACTTAATGGAGAACTTTTTCCCTAGGGTAGAGGATGGTGGTTTTGTTGTATTTGATGACTATAACTGTTGGAAGGGCGCAAAGGACGCGGTTGATGAGTATTTCGCTGCTAACGGCTTAAACAAGCATGATATTGTTACTGTGGACCATTCATGTTCTGTATATCAAGTAGGAGGAAAGAGATGCACATTGCAAGGGTAGATAAGGAATATCTAATAGTAGGAGGTCATGGCTTCATCGGTTCGTATCTATGTAAGAGATTAATAGAGCTGGGAAGTTCTTTTGATATATATGACATTAATGAACCTAATGGAGACCCAAAAAAAAGCGTTATTAATTATAGGAGAAAAGGTCTTCCTGAATCAAAAACGCTAGATCAGATATCAGAAAATGTATATGAAAAAGTTATTCACTTAGGGTCTTATGCTGGGATACGGTCAGGTAGAAACCCTTTGGACTACTTTGAAAACAACGTACTGAACTTACAGATCTTGTTAAATGAATTGCTGGGTTTCAGAAAGCTAATATATATATCATCATCAAGTGTTCTGGGGGATGTGGAAACGGCATATTCTCTATCTAAAAAAATAGCAGAACAAGTCGTTTCTTCAACATTCCAAGACAATCTAATCATAAGGCCATTTACAGTGTACGGTAAGGGTGGGCGGCCTGAGATGTTAATTACAAAGCTTGTTAATGGTGAGAAGGTTATTATTAATGGTGATCCTGAGAAGATAAGAAGAAGGTTTACATACGTAGAGGATCTAATAGATTGTATTTTGGTTAATGAGAACGAGGCAGGTATTATAAATGCAATAGGTGGGCATTCTTATAAGCTTAGTGACCTACTGGATATATTTGGTAATGAATATACGATAGGTGATGAAAGTCCGTATGATTTTAAAAATCAAACGTATGACCATGCTAAAGACTATCTATGCAAAACAATGATTGAGGATGTTAAGGATAAATTGAGATGAATATAGGGATAGTGGGGTATGGCATTCTAGGTAAGGCGGTAATGGAAGGCTTTAAAGATAAGTGTGAAGTCTTTATAAACGACAAGGAGATATCTAAGGAAGCACCAAAAACTAAAAAGGAATTAGTTCTAGAGTGTGACTATATATTTATATGTGCGCCTACACCTTTTAATGTAACCAAAAATAAGTGTGATGTAGAAATAATAGATAGCATAATTTATGAGATAAACATGTTGTCCCTTCTGAAGGGAAAAAGGCCGATTGTTATAGTGAAGTCAACAGTCGTGCCTTCACAGGTTAGACAGTGGGTAGCGTTCTATAAGAGTATAGATATCGTCATTAACCCTGAATATTTGACAGAAAGAACGAGTAACGAAGATTTTATAAATCAAAAGTTTATGGTGTTTGGTGGAGATATCGAACAGTGTAGTGCGGTTGAGTTTCTTTATAAGCATCATAGTTCATGCAATAAGGATTTTAAAACAGGGTTTTGCTCTCACGAGGAAGCGTCATTATTGAAGTATATGGCGAACAGTTTCTTGGCTATGTACAATATATTCCTTAATGAATACAAGTTCCTTTACGATACAATGAATTTCTATGACCCAATATCATGTTCAAAAGACTCAGACGAAAACTACAATAATCTAATAAGACTATTTCAATTAGATGAAAGGATGGGAGTATTTCCATTTAAGTATGAAATTCCGGGTCCAGACAAGGACATCGGTTATGGTGGTAAATGTTTACCAAAGGACATAAAGTCAATCATATCAGAGGGAGAAAGCGTAGGTTCTAAAATGGGGCTACTTGAAAGGGTAGACGAAATAAACGAGAAAATAAGGACAAATAGAGATTGGGAGGAGATAGCAGATGCGATTTCAGAATAAAGAAGAGGCGCAAGGAGCGCATATAGACAACTATAGATCAGATGGCGTTAGTAAGCAGTATGGTAACCCAAATCAGTCTCATTACTTGAGAATATCTTATTTCATAGATCAGATAAAAGAAGGGTCTAGGGTATTGGATGTTGGATGTAATGGCGGTTCTTTAGGCGTTCACTTATTAAGTAAGGACTGTCATGTAAACGGAATAGACCTTATAACTGATTTAGTAGAAAAAGCAAAAAGGAGAGGGATATATGCTGAGCAAGGAGAAGCGGAGGATTTATCTAGGTATAACGACAATACCTTTGATTATGTTATGTGTGGCGAAGTGTTGGAGCATCTTTATGACCCGTTCCCAGCAGTGGAAGAGGCCTATCGGGTATTGAAGCCGGGTGGTAAATATATTATAAGCGTTCCTCATCCAAACAGTTTTATTTCAGGTGATAAGCTAGGTGATTACCATCATCAGAATTTTACACTTGAGATGCTTAACACGCTTATATACAACTTTTTCAAAAAGGATTCTGCTAAGATTGTAGGAATTCCTTACATAGAAAGATATAATCTAGCTGAGGGGATAAAACCTATAGGGTTAAATGAAGACGGTTCAAATATGTATCCACCTCAATGGGTTGGAATAACAGCGCAAAAGGAGAAAAATGATGAGTAGTTTTATTAACGGTATGTTTTATTTGCCAAACAAGATAAGCATGATAGGCTCAGAGTCAATATGGTTTGTACTTGGTATATCTCTATGTATATATATGACGTTTAAATGTATAAATATAATTCTAGACTTTATAGAAAGATCTTTTTCAAAGATAGAGAACTTGTACTCTTCAGGGGCTTCTTTGTTAAAGAGTAAAAAGATTTAGAATAATGATTAAACTATTATATGTCCCATCACTAAACATACCTGTTTGCTATTGGCGGATAGAGAGCTACGCAGATCAGATAGTTAAGTTTAGTAATCGCGCAATGGTAAACGTTGAGTACTTTACAGACATAATAGGTGTTAACGTTGCTTGGGATGACGCTTGTGTAGGTAAGGGAAAGATATCTCATGAAATTCAAGGTAAGCTAAGAAACGCTTTTAAGTTCTTTGATGTAATAATCTTTCAGAGAATCCAGAATATGCCAGCCCTAGCGCTTATACAGGAACTTAGAAAAGAGTATCCAGAAACAAAGATAATTGCAGAGTTAGATGATAGTGTAGGTGAGGTTCCACCGTCATCTCCTCATAAATGGAAAGAACATCATAGGTGGTCTGCTGAACATCTTCATAGAAGCGACGCTGTTATTTGTTCTACTAAGTACCTAGCTGAAAGCATACGTGAAATAGTTAAAGATAAGCCTGTTCATGTTGCACCTAATTGCATAAACGGTAGGCTATGGAGATTAAAGAGAAGTAAGAAGTCTCACGAAGGTATTAGGATTGGATATGTTGGTGGAGGCGCACATGATGAAGATTTGCGTGTTATCTATAAAGATATGCTTAATGTATTAAAGAAGCACAAAGAAGTTACTTTAGTTATTAGGTATGGTGGATGGAAGCCTAAGTGGTTCAAAGATCATCCTCAGATAGACTTTAAATGTGTGGGGTGGTGTATGGATGAATACCCTCAAGAGCTTCATAACATGGATTTAGACTTAGCATTGGCGCCACTTAGAGATAGTGAGTTTAATAGGTGTAAGTCTAATTTAAAATGGATTGAGTGGTCTAATTTGGGGATTCCTTTATATGCTTCTAATGTAGAGCCATACCGGCATACAAAGGGTGAAATTACATTAATCGACAACGATGGTAAAAACTGGGAAAGAGAACTAAATGATTTTATAGAGCTAGAAAAGTACTTAAGCGTTAATAAGAAATCACTTAAAAAAGAATGTACGGCAAACTACAACATCTACAGGGAATCAAAGAAAGTTTTGAAATTCATTGAATCGTTGATATAATATAGTTATCAACTACAAACCATTACGGAGAGTTGGCAGTCATTAATTTGGCAGCCAGCTCTTTTTTTTTAGGATGAAAAATGGCAGAAAATCAATATGATAGCCCGAAAGATGTAATATTCTCAGCATATGACACCTCATTCGTAACGGGTGATTCGCCTGTTACGCACGATATAAGAGGAACGCTTGTAAGAAACGGGGTAGATGGTTTTATAGATAACTTTGGCGCAGGGGACCTTATCTATGCTATATCAGAAGATGGAACAACCTATAACGATGACATTTACTTGCCAGCAGGTGCTATAGACGATTTAAGGGCTATGTCTATGGCAAAGGTTAAAGTGACTTGGGTTGCTGATACTAAGTATCAATTGAGGGTTACATAATGGAGATTATTAAACGTATTTATAACGCAGTAATGCTTAAGAATAGTTCTGGCACTGTGATTAACCCTGCTACAGAAGAGACTTTATCAAGTGTCGATACAAAGCTAACAACTATAGATACAACCCTTACAGATGGAACTCAAAAAACACAAATAACTTCATTTCCAACGGATTCACCTAATTTTGATTCTTTTGATAGGTTGCGTGTTTCTAATCCGACAACACTATTTGATAGTAAACAGCTATGGGACAATGCGCCATTATTCTGGGATGACTCAGAGGTGTCAGGTAGTGGAACAACTAGTTCACACTCTACGGATACAGCTAGCACAACAATCGGTGTTGCTTTAAGTACGGCAGGTAAAAGAGTGCGTCAAACATATCAATGTTTTAATTATCAGCCTGGAAAATCTCAGTTAATAATTATGACGTTTGTTACGGATCTGTCAGGCGGTGGAGCTGGTGTCGTGAGAGAGATCGGAATTGGAGAAGATAACAATGGGCTGTTTCTTCAAGATGATGAGGGTACATATAAATTTGTAAGAAGAACATCGACTTCTGGATCGGCAGTTGATAGTGATGTGAGTCAAACGAATTGGAATATTGATACTCTTGATGGAGCAGGATCTAGTGGAATAACAATAGATTTTACAAAGACTCAAATAATGGTTATTGACTTTGAATGGTTGGGAGTTGGAAGAGTTAGGCTCGGATTTGTATTTGATGGCATTATAGTTTATGCGCATGAATTTTTAAATGCAAATAATCTTTCTGAGGTTTACATGTCTTCTCCTAACCTTCCTTTAAGGCTATCAATAGAAAATACTGGAGCAGGAGCAGCATCAACACTAAGTCACATTTGCTCAACTGTTATTAGTGAGGGTGGGGCAACAAAAACTGGTGCATTAAGGCATAAAGATTCAGGTAGTATCTCTAGTCTATCATCAGGAACAACTTATGCGGTTATTGGTATTAGGTTGAAGTCTACTCATATAGATGCGGCTGTACTTATAGAAAGTCTATCAATGATATCTACATCTCAGAACGATCAGGCTCACTGGGAGCTGTATATAAACCCAACTGTAGCAGGAACATTTACATATTCAGATATGACAAACAGTTCTATTCAAACAGCTACAGGGTCATCTTCAAATACCATTACTAATGGGACTGAATTAGATGGTGGTTTTTTTGAGACATCCGCACCGACTACTACTGTAACTCCAAACGCTATACGTATAGGAGCTGCAATAGATGGAACTGTTGACACACTTGTTTTAACTGTTAAACCAATAACAAATAATATTACAATTCAAGGGTCTATGACATGGAGGGAATTAAGCTAATGCCATTAAAAAAGGGAGTGTCAAACAAGACTGTATCTCAAAATATAAAGTCGGAAATTAGATCTGGAAAGCCAAGAAAACAAGCGATAGCAATTGCATTAAATAAAGCAGTAAAATCAAAAAAGAGAGGTAGATCATAATGGGAAGCACACTATCATCACTTAGAAGTTTATTAGAGAATCAACTAGATTCAGGCGAGACAGACGCATCTACAGACCCAACATCAACGTTATTGAACACATATATAAATAGTGCGATTAGAACGGTTGTTAGAAAAGATAGGCCTCATGAACTTTATTCTGCTGCAGTATCTACAGCATCAATTTCATCAGGTACTAATACAGCATCAATACCAACGAGCATTTTTGTTCCAGACCTTGTTTATTACTCTAGAAGTTCCGGTTCTGTAGTTGAGCTTATTCAAAAGCCAATAAAGGAAATGATTGATAGGGAGTCGCCATTCCGTTTCTTTGATACCGGGAATACCGGAGACCCAAGTATGTATGATGTAAGGGGTACGTCCTTTCTGTTTAACAAGTATTTTGATAGAACGGATGCAACGGCGATAAAAGTTTATGGGATAGGGTTTCCGACTACACTAGTAAATGATTCAGATACTACAGAGTTACCAATTGACTATGATCTTCTTGTTGTATATGAGTCAGCGGTATTGTTTTACCAAAAAGATGATGACTTGGAAAATCAAAGAAAGTATCAAATATTAGCATCGGAAAGACGAGCAGACATACGGGTATTCTTAAGAACAAATGATTCTTCTTCTATAGAGATGGACCCTTATGTATTTACTGGCGATTACGGATCAAGAAAAAGCAATCCGTCAATCTTCTTTGGAGGTTAGCAGTGAGTAGTTTCGCAAGCGTATCGATAGATAAATTTCTAGGAATGAACACAAGCAGGGATGAACTTTCCTTAATACCGGGTCAGTTATCTAAAAACCAAAACTACCTTTATATGGCTAGTGGTGGTCTTAGTGAAAGAGGTGGCGGGGCTAAATTAACAGATCCCCCATCAGCGGGAGAAACGTACTCTCTTGCAAACTATAGGAACCAAAGTGGTAGTGAGTTCTTAATAACAAACCAAGGGACAGATGCTTATTACTATAATTCAGGGTGGAACGCGCTTTCTCTTACTCTTACAGCCGATAAAAAGACTAGGTGGGAGCAAGCAGGAAAGGCAGCAGCAACAGCGCTTTATGGTGTAAATGGGAATGATTCAGTAATTAAGATTACAGGATCAACACCTACAGGATCATTGGTATCGGATAGCCCAACAGATGCAATCGCTATAAAGCTACATAAAAACAGATTGTTCACATTGAATTCAGCAGGTACGCTATCTTTCACTGAGGTATTAGCGTTCGATACATGGAACACAACAGAAAACACAATAGATATAGCGCCCGGTGTAGACGGTGACGGTGTTGCATTGGAGATATGGGGAGACTCACTATTCATATTTAAAGAGTTCGGGGTGTACGTTCTACCAAACGCAGCAGACCCCGTACCAAAAATAAACTGGGCTGTACTGAGGGCTGATTCAGCGACAGGAACAAAAAGCCCGGATACAGTGAGAAGGAATAAGAATGGTATATATTTTCTTTCTTCAGACAACTTTGTGAGAACTATATCTCCTAATATTAGTTTCTCTAGTGGTGAGTACACGCTTGGTGGATCAGGAACACCGATTGTATCTATTCCTATAGAGGATGATCTAGAGCTTCTTATAGACGATGCAGCAAAGGTTAATGCACAAGCTGTCGTGCATAATGACCTTTATATACTATCGTTTCAAACAATAAACAACGCACTTACATATAATGACGCTACTTATTTTGCAGACACAAATAAATTTATACAGTTCCCAGGAATACCAAACCCTCAACCATTTTGGGGTGAGCTTACAGGTTTCGACTACGACTTCTTTTCTACACAGTTATCTGGTGGCAAAATAAAGATATATGGTGCAAAAGGTGGAGGGACGGCAGGAGAGGTACACGAAACCTTAAACGAAACAATACATAATGATGATGGCGGAGCTATAGCTAGTAGAGCTATATTAGGTTGGTTTCCAGTAGGGGGAGAGAGCTTATACAAAAAAATGAAGCAGATATACTTTGTTGGTGATACTGAGAACTGGGAAATAGAGCTAATATTCAAAGCTTATAAATTCGGAACAATAGTCCCAACAGAAGGTGAAGGATCTCAGTATTCTTATCAATCAGGAACGGGAAGCAAGGCAATTGTAGGAACGGCTATTGTAGGAACAGATACATTAACAGAGTTAAATGTAGGTTCATCAAAGTTTAGGACTAGTTTGAAAGGGCATATGTTTCGGGCAGAGATGTCAAACGTAAATGCAGACGAGTTCACACGTATTGATAAAATGGTAGTCTATTATAGACCCATTAATAACAAATAAGGAGCGTTAATATGGCAACAGGATTACCATCAGAATTAAATCAAACAGTACCAAATAAAACATTAGGTGAAGAAGTAGAAGGTCCAACTCTAGCAAAGACATCACAAGATGTAGCTACTCAAGCATTCGAAACAGCAGTTAGCCCATTACGTAGCGAATTTAAAGAGCGTTTAGGTGGTACAGTTGAATCATTGGCACAAAGAGGAATACAGTTTGGTGGGGTAGGAGGAGAAAGGCTATCAGATATATTTCAGGAGCAGCAAAGATTAGAAGCTGGTATTGCAAGTAGGTTAGGCGCAGAATTAGGAAAAACAGAAATAGAACGGGCTTTCCAAGCTTCAGAAGCAGCTAAAAACAGATCTCTACAAAGAGAGTTGCAAACGGCAGGATTCGAATTCTCTGCAGGAGAGTCACAGCTAGGAAGAGAGTTCGCTTCGGTAGAGTCTGAGAAGGTACGCGAGTTTCAAAAGGCATCGCAAGAAGCAGGATTTCAGTTCGCTTCTACTGAGGCAGAAATAGACAGGGAGACAAACAGACGAAATCAAATATTGGGATTGGTACTAGAGGGAAATCTAGATCAGTCACAAGTACAAGGTGAGTTGGCTAAGTTGTACGGTGAAGGTGCGGTTCTAACAACTAGAGATGAACTAGGTCTGCAAAGGATAGCTGAAGCATCAGGTCTCACAGTCGAAGACTATACAAGGCTAAGGGGTGCAATCGGAACTAAGCAGGGAGAATTAATATTAGGAAGTCGTCAGGAGCAAGACATAGACGCATCCGGTAGACCACTTTATATGACTCCAGATGGAAGAACTACAACAGAGGTTACAGAGCAACCGAAATTAGTAGAAGTTCAAAATATACAAGATTTTATACAAGACCCAGCAGCCGCAAGAAGATTTCAAGTACAGCTAGCAAAAATCCAAGGTGATGTTCAAAGAGATATTGCAAGAGAACAGTCCAAGGGTTCAGGTATGAGCATTCCTCTAATAGGAAATCTGTTCGGGTAGTATTAAATAAAAAAAAAGGAGAAGTTCAAAGATGCCTAGATTACAACAATTATTATCAACCTCATTAACACAAAGCTTAGGCTTGGGAGAGGTATTAGCATTAAGAGAAAGAGAAGCTCAGCAACTAGGCGACGTAGAAAGGCTTAGGGGTATTCTAGAAGCAGAGAAAATAAAATCAGCTTCCCGTCAGAAAAGAGGGATGGCAGAAACGCTAGGAACTCTAGGTGGAGCAGCAGCGGGATTTGCAATAGGTGGCCCAGCAGGAGCGCAACTAGGATCACAATTAGGTGGTGCTATAGGTGGTGAGGTTTCAGGCCAAGCAGCAGATCCAAGAGCGTCTGCAACATCTAGGGCAATACAATCTGGAATAGGAACGGCGGTAGGAATAAGCAATTTAGCAGGTAAGCGTGCATTAGCAAGAAGGAAAGAGGCTGTAGATATTGCTAAGACAGGAAAGTTTGACCCGGAAACAATAAAGATATTTCAGGATACTGGAGATATATCTGTATTAAAAGGACTTGATGGCGGAAAAGAAAAGTTACCACCAAAGCAAAGAAATATCGCAAAGCAGTCTAAAAAGGCATTAGAGATAGCAACAAAAGAATTGTCGCCATTATTTAAACAGGGAGCGGGGCTAACGTCTAAATTAGCACAATCTGAATTTGCAGGAAGATTTGCAGGAGACAAGGCTAAAAAGGTTCGATCGTCAGTAAGTAACGCATTAGATGGGATAATCAGATTTAGAACGGGTGCTGTAGTTAACGCCGAAGAAATGAAGCTTTATATGAATACGTTTGGTCCACAAGCCGGAGATTCACCAAGTGTTGTAAAATTCAAAATGAATCAGCTTAATTCAATGATAAAAATAATGAATGGAGAAGAAGTTACAGAAGACGAAGATATATTCGGTCAAGAAGGGCTTCAAAAGGTTCAGGATATTAGGCAGGAAATAGATCAGCAACAGCCGGTTCTAAGGTTCGACTCTCAAGGAAGGAGGATTCAATAATGCCCATCCCAATCTTTATAGAGGGCGTTGGTAATTTAGAATTTCCTGACGGTACTTCAGAAGAGGTTATACAGAGAACGGTTAATGATCTAGTGAGCGGAGACGCTTCTACACAACAACCCGTATCAGCTCCAACGCCTACGACAACAGCTCAAATACCTACACAAGACTCAATTCCTGAAGCACAATTAGATATACAAGAAGAATCGGCAAGGCCTACAGCTAGTGAGTTCGCGTCAGAACTTCCAAAAGCAGCAGGTCAAGAATTACGCCGTCTAGGAACAGGAATAAAACAAATAGCAAAAGGCATCACAACTGACATCTCAACCTTTGTAGGCGGTACAGAAGCAGAGAAAGATGAGATAACAAAGCGGAGAGGCAAAGAGGCTCTTAGTCTACTGAGAGGCATTCAAGCGGGTCCCGGTGTTCCTCTAGACCCAGAGACTATAGAAAGAAAAAAGCAAGATTCTAAAGAAATAGTGTTTGATATGGGAAAGACATTCGGTGTTGATTTCGAGAATAACCGAGCAGACTTAGACATCGCTTTAGAAAAGTTTCAAAATGCACCAATAGAATCTGCTCTAGATGCCGTTATGATTGGTGGATTATTTAAAGCTGCATCTAAATCAGCAGGGAAAAGTTTATTTAAAGCAACATCAAGAAGAATGGGCACAGGTGGTAAGCAAAAAATACAAAAGATAATCTCAAAAGGTGATGTTGAGACAAAACAGATATTAAAGAATACAAGCAACACTGAGGTTAATACGTTGCTAGATGATCTATATGATGAGTCTAACACCATAAAGAAGTTCGAAAGCATTGAGAAGCAGTTAGATAACCAAAACTTTATAGAGTCTGTTGGGAATAGTGTAGTAAAAGACTTGAATACACTGAAGAAAAGAGATCAATTAGCACTTAATAATGCAATAAAAGAAATAAAGAATGAGGCCGTAGGAATTGCGGAAATAAGCGATGATGTGGGTGCAAGGCTAAGTGAAAGAGGGTTTCTAAAAGAAGGAAATGTTCTAGATGTACAAAATATAGAGCCCGGTCTAAGTAAGTCAGCACTTGTTACTGAGATAAAGAGGCTTAACGACCCAAGGCCTATGACGGCTGGAGACCTTAAAAACAGAATGGACGCTATCAGTAAGAAGATAAACTGGAAAAAGCCAGCTATAGCAGATGAAGGTTTGATAGAGATTAGAAGGGTTTATAGAAATAAGCTTAGGAATATGTCGCCAAAGTTTGACCAAAAAGCATTAGAGGTAGCGGAGAAGCTAGACAATTTCGAACCACAGCTAAGAAAGTTTGAGAAGCTAGGCGCTGGCGAGAAGTTTGGGAAATCACCATTTAGTACAAGGGAGGAACTAAACACCTTTATAGACTTAATGGAAAGGAACCCAGATAAATTGACGGGTAAGATATTGGGAGACATGAAAACAATAAAGGCGTGGAATGCATGGAACAAGTATTTTAAGCAGAATCCAGACTTCACGTTTTTAGGCAAAGACATCCCCTTGGTATCTTCAAAATTAGTTCCGTCAATTAAAAAAGGAGTAATAAAAAGAGATATAGGTATAGGCGCATCAAAGAAGGTATCGTCAGCAAAGAAATTGTTTAGAAGAAAGAAAGAATTCGCCGTTCCGTTAAGGGTCGGACTTGAAGCAAAACAGGAGGAGATTTAAATGGCTGAAAAAACTTCTTATAATACGTGGAGTATAATTAAGCAGGTGGGCACCTCCTCTAGGGGGAATATATATGAAGCAGAGTGTGAGTGCGGAAATGTTGTTGATAGAACCAAGGGGGATTTAAGACGAACCAAGTCGTGCGGTTGTTTCAGGCGAGAATATATGAGAAATAAATCAACTAAGCATGGTGATCGTGGCACTAGATTTTATAATATTTGGGCTGGCATTATAACTAGATGCACTAACAAGAACCATAAATCTTATAAAATGTATGGAGAGAAGGGAATTACCGTTCACGATAAGTGGAGGGAGTATTTAGGGTTTAAAGAAGACATGCTTTCTTTCTATGAAGATGGATTAGTTATAGATCGTATAAATAATAAAAAGGGGTACTCAAGATCAAATTGTAGATGGGTTACACCAAAAGAAAACAGTAGAAATAGAAGTGTAACAAAAATGGCTAGCTATAATGGAGTAATGCGCCCTCTAGCAGAATGGTGCGAGAAGCTGTCACTAAATTATGACAAAGCCAAATATAGAGTGAATAAGGGCTCAATCGAGATAAATCAAGTAATGAAGGAGATTAAATAATGGCATTTATAACCCAATTTTATACGTGGGCTACAGGCAACACAATTACGGCGGTAAGGCTAAACGGAAATATAAGCAATCTTATAGACGGACTTAGCGCAGGAACAAAAGATATTAACATATCAAAGCTTCAGATAGGTGGTACGGACGTTATAGACAGTTCTCAGAATATAACGATTACGGGTGACATAACGGGCACTTCTGGAACATCAACAAAGCCCACTTGGATGATAAAGAACACAAACGCAGACGCTAACAGTGGTGAGCTTCAGTTCTATAAGCTATCGGCTAGCCCTGCTGATTCTGACAATGTAGGAAAGATAAGTTTCTATGGTGATGACGATGGAACTAATAAGACTTTGTACGGACAGATACTTGCAACGTCAACAGACGTCACAGACGCAACAGAAGACGGAAAGATAGACTTCTATTCTATGATGGCAGGAACCAGTACATTAACCTTCTCTACTGAGTCGGGTGTATTAAAAATCCCTGTAGATGGAACAGCGGAAAACGCAGCGGGATCATTAACGTTAGGTGCTGGTAATGATGCGGGGTTGTTCTTTGACGGAACTGACTTAGTAATCATAACAAATGGCGCTGGCGCATCAGGAATTATACTAGACTCAGAAGATGATACTGTAGAGATAAAGGGATCAGGTACGCTACAAGCTACATTCGATACCGGAGGTCTAGATCTAGTTACAGGTGATGAATATTCAATAAATAGCACTTCAGTGTTAAACGCGACAACTCTAGGAAGTGCGGTTGTGGCTTCTAGCCTAACAAGTGTCGGTACGCTAACAAGCCTAACAATGGGCGGAACTATTACGGACAATGCAACTTCTGGTATTACAGCGAGTACAACACAGAGCCAAGGACAGGGCGCATTAACAGCGGTTTTAAATGAAATAGCTAATTGTGCAAATGAAGATGATGTAAACACTCTTCCCACTGGTTCCGTTGGTGATTATTGTTATGTTAATCATAATGGCGATGAGCGATTGCAGCTGTATCCTCCATCTGGTTATGATTTAGGTAAAGGCGCGAATGCATCTATGAAGGTTGTAACGGGGTCCAGGCTCACATTTAGACTTGACGCTACAAGCACTTGGTCTTTGATGAATAGCTATTCTACAGTTCAGAATACTATACGACTATCTACTGGTGCGGGGTATGGATCTACAAATACTATGATTAGAAGAATGGAGACATCTGTTGAGGCTTCAGGAAAAGCAATAGTAGCAGCTCATTCGGCAACGTTGGGTACGACTCTTACTATACAAGAGGATGGGGTATACGCAATGACCTATAACGATGCTCAATCAGCAGCGCAGGGCGCCATGGGAATTTCCCTAAACTCAACACAGTTAACAACCTCTATTCAAAACATAACAAGTGCTGATGAATTGACACAGTCACATATGTTTGTGGCTGACGAAAGTGTGAGTATTTCAGCAACGATGCCATTATCTACTGGTGATATTATTCGGATGCATACAACGAGCCATCCAAACTCTACAGATGCACACGCATCAAGATTTATAATTACAAAGGTGAATTAAAAATAGGAGTGTAAAAAATGAGCAAAATAAAAAAGATAATGGATCATGCAAAAAAGGGAAGTACTACAAAAAAGAATGAAGTTAAATCTAATGGAGAGTGCGTAACTTTATGCGTTACAAAGATCGACAATGAAGGAAATGAATTAGGAGAAAAGATATTAGAGGAATTCAACATAGAAGACATAAAGAAAGAGTATAAGAAAAACAACAAAGACAATGACGATATATTAGATTTGTTTAGTTCTCTTGGTGTCGATATGAGCTAATAGTCTAATTAAGATGGGGACAGAAAGGGGATTGTATGGAAATTAACAATGATTATAATAATCAGGGTTCAAATAGGGGTATGAATAGAGGCTGTGAGTATGATAGGGCAGGTATTGAAAAGATAGTAAGGGAGACCCTTAACAGTAAGGGGGGTACTGGAAATTCACCTATGCGTCTAAACTGTTCAGAAAAGCTTTCTAAAACTATAGATGCTAAGATTGAAGATTTGAAGATAATAACGTCAATGGAAAGAGAAAACGCT
>Ga0255048_10000406_pt1 | contig 34304 bp, 41 predicted proteins | sample JV7_2_2_MG_FD_183619 | JGI IMG/M metagenome (GOLD analysis project Ga0255048, IMG submission 183619) | Seawater microbial communities from Jervis Inlet, British Columbia, Canada - JV7_2_2 | ecosystem: Environmental > Aquatic > Marine > Inlet | place: Canada: British Columbia | collected 2016-10-06
CGAGCCGTCGATGTCGGCGTTCGAGAACACGTTGCCGTCGACGATGCTGGCGTGGGCGAGATTCTTGAAGCAATGCTTGGAGCGCGCCGGGCCAAAGCAGACGTTGCCCTTGTAGATGAATTGCCCGATTGACGTTTCAGCGTAAAAAGTATGGCTGTCGGAGTATGCGCTGATATTGCCGACCATTTCGACATAGGTCCGTGGCCAGTCGCCGCGTGAATTGCCAAAAAAATGAACGTGGCTCGACGAGCCGTAATATTCGTTGCCGTGCATGACCGCGAACGTCGTGAAATTGCGGTTGTCGGTGCTGTCGCCCTTGCCCGGCCCCTGGCCGACCGTGTGCTGCCCGCCGCCGCTGAATATCAAGCCGCGCACGATCATACCCACGCCGCCGCGCACGCCGACGTTGCCCTTTATCTGTGGCTTGCGGCCCGCCGCGTCGGGCACGCCGATAAACTCGGTGCATCGTGCCCTAGAGCGCCCACCGGGGAGCGGCACGATCTCCCCCGCGCTATCATGTAGGGCGTGGACATAGACCCGCAGGTTGCCGACGCCGTCCGTCGTGTTGTCGAGCCCGGTCAGGTCGGCGGGGACCATCGCTTGGCGCACTGTCCACGAGCCGGCGCACAGTGCATCGATGTCAGGCGCCGCGCTGCCCGCGTGGGCGCGTGTGACGGGCTCATCCCATGCGGCCAGCGCGAACGGCTTGACCGCGACGGGGACGCCGCCGATCGACGGCAGGTTGTCGATGTCGATCAGGTATTGGTCGAAGTTTGCCGCCACAGGGCTTGGTACTGTTCCGGCGTCATCGGGGGGCTCACCATTGTCGGCGGTATCGGTTTCTTCTCCAGTGTCCGGTAGACCACCCGATTGCGATCCCAGCACCGGCTTATAAACCCAGAGCCCTTGGTTAGTTGACGCGGTGCCGATGCATGTCTGTGATTGGCCATCCCAGCTCCATTTGTTGTAAACCTTGCGGCCTGTCGTGACAGCCGGCCCCGGCACGTCGATCGTGAGCCACGCCACGCCATCGAAGCGGTGTAGCTTGTTCGACTTAGACCAGACAATTATCGAGCCATCCGGGATCACGCAGATACCCGGTCCCGAGCCGATGTCTGGCACGATCGACGCGGGGATAGGACCGGACAAGGCCACGTCCTTGGTGAACACGCCCGCCGCGTCGCGACCGATGAAAGCGATCATGTCGGAGTTCGGGTTGATATTCCAGTACCCGTTCCGCGCGTTATCCCAGGCGAAGCCGCCCGAGGCGTGGGCGCTGGGCAAGCCGCCCTGACACGCCCCCTTGCCCGGTCCTACCGGCATGAGCAAATCGAGCACGCAAGCCTTGGCCGCGTCCAGACCCACGACTTGTGTCGGGTCTTGGTTGTCGGTCGGGACCAAGAAAGGAAAGCGCAGGAACCGGCGACCGTCCGCCTGGACAAGGTCAGGCAGCCGCGTCCAGGCCAGCGTGACCGGATCGAAGCTGAAAACCGTGTTGCCCTGCCAGCCCTTCGGGATGTGATAGATTTTGCCGTCGTTGCCAAGGAATTTGCCGAAATAGGTATGCGACGAGGCCGGCTGGACGATATTGCCGCTGGCGTCCACGACATGAACCGTCTGGTAGTCGCCGGCAAGCCCCGCGTTCAAGGTCGCGTGCGGCACCAGCGTTTCGGCAACGCCGTTCTGAATATCGTAGCGGTAAACCCCGTTGTCGAAGCCATCGTCGTGCCCGCCGTTCGCCAGCAAATAGGCATAGTCGAGCCCGTCACGTACCCAGCCTACCCACGGGTCCGTGACAGCGCTGTACTTGCCATCGAAGCCCGCAGCGTGCGCGCCTGGGTCGATCTCGCGCAGCCAAGCATACGGCGCCGTCGCATCCCACGGCTGGCCATATTCGAGCCACGTCCCGGCAGCCATGTTGTTGATCGCATCGGGCACGCCACCCTGTGGCGGCGGTGTGGGATCAGGATCGGGGTCTGGATCGGGAGGGGGACACACGGGACATGGCGGTGGCGGGCCGGGGTCATGCTCGTGATTTTGTAATTCAAGAATTGCGTCGTTGAGGCTGTCGATCGTCGGCTGGACATCGTGGGCGTTTAACCCCCCCGACCACCAGAGCAACAGCGCAACACTTGTCAGAAAGGTCTTCATGGTTTCACCCGTATGTGTCTAGGAAATCCTTCACCACGTCCTTGCGATTAGCCTTGAGTGCCGCCAGTTCCTCCGGCGTCACGTCGCGGCCTTCATTGGAAGCTTTGTTGAGAATCTCGCTCGCTTCCGCCGCGGCTTGGAGAAGCGCCAGAATCAGATTCGTGACGATGATGGCTTGGGGCATGACTTACTCCGGCTGTGGCAGGGCGACCAGTGCGGCCCTGACGGTCGCTAGTTGACCGCTGATATCGTTCCCGCCCAGGACTAGGGTGTGGGCCACATCCAGCGCCACATCGCCTGTACGGACGTACTGGGCCGCGTCACGGCACTTGTCTAGCGCGATCACGCCCACGTCGCAGTGTGCCTTGAGTTCTCGGACAGCCGACGTGAAGCCGACTTCGAGGGCGGCGAGTTTCTTGGCGGGAGTGTCGATGGATAGGCCCTGGCATGCGGAAAGGACCAACAATACACATGCCAGGGCCATCGCGGGCTGTACCCGCATTCTAGCCGATCGCACGACGGATACCAAGCGCGGAGAGTGCGAGTTGGATGGTCGTCTCGGGGTCGATGTTGATCCCGAATGCGGTGAGAATCGAGTTGTCGAACCAGCCGACGATGCCAATAACCAGGAAAACGACACCCGTGGCATAGGTCAGCTTGCCCTTGAACAAAGTCATGGGATTCATGCGTATCTCCTACGTGTAAGACCAGACAGCCGGTCGAAGCGCGTGCTCGAACTCGCCCGGTTCCAGTGTGTCCAGGTGGATAAATCGCTTGTCATGCGGGCCGTGTTGCTTGACGCCGATCCCGCGAAACGCCCAGGCGTGAGTCATTATCTTCCAAGCCAGCGTCCCGGACGCCTGGATGTCCGCCGCCTTGCCCGTGGGGTGCGCCGGCCCACCGCCCACCCGCGCGTTATGCACGGCGCAGCGAAATCCCGACGTGACAATCATCGGCGTGTGGATCGATGACCGGAGGCGTTGCAGGTATTCCATGAAATTAGGGGCCATGGCAGCCTGTCCGCCGCAGCAATCCTCGCCGTGACAGCGGAACTCATCCTCCGAGAAGTTCGGGTACAGGTCCCAGTCCACTACTGGTTGCGCCTAATTTCACCGATGCCGCGGCTAATGTCTTCCAGAAGCGCCCGGTTCTCCGACACGTCTTCCTGCGTGTCCACCACGATCTGCTCGATCACGGCTTGCCGCTTGTCGATGACGTGGAGCTGCTCCTCTGCGCGGCGAATTTTGTTCTGTGTCTCTAGCGGGTTCGGGTCGTGGTGTACTCCACGATGGGTCGCGACCGACAGGCGAGTCGTGTCCTGGACCTGCGTCAACAGGTTAATCTGGCCTTGCAGTGCAACGGCCTTGGTGTCTATCGCCTTGTCCAGGTCGTAGTACGCCCCGAAAATTGCCGCCAGCAACAACAGTGCGGGGATCCCCACTTTCAGGCCCTCCATGAGAGTCATGGTTACGACTCGCTTTCGCCGTAACCAATATATTCAGCACAAACGACATTGATCGACTTGATCCCACGCTTGGCAGCCTGCGTGTCCCCGTGGACCTCCTCCTTGATGAAGATGTCCGCGTGGTCACGGCATGCCTGTTCTGTCGGGAAATGCTCCCGCACCGTCTGGTACTTGCACGGGATGTGTGTTGGCGACATTGCCGCCGTGCCGAAGCACCATACAACGAGTAAGCCGTACATGCTGGCCCCCTGGTCATGTCGCCAGATTCGGGTTTATCGTGTCTAGTGCGGCCGAATCTGTCGCCGTATTGATTGCTGAAACAGTCTGTTGGTACTTATCTCGTAAGGTCGTGTCTGTCGCCGTCGCCAAATATCGTTTCACGACACGCCGAATAATGCGTGCCTCGATCGCCTCGCGCAGGGCCACTTTCCTGGCCGCAAGGCGGTCGGCGTTGTTGACGCTCTGATCCTCGATAACCGCCGTTTCTTCCGCCGCGGTGAGCTTGATCCTGTGGCCATTTTCAATGCGGTATAAAGGCATTACACGGCCCCCCGTCGCAGTCCGTACATGGAGAACATGCCGCCATCGATGTTGCCGCCGCTCAGGAAGAACCGGAATCCGGTAATCGCGGTCGTGTCCGTCCAGGAAGACGAGCCGAAGGACGTGTGAACGAGCGCCCCGTCCGTCGCGCCAACATGCCAGTTGATGATGGAATGGTTCGTGTCGTCGAGCATGGAAAGCTGGACCCAGCCGGAAGCAGCCTCAAGCGAGCCGTTTGAGAGGGCAATTCGCGCCGCTGCCTTCGTGTCTAGATTAGCGCTGACAGCGTCCGTGCCGCTCGCGATGTAATGTTCCGCGTTGTAATACTCGTTCGAGCCCGATTGCCACGTCGGCGTGGCTCCCGTGCCGACACGCATTTCGAAATCGTTCGGCGTGGAGACCGCTGTCAGGCTCGAAATCTGCCAGTGATAGACGTCATAGTCAGTCGCGTTCAGGCTCGTGAAATCCACGGACGTGACACTCGTCGTGACTTCGGTCGATTCAAGCCACTCCCACCACGACTTGATCCGTGGCCCGTTTACCGGTCCTGTGACAGCGCGGGGCATTAGACCGTCGCCGAGGCCCTGTTGACCCAGCCGCTAATCGCGATCAAGCCCGTCGCCGTGCAGTACGCGCCGATCGTCGCCGCGGTGCCGGTCAAGGTCAGGCCGGGGGACACGACATGCAGGCCGTCACCGTCCACGATGTCCTGGCGAATCTCGTCGGCCGTGGCGGTGCCGCCCCAGTGGATAATCACCCGCTTGTCCGTGGTGGCCAGCAGGTGCGCGTAGAGATAGACCTCTTCGCGGTCGCTGGTTCCCGTGGTCTGTGGCGTGTGGATCGACTGGCCCGGCGAACTCGTCGAGTCCACGGAAATCGGTCGCCCGTTCGTCGAGTTGCTAAGAAGCTGTCGGCTGTATGTCAGTGCCATCTAAAGACTCCAAACGTCGCTGGCGACGATATAATTCTCGGATTCACGAAAGCCTATGCCGTTCTCAAGAAGCTGCTCGGCATTCACGGTCCCGGCCCCCAAGTCGCCACCATCGGGGTTCCCGACTACCAATCCCGACTGTATTGTAAGGCGGTCGGTGCCATCGGTTGCAACAATGACCCGCTCGCTGCCCGAGTTGTACTCCGCGCGTAAGCTCGCGACAGTGTCATTCGTGTCGGACCCAAAAGACAGCTTGCCGGCGTTTGCGTCCGGGACATGGATCGACAGCCCCGCGTCACCGTTGGATTCGATCAATAATTCGTCCGCGCCCGTGTCAATCGTGATCGTCCCGGCGTCGCCGGTCTTGATTGTCTGCTTGGCCGTGAAGGTGTTCGCCGCGTCGAGCTTGGCGTAGTTGCCTTCAATGGCCGTGAGGCGCCCGTTAAAGCCCGCCGTGGCCAGTTCGGCAAGCTGGTTGGCGTTCGAGTAGGTGTTGATCCCGACGATCAAGCCTTCCTCGCCTGGGTCGTCCGTGATCACCAGCGAGCCGAAGGCGGCGTACACGTTGGTATCAATCCCCTCCGCGAGGGACTTGACCGGGTCGCCTAGCTTGGTCTTGTGCTTGGCCCACTCGACCTTGTTGGCGTTGGACTGCGTCCCGTCGTCGGGCGGCGGACTCGCGTTGTAGCCAACGATCGTGACGCTGGTATAGGGATTGGCCATCAGGCAAGCCTCCACATGCTGCGCGACACCACGGCTTGCGCCATGTCAGCCGGGTTCACGCCGTTCTCGAATAAGCCATTAGCCGCATTGATCGCGCCCGCCACGTCGCCGCTCGACGGAGACCCGATCTGGAGACCTGTCCTGATTGTCAGTCGGACGGTGCCACCGGTAGAAATCGTGATTTGCTCGGTTCCGCTGTTGTATTCGGCGGAGAGTTTGGCAACGTCGTCTTGGGTATCGGAACCAAAAGCCACTGCCCCGGCATTGGCGTCGGGTATATGAATGGAGAGACCCGCATCGCCGTCACTTTGGAGCAAAACCTCGTCCGCGCCACTAGCAATACTGATGGCCCCAGGACTACCCGTGCTGATCGTTTGTGGACCCGCCGTGAAGGTGTTGGCTCCAAGCGTTGCATAGTTGCCCTCGATGTTCCTGATCCGCTTCCGCATCGACTGGACTAGGTGGAACACCATCGCCCGCGCCGCGGAATAGAATTGCTGACTGATCGTCAGGCTCTCGTTGCTCGCGCCGTCGAGGAAGATCAGGCTCGCGAACGCCGCCGTGATATTCAGGTCAACCTGCTCAAGTAGGTCCTTGATCGGGTCGAACAGCTTGTCCGTGTGATAGGACCACTGGACTTGATCGTCCGGCTTGATCCCGCGATCAGGCGGCGGGCTCGCGTTGTAGCTCGCGATCGAGACCTGGGTGTAGGGATTACTGGGCATCGACTTGTTCCCGTCCTCTCGGACCCAAAACGAAGTCCGGGACACCAACCTCCACGAAGTCCTTGGCGGACCTTTCCATATCCGCCGCCGTCTCCATCATAATAGCCGTCATGACGCGTGCCGTAGTCAAGTCCGACGTGCGGCCCTTTGTCCCCGTCATGAAATTCCGGAATTTAGAACTCAACATGAGGCGCCCGACTATGGCGTTCGACGCGCCCTGCGTGAACGCACTTATAAAACCCCGTAAGCGGCTCGTACCACCCGTCGTTACCGCCTCGATAGGCATTCCGGCCGCACCGATCAATCCGGCGCCGATTTCACCCGCTTGCAATGCCGCGCCCACGTCCTGCATGTCTTCCATGAACGACGCGACAAGTCGCTGATTCCGCAAAAACTCGATTTCTTCCGGGAGAAGCGTCGCGGCGAGCATGCCCCTTTTTTCCAGCGCATCAATCGTGGTGCTCAGTCTCTTAAAATTGACCTGGGAAAATCCCTTCTTTTCCGTTCGCCCCGAAGCGTCCACGATATGCTGGAACAGCGCACCGCGCAGTGCCTCGCCCTGTGCCGACTGCTTGCCGCCGCTGTTGGCTAGAATCCGCCCCACGTCCGTGGGCGTGCCTTTTTCCACGACGAACAGATGCCGCCCTTGTCCTGCTTCGACCGTGTCCCTGGCCTTCCGCGCCGCGGACGATTGCCACGCCTCGTGCGTCCGGCCCATGCCGCGGAAGACGACATGTTCGTCTGGCGTGAGTAGCGCGCTTAGTGCCCGTGGGTCTCGCCTGTAGCTGTCCAGACGCGCAATTATTTTTTCCGGCTGCGACGCAAGATCATTCTTGAACGACTCTTGGACAGTAGACCAGTGCTCTGGCGCAATCCTCTGCATCATACGCATGAACCGGGCGTTCCCCGGCTGGGTCACTTCGTCCAAAATTTGCGCGTTGTCGTAGATGCCAGTCTGGGCGATCATTCGCGTGTGAGCGGCGGTCATGAGTGTGTCGCGCTTGTGATGGCTTATCGACGCCGCTTTGTATAATTCCTTGAACCGTGGGCTGCCCCCGATCGGATTGTCCATCGCGTCCGTTAGGGCCGACCACAATTGCGCCGCAAGACGGTTCTCTTGCGTTGGAAGCGCGCCCGGTTGTGGCGTTTTTAGGTCATACAACGAGCTTCGCAGCGCCTTAATCTGGTCGAAAGCACTAATGTCCTGGAACATGGCTACCCGCGAGTCCAGTGACAGGATAATCGTGAGTTTTTCCGCCAGTGCCCCGTTCGGGTCAAACGAAACTTGCGTCCCTGATAATGCGTCCCTCTCTGCGTCGGTCAGCGGGCGCTCAAGGATTGCCTCACGAGCCGCCACGCGGGCGTCGATGATGTCTGGGCGCAGCTTGCCGCGCACCCCGCCGCTAATTTCCTCCGCAACCTCCTGGGCTTTGCTGATCTCGAACTCGACACCCTCAGAATGTTTTGCCGCCGCAAGATATTTCTTGTCCCGGCTCACCTTCGTGACATCGTCAAGGTGCGCCGTCGCGAGTTGTAGGGCGCGCCGTCCCGCCGCGGGATTCGGCGCAGGAAAGTCCCCCAACATAGCCAGTACATCGCGCTCCGCGGCATCCACGACAGTCGCCAAGTCAACGTCGCGCATTTCCCGCAGGTTCACGTCCGACAGCGCCTCATAGCGGCGTTTCATGCCCTCGATAACCGCCTCGGACTCACGAAGCCTCTGAGTCTCGACCGGCTTGGACGTGCGTTGCGCTTGGCGTTCCGCGACGCCAGCAAGCGGATGGAGTGACCCAAGGGGCAACCCTTCCTTGACGCCCGCGTCCCGCAGGGCTTTGTTTGCCTTCAATTCCGTCTCGCTCAACTGAACCGCACCCTGGCCTTTTTTGACGCCATTCACCAGAAACCGCATAGGGGCGAACAAAATCTCCCCCGCCGCCGCCAGCCCACCGGACAGCACGGACTCTGCGGCCATTTCATTGAGTGCAATCTTCTCGTAACCACGCGCATTTTCCACGGCCAAGTCAGCGGAACGACCCGCAAGCCCGCCGCCAAACTGGTAGGCCGCGCGTCCAATCAGCTTCCGCCCCGCGCCCGCGATGCCGCCCGCAATGGTCCCTAGTGTCTCAAGGTTGACCATGAAACCGGCAACGTCGGCTACGTCCGACAGGGTCTTCAAATCATCATTGTCCAGAATCACCGCGGCATCGTCGTTCGGGCCACGGAGCGCCACATTTTGCCCGCCGAATGGGTCGTCCAAGACGGTGATGTCGTATTGCGGATAGCCGACCTTCAACTTCTCGACGCGGCCTTCAAATGTCTGGCTACGCGCGAGATCGAATCGTGTCCCCGGCTTGTCAAATTCAGCCACGGCCCCGGTCTCCGTGCGCGCCAATGGGCCGGCCTGCATTTCAAACGAGCCTTCGCGCACGGCTGCGCGCTCCTGCCGGTTCATATCGGAAAGCTGTTTTTGGACAACGCGGAACTTTTGTGCCTCCGCGCCGCCCGTGACAACGTCACTCGGCGATGGCGGCGGCCGGCCGACCCGGTCTTGTTCGTCCTGTACGACGCGGAATTTTGGCACTACTGAATCGGGACCAGTTTCCCGCCTCCCGGATTGGCGGGATCGGCAACGCGAGTGTAACGATTCCCGTGCTCATCCTCGATAATCACGCCGAACGGCATGCTTTCAAGGTCGCCGAAGTCCTCTTGCGGTTCCGCGCGTGTCGTGACGGGCGTCTGTGGCGTGCCAAAGTCAGTCCCGAAGAACACGTCCCCCGACCTCAGTTGCCCCGCCGTCCTCGATTGCAAGTCTTCGGTCATACTAATGATCTGGTCCATCGTTGCTATGGCGACATCCGGGTTCGATGTAAGTTTTTCCAGATTCGACGCCCGCCGAAGAATCTCGATTTTCGGGTTTGTCAGGCGGTCATCATTGTCTAGGACGTAGTTCGCCATCTGGCCCATGGTTTGGAGAAATTGCGATCGCGCCGTCAGCGCCTTATTCACCGTCTCCGTGTCCAACCCCAGCCCCGCTCCGATAGTGTTCGCGATCGTCTTCGTAATGGCGGTCTGTTGCGCGGCGGCACCCACCGTCCGGCTTACCCCTGCCCACAGGCCAACTGTCTGGTCATTGATCTGTGCCCGCGACGCTCTCGCCGATTCGAGCAATCCAACACTCGCGTCGAACCGTGTTTGCAGCTCCCGTCGCATGACCTTGTCAATCTGCCCACCAGACTCCCCGCCCGTGTCGATATTGATGGTCTGGCCACCGCCAAGTTCCGACTTGATAGCAGCGTCCCTGTCCACCCCCGGAATCTGTGAAAGACCCTCAATCGTCGCGCCAGTCTCCTGTGCGTCGCCGCGGCCCACGCCCGCGCGATACTCGGCCTGCGAGGGGAGCCCGCTAATAAGCTCCCCAACGAAATTTTGCATTTCCGGCATGGTCTCAACCATGCTGTTGAGCACACCTTCAATCTGTGCGACTTCCATCCCATCGTCGACGAGAAGACGTGTCGCCGTGTCCGTCAGCAACTTCTGTGCATTCCGGAACTCTTCCGGGTTCATGTTCGCCGCACCGGTTGACGACATTTGAAAAAGGAGTTCCGCACGCCCTTGCGGGTCACTCACACCCACGGCGCCCAGTGAAGCCGCTGTCTCCTGTTTCAGGCTGTCCACCATGGCGGCAAGGCTTGGCGGGACTTGTTGTCCTGTCCCCGTAAGTTCGCCAATCAATTTTCCAAATTCGGATAGTTGTGTGCTGTTGCTCGTAGCACGCGCACGCGCAGCCTTTGCCCCATCCTCTGCAACCGCGCGGCGGAACTGACTCTCTTGAACACCAACTGCACGGTCTCTTAGCTCGAAGTCCCTATTCGCGCGCCGCTTGTCTTCCGCGAAGGTCCGCTGAAATCGTTCTTCTTCACGCCGCGCGGCAAGCGCCTGATGGATCGGCGTGAACAGCGCGCCGACAGGATCAAGCTGCCCGCCGAATGCCTGTGCCCGGAAAGGCTGTATGGAGTTAATTGCCATCGATCTGCTCCTTTAACTCCTGGACTTCCGCCGACAGGGCCTTGACCGCCGACATGAGGACGCCGGTCAGGTCCAACAGGTCGATCGTCTTCCCATCGCCAAGTCCCGTCGCGTCGTGCCAGTCCTCGGCATAGGTCCCGACGTGTTCGTTGTCGTCCTTGAAATCGGACTTGTATCTCCAGATTTCGATCGGGAGGGTCTGCACGATCGCCAGCGCCGCGTCGTGATCGACCGGGCGTCCCGGTAGCTTGTAGTCGCGTGACGATGCCATGAACGAGCTTCCCATGACAGCCGCCGCCGACAGCGCCTTGGACTGGTTCGGGCTACTCGTTGCCGCAGCGCCACCGCCAGCCGCCGCGAATCCACCGGACGTGCCAGCCTTCGTGATGTTCGAGCCCGCGGGGCTCGATGGGCTACTAACCCCAGGCGACAACGGCCCCGCGCCCAGTGACAGGACGTTACCCAGGAAACCAAGCTGCTGCGTGCTGGTGAACAGGTCGTTATAGGCCCGCTGCGACGCCGCCTCGGTCTGTAAATTCGCCTCTGCCATGCCGATCTGTAGCGCCTGTTGCGACGCCGCGTTGATGATGTTCGCCGACACGCCAAGCTCGGACAGTTCCGCCTGAATCTGCGCGATCCGGCTGTTGACCTCAAGCTGGATGCCCTGCATTTGCTGCGCGTACAGGCCAGCTTCCGCCTGGGTCAAGCCAAGCCGCATGCCCACGAGCTGGGCTTGCTGCGCGATATTCTGTTGATCCAGCACAAGCAAGTTCCCCGCCGTGCTGATCAGTGCCCGTGTCTCGTCCAGGACCGCGCGCTGCTCCGCGACGGTGCCCAGCTCGCCAAGCAATATCTGGCCGCGTGTCTGCGCGATCTGCGCCGTCGCCGCCATCTCTTGCTGGAATGCCTGTGCGCGTGCCGCTTCCTCGCGCTGCGAGAAGTCCATTTCAAGCCTACGCTGCTCGTGTAGAGCAAGGCTGGACCCGGACAGGTTCCTCTGCGCGAAGTTCTCACGAAGGTTCCCGCTCGCCGCGGCGCGCTCGTTCCGGACCTGATTGACCAGCGCGTCGGTCAAGCGCCCGAAGCCCGGCTTGATGCTGTCGGACACGCCCGCCAGCTCGCCTTCAAGCGCCCCGAAGCGCGAGCCGATACCGCCCGCCGCGTTGAACAAGCCACCGGCTTGCGGGATTGTCTGTTGAATCTGGCGTTGCAGCAACGCGTTGCTGTCAAACAGGCCCGATCCCATTTGCTGGAGACGGACCAGACTTGGGTCGAGCGCCTGAACCCCCGGTACTAAGCCCCCGACCTGCGAGTTAAGCCCGCCGATCTGGCCCGCCGCCGCTCCCAACTGATTGAAGGCCTGGCTGTTGCGGTCAAGAATGACCTTGGCGCCATCGCGCCGGAAATCGAAACCCCCCGTATCGATATCGAAGAACGTCTTCTCAATGGATTGCTGCACGGGCGCGGCGGAAACATCCTTCGTGTTCCCCGTGAAAATATCGACAATGCCGCCCATGTCACTTACCTACGCTTTGGAATAGTGTCCCGTCCTCGCCGTCGGGGTAATACCCCAGAACCTTCCCGATCGGACGCAGTAGCCCATAGTTACATAGGTGCCGGAAGTAGCCCAAGTTTGCCTCTTGCGTGGCAATCATGACCAAGTGCGTCTTCTTGAGCGACATGACGAACCGCGCGCCGATATCGACACGAAGGCGCGGCGTCGCTTCCGGGAACCATGCAACGTGCGGGTACGCCTTATTGTTGTCGTAATTCACGATGATCAGGCCCACGGGCAGCTCGTTCGCGGTCGGGATAATCACGCTCCCGCCCGCATCCATGAACTTGCCCAGCCGGTCAGTCATGACCCAGCGGAACTCTTCCACGTCCATGTCTTCCGGCATACCGTCGTATTTCGAGAACGCGCCCCGCTTGTACGCGGCCCAGATATATTTCAGATGCTCGTGGCTCGCCGGCTCGAACGTGATCCCGCCGCGGTGAAGCAGGCGCCCGCGCTTGAGCCTGCGTGGCTTGTTACGTGGGCGAGGTACGGAACTCGATTCCGACTTCTTGGATGTCCCATTCGTTGCCGCTGGTGACGGAGACTTCAACTTGGATGTGGCTGGAATGTCCGGCAGCGCCCCAGTCTTGCCGGTAGATTCGGGTGCTGAACGTGCTTCCGTAGAGTGTGTCTGCGTCTCCATAGTATTCCTTGTCTCCGTTGTAGACGGACACGGCCGGGTTTCCCGGCATCTGTAATTCGATTTCCTGGTCGTAGATCGCCACCCCGCCGCCGAGAATCGTCAGCGTCGCTGTCGTGTCGAACAGTTTCCGGTAGTGAATCCAACCGGTGATATCGAAAATGTTCCCCTCGGGAATGGTGATCAGGCCCGATCGCCGCGTCGCGGTAATCTCGTCCTGTCCCCCGTCGAGCCCGCCTGCCCCGTCGAAGACGAAGATGTTCCCCGTGCTGTCCCCGAAATAGACCACGTCATTCGACGATACCGGATCGACCAGCGCCATGACCGTCGTGGGCGAGAAGTCCACGTCATGCTCCGTCGTCCACTTCGACCATGGGGACAAGCCCTGCGCCGCCGGGTCGGACAGCATCGGCTTATACATGACGTAGACCGCGTCCTGCGTGCCTGGGAAGCAATAGACCCGCTGCAAGCGCCGGTCATATTCGATCGTCCAGCTAGACTGATCGTCAATCAGGCTGTTGATCTGGATGCTCAGGTCGTTCGATTCCACGTCGCCGAAGTTTAGCGTGCCGCTCAGTGTCTCGATCCGCCCCGGCAAGCCCATGACCACGTCGTTGCCGATGTTCTTCATGGCTTCCGCGCCGACAACGGCGGACCCTACATGAAACTCGTTGATGTCGAAGTCGAAGGCGTTCGCGCCGGCCAGGATGTAGAGGCGGCCGCGCTCGGTCGAAATCAGAAATTGCCCGAAAGCGGCTTCCAGGCCGTTGATCGGTCTCAGGTCAGGCACGATGATAAAGAAAGCCGCGCTCAGTCCCAGGCTGGAGGACGGGCGATTGGCGTTGGATAGCTGCTCGGAATCACCGACCTCTGACCCCAGCACGACATGAGGCGTGTCCGTCGTGGTCTTGATATTGGCGAAGAACGCGCGCTCACGATGGACCCGGCAATACTTGGCGAAGAAATTGGACCCAAGGTTGTGCGCGAAGTCCTCGAACGTGGTCCCGTCCCACTTCTTGACGACGGTGTTCTTCTCCAGGTCCGTGACAATCACGATTTCGTCGAGCGTGAAGTTGTGTTCGCGCGGCCCGCGCAGCTTGGTCCCCGCCGCGACCGTGCCCACGGACGTGAATGTCGTGGTTCCGTCCCATTCGTAGACTTCCGTCCCGGCCTGGATCAGCGTCGAGACAGTGCCGTCCTGCTTTATGAGCTGGGCATAACCGTTGATTGCTCCCGCGTTGGGCGCAGTGGCGACCAAGTCGAAGGGCTTCCGGCGCTTAAAAGCATGGTACTGCGCGTCGAGATCGAAATTGAGGCTGGCATCCACACACTCGGAATGGTGAACGTCCGCGGTTCTTCGTCGTGCATTGAGCCCTCCGCCGAAGGTGAGGACGATAGGACCTTCATTACGCGCCACGGCGGACACCCCACCGCTTACTTGCGGTCTGGCGCGTTGCCGTCTGGACCGCGCGGATCAAGCTGGACTGGAACAGCGAGGAATCAAATTCCTTCTTCATGACCCGCGTCCAGCCCTCCGCGCAGACAGGCACGAACGCGTCCGCGACCGTGTCCGAGAACGGTAGTGTCTGCGTCGCCATCGTAGACGTGAGCTGTAGCCGCTTGTGGTACAGGTACTCGTAAGAGATACCGTCCTCGTCGCTGGTCGGGTAGCTGTCCAGGACCACGTTGCCGCTGATCGGGGAAATCACGAACGCGTCCGGCTCGCCGGTATAGTCCGTCGCGATAGGCCTTTCCGCGAACAGCTTGTCGTAACCGCCCTTGTACTCCCGCAGGATGCGCCCGTTGGTCACGCCGCGGATAATCATCGTGCGCTCGTCGTCGCCCGCCATGCGCTCGAAATCGGACGGGACCGTGTATTCGTTGGTGTCCGTCACAAGGTTCATGGTCGCGGTATTCACGCCGCTGGCCAGCATGCCGAGATTGTAGAGGACGTGCGTCGCCTCGTTCCACATCATGATCATCAAGTCGATCTGGACCTGACGCCCGGAATCCACGAACGCCCCCGTCGCGGTCAGGCCCGTCGCGGTGGACGTGACCGTGGACGTGGCAAGCTCACCCGCGTCACCTTGAATGACACGCACGCGCTTCAGGCTGGCATTGATTGCCGCAAGGAATGTGATCGCCATGCCTTAGTTTCCCACTCTATCGCCGCCTGCCCCAACTTTGGGTGCGCTGCGCCCAGTTTCTAAGCGGCCTGCCAAGGGCGCCTATACCCGCCAAGCCGGTCAACGTGTTGTCGATCGGTGGCCCGTCCGGATCGATGTCGGGTATGCAAATGGCAATCGCCGGGCAAATGATGTGCGACAGAAGCCGCTGCGTCACGATATTCGCCACGCCCACCGCGGTTGCCGGGCAGACAATTTGATACAGCGACCCACCCATCTTGATGATCGCGACACAGACCGCGGTCGCCGCCATCGCGACGTTGCGGAGAAGTGACATATTGGCCACACCGATCGCGGTCGCGGCAAGCGACTGGTTCGTCGTGACCCGCGTGATCGTGACCGCGAGCGATACGACCTGTGTCACGCGGACTTCCGGCGCGTATGTCAGCCCAAGTGACGTGAGCTGTGTTGCGCGCACCTCGTCGGCGTGCGTGACCGCGAGAGAGACAAGCTGCGTCAACCGCCCAAGCGAAAGCTGGATGTCGGCAACGCCGATCGCCGTCGCTGCTAGGGTTTGGTTGAAGGTCGTCATTATGCAAGCTCGGCACCCGCCTCATGCGCGTTGTAGCCCGACACGGTCCACTGCGTCATCGTGTCTGGGTCGGTCTCGTAGGTCTCGTAAAGGCCCGTGTAGACGCCCGATGTCATGACCTGTGCCGAGCCCGTGCCCAGTGTCCCATTCGAGTTGTTCAGGAGCTTCAACTGGCTTGAGCCGCCCGCCGTGCGCTTGACCGCCGCGCCGACCTGCATCCCGAGAACCGTCTTGCGGGTCGTTGGCAGAGAGCCCATCCCCACGAGGAATTGGTTGCCCACCGTGCCGGTCTCCAGATAGGTCGTGTCGTCGTCGATTACCGGGTCGTCAATCTCGACATAATCGTCGCCGCCGTTGAGCGGGGTCCATTGCCGGACGCTGCCGTTAGCGTTGGGGAGCGTGGCGTCAACCTGCGCCTCCACGGTCAGAACCGTGTTGTTGGTCGAGCCATTCGTGTCGAAGACGAAGAAATCATCGATCTTGCACTGCCGCACGTCCCGCACGATCTGGAAGTCATTGAAGAACGCGGACCCGCCGTTTTGCGTGTCGGCGCCTGTGAGATTGATAATCTGTGCGCCGTTCAGATACATATTCACGTACCCGGTCGTGTCATTGACCTTGGCTTCGATCCCGAAGAAATTCCAGTTCTGCAAGGTCAGAACGCTGTTGGCCGATGTTGCCAAGGTCGTGCCGTCGCCGTTCTTGACCACGATCCCATTCAGGGAATTACGTTCGATGATAATGTGCGTCGTGAAGCCTGACCCCGTGTTATGGCGGCAGTTGAACAGCACCGCGTTGTCCGCCAGGGCGCTGTCAACGTAGAAGCCAAGGTGCGGGCAAAGTGTATCCTGCTCGGCTGGCGACGTATAACTAAGCAGGCCAGCGGAGCCCAAGTGGCAACACATGACCCCCGTCCGGAACTCATCGTCGTCCACGGTGGCGACGCTTGAATTATTGAACCCGTTCGCCGCGTTCCAGGTATCAAGCGCAGTGCCATCCGGAACCACGTAGTCCCACGAGCGTGCAATCAATAACGTCATTTTCTACCCCATCCTCTACGTGGTCCGACCCATTTGCGCCTGTGCGAATAACCAAGCCCGCCACCGCCCGTGAACGGCGCGAAGAATTGCCTGTAAAGCGCCACGATCGACGCGACGCCGACCGCGACAGCCGCCATCGTCACGAGGTTCAAGACCCCCGTGGCCGACGCAATCCCCGGAATACACACGGCGGTCACTGACAAGAGTACGAAAAACGTGGCTTTTCTACCAAGTCCGGCGACGCCCGTGGCTGTAGCCGCCAATGTCCGGAACGCCTTCAAGCGCGTGGATATGCTCGCCACGCCGATCGCAGTGGCCGCTAGGGCTTGTTGGACAACCGCCGTCAGTTTGGTAGCGGTCATGCCCGCAACGCCCGTGGCGGTCGCTACGAGAGCCCGGAATGCCGTCAGCATCGTGTTGATCGTCGCGCTGCCCGTAGCCGTGGCCGCGAGCGTGCGGAAGAAACTGGACTCAGTCGCAATACTAGCCACGCCGACCGCGGTAGCCGCGAGAGCCTGTATCGTGGCACTGATCTTGTCCGCGATTAGCGTCGCACTGCCCACGGCGGTCGCCGCAAGCGTGCGGAATGCCTTTAAACGCGCGGATAGGCTCGGCGACCCGGTCGCGGTCGCGTCCATGTCCTGTTGCGTGAATGGGCGATTGATCGCGATTGTTGCGGAACCTGCGGCGGTCGCGCTCAGGTCACGGAACGCGGATAGCGCCGTCGCGATGTCAGGCACGCCGATTGCGGTAGCCGACAGTGCTTGAAGTGTCGCGCCGGACACATCCGGGATGATAATTGTTTGCCGGGGAATGGGCCGATAGATTTCCCATCGCGTCCCAACATCTACAACGCGCCTGATATCCCCCGCTGTCAGACAGTGGTCATAAACCCGCATGTCAAAAATTTGGCCGTCGAATGGGTTGTTGGCGCCTTCCGACGAACCGATTACCGTGCTATTCGTCTGACTTCCAAAGGCATTTGCCGCTGAATGACTTTCGAGGATGCCGTCGCGATAGAAGGTGTAATTCCCAACGGTGCCGCGCGCGCCGCCGTTGAAGCTGATTGCGATATGATGGGTTTGACCTAAATCGCTGTCCTGCCAAGCCCCGTCCGATTGCATTTCCGGCATGTTGCTGGAGCCACGAGAGCCAAAGGCGAATGGTTCGAGCCCCGCGACGGCCGTTGTAAACATCGCGCGGATCGGCTCGCCGCCGTTATTCGTGGTCTGAAATTTAAACGGCGCTGGGTATGCGTCCGGCGAATAATCATCCAGCCGGTACCAGAACGCCACTGTCCAGTCCGACGCCGCGTCCAGAATGAAGCCATTACTCAGATGATCCCCGGAATTGGCGCCAAACTCCCACACGTTGGCACCGAAAACGGACGGGGCCATCCTCTGGTCGTCCGTAGACCCGACAATCGTGTTGTGGTGGCCGTACCCGCTAATGTCAAAAAGATGGTTTGAGCCAAACAATGGCCAACACGCGGTAAGGTGCTCGACATGCCGTTTCGTGCGGTCAAGCGTGACCGGCCCCTTCGGAAGAGAAAGCCAGTCCGGGCGCCTTGGGATAAGGATTTGGGCCATAAAAGGCCCTTATGCGTGTGGCCCGAGAGCCTTGGGCGTGACGGTCAATGCCCAGCCGGTCGCGAAGTCAACGCCGGTCTGGTTCTCGACATAGAAATTGTAAACCTGACTGGTGTAGACGTTGGGCAGCGGAATTTCGATCGACTTGACGGTGTCTGTCCCGGTTCCCCAATTCGGATCAATGTGGAAGGTCCCGAATGGTTTTTCCTGATAGCTCGCGTCAGGGACAGCCTCGTCGTCCGTCCCGTCAACATTCATCAGGCGACCGTATAAGTTCACATACGGCGCGGACCCAACCGTCCCCGTAGCGTATTGGCAGCGCAGGACGGCGGCGGCGTAATTCGCGTCGTCGTCGTTAGTGAATGCGTCTAGGTCAGTCGTGCCGTTGGAAAACGCGCCGTCCGTAACGGCTGCCACGGAATTTGATAAATCCGTCGCCGTCCCGAAAAATTCGATTGCGGCGTTCGTCGTGATCGACATGGTCTAGGTCTGTTCGAGCGTGATCGTGAATTGAATCTGATCATCCGTGGCCAGCCCGATCCCCGTGAACGTGCCAATAATCGGCATGGACCCGTCCGTCGCCGCGGTATGAAGACCCGCCTCGCTGATCGTCTTGGTCGCGGCGCCACAAGTGTGAATACCGATCCACCTATTGGTTTGCGTGGTGGACTGATCTTCCGTGGTGGCCGTCACACGAACCTCGGTCGCTTCATTTTCTAGGCCTGTTGACGACTTGCCATCCGTGACCGTGCCTGACCCCCAAGAGATATACCAACCCGTCACGGACGTGGAATGGTCGATTAGATCGACAACAAGTTCCTCGCCCTCGGTCGTGTAGGTCGTGCCCATTTACTTGTCCTTCATCGCCAATTTCGCGAGTAGCTTGGCTGCCGAATCGCGAAGTTTCACCGTCTCATGGTGCCGGAATTTCGTGTCGCCCTTCCGTTTGACCCGAACTTCCAGCTTCGCTGTCGGCTGCGCTGTCGCTGCTTTCACCTGTCGTCTCCGCTAGTATTTTCAGCATATCATCGATGGTCGCGCCGCCAGCAACCTTGACGCCCCGCTTCGAGCACAGCTTTCGCAACGCGATCAGCGGATTCTGCGCGGCTTGTTCCTGCCGTTGAGCTTTTGCCAGCTCTCCCGGCGTCGGGATGGCTTCGAGTTCTTCCGGCAACGGAGGAAGTGGCTCCTGATCGCTGTTGCGCTGGGCACGGCGGAACGCACCACGATTGATAGGCTCCTTATCCAGGACCCCCGCTTGCTGGGCATTGATCAGCGCGGGGAGGATATGGGGCTTGGGTGCATCCCGGTCGATCGGGATTTCATAGGCGTCGGCCAGATCAACGAGCTGGCGGCGGCGTAGCGACGTTAGAGGCGTGACCGCTATCGGCATTTGCCCCGGTAGTGTCGGGCCTTGTACTCCCGACTCCGGGAAACTGTCCGTGAAGTTTGCCATTTGCTTGTCCTTGTCCGCTTGAATCTTCGGGATTGTACGAATCGGTGTTGATCGGTGGCATCGGGAAGCCGGGCGGTGTCGATGGCCCTTCTTTCTTGAACTTCTCCGCTTCCTCCGGGGTCACGTACTGGAACGTGTCGCCGTCCTGGAGCTTGACAACGGGCTGCTCCTTGTAGCCGTACACGCCGCCGTCCTTGATCGAGTCCACAAGGCTCGTGCCGTGGCTCAATTCGACCTCCATGCCCGACAGCGATGCCATCGTGACCCACGCTTCCGTGCAAGCCCGCCCGGACTCGGCGTACTCCCGGTTTGGATAGGTGAAGTCGCAGCCGAACAGTTTCAGCTTCTTGACCCCAATATGCATCGCGTAGGCGATCGCCTGGGCCACGCCGTTGTTGAGATACGGCTTGCCAAGAACCGGCTGCGAGATTTTCGAGACCTCGTCGATCGGGTAGTCATAGGACAGGGGGATAACGTCCGGGTAAGCCTTGGACGTGATCACCGGCTTGCCACGGCGCCGCAGCAACGTGAATAGGCCGGGCTTGAATGTCTCTTGGTCGTGAAGATCGTCCATCCAGAACACGACATCGTGCCAGATCAGGTTCGCCGCCATGTTGATCGCCCAGATTTCATCGGCGAAGTCCGGCGACGCTTCCTGGGTCAGGACCTTGTTGAACAGGTCCGCCACGGAAGGCCCCATGCCGCACAGAGCGACGGTCTTGGGCGCGTGGTCGAGATACCGGCGTACCGTGCCGTCCTCTTGCTGGACTAGCTTCTCGCGGGGCCTGCGGGCCGCGTGAGCGGCTAATGCTTCCTGCCGGTAGGCTTCCGCCTGCTTGCCGATTTCCTCGCCAGCGTCTTCCAGCGCGTGGGCGTACTCGATCAGCTTGGCTTTGGTGGCTTTGGTAAGGTCGGGACGGTCTAGGTGGCCGTCGCTATCGTCGCGCCGCTGTTCTGAATCATTCGCCATTTTGATCCCACAAACTCCAATTTCACTAGGTCATCCGCCTGGGTGAAGACAATCTGGCCGGTGGCGGTTCCGGTCAAACTCAATGATGCTTCCCCCGTCGCGGTAACGAATATGACTTTCTGCTGGCCTTCTATGCCGTCCTCTAATGAATAAACTGTAACCCCGAATCCAGTCGGACCCGCTCCCAGAATGTTCGCGCTTACGTCCAGGCAAATAGCCTGCGCGGTCGTCGCTGCCGTCAGTGTCTCGGTCGAGTGATAGCCCGGCCCCCGTGTGGGGACCGGGCCACCTGTAATTGCGACCGACATTCATCAAGTCGCGGTTGCGAGGGTCGCACCTTGGGAGAGAGTCACGAACCAAGTCCCGGCAACCTGCTTGAGCACCACGAAATCCGTATCGGCTTGGAAAACGTGGGCACCCGTCGCGGTGCCGGAGAATTGAAGCGTGGCCTCGCCAGTCGCGCCCATCTGCACGACCTTTTCCATCAGCTCGTGCCCGTCGCCAGTCGCCAGTAGATACTGGTTCCTGAGTAACGAGCCAGTCGCCGTCCCCGCGCCAAGCGTCGTGACTTGGTGCGTGGTGGAAATGGTCTGTTGTGCGGTCGCCGTCGATTGCGTCATAGCCTCGACGCCGTCCACGGAGTTGATCGGGCGGACTTGTGCGCCTGCCGTTGTGGTAATAGCCATGATTACCCCCTATGCGCTCAGAACAGAGGCGGCGTGGCGGATGCAACGGCCCCAGTTCGAGTTGAGGACAACACCGGCGTGCCACGATTTCCAGCCCATGGTCGTGACCTCGTTAAGAGGATCAGCGGAACCCGCCGAGCCCTTACCGTGGCTGATCATCTGAACGCCCGGAAGGCGATCGCCGACCACATACGACTCTTTGACGTGACGCGTACCAAGACCCACGGAACCCACGGCTTCCTTGCCGTAAATCACCGTGTTGTAGACATCGGAACGGTTTGTCGTGCCGCGCACGTCCACCGTGGCCGATCCGGTCGTGGTGTCGCCCGATCCCGTGTCGATGCTCGCTTCCGTGGTGGCAATCCAACGGACGCCGCCAACGGACCCAAACTCGCCGCGCTCGACGGCTGTCTGGCTGGAGTATTGCTCCACGGGAACAAAACCGGTCAAAGTGCGGATGTCTTCCTCGGTATCCACATGACAGAAGCCCCAGTACGCGGACCTGATCGGCGTGGTGCCGATGTTCCGCGAGCCTTCCGTCTTCGGGAGGAACAGCATCGCATTTTGTCGGTTGAGCTGGTTTACGGTCGTCGCGATCTCGGAAAGGCCAAGACCCGCAAGGGCCACGGTCCCGCCAATATCGGTCGCCGTAGTGGCCGCGCCCGCAAGCACGGCGGTGAAGTTGTCTTCCGCGATATCTCGTTGAAGACGGTTAAGAGACTGGCCTGCGTTCATGCCGAGAATTTCGGACAATTTCGCCGCCTGACCGTTGAAGTTGATCAGATCAACCTCTTCGTTCAAGAGGATGTAATTGCCGTATTTCGCGACAGTCGCGGTCAGGTCAGTCACCGAAGGCTGCACGCCCTGCCTTGTCGGGAAGGAAATGCTGCCAGATAGCTCGGTCAGTGCGGTCGTTACGGGAGTCAGGTTTTCAATCCGACGCCACTTCGCCGTGAACGTGCCAGAATGCTCCGAAATCTCCGCGGGCTCAGTCCCAAGGTAATAGGGCGCCAGAGCCTTCGCGTTGCGAAGCAGGTTGACCTGAAACACGACGTTTACTGGACCGGCAATTTCCGTTGTGGTGGTGAGTGCCATGTCATCGCCTGTGTGTTAAGCGGACTTGACCATTTGCTGCTCCATGAAGTTTTCCCACTCCACGTCGCTCATCTGCGACATTTCAACAGCGTTCGGGCCAGTCTTATCGTCCGCTTGGGTTACGGTTCCTTGCACTGCCGCTGTCGCCGCCTCGATGTCGTCCCTAACCGTGTCGCCGCCGCCGTTGCGATATTCCACCAGCGTATCTTTCACCCACTCACGCCCTGATTCGAGCGCCGTACTCCAGGCTGCCGGATTTTCCCCGCGTTCCGCGAACGCTTTCACAAATCCCGGATCGTTCCGGCCGTAAGCCTCAAGCATGCCAATCGCAACGTCGCTCTTGATACCCTTGAGTTCTTCCGCCTGACCAACGAACTCGACGGCACTATCCAGGTCTTTCTGGACGGAACTCGCCTGTTCCTTCGCCATAGCCTGTTCGGCAAAATCAACGACCGGCTTCAATGCTCGTAACGCAGCGGTGTCGGCCTTCGGGGCAACTGCCTCGGTAGTGCCTTCACCAGCGTTCTCGAATTGATCAAGAAGCTGGTCTAGCGCCGATTCCCCAGTGCCGCCCTCAGCCGTGCCCGTTGGGGCTGGATTGGACGCATTCTGCTTACCCGGCATGTTCATCATCTCCTATTAGCTGTACCACGATGGATTTTTCACCGGCAACTTTGCCGGACTCGTAGGCATATCGAAGCCCCACGGACTCCGGATCACGCTGTTCCGCCGCCCTGGGCTGCCAGGGCCGCAAGTGCGTCCGGGTTATCGCCGAGAGCAGTTCCCGGAACTCCGGGCTGGCTCGCAGGTTGTCCCTCAACGCCTTGAGGTGCGGCTGCCTCGCCAAAGAATCGTTGGGCATTCTGTTCTCCCGAGAGGACGAAAGCGTGGTTGATCACTTCCATCCAGTTAACTGGTATCGGTTGCTCCAGCGCACGCGCTTGTTCCACGATCTGGAGCGCGAATTGGATCGCGCCAAAGAAATTCTGGACCCGCTCGCGCTCGTCGAGCACGCCGGCCGATCCGTGGACCTTGAACGTCACAAGATCAGGTAGGTCCGCCGCGGCGACGCGGGCGTAGCCCTCAATCCCGCCAGCATCCACGTTAATCTCGCGCGGGGTCTTCATGACCTTCTTGATGATTTCCCACTCGTGATACAGGATCGTCGTCAGCGGGCCTTGTTCCACTCCCGTAACGAAATCATCCGTCCTCGCGATACCCCGTGACGCTTCCAGCTCGTGCGCGCCCGTGCCCGTGTGGGACTTGACCTGTCCGCCACGACGCGGGTCGTTCACGCCAGTCACGTCCTCGTACTGCTTGAGCAAGCCCACATAGATGTTGAACAGCGCGGACGGGTCGCCCACGTCCTGCGGCTCGATCGCGTTGGGCGCGTCCGTGGGCCAGCGTGCGCCGGGGAATATCTCCGGGCCACCCATCGCCGCCAGTTCCGCGTCGTGGCGGTCATAGGCGATCGGCGGGCGGGCATTCAAGGCTGCCACAGCCATAAGGTCGTTCGCGGCGGCGGTCGCGGCTTCCTGGATCGGCTGCCCCTTCATCAGAGGCGAGGACCCGTAGGAGCTGGACACATCGTCGCGCATGTAGTGACCCACGACGTAGGACCTGAATGACGCGTTGTTTTTCTCGAACCGGATCGCGCGGGCATCGCCTTGATGGACCGCGACGGTAATCGTGACATTGGGCAGGAAGATCGACGAGCGAGACTTGGGCACGACAACGTCGCCCTCAAACTCGATAACCTCGACCTGACCACGCCGGTTCATATCGTCGTTGCGAATCTCCAGCTTGTTGACCTGGGACATGATCCAGCCCCGCTTTGACCCACCCTTCCGGGCCGCGCGCTTCAATGCCTCCAGGTCCTGCCAGCGAGGCATGATCACGGACGGGACAAGCGCCACGCCCTGGTGCATGACCGATCCAGGCGAATCGTCGAGATAGACGTGCTTGAGAGACATGGGCAGGACAGCCGGCCCCATCGTGTTCTGCGCGATCACGCCACGCGGATCATGACGGAACTCCGCCAGCTTGACCGGGAGAATACGGACCACGCCCGTGCCATAGCGGATCATTTCGGAGTCGAATAGTTCGATCGATTGGCGGAAATCATAGCTTTTATGGAAGTGGTCGATCGTCGCGTGAACCAACACGTCGGACGTTTCCTGGTCTAGTTTGATCGGCGTAGCCGCGTCGCCGATCAGCGGCACGTTTTCACGGCGCCGGTTCCAGCGATCCCGATAGGAATCCGACACGTCCGAATGTACGGCGTACCATTCCGTCGAGCGCGGGAACTTCAAGCGCCGGGCATCGGCCGCGATCACTTCCAGGGCTTGGGCCTGCAATGGAAGCTCGATATTGGGATACCAGTCCAGTTCCTCGCCCATCGCCATGTCTCGCGCACGGGGCATCATGGAGATTTGGCGATCGATGTCCTTCCACATGGCTTCGCGATCGCGGCGATTTTCCCGGCGACGCGTCAGTTCCTCCTTGATCCAGGCGCCGATCGCGTCCCAGTCGTTCGATGAAAGCCTTGGCTTGTCAGGCATTGGAAAAGACCCCCTTGGCCTGCATTTCCTCGGTAAACGCGGCTGCGTCGTTGACCAAGACCTGCCGCACCGTCCCCAGATTCGTGTCCTTCTTGAAGTGGATCGTCCGCGCCGTGCCGTTGCACGCCCATAAGCCGTGCGGGCAGCCATCCAGGTCCACCTTGGTCGCGATGTAGATCATGCCGATTTTCTTGTCCTCGACACTGGCCATGTCCAGCTTGTCGCCGGGTAAATTGCGGGCAATCCGCTCCGCTATCTCTAGCTCGCTCGTTTCCATGACTGGCCTCCGACGATCGGTTTCCTTGGTCCTTTACGCTTGGGCTTGGCGGGCGGGCGGACAATGCCGTAGCGCCGCATCATGAACGCGTATCGCATCGCGGACATGATGTCGTCACGTTGCGCCACAATGACGCCATCTTTCCTGTGGTAGAGGCGCTTTTCCTCGAACCACTGGGTTAATGTGTTGAAAACCTTGAATTTGCCCGTTCGCATGTATTCGAATATTTCGATTACACCCGGCTCGCGGTGGTTGCCGCGCTCGTCGGGATAGTGGGCATGTTCCTTGAGCATCCGCAGGCCGTGACTGCGATATTGGTCTTTCAGGGCCACGCCGGACCCCTTGTCTCGATTCAGGCCGTCATGCGGCCACGCGGTCGGTATCCAATCGCCGTGCTTCCGCATGGCCTGTGCGTGGTAAACCGGAGTTTCACCGGGAGCGCGATAGCAGTCGTAGACGTAGATGGTATCCGCGTCACGATCGTGAGCAAGGAAGGCGCCCGCGGCAGGGTGGTCGATCCCAAAATCAACACCGTTAATTCGGGCGAAGTGTGGCGGTATCTCGAATGGCGGGATAGATATCGCGTCGTCGGCGATCGGAAAGACGCCACCGGAGCCCAGCATTGGCGTCCCGGATACCCTGGTTTCTCGTTCATGCGGCGGGAAAGACAGCTTGAGCCGCTCTTTCTCGTCCGGGTCCAGGTGCGGCGCGTCGTCCCATCCCACATTCGTCGAGTAAATCCCGCGACCCGCTTCGGCGTTGATAAAGTGGAGAACAACATCATCCGGACCTAGCAATGGGGTGAACGTGAGGACGATCATGCCCTTGGAATCGGCGGTGCGTGTCAGAGCCTCCGTGTAGATGTCCATCGGCGGTTCTTCATCGAGCCAAACCCAGTCCAGCTTGGCGCCCTGCCACTTCTTGCGGCCCTGTTCGTAGGTTTTCATCGAACACATCGACACGCCACCGGCCTTGTGCTTGACCTTGATCGTGTCCACGACCTCGGTCACGCCGGCTTGGCGGTATTTAACCTCGATCAAACTTTCCTTGGGTATCCAGCCGGTTCCGTGCTCGCCTTCCTTGCCCAATAGCTCGAACTGGACAAGATCGCGTGATGCCTCGCTGGACTCGGACCCGCACCAGCCGCGTGTCGCGCGGTCCCATTTGCGGCCCTTCCACCATTTCGGATAGAAGCCGGTCAGGTGGCAGGCCATTTCCGCGCCCGCGCTTCGAGTTTTCCCCACCCTGTTCGCGGCCATCAACATGCGCTCGGGGTTTTCAGCCCCGGCGTTGTGGAAGTCTATTTGCCAGTGATACGCCCCGATATTCGGATGGCCCCACGGCTTATCGTGGTCGTAGGGCTTCCCGTATTCGAGAAAGAGTTTCCTCTCTCTAGTTCGGCGTTCCAGTTCCGCTAAGGCGCGGTCTTCGGCTAATTTCATGCAACATCGCGGCTATTCCGGTCCAGGAAAGTCTGGTACCAGCCCATATATTGCATCATCCCGGTCTCTAACGTGAACTTTGGCGTCCAGCCGAGCAGGTTCTCGGCTTTTTGGACACTTAGCGTGCCCCTACGCGGCTTTTCCGGATCATCCGGGAGATATAAAACCTCCGCGCCGGTCTTCTCGACGACGATGTCCGCCAACTCCTGCAACGAGCGGCCATGCCCGCCCGTGATGTTGAATGTCTCTCCGGCGGAAGTTTGGCGTTTATTTATGATCGACCTTGTGCCAGCCACCAGATCATCGATGTAGGTGAAGTCCGACAGGATCGAGCCGTCGCCGAATATGCTGATTGACTGGCCGGCGAACGCCTGTTCCATGAACTTCTGTGTCACCCGCCCCGATATGCAGCGCGGGCCGTACAGCGCGGACGGGCGCACGATCGTGGTGTCGATCCCGAACGTGTCCCGATACCCCGCCACCATCTGCTCGCCAGCCGCCTTCATGCGCGCGTATATCCCGATCGGATTGAGCGGCGTGGTCTCCATGACCGTGCGCCCTTCCGTGTTGCCGTACGCAGTGCTTGAGGAAAACCACACGACATGCGGTGGCTTGGGCAGGTTACGTGCCACGTCGAGCGTGTTTTGGAGGGTGATCAGGCTGTTGTCGAAAGTCCGCTTGGGGTCCTTGTTGGACCGATCGACGTGCGCGACCGCGGCCAAGTGGATGATCACGTCCGGCTCCAGCGCGAGAAGCGCGGGGCTCAACTGGTTGTAATCGGCCGCGTCGATCCGGATCACCGGGATTTCCACGACATTCAGCAAGTTAAGCCTGTGCTCCGTGATCAGCACGGAATCGGCCGGCGACGTGCGATCAGCGCGCAGGCTGTAGTAGTTGTTCACCGACAGCGAGTCGATCACGGTCACGTTGTTCTTGGCGACCATGCCGAGCGCCATGTGATGCCCGATAAAGCCCGCCCCGCCGATAATCACGATATTCATGTCGCCTGCCTCACTGGTTCCGCCACGTCACAGGCGATCTTAAATTGCTCAATCTGGAACGCAAGCTGTTGACGCGACAGGTGCGGGCCGCACGACAGGCAGATTGTCTCACGCGAGATTTTCTCCGCGATCGGGAAATCGCCAGCGGCGTAACCCAGGTCCATGTAGTACGGCGTCAGTGGCGGGATCGGATTGTAATACACGCTCGTTTCGACCCACCGGGCGTGCATCGTGTCCCGGATCGTGTCCCGCGACATGCCCTCCGGCGCGAATACCGACATGGCATAGGCAGCGCCCGGCATGGACTCGATCCGGCCAAAGTCCCGCAGATGGTGGCGCAGGATCGCGTGATTGCTTTCGCGGCGGTCAAGCCACAAGGATTGCTTCTTGAGTTGAGCCAGCCCCAGCGCCGCCTGCATTTCCGACATTCGGTAGTTCATGCCGATATCGACGAAATTCCCCGCCTCATCCTTGCCGAAGGCACGCAGCCGCTTGGCGCGCTCCGCAAGCCCTGGGTGCTTGGTCAGGAGCATTCCGCCCTCGCCCGTGGTCATGTGCTTCACGGGGTAGAACGAGAAGGTGCCTACGTCGCCCCACAAGCCCGCGTGACGGCTCCTGTGGCGTGCCCCTAGGGCAAGGGCGCAGTCCTCGATCACGGACAGGCTGTGCTCGCGTGCGATCTGGTTGATCCGGGCCATGTCGCACAGTCGCCCGAGATAGTGGACCGGCATGATCGCGGCCGTGCGTCTCGTCAGGGCCTTCTTGATTTCCTCCGGATCGATGTTCCCGGTCGCCGGGTCCACGTCCACGAATATCGGGTCCGCGCCCACGAGGCTGACAGCAAGCGCCGTGGCGGGGTGCGTCAGGGCCGGGACAATGACCTCGTCGCCGGGTTTGACCAGCATCAAGCACGCGATATGGAGCGCGGCCATGCACGACGTAACGGCGGTCGCCATGCCGCCCTGAGTGTATTCGGAAAACGCGGCCTCGAACTCGGTCACGCGCGGCCCGTTGGTCAGGGTGCGCTGCGCGAGCGCGGCGACGACCATGTCGCGGTCATCTCTGCCTATCAGGGGCTTGCCAAATTCAACTCTCATCGCCTGCCTCGCGTAGATAGGTGTTCTGAATATGGTGGAAGCCGAATTTCTTGAACAGGGCTATCGAGGCGGGATTGTTCGGATTGATATTGGCGACCCAGCCCGCACGGCGCTCGGACGGCTTGTACGGGAGCGGTTTGAAAGTCACCATCAGGACTCTCAGGGCTTTCGACGCATAGCCCTTGCGGCGGTATTTTTTCAGAATGCTGATGCCAATCTCGTTCCGTTCCGTGACACGCAACTGGCCGACCGTGCAAGCTGCTTCCGTATCCAAGATCAGGAACCACCGCGCGAAAGGATGGTCCTCAACGAAAGCATCATGTCGCCTCCGGCTCGGCAATTCCTTGTGGCTGATGTTCGTGTGGGCCTCGGACTCGTCCGACCGCTCTTTCAGTATTCTCCATAGGACGTCCGCGGCGCCCGGAGAACCATGAACATCTTGTAAAATTACGTTTGACATTCTGCCTCCAGTTGCGGGCGTAGCCGCTCCAGGTCTTCCGGCGTGTCCACTGTCCACGAGTCTTTCTTCCAGAACGACGTGACGTGTTCACGGTCGTACTCGTTCATGAATGGCAGGCAGCGCAGGAACTCGTCAGTCCACACGCCCTCGGCCTGGAAGCCCGGTGTCGAGACCGCGGGAGGCGCGTACCGCACACCCCTTTCCAGCCGCTCGACAATCTGGTCGATCATCATCGCGGTTATGAACGGCGAATCCGCGCACACGCGCACGAAGGCGTCGCAGGGATAGCAGTGAATGGCCCAATCGAACCGCGCCACAACGTCCTTTTCCAGGCCCGTAACGATTTCTACGTCCTGACGCGATGTCAAATAATGGAGAAGATCATCATTTTCCTCGGTGGCTGGAATCGCGACCACGGTCTTGTCCACGCTCGCGCCGACGATCCTGTCCAACAGGATACCGATTAGCGGCTTGCCCGCGACCTCCGCCATGACCTTACCGGGAAAGCGTGTCGAGCCCATGCGGGCCTGTACGATCGTGTTGATGATCATGAAGTCATCTCCTGGACCGCGTCGCGGTAGTCACAAATCACCTTTAATTGGTCCGGCAATATTTCGACAGCGTGGTCCCGGCTTTTTTTGCCACGAGCGTCCCGAAAATGAACCTCGACCATCGGGCATCCGTGGCTGATCGCGTAGAGTGACGGCCAGATCGTGCCGGAGTGATCGGACAGGCCCATCTGGGTTATGCGGTGCCTATAGTCGCTCGTCAAAGCCTCTGACAAGGGCGCGGGATATTTTGCAACGCAACTCAAAAACTGACATTCGCGGCCCTTGATCAGTGGCCCGATCTTTATCCAGTCCCCGCGCTCCATCATCCCATTCGAGACAATCAGCGGCAAGTCGGTCTCGTCGTATGGGAACGTCATCGCGGCGCGTGACGCGACCTTGGCTGCGTCGCACAGCTTGAGCAACCGCATGGCCTCGTCCTGGAAGACCGACAGGATGAAGTGGATTCCCGCGTCATGGGCGCGTCGCGAGACTCCCAGCCACCCGTCATAGCCCAGCACCGTGTCGTTCCAGTACGGCATGCGCTCATCGTCGCCTTCGACGGGGCAGAACAGCGGCGCGTCCTTGACGAACGCCTGAAACTTGATCGCGTCCGCGCCACACTCAGCCGCGACCGTGACGAGTTCCTTGGCACGCTCCACGTCGCCGAAGTGATTCGTCCCGGCTTCCGCGATGATGTAGGTCGGGTTCCCGTTGCCTATCTCGCGCTCGCCTATAATCATCGCACGCTCCGCATGCTCGAAGTTTCACACATCACGGGAAACACTCCTGCCATTTGCGGAAGAACTCCGCGACTTGTCCGGGGTCGTCGAACGGGGCCTGGACGGTCCTGTATTGCTCGCTCCTGGCGGCTGTCACGACCAGCCAGTCCGAGTCGCCCCAGTAGTTCGCGTCTTCCGGCTCGAACCCGGCGAGGCGCAGGGCTGCCTTCAAGGTATTCAATGAGAAGCGGAACGAATGAAGGTCGGCCTTCTGCTTCCCGAGGTATGCCGACAGGGGCTTCTTGAATGGCACCATCAGGCGCGACCCGGTCGCGACGACGATCCTGCCGTCCGGCGTAAGGCAGTCGCGCGCACGTTCGAGCATGCCGATGCAGTCGCCGCAGTTCTCCAGGGTCCAGAGGATCGTGACCACGTCAACCTCGCTCGGGACAAACGTCTCGATCGGTCCCTTGTGGCTTGGTATCCCGGCCATGATCAGCTTCTTGACGTTCTCCTGGGCCGGCTCGACCGCGGACACCACGGCGCCACGCGACCGGATCATCTTGAGAAAGTCCCCCTCGCCCGCGCCGACGTCCAAGACGCGCTTCTTGTCCCAGCCATATTTCTGATCGAACCATTCCGCCACGAAGAACAGCCTCGCCTGCACGGCGGGCCACTTCGACGTGTAGCCTTCGCCCCAAATCCGGTCCCAGTCCGCCGCGATCGCCTCGACTGAGCGGCGCTCCTTGGCGTACACGAAACCGCACCCACCGCAGATATGCGGGAGACCGTCCGGCTTGTAGTCGCCCGACACGGGGATAGGCGCGCTGTCCGCCGTGCCGCACAAGTCACAAACATGCGTCGTCATTCGGCCCAACCCTTCCTGTCATGTGCGTCCTCGTTCCAATGCGCGTCTATCACCTGGTCAAGCTGGCCACGCGTCATGTCGAGATATTCAAGAACCTTGTGAATGAATTGCGCCGGGAGCTCATGGTCGTATTCCAGCGCGAGCTTCATGCCTTGGTCCCTAGTCATGTGCCCGCCTTGTATTAGCCGACTAGCCATCCGCGTGGCGCGGCCAAAACCAAACTTGACCCACATGAGATAGAAGTCCAGGCCGTCGATCATGTCATCGATCGAGTCGAAGCCCTCGAATGATCCATTGGACTTGCCCCACCAGCGGACGCCCCAGTGGTTTTGCCAGTCAACAAGCCGGGGGTAATCCGCCACCCGGCCGCGCTCCTGTTGGAAGCCCATCTGCTTGCGCGCGTCCTTGGCATTGCGGTAGATATCCCAGTCGAAGAAATACGACCAGTAGTATGCTTTTATTTCGCCTGCGTCTCCCGGATAAATATACGGCGCCAAGTCTCGTTCCGAGATGTCGTCGTCCGCCCAGTTCAGCGGATGGTCCCCAACCTGATTTTCAAGCACTTCATCCAGGTTCCGGGTACGGCGCGACTCGTCATCCAGCACGAGCCCGCCGTAGAAGGACTCACCGTGCTCGGCGTAGAAGACTGTCTTGATCCCGTATGCCTTGGCAACTTGTAGCGGGACACTGTTGACCCCTGCATCATAGTGCTGCTTGGGGTGCCCACGCTCGATCGTAAATCGTCTAGCAAGAGCGCGACTGACACGCTGATCCACACGATGGTAATGAATATCGAAACCGCTATTACAAACAGCATCGAGATTATGACGGCCCACATCAGTCCATAGCATCTGACCATAGCAGACCAGAAGCGGGTTAAGCCCGAAATCATGTTTCAGCCTCCATGCGATCATCGCGGAATCCTTGCCGCCAGAAAACGGCACGACACAGTCATAAGGCGCGCTGCCAACAAACCCCGCGATCAGGTTCTTGAACTCGCGCTCGCGCACGACCCAGTCAATATTCTTCCTCGCGTCAGCCTCCAGGCACGCATTGCAGCGACCGTCCGTGAACACGACGCGCGGGCGCGTGTCCGGCATGAGACATGTCTTGCAGATCATTGTACAGCTCTCCAAACCGCCGCCTGACGGCCGCTTTTGTTTCTGCGGCGCACGCCCGTGTCCTCGATATACCCAGCGGCGTGCAACTCCGAGACACGTGGGCGAATCGACAGCACTGAAAAACCAAGCACGGACGAAATCTCATCGGCGGTCCTAGTGTGGCCCGCGCGGTAATAGTCGAGCACCAAACGGCGAAGCGTTTCCGCCTTTGGGGCAATCGCCTCCGCAGCCACAACAGATGTCTCCGGCGCCTCGGTCTTGTGTCCAGGGAACAGAGGGTACGTCTCGCCAGGGTCCATCGTCATAGTCCTTTCATGTTGACCGTCGCATACCTAGCGGCATGCTCGGGGAGGACCGAAATGGTCTTCGACCATCGGCCTCATAGGAATCCCGGCTTCCGCGATCTTGCGCTTGAACATCGCGACGTGTTTCCGCGTGAAATGGAAGATATTCGACGTCGCGCACGCGGACGCGCCAGCGTTAAACGCATCTATCATGTGTCCCGGTACCCCGCAGCCCGACATGGCGATGATGGGCTTGTTAAACAGCGCCGCCAGCTCGCGGATAAAGTCCACGTCATAGCCCTGGAGAGACCCGTCCCGTGAAAACGTCTGGGACAGAATCTCGCCGCACATCGAGAACGAAAGACCGTCATAGTTCGGCGGCCGCCGCTCAGGGGGGTGCGCCTCGACACCCGCGACAACCGACGACGAGCCCAGCTTGCCTACAAGCCGCTCGATGAACATCACGTCATTCAAGGCATGATGCCCAACGACAATCTTATCAGCGCCAGCATTCATCAGCTCCCGCGCATAATCCCACGTCCTGACATGACCACCAACAGCCAGCGGCAGGAACAAATCACCCGATAGACGCTCGACAACCTCGATAAACCGCGTCGTCGATGTCGCGTCAGGCTCCGGCGTGATGTCCAAGACAACAAGCTCGTCAGCGCCCTCCAGATCAACGAAATCCAGAGAATACGTCCGGTCAGCACGGAAATGCTTGGAACGAACCAGCTTCCCGTCAGAAACCGTCAAGGCAAGGATCATGCGGCGCTTCAACGCCATTTTTTCTCATCCTCATCGTATCCCGCTGTCTCCGCCGCACGGCGGGCATTGGCCAGAATACCCCTGGCCTTGCGCCGACGCTTGCGAGCACGCTTGTCAGCGTCCGTGTCCACAACCGCCTCGTCCCGCAAGCACGCGCGCAAGGTCCTGACCTGCTTCCAGGAGAAAACCAGCCGGCGCGGCCCACGGCCATTCCGCAACTGACTAAGCGCGCTCTTGCCCATCGAATGGATAAAAGCCAGCGCGCTCCGTGGCAGGTCATCCGCCTCCATCCGTCGCTTGAGACCCACGACCAACTCGCGCCAGCCATCAATACGCCGCCAGTTGTCAGGACTCCCGCGCTTGTCACCCAAATACATCCAAACCCCAATGTCCGGCGTAAGAAGCGCCTCAAACATCCGCCGAAGCCCTAGGCGGCCCTTGGAGAGCCGTATCCCGTCCTCAGCACGGGCTCCCAAAACCGCGTTCTTGAGAGCACGCGCATACGGGTCGAATCCATGGCCAACCGCGCCACCCTGCTTGGGAGACCTAGACATGACTGAAACAAAAGACGCGCCCGCGACAAGCCAGAAGGACATGGCATGCAGCGGACGCGTCCAGGATGCTAGGGGGTAACATCATGAAATCATGAATAACCGAGACATGAAAACGTGTCAATAGTGTAGCGTAGTGTAAGAAAAAAGCCCCAGTGCGGACCGGGGCTGCACCGTCGCACGCTACCGCGTGCTCAGGGGGGCCAAGAGGCCCATAGTCGTGTGGGCGGGGGACGGGGTTTCCGAACCTCCCACAGGGAGGGGAATGCGCCCCGCGTCCTAGCCACGGTG
>Ga0255048_10000410_pt1 | contig 34162 bp, 36 predicted proteins | sample JV7_2_2_MG_FD_183619 | JGI IMG/M metagenome (GOLD analysis project Ga0255048, IMG submission 183619) | Seawater microbial communities from Jervis Inlet, British Columbia, Canada - JV7_2_2 | ecosystem: Environmental > Aquatic > Marine > Inlet | place: Canada: British Columbia | collected 2016-10-06
GAGGTGATGGGCAACTATCACCCCCACGGCGACCAGGCGATCTACGACGCCCTGGTTCGGATGGGACAGGATTTCTCGATGCGTCATCTGCTGATCGACCCCCAGGGGAACTTCGGAACGGTTGACGACCCTCCTGGCGCCGCCCGCTACACCGAGTGCCGGCTCACCAAACTCTCCACGCATCTTCTGGAGAGCATCAACGAGAACACGGTCGACTTCGTCGACAACTACTCAGGCGAGCTTCAGCAACCGTCGGTTCTCCCGTCGAGATATCCCAATCTGTTGGTCAACGGGTCCCAGGGCATTGCGGTTGGCATGGCCACCAATATCCCGCCACATAACCTCGGCGAGGTCATCGACGCGGCCTTGCACACGATTGATAACCCCGATGCCACCTCCGAGGAATTGCTCCAGTTCGTCAAAGGCCCCGACTTTCCGACTGGAGGGTTTCTGGTCGGCACCTCAGGCGCTCGAGAGGCACTCACCACCGGCCGCGGCTCGGTGAAAATTCGAGCAGTGTGTGACGTTCAGGAAGTGCGCAAGGGCCGGACTGCGGTTGTGGTTACCGAGCTTCCTTATCAGGTCTCGATCGAGCGCATCGTTGCCAAGATCAAAGATCTGGTCGACGCCAAGAAGATGGCTGGGATCGCCGAAGTCCGCAACGAGTCGTCAGACCGGGTCGGAACCAGGCTTGTTATCGAGTTGAAGCGTGATGCGGTGCCCCAAGTTGTGTTGAACCAGTTGTACAAGAACACACCACTTCAAGACAGCTTCGGGTACAACATGGTGTCCCTGGTAGACGGTGTGCCTCGCACCCTCGGTCTGTCCGAGATGATTGGGTATTACCTCGACCATCAGATGGAGGTCATCGAGCGAAGGACACAGTTCCGTCTCGATCAAGCCAACGCCAGGGCTCACATTCTCGAGGGCCTCATTGTCGCCGTCGATAACATCGACGAGGTCATCAGGATCATCCGCGGTTCAGCTGATACGGCCGAGGCGCGAGCCAACCTGATCGAGAACTTCGACCTGAGCGAGATCCAGGCCAACGCCATTCTCGACATGCCTCTACGGCGTCTGACTGCCCTCGAAGTGGACAAGCTGCGCACCGAGCTCGCCGCACTACAAGACACCATCGCAGAACTCGAGGGGATCCTCGCCCACCCCAAGAAACGCTGGTCGATCATCAAAGAAGAGATGGGTGCAGTACGCGAGCAGTTTGCCGATGAGCGTCGAAGCAGGATCGTTCCCGATGAAGGCGATCTCAGTCTCGAGGATCTGATCGCGGACGACGAGTTGATCATCACCGTGTCTCAGGACGGATATGTCAAGTCAGTTCCTGCCTCCACGTATCGGACGCAATCACGTGGTGGTAGGGGAGTGAAAGCGGCCGAAGTCAAAGGTGACGATGTCATCAACCATCTGGTCCACACCACGGCCCATGCCTATCTCCTTTTCTTCACCAATAAGGGTGTGGTTCACCGGGTGAAAGCGCATGCCATCCCACGTCAGTCACGTACCGCCAAGGGTGTGATGGCTCAGTCGGTGCTGCCTTTGGGCCCTGAAGAGAGAGTCCAGGCGATCATCGACACCAGGGATTACGAAACCGGTCGGTATCTAGTGATGGTCACCAAGAAGGGTCAGGCGAAGAAGACGGAGTTCAAGGAGTACGACTCCCGCAATCAGACGCTTGTTGCCATCAAGCTCTCCGATGACGACGAGTTGGTGTCGGTCAGGACCACCAACGGGCAAAACGACTTCTTGATCTTCACTCGCAACGGGATGGGTATCCGGTTCGCCGAGGAGGATTTACGCAGCATGGGGCGTGGCACCCAGGGTGTCCGGGGTATCAAGCTTCGGGAATCGGACCAGGTGGTCGCGGCGGTGTCGAATGTCGATGGCGACGAAGTGCTCCTGCTCACTTCCGGCGGATACGGGAAGCGGACCAACATGGACGAGTTCCGTCGTCAGACTCGGGGTGGCATTGGCGTCAAGGCGTTCAAGATCACCCGAGTGCGGGGAAATCTGGTAGCGGCCCGAGCCATCGAAAAAGACGACGAGGTCTTTCTGATCTCATCAGCAGGGGTTGGCATCCGGACTCCGGTGTCAAAGATCAGTCGGCAGAAGAGAGACACCACCGGTGTCAAGGTCATCGATGTCGGCGAAGGCAACGAACTGTCTGCTGTTGCCATTGTCACTGATGAAGTGGACTGAAAGACAATCGACTAGCGATTGCCAAGCAATCAGCGACTTGGTCTCAGGAACCCATTCGGCCAAGGTGGCGTTGGACCAGTGACACACCACTAGACCGTTGGTCTCGTAGACTTTCCCCACAACCAGGAGCCCATTCATGGCAACTGTTCGTCGTGTCAGACGCATAATTCGAAAAATCGACCCATGGACCGCCCTCAAGGTTTCGGCGGTTACATGGGCAGTTCTCGCGCTCGGACTGACCCTTGGGGTGGTGATCTTCTGGTCGGTGATCGAACGTGCCGGTATTCCGGATCGTCTGGTCGAGTTCATGGTTGAGATCACGCTGATCGAGGAGGGCTCCGACCCGTTCGCCAACACCGAGCAGTTTCTCCGCTTCCTGATCTTCTCTTCAGTTGTGTGGTGGGTTCTGATGACGGGTATGACGGTGGCGGGCGCCATTGTCTACAACCTGGTGTCCGACGTGGTTGGTGGTGTCGAGGTGGTTGTGCTCGAGGAGACGTTCAATACCACTTCGGTGGCCGCCCAGGCCTCGGTGCTCCACACACCAACCGACTATCGAACCGGCAACGGCTCGGGTCCGTCGGGAGCTGTCATTCCCCCCGAGGACCACGCCGATATCCCGACCGAGCAGACCGCCCCAGTAGATATCTCCGACTCTTAGCGGCAAACCCCCGGATCCGGTCGAATCCAGTGATCCACGGAATCGCTGGGTCAGTCTTCGGCCATCACAAGACCCATTGCTATTGCGGCCCTTAGATAGGGGAGGGCATCGTCCCACACGGCCTTGGGCTCGCGGTCGGCGATGGTGACCGCGGCCGCTAGCGCTATCCCCGACATGAAGGCCCCTTGGTCTACAACGGTGACGCGTCTCTCAGCGCCGATCGCCAGGGCGGCAGCAAACTCATTGGGTGAAGCCGCGGCGGCGAGCCGCTGCCCTCCATATGTCCCGTCTATGACATCTAGTTGTCCGATGGGGTCAGGGAAACGAGCAAGATGATCGGAGCCTTCATCCAACTCGGGGTGGGCGACCGCAACAACACGGGGATCGGTTTCACGGGAGGCAAGAGCGAGTGTCAAGCCTTGGGGACTTGCCCCCCAAACCGCAACTCCAGGCACTTGGTCCTCACCATCCCAAACCAAGGGAACACCTTGATCTCGTGCCGTATTTGGAGCCTTGGCACCGGTACCAATCAGGAAGTCGCAACCGTCAGTCGACTCAACGACTTGAAAACTCTTGCTTCGAGCGGGCCCGATCACAACCACCTCGTCGATTGCCGGATGAGCGTTGAGACTGTGGGCAGCTCTCACTGCAATATCCCCGGTGACGAGGACACCGATTCTCACGAAGGGTCGACCGGTTTCCAGGTTTCGGCAGGTAGCTCATCATTCCCGCCACGCCACAGGGCGGCGAGGATGGCGGCGGCTGCGGCCACGATCAACAGGGGTGAGAACCGTTTCACCTCTGCGAGTCTACGACCATCTTCGATGATGCCAGGATGACGCTGTGAGTTTGCAGCCTGATCACTTGGTGATATGCGTTGCCGATCTTGGCGAGGCAAACGTCGAATTTGTTGATCGGTTTGGCCTTGGCTCGGTCCCGGGCGGCCGTCATTCCGGTCATGGAACGGAAAACCGGATAGTTCCACTTGGCGATTCATACATCGAGATGGTGGCGGTTGTCGATGCTTCAGAAGCTGCTTTCTCCCAGTTTGGATCCTGGGTTCAGTCGAAGGTTGCTGGCCCAACAGGTGTCGATGCTGTCTGTCTCCGCACCGACGACATCGTTGCCACGAGTCAAAGGCTCGAAATCGAAGCGGTAGCGATGAGTCGTGCCAAGCCAGACGGCGCAACTCTGGCCTGGCGTGTCGCCGGGATCGAACAGATGATCGCCGAGGGGCTCCCATTCTTCATCGAGTGGGAAGGGCCCGAAGAATCTCTCCCTGGTCGTACTCCAATCCATCACCAGGCGGGTTCAGTCGGTCTCGACTCGGTGGAAGTTGTTGGGCCGTTGCAGCGTCTCCAGACCTGGATGACCGGGGCCAGGGGTGTCAGCATCGCATCGGGTCCCCCCAACATTCGGGCAGTCGTTTCTAGCTCGCAGGGTCCGATCCAGATCTAGAACTGTTGACTCTTCATCACGTCAGTGAGTCGAAGGGCTTCGACCATTTCGGAGTGCCGCTCGATCCACTGGGCGGGAATTCCAATCCCGGTTCCTTCGGCCACCCGGTTCATCATCTCGAAGTTGCCGAAGACAGTGGCGGCATCGAAGAAGGACTCTGGTCCCAGTTCTTCGATGATGGCGGCCACTGTCGACTCCCTGGCAGACTCAGCACCGTCGAAGAAGGCATTGACCAACTCGATCAACTGGTTGCCACCGGGAACCCCGAGTGGGACATCGTCACCACCGATGGCGGCGATGTTGATCTTGTAACCGAGAGTCTCGCCGCTCCAACTGAGCCGCCTGGCGTGACTGAATACTCAGTAGAAACAGTGGTTGAGCAGCGAGATTCGGGCGGCCACCGTCTCTAGCTGAGGGGTGTTGAGACCGGGGTCGCGATTGAAGTAAGGGTCACCCATCTCGTGCTCTGTCATGTACATCGGACCAAACATCGCGCGCAGGGCATGTCCTTCTGCTGGGACCAAATCGAGTGTGGAAGGGATCTCGCCGGGAGGTTTTGGCAGAAACCCACGTCTTCTCTTCAGACCTTGGACGATTTCACCGGTTGGGTCGCCAGTCAACGGCTCAGGCAGCGGCTCGGGGTCGACACCGAGAATGTCGTGAACCCGATCGACAGAGGAGAGACGGGCGACGATGCCGATCGCTTCTACTGCGGCAGGGTCCCCAACTGCGTCGGCGGCTGCGCGGACCTGTTCTTCGTGAACTGTGGCCGGCTCGCTGTAGAGGTGGTGGGCGAGAGTCTGGAGCGTGTCGGAGACGTCTCCGGTTCGTGCCGCCTTAGCCAGAGAGATTCGTTGTTGTCCGGTCAGGGTTGCTCCGGGTGACGCCAAGGCGAGAAACTGCGCTTCTTCGGCCTTGATCGCATCTCGACGGGGTCGAACGAACGCTTGCAGAAGATTGGACATTCCGGTCGACGATAACCCGGGCCGTTGTCTGGACCATCGAGTGCGGTGGCATCATTGACCCGATGCCGACGGTGCTCTTCCTCTGCGTGCACAACGCTGGTCGCTCTCAGATGGCCGCTGGTTTTGCGCGGGTCATATCCGATGGGGCCGTCGCAGTGTTTTCGGCCGGATCGGAACCGGCAAATCAAGTCAACTCGGTAGCCAGAGATGCGATGGCCGAGGTCGGTATTGATATCTCAGAGGAACAACCGCAACGTTGGACGGACAACGGCATTGCGAAAGCGGACGTCGTGGTGACCATGGGATGTGGCGATACCTGTCCAGTGATCCCTGGGGTCCGCTATATCGACTGGGAGCTGACCGACCCTTCTCGGCTTCCTATTGAACAAGTGCGACCGATTCGGGACGAGATCGAGACGAGAGTTAAGGGTCTGCTGGCCGAATTATCTGCGGGTTGATCGAGGACCGCCGTTACATGATCAAGAGCTCCTCTTTCATGTTGGCGAACTCATCTCTGGTCTCCGGCAGAGAGTTCGATGGTGGGCCCACGTGGACTTGAACCACGGACCTCATCTTTATCAGGGCTGATCAGGTGATTCCCTGACCTGGTGATGACTTGTGGTCACTTCTCACTTCGCACCACCCGCCCACAATCGGCATCATGTGCTGCTAACCGGGGCGCACATATGTGCCGTCGTGTCCGGGATGGTGTCGATCACATTCCACCTGCTATTTCTGGGCTTCACCTGGTTGGTAGTTTCGGCGGGGCCACCGAAGGAGGGCCACTGTGTCTTTGTTGTCGTTTTCGCTTGAAGGGAAGACTGCGTTGGTCACGGGAGGCAATGGTGGTCTGGGACGTGGCATTGCTCTCGGCCTTCGCTCTGCTGGGGCGAGGGTGGTGGTCACTGGACGTAATTCTGAGAAGAATGAAGCCATCGCTCGGGAATTGGGTGACGACGGCCTGTCCATTTCTCTTGATGTCCGCGACGAGGACGCGGTGCGAGACGCTGTTTCTGAGGTGGTCGCCAACTTCGGTTCGCTGGACATTCTGGTCAACAACGCAGGTATTGAGCGCGGTGGTTCGGTGTTGGACCTGTCACGAGAGGATTGGGATGCGGTAATCGACACCAATCTGACCGGATCATTCCTCTGCGCAAAACACGCAGGGCGAGCAATGGTGGCCGCCGGGGATGGCGGGAAGATAGTCAACATCGGTTCGATCTACTCGGTCTACGGGACTCCCGGATTCGCCAACTACGGCGCCTCGAAGGCCGGTGTACTGGGGTTAACCCGCGCCTTGGCGATCGAGCTAGCACCCCACAACATCCAAGTGAACGCCATCCTCCCTGGCTGGTACCAGACCGAAATGACCCAAGATACGGCAGGCACCTCTAGAGGAGAAGAGATTCGCCGCAAGACTCCTGCTGGTCGCTGGGGGACGGTCGAGGACCTCGTCGGAGCTTCCATCTTCCTGGCATCCGCCGCATCCTCATTTGTCACTGGAGTAGGACTTCCCGTCGACGGCGGCTACCTGATCAGCGAACGGCTAGGGGACGACTGATCGACCGCCCGTAGGTGCTGTTATGTGCGGCTTGGATGGTTGGTGGTCTCGGGTATTGAGCGGGGATCAGGATCAGCCGAGGACACGATTTGCTTGGTCCAAGAGTTCGTCGATGTCGGCTCCGGTCTCCTCAACAAGCACCCTCCGAACTCCCGGAGAAACCGAATCAAGGGCCGCTGTCAACCCTCTAAGCGCAGCGCGTTGAGCTTTCATCCGAGCGGCCTCCTCCACAGGAGTCACAAGATCGTCGACGATCGAACCTTCCGCACGAGATGCGACAAGCGGGTCGTGGATTCCACGAACCCAGACCAAGCTACGTTTACCCGGACCGCGGCCATCGGTGATCGGCTCAACCGCTACCACCTCCTCGGACCGGACGTATTTGCCGTATCCCAATGCCACCAGCTGGCCTGACTGAACTCGCATATCGCCTCTTCTGTCGTGGTTGAGACAGTACCCAACCAAAAGGTGCGAGTCCTATGCTCGAAGCCCACCCACCGGCGCACATAAGTGCCGTTGTGTGCGGATTCTCTCAACTAGCGATGAGGGCCGTTTCGACGGCAGGCTTAGGCGGCACTCCTGAACGGTCCGCGCCCGGCCCTTGTCCACGACTGGCAACCTGTGGCAGGCGCCCCAGGCCCTTGTCAGCGCCACTTGTGCGCGTGGAATACGGACTCGCCGAGTTGTCAACGCAATCTCTGTTTATGAGGTATGACTGAAGTGAATCTGGTTTTCGAACCGCACTGACTGGGATTAGTTCATCGAGTTCGTCAAGGATGCGCCCCCGGAATCGATCGATGCTCTCGAATTCAATCGCAAGAATTTGTATCGGGCCTAGTGACATATACCAGCTACGAGAGATGGGGATGCGCTAACAAAGAGCAGCAAACCACCCGCTTGGAGCATGTGGCCCTCCGTGCCAAAGTCTGCCCTTCGAATCCAAAGAAAAGGAACATCGTATGAGAAAAGCTTCCTATGTCGCTTCGGTTGTGATCGGCACCCTCCTCATCCTGGGAGGACTAGGAACCTGGTGGCTAGTCAGTGACACTCTTTCTGAAGAGAACATCATTGTGTCCGACGACGCCGACTGTTTGGCAGGTGACGAGGTTGATGGACCTTTCAGCGCCTACTGCGAGGCAAAGGTCATTGACAAGCACGCCAAGGAAGCAACTGGTGGATTGACCTATGCGGAGCTAGATAGGGACGACCCGTTGCGTGCCCTAGCGATGAACGCTGCGTTCCTGCAATCCTCTTTGTTCACCTCTGTTGTTGCATATGGTGTATCGGCAATGGCGATTCTGATCGGGCTGCTGTTCATCATGATCGGCCTAGGAATCAGAGACGTCGATTCACGAATCGCCTAAACCCAACCCATCTTCGTACAACCAGACTTCGTCTGATCGATCAGCGACGGCATCGGAGCTCGAAAGTGTGCGCGACAACTCGGGGAGAGCATCGCTGCCTACTCGGTTCTGACCAGGTCTTATAGGTGGTGGGCCCACGTGGACTTGAACCACGGACCTCATCCTTATCAGGGATGCGCTCTAACCGGGCTGAGCTATGGGCCCCACGAATCGTGTGAGTTTAGAGGCCTTGTGGAACGTCCGTGAAGTCGCCGATGTGGTTTCAGCCTCACCGTCTGGCGGCTAACCATGCCGACGCATGAGTTGGTTCACCATGTCAGCCGCGACGCGGCGATTGATGTAATCGGGCACGGGTTGGTCACCTGGATCGAGCGACGAAGCATCTGTGGCCAGAAGCTCCAGGGACAACGCCTGGAGAGTAAAGCCAAGATCCATGATTTCGATGGCGTTGCCGCGACTTCCCTCAGCTGCCAGGTTCACCATTTGTCCTTCGGCCAGGACGTCGATGGAGTGGTCGTTATCGAACCGGTAGCGAGTAATGGAGAAGCCACGGGGCTCGGCAGTGGCAGCCTCCCGAAGCTTGACCACATCGATCTCTGTGTCGAAGTGACCGGCATTGGCAACAATGGCGCCCTGTCGCATCCGTCTCATGTCCGCGACGGTGATCACGGATTGCTCGCCGGTGGCAGTAACGAAGATGTCTCCGATTTCGGAGGCTTCATGGGCGGGAACTACTGCGAAGCCGTCAATGGCTGCCTCAAGCGCCTTGATCTCGGAGGGCTCGACGATCGAAACATTGGCGCCGTTTGCGCGGGCATAGTGAGCAATTCCGCGTCCACACCATCCGTAGCCATACACGACGAATCGTGTTCCATTCATCAGGACGTTGGTCGTCTGCTGGATCACCTGAACCACCGACTGCCCAACACCGTGTTTGTTCTCAACGATCGCCTTGAGGGGGCTGTCATTGATGACGATGACTGGGAACGTCACAGAACCGGCGAGTCGCCTCCGCAATTGGAAGGCGCCTGAAGTCGTTTCCTCGGTAGCACCAAGTGGTGCTTGCCCTTCTGCCACCAAGCGGTCAATGAGTTCAGCCCCGTTGTCGAGGACGATCTGTGGCCGGCGTCCCGCCAGGTCGACGATGCTGTCCGCGATGTTCTCCTTGGTGTCAGACCGGGCACCGATTACCTCGATGCCGTCTTCTCGAAGCACTTCGGCGATCTCGTCGTCGGTCGTGCCTTGGTTACCCATAGCAACAACCGTGGCCCCTCCTTGGCGAAGTGCTCGAATCAGGACAGCTGTTTTTGCCTCGACGTGGATTCGGACTGCGAGGGTCAGCGAATCGAACGGCCTGTCCCTGGCAAAACGATCGCCAATAGCCGCGACCAGTGGCATGTGGTCGGTAACGAAATCCAACCGCTCGCGGGCGTTTCCCTCATGGTGTGTAGACAAGGATGCTCCATCGATGCAGTGAGCCGGCGAGCCTACATCGCCCTCTTCTAGGAGAGAACTGTGAGGGCTCGCCATCGGCTTAGCTCTTGGCTTTGGCCCTCTTGTATTGCCTGGTCGCCAGGGGAGCGAAGATCGCGATCAGCACGACAACCCAGATCAGCGTGTAAAGAGCCGCGTTTTGCAGTGGCCAGACCGTCGGCTCTGGTGCTCCGGCTGGAATGTTGCCGAACAACTCCCTCGCCGCCTGCGTAACCGCCGACACCGGGTTCCACTCGGCGAAGACCCGCAAGGGTGTTGGTAGGTTTTCTGCAGGCACAAAGGTGTTGGCGACGAAGGTCATCGGGAAGATCACCAGGAACGAGACGTTGTTGACCACCTCGGGGCTGGGAACCAGCAAACCGACGTATGCCATCACCCATGAGATCGCATAGGCGAATATCAGGAGCAGCCCAAAGCCGAGAAGAGCGTCCCCGATTCCGTTGTGGATCCGCCACCCCACCATGAGCCCCGCGAGCGCCATGATCGCCAACGACAGAACGTTGTAGATCACATCGCTGGCAGTGCGACCGAAGACCACGGCCGACCGCGACATTGGCAATGACCGGAATCGGTCAATGATGCCTTTTTGCATGTCTTCAGCGAGTCCGGCCCCGGTAAACACCGCACCAAATGTCAACGTCAGTGCGAAGGTCCCTCCGACCAGGAATTCACGATATGAACCCCCTGGGATGTCGATAGAGCTGCCAAATACGTAGGCGAATAGCAACACAAAGACCAAAGGGGTTATGAGAACGGCGAACAAGATCTCCGGTACCCGTTTGATCTTGATCACATTTCGCCTCGCGATGGCGACTCCGTCAGAGAGTGCGTAGCTGATCTTCTGCATCAGGCGACCTCCCCGAGTTCTCTGACCTGCTCTTCTTGGGATGTCTCTTCAGCCTCGTTTTCAGTCATGTGGCCGGTCAGCGACAAGAACACGTCGTCGAGAGTTGGTTTCCGTAATCCGACATCGGCGAGTTTGACTCCTTCGGCATCGAGAGCCCGTAGGGCGTCCATGAGAGTTTCCGCCCCACCCGAGATTGGAGCGACAATCTTGTGCCCTTCGACGAAGAGCTCACCCACGGCAAGACGGGCCATCACCCAATGGGCTGTGTCGAAATCGGCGCGCGAGCTGACCAACACCTCGATTCGCTCTCCGCCCACCATGGTCTTCAACTCCGCTGCAGTGCCGTGACCAATCTCGCGACCGTGATCGATTACGACAATATCGTCAGCAAGCTGCTCGGCTTCTTCCATGTACTGCGTCGTGAGCAGCAGGGTGCTCCCACGACCGACCAGCTCTTTGATCACGTCCCAAAGCTCGGTTCGGCTGCGCGGATCTAACCCGGTGGTCGGCTCATCGAGGATGAGTACAGGCGGTTCCGCGACGAGGGCACCAGCCAAGTCGAGACGACGACGCATCCCGCCTGAATAGGTCTTCACCGGCCGGTTGGCGGCGAAGTCGAGACTGAACTGATCGAGGAGGTCTCGGGCCCTTGTCTTGGAGCGTTGGGCTCCCAGGTGGTAGAGCCTTCCGATCATCTCGAGGTTCTCGTACCCGGTGAGGTACTCGTCGACGGCGGCGTATTGACCGGAGAGGCCGATCATTTCCCGGACGCGCCCGGGAAATGATCCGACATCGGCACCGGCCACCGTCGCTGCTCCGCTATCGGGTTCGACCAGGGTGGTCAGGATATTTACCGCAGTGGTCTTGCCGGCACCGTTCGGACCAAGCAATCCCAACACCGTTCCCTCCGGAACGCTCAGGTCGAGTCCGTCGAGCGCGACAACATCGCCGTAGCGCTTGACCAGATTGTGCGCTTCGATCATGTGTTTGGTCATCTGGCCAATACCGGCGCGTTCGCGATAACGACGAAATCGTCGATCCGGGCGTTGCCAAGTCTCGTTGTGGTTAGCAGTGTCACACTCATTGTTTTCTCCTCCATCGGTCTCAACGTCATGTTCGTACGTTGTAAGTTGTACGTCGTAAGGTACACCATACGGCGTAAGACTGTCAAGAGGTCGGAAGAGATGGATTTGGTGTGCACCAGGGGGCGCCATCCGACCCTTCTTGCACGCCAATCCATGGCGCAGCATCGATGGAGTGTGTCAACCCCAGATTGGGCGGGTTGACGTTTTGGTTGGCGTTTGCTCTACTGGCGCACACAACGCGCTCATCTAGAGCGGTGGAGGGACAGGCCCTTTGAAACCGCGGCAACCGAGTTATTTCGGTGCCAATGCCTGCCGATGAGTCCGGCCGAAAGCGGTGTTCCCGCTCGCGGCGCTCTCGGAGCGCGTACAAGCGAGAGGAGTACGCCCGTAGAGCATTTGTTATCCGTAGTAAGACTCGGCGTGTGCAAGCAGATACCGCCACGGTTGGTTCGTGCACACGCTTTAGGCCCCTTCCAGATAAGGAGAGATCATGACAACCACCGAACCATCAATAACTAATGGCGTGAACGTCCAGGCGTTGCTCGATGCGCGCGCGGCACTGAGCGAGGCCCCGGAGGCGGCACAGTTCACCTGGCGAGCCAGCAACGAGTGGCAAAACGGAACACACAGCGAGTCGACGATCGAGGAGTTCTTTGGTCTCGGCGAAGAGCAGGCGCACATAAAGAGCTTCAGCTTCTCGGCCGACCACCCGGAGATATTCGCCTCTGAGGATCATGGAGTGACGCCGGTCGAGTTCGTATTGGTCGGTCTGGCCAGCTGTCTCACCGCGGGTGTGGCTTCGGTGGCCCAGAACCGCGAGATTCAGTTGAATTCGGTCAAGGCGACCATCGAGGGCAATATGGACGTATTGGGCATCCTCGGTGGTGATCCCGAAGTTCGCAACGGCTTCACAGATATCACCGTCAATTACGAGATCGACGCCGATGCCACACCCCAGGAGATTGAAGCCCTGGTTGCACAGTCACAGAAGCGCTCAGCGGTATTCGACGTGGTCACCAATCCGACCAACGTCACCGTCAACGTCAACTGAACACCTAATCCGATAGTGCGGATACCCGCGGTAGTGATCGGGGCCGGGCATGCCGGGCTCGCTGTGAGCAACGACCTCACCCGACGCTCGGTCGACCATGTCGTTTTCGAGCGAGGTGAGGTCGCCAACACCTGGCGAACGGAGCGTTGGGATTCGTTGCGCCTGTTGACACCCAACTGGCAAACGCGACTGCCTGGTCTCGAGTACGAAGGTGACGACCCTGACGGGTTCATGACCATGCCCGAGATAGTCGACTTCATCGTGGGCTATGGCCGACTGGTGGACGCACCGGTCCGAACCCAGACGACTGTAGAGGCCGTGCGTCCCGGCGATAAGGGGTATGAAGTCGTTGCCAACGGCCGGATATGGGAGACCGATGCGGTTGTCCTGGCCACGGGCGGATTCAACCTTGCCAAGTTGCCGCCCGTGGCCAACGACTTGCCCACCCATCTGGTCTCGATGACACCACTTCAATACCGAAGCCCCGATGACCTTCGGGAGGGAGGGGTCCTGGTCGTTGGTGCGTCAGCCACTGGTATCCAGATTGGTGAAGAAATCGCTCGCTCCGGTCGATCGGTCACCATCGCTGTCGGAGAGCATGTTCGAATGCCGCGGGTGTATCGCGGGAGAGACATTCAGTGGTGGATGGACAGAACCGGTCTGCTTGATGAGAGATACGACGAAGTCGACGACATCGTGCGGGCCCGACATGTGCCATCCCCACAGCTGGTGGGAACACCCGAGCGGTCGACACTCGATCTCAATGCCCTCTCTGCGCAAGGGGTCCGGATGGTGGGCCGTTTGGCGTCGATTGTCGACGATCAGGCCTACTTGTCCGGGTCCCTTCGAAATGTCTGCAATCTGGCTGACCTCAAAATGGTCCGTCTCCTCAACACCATCGACGAGTGGGCCACAGAGACCGGGTTGGACGGTGAGGTGGGTGATCCGGAGAGGGCCATCTCCACCATCGTCGACGAGAATCCTTTGCTTACCCTTGATCTCAGCAGCGGTGAGATCGAAACGGTCATCTGGGCGACTGGATACAAGCCCGACTATTCATGGCTCGAAGTGCCGGTCTTGGATCGAAAAGGCGAGATCCGTCACGACGGTGGCATTGTTCGAACCGCTCCGGGTTTGTATCGGATTGGGCTCAACTTTCTCCGACGGCGCAAGTCAAGTTTTATCCACGGTGCGGGTGATGATGCACGTGATTTAACCGACCATCTCGCCAATTATCTCCACTCCAAGACTCGGTCGGCGGCCCCGGTGACAACGACCGGGTGATAGAAAGGTCAGAATCATGAACGACGAGCAAGAATTTGGGTTCGCAACCCGATCGGTACATGCGGGTCAGCGTCCCGACCCCGAGACCGGTGCCCGAGCGATGCCTATCTATGCCACGACATCGTATGTGTTCGAAGATGTTCAGCACGCCGCCGACCTGTTCACACTTCAGACTTTCGGAAACATCTACAGCCGAATCAGCAACCCGACCACGGCGGCATTTGAGGAGAGAGTCGCTTCGCTCGAGGGCGGTCTCGGTGCTGTGGCGACAGCCTCGGGAAAGGCGGCCCAGTTGATCGCCTTTCTTGCGCTCGCCGAGAACGGGGATCACATCGTCTCTTCGAAGGCGCTCTACGGGGGGACTTACACCCAACTCAATGTGACGCTGCGGCGGATGGGCATCGACGTGACCTTTGTGGACGTGGCCGATCCTGAGGAGGTCGAATCAGCCATCACGAAAAAGACGAAAGCACTGTTCGGCGAAACCGTGGGCAACCCTGGCTGCGACATCTTGGATATCGAACGTTATGCCGAAATGGCGCATAGACACGGGATCCCATTGGTCGTTGACAACACATTTGCCACTCCCTATCTATGTCGACCGATCGAGCACGGCGCCGACATCGTCGTCCATTCGGCAACCAAGTTCATCGGGGGCCATGGGGTGGCGATCGGTGGCGCCATTGTGGAATCGGGGACATTCCCATATGACAACGGGAACTTTCCAGTATTGACCGAACCATCACCTGCCTATCACGACCTCCAGTTCTGGGAGAACTTCAGGGAGTACGGCTACCTGATGAGGGTTCGTGTCGAGCTGCTTCGGGACATCGGGGCGGCGCCGTCTCCATTCAGCTCCTTTCTCTTCCTTCTCGGTCTGGAGACACTGGGCCTCCGCATGAAACAGCATGTAGAGAATGCCGCGGCGGTGGCCCGATTCCTCGTCGATCACCCTGCGGTGGCGTGGGTCAGGTATCCGATCTTTGATGACAACGAGTGGACCCAGCTTGCCACCCAATACTTGCCCGAAGGGCCAGGCGCAGTGTTCACATTTGGCTTGAAGGGTGGGTATGACGCGGGGGTGTCATTCATCGAGAGCGTCGAGTTGGCCTCTCATCTGGCCAATGTTGGAGACGCGAAGACACTGGTGATCCACCCGGCCTCCACCACCCACCAGCAGGTACCCGCAGCAGCAAGGGAGGCAATGGGGATCAGCGGCGACATGGTTCGGATCTCGGTCGGGATCGAGGACACCGCTGACATCATCCGCGATATCGACAGCGCTTTGAAGGTCGCATCATGAGTCGGTCGCATATCCCGGATGCAACGGCATTGGATCGTCTTCAGATCATCCAGAAATACAACTCGGTGGCCTTGGTCGGTGTCTCAGACAATCCGATTCGGTCCTCCAATTTTGTTGCGTCTTATCTGGTTCGGACATCCTTCAGCATCTATCCGGTCAACCCTGCCTATGACGAGGTCCTCGGTGAAAGGTGCTATCCGACCCTGTCCGACCTGCCCGAGGTGCCCGACATCGTCGACGTCTTCCGACGTCAGGATGCGCTGCCTGGCGTGGTGGATGAGGCCATTGAAGTGGGCGCCAAGGTTGTGTGGTTTCAGCTCGGTCTGAGACATGATGAAGCCGCCCAGAAAGCTATCGACGCAGGTTTGGCCGTGGTTCAGGATCGGTGTCTCAAGATCGAGCATGCACGGTTCTCTGGCAAGCTCCATCTGGCGGGGTTCAATACCGGTGTGATTTCGTCAAGGAGACGTCTCCCCATCTGAGCCACGCGGGTCGCCAGCTACTCTCTTGGTCATGGATTTCGATGGGATTCGGCTTGACGTAGATGAGCGGATGGCGACGATCACGTTGGCCCGTCCCGAAAAGCGCAACGCCCTCAGTCTGGACATGCTCCAGAATCTGATCAAGGCGCTTGAGGCAGTGCCTGTGGATTGCGGTGTGGTTGTCATGGCCGCCGAGGGCCAGGCCTTCTCCGCCGGTCATGACATGTCGGAGATGATCGACCGTCCCGACGCCTACTACTCCGACCTGTTCACCACGAGCGGTCGAATGATGGAGACAATTCATCGGCTTGCTCAGCCCGTGATAGCCAAGGTACAAGGTGTGGCCACGGCCGCCGGATGTCAGTTGGTGGCTTCATGCGATCTGGCCGTCGCCGTCGACACCGCGTGGTTTGCCACCCCCGGAGTTTCGATCGGTCTCTTCTGTACCACGCCCATGGTTCCGGTTTCAAGGGCGGTGGGCCACAAACGTGCCATGCAAATGCTTCTGACCGGAGAGTCGGTGTCAGCGTCTCAGGCGGTCGAGTGGGGTTTGATCAACATGGCGGTGCCAGCCGAGGAACTCGACAGGACCGTCAGCGAGTTGGCCGGGAAGATCCTGCGGTTTTCTCCCAACACCATCGAAATCGGAAAGCACGCCTATTACGCCCAAGCTGAGTTGCCCGAGCACGAGGCGTACGGAATCGCAACACCGATCATGGCTGCTAACGCCGCCAACGACGACGCCCAGGAAGGTATGGGGGCCTTCCTCGACAAACGCGAGCCCGTCTGGCCAGGCGCCTAGACGGCTAAGACGAGGCCGGGTTATCCGGCTCGGACTGGCTGACGGAGCACTGTTTTCAGCTTCTCGGGTGCGCTCTTGCGCGGGTCGCCCAGATAGATCTCGTGATGATGGCCGTTTTCGACGAGATCGTTCTCGGGCAGGTACAAACTATGAAGTCGTGCGATCGTTGGGGCTTCTTCGGCATAAGACCCGATGTGCATGATTTGAACAGAGGTTCCCTCATGCAGATCCTCCAGTCGAAGGGTCGCCGGAGGGGTTCCGAGTTTCTTCACTGCCTTCACGACTCCGCCATCAAACATGTCGGAAGTGATCCAATCAGGTTGCATGATCATCATCGTCCACAGCCATGAGTCACGATCTCCGCTGGTGAAAGCTGTCATGTCTTCTGCCCACCACAGCCCTTCCAGGGGAGGCACGGTGTAGTCGCGTTCCAGGTCAATCTTGGATGAGAACTTGATCGGGAAGGCAACTGCGTAGAGCCAGGCGACCGCCTCGAGGTATGCCTCGCCGCCCGGCGCTCCTTTGCCGTCGACCTTGAGAAATTGCATCACAGGAACCTCAACCAACTCGAAGTCCTTGGTCGACGGGCGATACAGGTGTTTGAGGGTCTTCTTGAAGTCGGTCTTGTCCATGGGGATTAGCTGAATGTCTCAGCGATCAGCATTGCCATCATGGGAGGGGAGATGGGTCATGCGGGTGTCGGTTTGGTCGCTCCAACGAACTCGGTGGGAGCATTGTACAAGTCGTGCCGCCTGGCTCCTGCCGCGGTCATCACTCCAGCTTCTCCGATTTGAGCTTGGGATTGAGGAGACCTCAGCCCCTAAAATGGATGAGGTCTGGGGACGTAGCTCAGCTTGGAAGAGCACCGGCTTTGCAAGCCGGGGGTCGTGGGTTCGAGTCCCATCGTCTCCACAGTGTTCCGGCAGGGGAGCGATCCCCCTGAGACCCCCTGCCGCGGTAAATGGCAGAAGGCACAGGAATATGGCCTTCGAAAGACCGTTGAAACTAAAGACTGACCTAGGAGCGAGATGAGAAGCGCAGTAATCGTTGATGCGGTACGGACTCCGATTGGGCGACGCAACGGGGTTTTCAAAGACATTCATCCAGTCGATCTGGCTGCCATCCCCCTCCAGGCTGTCGTCTCCCGGAACGACCTGGATCCCCATCTGATCGAAGACGTCATCATGGGCAATGTCTCCCAAACGGGGGAGCAGGCTTACAACGTCGGTCGCAACGCCGCCCTCGCTGCCGGATTTCCCGAGTCGGTCCCCGGTGTCACCATTGATCGTCAGTGTGGATCGTCGCAACAGTCGGTTCATTTCGCCGCCCAGTCGGTCATGGCCGGCGTTCAGGATGTTGTAATCGCAGCCGGTGTCGAGAACATGACCCGCGTGCCGATGGGTATCACCGCTCAGCAGGGTCCGGGTCTGCCGTTCGGCGCCAAGATGTTGGAGCGATACGCCAACGGTTTGGTTCCGCAAGGTATCTCGGCAGAGATGATCGCAGAGAAGTGGGGGATCTCCCGAGAGGAGCTGGATCAGCTTTCTCTGGAATCACACCGCCGCGCTGCTCAGGCAACCGAAGAAGGCAGATTCGAGGGTCAGATCATCCCGGTTGAGGTAACGCTCGAAGATGGCTCGACCGAGATGGTCACAAGGGACGAAGGAATCCGGTGGGATACCTCACTGGAGAAGCTTGGATCGCTCCAGCCCGCATTCCAGTCGGACGGCAAAGTGACCGCTGGGAACTCCTCGCAGATCTCGGACGGTGCAATAGCGATTCTGGTGATGGCTGAGGACAAAGCCGAGGAGCTAGGTCTCACGCCTAAGGCTCGCATTCACACCATGGCCATGGCAGGCGTAGATCCCGTGATAATGCTCACAGGCCCCATCCCGGCAACCGGTAAGGCCTTGGATCGGTCTGGGCTCACAATTGATGACATCGATTTGTTTGAGGTCAACGAGGCATTCGCCTCTGTGACCGTCGCATGGCGCATGGAGCACGGCGGAACCGACCCGATGGCTCTGTGGGATCGCACCAACGTCAACGGTGGCGCAATAGCAATCGGACACCCACTCGGTGCATCCGGTGGTCGTCTCATGACTTCTCTCGTCTGGGAGTTGGAGCGGACCGGCGGCAAATACGGTCTTCAGACGATGTGCGAAGGCGGGGGCATGGCCAACGCCACCATCATCGAAAGACTCTGACTTGGTATTTTCGGACGATGCGAAGCATCGTCAATCCCCCCTCTTCGAGGGGGGATTCTGACCGGCAACATAGTCCTCGACGTTTTCTTGGCCCTGATTCTGGGTCTCGCTATTTGGCGTGTCTCGATAACCGTCGTCCGAATGCTTTCGACACCTCCGCCCGAGGTCGACCCTGCTGAAATCGTCGCCGTTGACCAGGATTACAAGTGTTCGGTGTGTGGCGCTGAGGTCACCATGAAGGCGGTGAATCCCCTGGAGGACAAACCCCCCAAGCACTGTCGGGAGGAGATGGACCCGGTATGGAGACCCGTATGAGCGTGTGCAGATGAACCCGCTGGGCGTACGTATCTGCACACGCAAGTTGTACAGAGCCGTCTAGCGTTTGACGGATGAGAATCGCAGCTGCCCAAACTTCCCCGGTTTGGGGTGACCCCGACTCAACGAAGAAGATCGTCACCGATTGGATCGGGCGGGCCGCCGGAGAAAGCGTCGACCTTGTCGCCTTCGGCGAGGTCTTCATGTCCGGCTACCCGTATTGGATGTCTTTTACTGACGGTGCCCGGTGGAACGCACCCGATCAGAAAGAGGCCTATGCCTTCTACCTCGACTCGGCCATCACAATCGATGGACCACAACTCACCGAGGTTGTGGAGGCAGTCCGGGACCATGGCGTCTTCACCTATCTTGGAATCACCGAGCGCAGCGATAGCGGAGGAACCGTCTACGCCACCTACGTCGCCATCGATCCTGATCAGGGGATACTCAGCTCACATCGCAAGCTGATGCCCACTTATGACGAGCGGATGGCGTGGGGCATTGGCGATGGCAACGGTCTTCGAGTCCATCAAGTCGGTGACTTCAAGGTTTCCGGCCTCAACTGTTGGGAAAACTGGGTGCCCGCGATTCGCCATGTCATGTACGCCCAAGGCACCCAACTCCACGTCGCTGGCTGGCCCGGCTCAGTTGGCAATACAAAACACATCACCCGTTTCATAGCCATGGAGGGACGTTGTTATGTCCTTTCCGCGGGGACGCTCCTCACATCAGAGTCCATACCCATGGAGTTCCCGGCAAGGGAGGCTTCGTTGGCCGGGGAAGAGCCAGTCTTCAACGGTGGTTCGGCCATCGCCAGCCCCGACGGTCGATGGATCGTAGAGCCGGTAGACGGGGAGGAGAGGCTGGTAATTGCCGATATCGATGTTGCTGCAGTCAGAGGTGAGCGGCAGAACTTCGATCCGGCAGGTCACTACTTCCGAGGCGACGTTATTGATGTCACCGTCGACCGATCTCGGCTCAATCCGGTCACGTTTCGCGATTAACTACAAGCTTGTAGTTATCCCAAGAATTCTCCACAGGATGTGGAGAATTACACGCATGTAAGCTCTGTTCCCCGGTTCAGGCAACCGACTACCCTCGCCGCCGGATGCCCGAGTCGAAACGTCGCAAACCCAAGAACCGTCCCCAATCGCAACAGGCCGTTGCCGACGCCGCCAAGGCAAAAGAACCCAGTCCCACGTGGTACGTGGCGGTCATGGCTGGACTCATGGTCGTTGGTGTCGTCCTGGTCCTACTCAGGTTCATCCTCCAGTTGGATCAGATGGTGTTGATCGCCGGTCTGGCAGCCATCTCAGGTGGTTTCTTGATGACCACCAACTACCGCTGACCACTGCGAAGATGAGCGGATTCCGGACTCGATCCGCTTGTACCTGACGTTTGGCGTTTAGGGGAGAGTGGTTGACGGGGGTGGGAGTGTTGTCGGTGGGGTGGTTGTGGGTGGTGGGATGTACTCACCAGTTGTCACAGTGATGATGTCACCGGCAACGGCCGTGCTACCGGCCCCGGGGATCTGATCGACAATGAGACCGTCTTGGATCGGGTCCACAACAGGTTGGGTGCTCGCAGAGACATTCAGGACCAGCCCGCTCTGATCGAGCACGCTTTGAGCTTCAGTCTCCGAAAGACCGAGCAGGTTGGGAACTTCTATCGGCTCCGGGCCCTTCGACACAATGAGAAGGATCGTGTCCCCGGATAGGACCTGAGAACCCGCCGGCGGTTCAGTTCGAATCACATCTCCAAAGGTGACTGTTTCGTCGAACTCCTCATTCACACTGAATTTGAGGCCCAACTCCGTCAATTGGGCGACTGCGTCCCGCTCACTCATCCCGGTGAGATCGGGCAGTTCGATGACCTCAGGACCGGTAGAAACCACGAGGTTCACTGGTGTTCCGGTCCCCACCTCGACCCCAGCACCTGGCGTCTGCTCGATCACAACATTTATGTCGAAGTCCGCGTCTGGACGCGTTTCGATTGTGCCCACGGCTAGACCCACTGCCTCAATATCTGCACGGGCGTCGTCGATGTCACTGCCTACAACTGGCGGGACGGCGACTTCCTCGGTTCCGGACGACACGAGGATCTCGATTGTTGAGCCGGTCTCGGCGTCTGACCCTGCGGGCGGATCGGTGCGAATCACGGCCCCGGGCTCGACGGTGTCGTTGGGCTCGAAGGTTGGAGTGACTAGAAAGCCGGCGGCCTGAAGTCGATCTTGGGCATCGCCTAGCTGGAGACCTGTCACGTTGGGCACGGCCGTGGTCTCCGCGCCCGGATCGTCACCGCCGGCCAATTGGAACAGAAAGAACAACAGAATGGCCAAGGCGACGAGGAGCGCGAACGCCGTGATGATGAATGGCATCTGGGAGGTCGGTTCCTCTTCAATCTGGCGATAGATCTCGTCTGGCGGCACAGTTGGGGGCGGAACCTGGCTGATAACCCGGGTCGTGTCGGCGCCGGCCGCAACCGCTGCACCGGCGACAATCGGGGCGACCACAACGGGGTCGCCTTTGAGCACGGCGAGCAGATCCTGCCGCATTTCCTCCGCCGACTGATAACGACCTGTCGGGTCTTTGCGCAACGCTTTCATCACCACCGCATCGAGCGATTCTGAGACGTCGGGGTTCAGCGAGGAGGGTGCCGGTGCCTCCGCAGAGACGTGCTGGAACGCCACCGACATTGGACTGTCGCCCGTGAATGGCGGTCGCCCAGTCAACGTCTCATAGAGGACGACGCCAAGCGAATACACATCGCTACGGGCGTCGGCGGCTGCTCCTTGGGCCTGTTCGGGACTGAAATAAGTAGCCGTACCGATCACCGCTCCGGTACGAGTGAGCTCCTGACTGTCATCCCAGGCCCGAGCGATGCCGAAGTCGGTCACTTTCACGGTTCCGTCTTTGGCCAGGAGGATGTTGCCGGGCTTTACATCGCGGTGAACCAACCCTGCTTGGTGGGCTACAGAAAGAGCAGCAGCCGTTTCGGCTGAGATTTCGGTTGCCCGGCGTGGCAGCAATGCACCTTCCGATTTGAGAACGTCACGCAGCGATCGCCCATCGATGAGCTCCATCACGATGAAGTACGTCCCCTCTGCTTGCCCCCAGTCGTAGATGCCGACGATGTTGGGATGGTTGAGATTGGCGGCGGCCTGCGCCTCGCGCCGGAACCTCTTTACGAACGCCTCGTCAGATGAGTACTGGGAGTGCAGCACCTTGATGGCCACCCTGCGATTGAGCAGCGTGTCCATACCCTCATACACGTCGGCCATCCCCCCCCGGGCGAGGTGGGAGGCGACGTGGTAGCGCTCGGTGAGCTCGTTGGGAAGATCCATTGAGTCAGAGAATGTTAGGGAGGGGTTGATCGCAACTCATGACTCAGCGAGCCAGCCAGGCCTCGATCAGCTCCGACGCAATAGGCGCTGCCGTCGTCCCGCCGGTAGCTGACTCACTCGAAGTCGAACTACCTTCGATGAATACCGCGAGAGCAATTGTGGGGTTGTCGACCGGGGCAAACCCAATGAACCACGGATTTGAGAAGTCCCCGCTTCCGGTAGCCGTACCGGTCTTACCGGCAACTCGGACTCCGGGAACCGCGGCACGGCGACCCGTTCCCTCGGTTACAACCCGCTCCATCATCTGGGCCAGCGCCGAGGCGGTCTCGGGCGCCATGGCGCGTCCGATCTCGGAGACTTCGACTGTTGTCACTGTGTGGCCGTCGGCGTCAAAGATTCGTTGTACCAAATAGGGTCGGGCCACTACCCCGTTGTTGGCAACTGCTGAGGCAACCATCGCCATATGCAACGGCGTAGCCCGCACATCGCGTTCCCCGATGCCGCTCTGCGCCAGGGCAGCGTCGTCTCTCACCAACTCTTCGGTGAGCCACACGGCCTCTGGAACTGGCCATTCGTAACCAATGTCCCGGTTGAACCCGAGGGCATCGGAAGTGATGCCAATGTCAATTGCTCCGAGACGAATCGACAGGTCGGCAAATGTGGTGTTGCAGCTGCGGACGAAGGCCTCGAGCAAGGTAACGGAGACTCCGTCATTGCAAACGCGGCTGCCAAAATTGGTAATGGTCGCCGTTGAGCCAGGGAGCTCGAATTCAGTTGGATCAGGGAAAACTGTTCCTGGCTCGACCTGGCCGGTATCGAGACCTGTCGCAGTGACAACTGTCTTGAAAGTTGAACCCGGCGCGTACAACTCGCGAGTACCCCTGTCACTCAAAGGCGTTGCTGGGTCGATGAGCAGTGTTTCCCATTGTTGGGCAGCGTCGTCGCCGAGAAGCAACATCGGGTCAAAAGAAGGATTGGACACCGCAGCCAGGACGGCACCAGTCCGCGGGTCAATGGCGATCACGGCTCCACGATTGTCCCCGAGGGCAGCCAGCGCAGCATTCTGAAGCTGTGGGTCGACGGTTATCTCGAGGTTCTTCGGTCGCAGATCTTGGCCGAGGATCGCCGAAACCAGATCGCTGATCGTCAAATCCCTCCGGGACCGTAGTTCGGACGAATATGCGGCTTCGAGCGCAGTATCTCCCACCAGAAACGACGAGTACCCCACGACGTGGGCAAATTCGGGACCTTTTGGATATTCGCGGCTGAAGTCGCGTGCCCCCTCCTCCTGGACGGATTGGGCGACGACCGTGCCGTCGATGGTCACGATGAGCCCGCGTTCCTTGCCTCTTTCACTCAGGGCAGGACGGGGGTTCCGCGGGTCAGTCTTGAGGTCGTCGGCCTTCACTACCTGGAACCAACTAACTGCCACCAGTAGGGCTGCCATCGCAGCAAACACCCCGATGGCCAGACGGCGGATCGGCCCGTTCACGACGCCTCCTCATGACTAATTCGTATGAGCAGTGCGACGAGGATCAGATTGCCGACAAGGGCGGAACCTCCATACGACATAAAGGGCAAGGTGATTCCGGTGAGTGGCACAAGCCGAAGAATCCCGCCGACGATTAGAAACACTTGGACAGCAAAAACAAACGTAAGACCCGCCGCGAGGAGCTTTCGGAAGGTGTCGCGGCTACGGAAGGCAATACCGAGACCTACTGCGACGACAAGGGCGAACAGGGCTAGAACCGCCACTGACCCGGCGAAGCCGAGCTCCTCGCCTACCGCGGCAAAGACAAAGTCAGTAGAGGCGTTGGGTATGAGATCAGGGCGCCCAAGACCGGGCCCTGCCCCGGAGAGGCTCCCCGATCCCAGAGCAAAAAGCCCCTGGGCGATCTGGTATCCCTCATCCTGGTAATGCTCGAAGGGTGCCAACCATGCGACTACCCGTCGTTGGACATGGTCGAACGCGAAATATGAGGCAATGCCGGCCACCAACGCCAACAAACCACCGGCTGCCAGATAGCCACTGGCCCCGGTTGCGGCGTATAGCAACAGGACGAAGCCGGCAAAGAGGAGCAGTGAAGCGCCGAGATCGCGTTGCCAAACCAGAATCAGCACACTCCCGCCCCACGCGATGAACAGGGGAATTAGCTGGCGTGGCTCAGGGAAGGCCAGCGGGCCCACCTGACGGTGTGCCTCCCGTAGTGCGCGCTGGTGGTCGGCCAGATACGAGGCCACAAAGATGACGAGTCCCAATTTCGCCAGTTCGGCGGGCTGGAATTGCATCTGGGTGAAACCGAGGTCGAACACCACCCACAGTCTGGATCCGTTGATCTCGAGCCCTCTTATCGGCAATGCCCAGTCCGAAGGGAGGTTGGGTAGCAACAGCAGAATCACCGAGACCAGGAGAATCAGATTTCGGTACCTCCTCAGAACCGAAGTTCCCTGTTTGGAGAGAAGGGCGAGGACCAGTGACGCCAATGCGGCGCCGATCAGCAGCCACCAACGCTGCAACCCGGCCCGAACCGTGTCCAGCCTGTAGACCTCGAAGAAGCCAATCGCGGTGATTGCCACGACGGGGGAAAGAAGGAGTGGAGTTGCTTTTGGCGCCCACGCTCGGACGGCAAGATAGATGCCCCCAAAGGCGATGAGAAACACCAGAACGGTCAGTCCGGTCTGGACGTCAACTCCCCCGTCGCGGGCGAAGTTGACCAGGGTGACACCGAAAGCGGCGAGCACCGATGCCGCGAAGATTGTGACGCCTTCGGCGTTTCGAGTCATCGTTTAGTGGTCGAGTACGTCGACCACTATCACCGTGGTGTTGTCGACTCCGCCGGCCTCGTTGGCTAACTCGACAAGACGCCAGGAGGCCTCGTCGGCCACGCCTTCTCCCAGAGCGATCTTGATATCCCGGTCGTTGACCATTTCGTTGAGCCCGTCTGAGCAGAGCAGCAGTCGGTCACCCTCTTCGAGTTGCACGTCAAATTCGTCCACGTTGACGAATCTCGTGAGGCCGAGTGTTCTCGTCAGCATGTGGCGCTGCGGGTGGCTGGCTGCTTCCTCGGCCGAGATTTGGCCCGACGCGACATATTCGGCGGCCACGGTGTGGTCTTCAGTCAATTGACGAAGGTTCGAATCACGCAGCAGGTAGGCACGGCTGTCTCCGATGTGCCCGAACGTCGCAGTCCCATCAGGAGCAAGAGAAACCAGAGTCATAGTGGTTCCCATGCCTTCCAGGGCGCCGTCCCGGGCTACTTCCTCACGAATCGCCCGGTTTCCGGCAGCCACTCGGTCGGTCGGGTCGACTTCGATCGATGACGCGGCGTTCACGGCGAGACGCGAAGCCACTTCACCGGCGACATGACCTCCCATGCCATCGGCGACCATGAGGACCGCGGGCCCCTGGGATTCACCGGAACTGGTCGGGAACAGGCTGTCTTCGTTGTTTTGACGCACCATTCCTTGATGCGTCGCAACTGCCCATGTGTAGTTCAAATGCCTAGCTCAGAATCTGGGGCGCCGGGTACCAGCGTCTCAATTTGCACCGTGACATCGTAAAGGCAGATACGAGATCTGGGCCAGATCTGGGCCAGCCCTGGGTCAGCCTTGAGCCCAACCAGCGCAGGTAGCGTCCTTTCAGGGGATGACATCCGAGTGTCGCTGGACCAAAGACACGATCGGCCAGGGTGAGAACGCAACCGCCGGAGGTCAGGATCCGATGCGTCGATCATCGAACCTCCATAACCGTCTTACCAACCTGGATGGTGTCGCCTCGCCGTAGTTGAGTTGGTGCGGTGACACGTCTTCCGTTGACATAAGTCCCATTGGTGCTCCCCAAGTCATGAAGCATGATGCCGTCTTCTTGTGCCACCAATCTCATGTGGAATTCGGACGCATAGGGGTCGTCAAGGACAAGGTCGGACTCCGACGACCGCCCCAACACTGTTACGTCGGTGACGTCGAGTTCGACACCCTGCTGGGTTTCGGATCTCACGAATAAGACCTTGCTGCCTTCTTTGCGCTTCCTTCGCACAGATATTCCGAGGTGTGACCCGATGGCACGTGCGACCTGCCACACGAAGAGATACACGAGCCCGAGGAATATGATTCGAAGAAGGGCGAGAATCACATCAGGCATCAGGTCTCCACGAGTCGATATTTGTGGTCGGCGAAACGGACGACCGAGCCTGATTGCAATTCCGCTGAGCCGTCGCCGACTCGGTCGCCATCGATGAATGTCCCGTTTGATGAACCGAGATCCCTCATAGAGACAATTCCACCTTGTCTCCAAATCAGAGCGTGTCGTCTGCTCACATCCTCGCCCGTGATAACAACATCGTTTTCGGGTGCCCGACCTATCAGTGCTCGATTGCGTCCGACGTCGAGGGTTCCGCCGTCGCCGACAAGACGGGCCCATACCACTGCGGGGCCGGGCGTCACTTCGACGTGACAGATGACATTTCCAGGGGAAACCTCCTGCGAGGTTTTGATGGAGACGACCACAGGGCCTTCGAGACGCAAACCTTCTTCGGTTGTGTAGCGGGTCATCTCGTCGGCCAGCGTTCGCTCTAGGTCATTGGGGTCGACACTGAGGTCACGCGGATGAACCATGATCGTGTAGGCGTTTGCGGTTGCAGGCCCGGTCTTATGTTCGAACCGGGCGAAATCCGCCTCGCGGGCCAGCTTTCCTGCGATTTCGGATGGATGCAGACGTCCAGAGAACACCCGTCCAGCAACTCCCTCGAGAAGTTGTTCCAGCCGTTGTTCCAGACCTCTGACCACACTCACGACGCGGAGCCTAAGACGAGATCAAGCAAAATGAGTTCCAACGGAAAGTCCTGACCCCTTCAGCGAAGCCGAGGAGGCGAATACCGGAAGAAGGGACCCAGCGGTACGATTTGGCCCCTATTCAGGGCGAGTGGCGGAATTGGCAGACGCGCAGGATTCAGGTTCCTGTGATCGCAAGATCGTGGGGGTTCAAGTCCCCCCTCGCCCACAGTGGTATTTGACCCACCATCCCGGTCCCGCGGTCGGGTTCTAGGCCGATTCATATGGCCTTTGTTGATCGTCGTCGCCGTGGTACTCGCAGTTGTGGTGTCAGCGGCTGGGGATGACACCCGAGCAGAACTCGCGTACCTCGACGAACTTCAGTCCCAAAGCGTCGAACTGGCTAAAGCCGGCGATGCACTCCGCGACGTCGTTTCCCGGCTCCCACGCATCGAGCGCACCGAGTTTGTGACGGTCATCGACGGGATTTCAGCGGACATAGATGAAGGCATGGAATTCGTCGAGCACGACCCACCAACCGCGCAGTTCGCTGGGGTCAGGGCGCTGTACCGCCAGGCGCTCCTGGCATGGGATTCTGGTATCACCGGATTCGGCTCGTCGATTCTGCTCGCAGCGGATGAGCCTGAGAATCTGCTTGTGGTCGACCTTATGGCCGAGGCCCTCGCCGAGTTGCGAGCGGGCGACGGCATCTATGTCGATCTTGTTGCGGAGATAAGCCGCGACGAACTACCGCAGCCACCGTCACCGATGGCAGATGTGATGTTGCTCCCTGCTGAGGGCAGCCTTGTCACTCTCTCGGTTTCCTACATCGATTTGGCCCGTTCCCCGAACAACAGCCTTGGATTGAGACCGGGTCTTTCAGTCAGCCAGCTTCTCGCCGACCCGCAGTGGCAGGTCGATCCCACCGACCAGGCAATTTTGCCGGCAACGGATGCTGTCATCTTTTCGGTTGTTATCACCAACGCTGGCAACGTGACCAGCGCCGAGGACAACCTCGTAGTCACACTCACCGGTGGGCCCGAACAGCTAAGGAGCCAGGTGGCCATCGAGCCGCTGGAGCCTGATCAACAAGTGACTGTGATTGTTGAGCCGATGCCGGTGGAGGCTGGTGGTGTGTATGAAGTGGTGGCGGCGATTGCCATATCCGAGAACGACTCGAACTTTGACGACAATTCGATCTCGGTGGAATTTGCGGTGAACGACGAGTGAGCGGTATTGATCTCGATCGAACATCGCTTCGAGCAGCCATCAATGATCTGTATCAGCGTGAACACGAGGATCTGGGCGACTCGGGCACCTATCGGATGCTCGACGACGCCAGGCGATGGGACCTAACGGACACGTTGGCGGGTGGAGGAGTCGTTACGTTCGCTCACGTCGGTGTTGCCGATTGCGGGATGCACGTGGCGGCGGCTGTCAACGCGGCTCTTGATACGGGAGCGGACACGGTGCTTGCCATCAGCGTTCTCCACGCCTTTTCGGAGGAGATGGAACTGGCTCGACGTGACGTGTCCAGCGGCGGGACACCCTCGGGGCACCCCACTTGGGGGATCCAAGGGCCCGGCTTGGCGTTCCGGGACGAGTGGCGAGGTGACCATGCCATGCGAAGTCTCAGGCATTTCTGGGCCGCCGAGACGAAGCGGCGCGGGATCACAAATGTCCGTCTAGTCGAGCGATATCCGTTCCTCGCAGGTGGTAGGCCGGCTGAGTTGCCCAACATCGATGATGTGGCAGAGATCGCAAGCGATGCGGTCATTGTGGCGACCGGCGACCAGTTTCACCATGGCATCGGCTACGGCACGCCAGTCGACGAGGCCCTCGACCCCGAGCCGGAAGGGCTCGACGCGGCACAGGCCAGTATCCGAGAGGGGATAGCTCTGGTGAACTCGGGTGACCTCTGGGGATATGACCAACACTGTGTCGTGGCCAAGAGCGACGACCGCGATGCCGCTCAGCTCTATTCGTTCCTGTGTGGGCCACTGCGCGGGGAGCTATTGAATCTCGGTTGGTCAGACGCAACTGGGATCTACGGGGCGCCCGCCCCGACGTGGGCGGCCGGCGGTTTCATCGCATTTGAGAAGGTGGCTTGAAACCCGGCATCGTTACCATTCCTGCCCATGCTTGATCCGAAACTCCTACGACAGAACCCTGATGCGATTGTCGAGGCGTTGCGTCGGCGTGGATCGTCTATCGAGCTGGACGATCTGGTTCGGCTTGATGGATCGTATCGGTCGGCGCTTCAAGAAGCCGAAGAGCTTAGGTCTCGCCAGAAGGAGGCCGGGAAAGAGATCGCCCTCCTCGAAGGCGAGGCGAAACAGACCGCTATCAATGAAGTCTCTGCATTGGCGAGCGCCCAAAAAGAGGCCTCGTCAACATCGGACGAGCTGGCCGAGCAGTTCCGCGTTGCCTGGCTGGAGCTCCCCAACCTCGTTGACCCGAGTGCTGCCGACGGCCAAACGGAAGAAGATGCCGTCGAGCTCAAACGAGTTGGAGATGCCGGCACTCGAGGAGCGAGTCATGCCCAACTTGGAGAGTCGCTGGACATAATCGACACCGAGCGTGGAGCCAAGGTTTCGGGGAGTCGCTTCGGATACTTGAAAGGCAAAGGGGCACTGCTCGAGTTGTCGCTTGTTCGATGGGCGATGGACAATCTTGTCGAGCAGGGGTTTACGCCGATGATTCCGCCCGTGCTCGTTCGGGAATCCGCTTTGGAAGGAACGGGGTTTTTCCCTGAGGCTCGAGAACAGGTGTATGAGGTTCCCAAAGACGAGCTGTTCTTGGTGGGGACGGCCGAGGTGCCCCTGGCCGCCTATCACGGTGATGAGATCATTGATGTCGATGACCTCCCAATGAGATACGCCGGTTTCTCAACCTGTTTCCGACGGGAAGCAGGCACCTATGGCAAAGACACTTCCGGCATTTTTCGGGTCCATCAGTTCGACAAGGTCGAGATGTTCGTTTTCACCAATCCTGAAGACTCGGTCGCTGAACACGATCGGCTTCTCGGGGTCGAAGAGGCCCTGGTGCAGCAGTTGGAGGTCCCATATCGGGTGGTCAACGTAGCTGCCGGGGACCTCGGGGCATCAGCCGCCAAGAAGTACGACATCGAGGCATGGTTTCCCGGTGAACAGGCCTTTCGCGAGATCACGTCTTGTTCCAATACCACCGACTTCCAAGCGCGTCGTCTCAAGATTCGTGTCAAGGGTGAGAAAGGGAATCAGATCCTCCACACGCTGAACGGGACGGCGTGTGCCGTAGGACGCACGATCCTTGCAATTCTTGAGAACCACCAACAATCGGACGGCTCAGTCGTCATCCCAGAGGCGTTGCGTGCCTACACCGGGTTTGACATCATCGAGTCGTGAGCGAGGTCTCCGACCCGATCTTCGCCAAGATCGCCAAACGGTACGATCGCATCAACCGGATTCTGTCGTTGGGACAGGAGCGGAAATGGCGGGGGCGGGGCATCGGAATGCTCAACCAGGGATCAGTGCTCGACCTGGGTTGCGGCACCGGCGACACCGATTTCCAAGGTCGAGATGTGGTGGGGCTGGACCCTGTGATCGAGATGGTGGAGTTGAGCCAGGTGTCGGCGAGAACTGTCGCCATCGGGGAGAGGTTGCCTTTCCGAGACGTTTCCTTCGACGGTGTTTTCAGCGGCTACGTGTTCCGCAACCTGAGCTCGATTGACGAGACGCTCGCCGAGGTCGATCGGGTGCTCAAGCCGGGCTCGTCGATGGTGGTGATCGACCTGACCCGTCCCCGGCAGCCCCTGTTGCGCTGGCTGCACCGGATCGGGACGGCGATTGTCCTGCCACTAGTGGGGCTGGTGTTTGCTGGGTCGCCCGGCGAGTACTGGTATCTCCACAAGAGCCTCGACCTGCTTCCCCCACCTGAGGTGTTGTTTGAGGGGAACTCCCTTGCCGTGGAAGAGGTGTGGCGGACCGGTCTCTTCGGCTTTGTATATGGAGCCCGTCTTCGTAAGCCCGCCATCGACCCCACCGCCTGATTTCCTCTCGATGCTGTGCCAGGGGGGTTGATCGTGACCCCGCCGTCGAAACACGGTGGACACCGTTGACGCCGGCCGCCGACTCCAGCCAGGCGATCCTGCAGCACCCGGAACATTTCACTTAGGGCTGCTTCCTTCCGGACCTGACCCAATTCATGGTGTTCCGCCGCGCAAGACCCGGCTTTCAACATCGCGTGTCCAGCGTCAGGGCATGGCGCCCCAACGAGGTTGGGGTGCGCCCCGGCGTGTCGTGTCCCTCGGGCGGGGAGTTGGGCCCCGCATGAAGAGGGTTTCGGGTTCAGGGCACCCCTAGTGCCCCGCCTACACGATCAGTGGGAAGGCTACCGACGACCCGGAGGTACGACCAACCCGGTTGGTAAACCGAATTGCGCTCTCAGCCTCCAAATCGGTTCACAAACGGTCTTGATCCGTGTGTACCTTGTCCGGTCCCATGGCCGTCAATCGCTTCGGCACCAACTTTCCAAGAATCTTCGCCGCAGCGATCCTCCAAGAACTCTCGTTTGCGGTGCTCATCCATTTTCCGGGCTACCTGAGCGACCTCGGAGCCACAGAAGGTCTGATTGGAGTTCTCTACTCGACGTCCGCTCTGGTCTCGCTCCTGTTCCGACCCTGGTTGGGACGGATCCTTGACCTGACTCACAGACGCACAGTGCTTCTGGTGACCGGCTTCCTCAACGTGATGGTTGTTCTTCTCCTGGGCACCACATCGGTCTGGGGGCCATGGCTCTGGGTCTTGTTCCTGGCCCAGCGGACGTTTCAAGTGGCGCTGTTCACCACAATGATCACCTACGGAGCCGACTCGATCCCGATCAAACGGCGAACTCAAGGTCTTGCCATCTTCGGCTTGTCGGGTCTGATCCCGATCGCCTTCGCTGGCTATCTCGGCGACGTGGTGATCGAAGCCGCTGGCTTCACCGGAGTCTTCTGGTTTGCCTCAGTGGCGAGCGCGGCCTCGTGGCTAATCGTATGGACCTTGCCGGTTTTGCCGGTCCGTGGCCGGCAGCCAAGAAGGGGTTTCTGGCAGGCTTTTGCTCAGAAGAATCTGCTGCCGCTTTGGTTTGCGTCTTTCCTGTTCTTCCTCGGCGTTGAGTCGCTGTTCACGTTCACTCGGACTTATGTCGACAAACGTCAGGTCGGGACCGTCGGGCTCTTCTTCGCCGTCTACGGAGCCTCAGCGGCGATCACCCGGATCCTTGGTGGGAGTCGCTATGACCTCATGCCGCACCGGAGGGTGCTGGTCGTGGGCGTTTCCTTCTTTGGTGCTGGACTCATCGTGATGGGTGTTGCTCAATCCGTGCCGGTGCTGGTAGTCGCGTCTTTTGTGATGGGTTCTGCTCACGGTACCGCTTTCCCCTTATTGTCGAGCGAGGTGGTCAATCGTGCCCGCATTGCCGAGAGAGGTTCCGCGATGGCCATCTTCACATCAATCTTCGACATCGCCCTTTTGATCGGGGCACCGATCGTGGGCTTCCTGATCGATGGCTTCGATTACGTGGTCGGCTTCAGTGTCGCCGGGATCGCTCTAATTGTGGGTTCACTCATATATGGGTCGTGGGACCGCCGACTAAGCGAAGCCCACTCAACGTTTGTCGAGGAAGAAGTCCTCGAGTAGCTGTCCACACTCGTCGGCAAGAACCCCTTCCATGAGATCGATCCTGTGGTTGAGCCTGCGGTCCTGGGGGATGTTGTAGAGCGACCAAGCGGCCCCCGCCTTAGGGTCGGGCGCTCCGTAGACAATTCGGTCGAGCCTTGACCACACTGCGGCGCCAGCGCACATGGGGCAGGGTTCCAGGGTTACCACCAGTGTGTGACCGGTGAGACGCCAATCGCCGATCTCTCTGGACCGAAAGGAGAGGACCAGCATCTCGGCGTGGGCAGTGGGGTCGCGAAACTCCTCGCGGCGATTCTGGTCAACCGCAACCACGCGACCGACCTCGTTGAGAAGCACCGCTCCCACCGGCACGTCGCCGGCCTCGCCGGCCTTGCGGGCGGCGGCCAACGCCGTGCGCATCGGCTCGAGATAGACGTCTTTCGAAATGGGCTCTGTCACGTAGCGGCATTATCCTCTGTCATCCGTCGGGTCAGACGGAACTCCTGGAGGGATCGCATAGTCTGGCCTAGTGCGCGGCACTGGAAATGCCGTTGGGGGTTTACGCTCCCTCGAGGGTTCAAATCCCTCTCCCTCCGCTTGGAGTTTGTGCTTTGGACAAACTCTGTTGCCGGTCTAACCGGCGCGGCAGTTTGTGCTTTGGACAAACTCTGTTGCCGGTCTAACCGGCGCGGTAACCCGATGAAATCGGGTTCCACGACAACTTATGACTCAAGTGCCGGCTTCGGCCGGCCCTGGAGGGGTCGCATAGTCCGGTCTAGTGCGCGGCACTCGAAATGCCGTAAGGGGCTGACGTCTCTTCGTGGGTTCGAATCCCACCCCCTCCGCCATTTGCAAACCTCAGCTGTTGCGGACGGGGTCCGGGCGTGTGTCTTAGACGCAGTATGGCCCGACCTGATCCAACAGCCCGTTGCAATAGGCCCGGTCAACGCCTTCCAGTCCGGCGTATCGGCCAGTGAGGGCCTCCACCCGCCAGGTCTGGCTGTTCATGGGCTCGGACCTCGCGATAGCCAGGTGAATGACGCGAGAATATGGGTGACCCCAGGAGGGGTGTCCGAGTGGTCTAAGGAGACGGTCTTGAAAACCGTTGGGCTCTTTTGGGTCTCGTGGGTTCGAATCCCACCCCCTCCGCCATTTGCAAACCTCAGCTGTTGCGGACGGGGTCCGGTCGTGTGTCTTAGACGCAGTATGGCCCGACCTGATCCAACAGCCCGTTGCAATAGGCCCGGTCAACGCCTTCCAGTCCGGCGTATCGGTCAGTGAGGGCCTCCACCCGCCAGGTCTGGCTGTTCATGG